>Ga0247766_1000023_pt1 | contig 35993 bp, 75 predicted proteins | sample UWRJL223509R6_FD_179946 | JGI IMG/M metagenome (GOLD analysis project Ga0247766, IMG submission 179946) | Plant litter microbial communities from Arlington Agricultural Research Station in Wisconsin, United States - UWRJ-L223-509R-6 | ecosystem: Environmental > Terrestrial > Plant litter >... | reverse complement strand
TTACCCCGGTCCGTCCATCAGCGCTCAACACCATCGTTCCAACGGGAAGCGCCGCCATGTCTTCTGGCGTGCGCACGAGCACGGGAACCTGGTTCTGCTGTTGCCACCGAAGAAACCCGGGAGCACCCATGGACTGGATAAGCTGCCCGGCCTGCGCTGCCTCGGCGAACGTATTCCGGCCATCCGGCGATGCGGGCGGGGCCTGAGGCGGAGCGCCCGCTCCGCCACTGCGGGCGTTGAACTCGGCGATGGCCTCAGGGTCATTCGTGTTGACCAAGGATGCGCCTTGCGGAACAGGCGTCCAGCGCTCGCGACCCATGGTAAGCGCCTTTTCCGTCATTCCGGTCTCGGCCAGCCCTGCGTTTAGGTTGTCCTCGCTGTAATGTCCGATATATGCTTCGGCATCCGGAAAGCCGTTCTCTGCCAGCCATCGCGCACGAGCGTCCCATATTGCCGGGCGTTGGTCGGGAGGGGCATTCGCCACCTCAAGAAGAACCTGCCCGAAGACCTTCTTTCCCTCCGCCAGCTTGCCCTGTGTGCGTTCGTCGAATTTCGAGGCAATATCAGTCTCGCCTTCGCGCCAAAGCTCCATCGCCGCCTCGCGGTCGCCCTGCGAAGCACGCGCGGCCAACTCGCCAACCCGCCTCTTGTGTTTCGTCTCTCGCTGGCGCTCCATAATAGGCAGCCCCAATGAGGAATCGGCGAGTGCCAGCCGCTTCACGGACACTTCGTTCTCGGGGTCCGCAAGATAGCCCTCAAGCGCGCCCTGCCGCTCGTTCTGCTGACGCATGGCCGAACCGGCCTGATATCCAGCCAAGGCGGATTGCGAAAAATTGGGCAAATTCAAAAGGTTGAAGTCTGGCATCACCCGCCTCCATACCAAGGACCGGCACTAATGGGGGTGCCAAACGGCTGATAGGGCGGCAAGGCAGGAGCGCCGCCCTTCCCATAGGAGCTGCCCATGCCCTTGCCGAAGCCGTAGGCGGTAAGCCCCTGAGACAGGAAATTGTTGAGAATCCCCGCATTCGCCAGCGCAGAATTGGACTGCACCTCGGATGCATAATTGTTGTTATTGCTCACAGAGTTGGCGTAGTTCTGCCCCACTCCGGCTAGAGCAGAAGCCCCAGCAAGCCCAACCTGCTGCTGTCCCGCGAGCATGTTGTAATAGCTGCCGAAGGACTGGTTTGCCTGCGACTGGCCGTACTTCGTAAGTGCCTTCTGTGCTGCTCCACTGTCGAGCAAACCGGCCCTTCCAAGGGAACCCGTGACGGCTCGCTGGCCTTCCGCGAACTGGTCCTGATAGCCCGTCGCGTTACGCCACTGGTTGAACGCGCCTTGTTGTGCTGTGGGGTCCCCGCTCAGCCCAAGGAGCGACTGGATCGCGGACGTGGCGGGCTTTCCGGCTTCCATGTAGGGACTTAGCGCACCTTGGTTCTGCGCGTAGATATCGCGTTGCAGGGCGTTGTTCGTCTCCGCCGTCTGCTTGGCGGTCTTCGATGCCTTGTTGCTTGCAAGCGTGGAGGCTCCGGCGCCAATAGCCGCCGCCCCTAGGATGGCAAGGCCGGTTGCTACGGGCATTATGCGATGCCCTTGATGAAGTTGCGATCCGCAGGATTGTAGCCGCGCCGCGCATAGAATTTTGCGGCGGCATCGTGGTTCAGGACTTCCATAGTGCTCACCATGACGCTGTGTGCGCCCATCTCCCGTGCCGCCTCTTCAAAGGCTGCCAGAAGCTCGGAGCCTTGCCCCCTGTGCTCCGGCTCTACCCACCAGAAGAACTCTTGCGCGATGACGTGCGCATTGTTGAAAGGGGACGGGAAAACCGCGCCTCCAATTGCCCCACCCCTGCCGATAAGCAGGATGCCCGAGTCCATGAGCTGGCAGAACATCGCTGCGGTGCTGTCGGGATCGTATCCGATGGCTTCACTGAGATTGGCGGCAGCGGCGAAGTTGCGGCCCATCTTCAACAGGCGCGGAAGATCGCCCTTGTCGGCGCGTCGCACCGGCCCCAACCCTGCTTCCGAAATTGTCTGCTGAACTTGCGCCAAAGACCCGTTCCCGCCACTGTGGCGTTTCCGCTGCGGAAACGAATGTCTGTAGTGGGCATTGCCTAAAAAAGCAGCATCGGTCAAGCGCTAGGGCAACAAAACGCCCGGCGGGGTCACATACTGCCCCTGATTCAGCCCCGCTGCGGGGACAGTGACAACGCCAACCGAATGAATGCTCCCCGTCTGCACCGCGTCGGTCGGATCGAGCGAGGTTTGATAGGTCACCGCACCCCCTGCCCGAGAGGGATCGGAATAGAACACGTAGACCGCATCCGGGTTGACATAGGCCGTCGCCAGCGTGTCACCCGTCACACTCACCACCGTTCCGTTGCCGTAGCGGCGGTCATGGGTCGAGATGATGATTTGGCCCGTGCTGTCGGCTGACAGAAGCGGCGGAACCGACGGGTTTTCGCACCCGCTCTGTGCAAGGCTCTGTTCGTCGGAAAGGGTGTTGGTTGAAGTCTGCGCGTTGTCGGCTGCCGTTTGCGCTTCGTCGGCTGCGTCCAATGCTACATCAGCGGCAGCCAAGGCAATGCCCGCAGCCTCAAGGGCCAAAGCGATGCCGTTGACCGAATATTCGATGCTGTTAGCGACTTCAAACCACCATTGTTGAAACGTGACCGTAGGTGCGCCAGTCTCAGGATTGACGATGGCGATTCCACTTGGAAGAGTGGGAAGCTTTAGAGGCGGGGTAGCCATTGCGCCGCCCTTCTTTGTGAACTATAATGCGGGCGACACCGGAATTGTCGTTCCTGTGCCGCCCTGACCCCATCGCGAAAGGACCGCGACATGGCTAGACGCCCCAATCCCATAATCACAGACAAAATGAAAGAGCGCTTCTGGAGCAAGGTCGATGTTCGCGGCCCCGACGAGTGTTGGCCGTGGACTGCGGGCCTCTCCGAAGGGTATGGGGCGTTTGCAATCAATCTTGCAGACGGGAGGTGGGTAGTATATAGGGCGCACGCCATCTCTCTCGCCATCGCGGGGAAAGACAGGCCGGGCGATGCCTGCGCATGCCACACTTGCGACAACCGATGGTGCGTCAACCCAGACCATCTATGGTGGGGCACCCCGGCAGATAATTTACGGGACATGCGCGCTAAAGGGCGCGGGCGCAAACAAGACGGAGAGGCGAATCCCGCCGCCAAGCTTACTGCTGCCATAGTGGCTGAAATCCGCTCTTCTCCCCTGCGCAACAGGGACCTTGTAAAACTTCTCGGCATAGGATCGGACACTATTTCCAGAGTGCGAAGTCGCAAAATTTGGAAGACGGTTCCATAGCCATCAGTTCTGCCTGCTTCTGCCCGAAAGACTATCGTTCATCCTTATAGATGCTACTTTCCAAATCGTATCGTCCGTCAAGCGAAAGTCCAGCACGGCTCCGTCATTGTCGATCATCCCCAGTCTGCGCCACGCGATCCTGTGGCGGTATTGCCCCTGAAATCCCGTGGTGGCCTGCACCCATTCCCCAAAGGTGTTTCCCTGATCGCGCGAGATGCGAAGCTCGACGATTGGGTCGGAGGTATAGCTGGGAGATTCGCCGGAATTGGCATCGATGTAAAGCGTGTCGATAATCACGGCGTTGGGCAGAAGCACGGTCCAGCGGCGCTCGATAGGATCGCCATCGTCCGAAAGCAGCCCGCTCACCAGCCGCCAGATGCGCCCGTCATTGTTGTCCCCACTCAGGACTTCCCCGCTGCGGAACACCCCGAGATGCGCCCGCCACGTCTCTTCGCCATAGGAACCGAACTGGTTCCACTGCTCGGTTGCCGGATTGTAGGCGAAGGTTCCGGAAGTCGTGGTGAGGCAGTAGAAGTAGCTCCCCTGCCATGGGAACGCCCACGCCTCAAGGTCCTCGATGTCCGAAGCCTGAATCGCCTGTTCTATGTAATAGTTGCTCACGCGCAACGGCTGCTCGGCGCCGCGATAGACCTTGAAGTCATGCCCCACCCAAAAGATGGTGTTGTCGAGCTTGGCAATCGTGTCTCGTGCGAGGCACCCCTGATCGTATAGCCGCCCGTCAACGCGCTGGAAAGGAACCTCTCCGTCGCCGGTCGGAATCCACACCTCGGTCGTGATCTCGCCGAACATCCAGATTTGATCGGAGACAACCCATATCGCCACCAGATCGTCAGGCGCCCTTTCTGCCGAAGCATAGTTGAGGCCGTCCCACGCTTCCCCGTCGAGAATGTCGGACCAATAGAAGCGCTGACTATCGGCCCTTGCCGCAAGGAAATAGCCGTTGATGTAGGCAACCGAAGTGACCCCGGCATCGTCGGGAAACGTTACCTGACTGACGGTCGCGCCATCGGTGATATAAAGCGCAGTGTCATTGGCAATCAGGAGCTGCGTGGCGCTCGACGCCATGCTCACCCGGGCGCTTCCCGGCACCACTCCTACGAGAGTCTCGCCATTGTAGAAGTTCGTTCCCGAAGCGGCAAAGACTGCACCGTCCAAGGCTCCGGGCTGGCTGAACATTCCCCGGATAGGCCCGATTCCGATGGTGTACGCCACTTCCATTCCCGGGCGCGTGACAAGTGCCGTCTGCACGCGAGAGGACGGAGCTTGTTCTGCATACAGGTTTAGTAGCCGCACGCGCGGGAGGCCAGTGCGGTCGTATGTGCCGATGGAGTAAGCGACGATCATTGGCCGCCCACGGCGACAAGGTAGGCATTCAGCGCATTGTAAAGCGATGTGATCTCCGCGCCCGTCAGTCCCGAGCTTACGAAGGAAGCAGCGGCGCGGTTATTGACCGTGGTGGACGGCACACCGGCAGAGTTTCTGCCGCACAGCAAGAGCGTGTCGGTCGCGCGGGCCGTGGAGGCATCGGCCCACGTTCCCGCCGCAGAGGTGTTGCGATAGGCCGTCACCAGATTGGAGGCAGTGCGGGAAATGGCCGTAAAGCCAAGACGCGTCGGCGCGGCCCCTCCCGTTCCGTCCGTCGACGCCGCCTGATTTATACGTCCCCGGATGTTGTCGACGCCGGAGCGGGGGATAATGATGCTGTTGGTGTTGCCCATCGCAACCGCGGTAGCACTGGCGGTGTCGGTTCCGGCATTCAGCCATATGCCCATGGCAGCGCTGTCCTGCGTGAACAGCGTTGCTGCCGAAGCGGTCCAGCCCGTTGCTAGATAGCTGGTCGATCCGTCACCCGCATAACCGCGGTCGGTGGTGAAGGTCGGGGAAAGGGTCGGGACAAGCGTGTAGCTGGTGGAAATCCAGTTGAGCTGCGCCGCCTGTGCATCATGAGCCGCGATCACCCAGAAGCATTCGAGCTTGGGCCATATGCCAGCATTGATCAGCGACACTATCAAGCCGCTGATCAATGCCTTCCGCGCCGAGTCCGGCGGGGCTGTCATACGAGCGAACAGGGACGATGCGGCAGCGTTATAGGGCGGAGGGATAATCCCCGCCGTCCCCCCGAAGCCGAAGCCGGAAAAGCCAAATGCCGCGCGCATCTATACCACCAAGGTCCCCGCGAACAGGGGAAAGAACCCCCGTCCCGCGATATAGGCTATTCTCTGCGCCATGCCGGGTGGAATGCGCACCTTGGAAAAGCCGGGCGGCAGAAGAATCTCCGGAGGGGACTGGCCGAACGATCCCGCAATCAAGTCCATATTGAGTGTCTGCGCGGGATCACCGTTGGACACCTCGAATATCCAGTTCGCTCCCTCGTCGGGCACTTCGAAACCGACGATGCGATCCCCATCCCCCTGAGGCTCAAGGACAAGATATTCCCGGGCCGGGGGCGTGTTGTCGCCGGAAGTCAGCGGCACGGTATCGAATCCCATGTCGCGCCAGCCGTTTATCATCGTATTGCCCATCAGGTACCCTTTCGGACAATCGTCCAGCACTTCCAGTTGGTAGTTGTGGCGGCACCCCCGGTTATGGTGATATCCGCGCTTTGCGTGCCCGTGTTGGCGGTGATATTGCCTACGATCCCGCCGATGCCCGAAATAACCGCCGCCAGAGGCGTGCCGCTGCGGAACACATTCCCCGCGCCTCTCGCCACCACGCACGAAATGCCGACGCGCGCCGATTGTGTAAGAGCACTAGTGAGGCCGATGATAACCACGTCGATATCGTATGCCACGTTGACGGGGACAGGGATGCTGCGCAGCGTGATGGTCTGGATACCCGTGGTTTGCCCACTGTCCCGGTAGACTTCCGAATATGGGAATGGTGAATGGACGTGATCGAATCGGGCGAAGCCACTCCCCACCCCGCTCGCAGGAACGCCGCACCCGTAAGGAGTCGCGTCCGAAGGGGATGGAATCGCGGACACGTCCGCCTTTGCGGATATTACCGCCGTCAGCGCGGAAACATCGACCGGGGCGCCGTACAATGGCACTGCCGTTCTCCCCTCAGGTGAACTCGGTTACAAGGGCAGCCCCGGAGCCATCACCCGCCCAGATTCCGGTAATCAGGCCGGTGTAGCCGAACGGGATTTCATAATAAGCCCCGGATGCCACTGCCGCGGTGTAGCTCGCATTGGTAGCCGTGCCGCCAGACAAGTCGAGATACAGGATATTGGCATCCGTATTCGTGACGCTTGCGCCCTTGCGATTGGCATTGCTCGCAAGGATCGTGACGCTTCCGGTGCCGCTGTTGACGCTGGTTTTCGTGCCGGTGCCGGATTTGAGCGCGGCGATAAACTCCGCCTGCGTCATCCCCGAACCGCCAGCTCCCGCGGTGATAAGCGGGTTCCCAGCCGTTCCCATTTCCGTGCCGGAACTGTTCGTGAGAACGGTCCCGCGAAGATACGCCTGATAGCCGCTGCCGAGCGCTACCAGCCATCCCGCAAGACGGTCCCCGATGCCAAAGGATACCAGGGCCATGCTCTATTCCTTACGCAGGATCGCCGAAGACGAATGCCGCCTGATTGCCCACGAGATTGCCGGTCCATGTGTCGGTCGCGTTGCCGTCATAGCCGTGCGCAGGGTCGATATCCGCAGCCGCATCCGGAAAGACATTGCCCGTCACGACGCAATAGCCGCCGCCCGAATTGTTGATTTTCACCGTGGCAGCGGACGAAAGGAACCGGTTCCCCTCGATATAGCAATAGCTCATCGGGGCGACGATATCGTTCGTGTTCTGAAGGAAGCGGCTGCCCATGATCCGGCAGCGCAGCGGGACCGCAATCGCCGTGGAGGAGCAATAATAGCCCGTAGTGAGGAGATAGAACTCGCAGTTCTGCACCAGCACGTTGGAACAGCCGCCGATATCGCGAATGCCGTAGGTCGTGGTAACGTCGACACCGACGAAGCGCATTCCCGTGGCAATGAAATGTGAGCCGTCCGGATAGGTCGCATTCTCCGCGCGGCGAAGCTCGATGGCCGCGCCGGAAGTCGGCTCCGGCGTCATCAGGAAGTTGGAAACGCTCCAACCCTGCTCACGAACAAGCAGAAGCGCGCCTCCTGCCGTAGCGCCGGACGAAGGATAGGTCCACTTGGCGCCGTCATCGTCCCTCACACCACCACCGGCAGCGCCGATGATCGAAACACCCTGCACACCCAAGGGAGCAACGATCTGCTCGCGCACGGTGCCGCGGAAATACACCACGTCATTGTCGCCGACGCGGCTCAGGGCCTGCGCCATCGTCGAGAAGGCGGAATCCGTGGACTGGCCGTCATTGCCATCAGACCCTGTGACAGTGTTGACGAACCACACGCGGCCAAACACGGTGGGGCCAGCCATCACCGGCACCCCCTGAGAGGTAATGCCGCCGGGGAAGTTTGTGTAAGGCATTTAGATAACTCCCTGAAAATCAAAAGAAATCGCTGTACACGTTGCCCATGAACAGGCTCGCAGGGCGGTCCATGTCGAGCAGCTTCTGCTCAAGCATCGCGGCCCTTTGACTGACTATCGCCACGGTCGCAGGATCGAGCCTTGTAACTCCAAACAATGTCACGCATCTTGCCGCCAGATTCATGTATAGCGTTTCCATCCACTGCTGCGGCACGTCGATTGTCTGGTTGAGGTTCGTCACGTCCTCGATAACCCGGGCATAGCTGTACTTGATCTCCAAATCCTGGCTCGGCACCGGCCAGATTGTCATTGTCACCGAATCCACCAGCTTGCGGAGATAGAAGGCCAGCGGGGTTGGCCCCGGCTGATCCTTGTTCGGGATGCGCATGTACTCGCCAATCTCCCAGCGCTGCATGGGAAGCTGGAAAGACGAACTCTGCTGATACCGCGCCTCAAGAACGTCGATGCACCGAGGGTCGAGCGTGACGGTCTTCTCGCCCTCAAGGAACTCCGCGACGCCCTCCGCCTCGCGCCAGAGGTTCACACCATCGCTTTGGAGGCTCTTAAGCATCCACGTCAGCCGGGACATCATGGCGCTTGCGTCTGCGGCAGAAAGAACCTCACCTGCCGAGTAGACCCCAAGCTCCTGCGCCGCCAGCGAACAGATTTCGTTGGCCGTCAGCGTGCCAGAGATGGTCCCGGACGTTGGCACTAGTCTCCCCCTCTTGGGTCCAAATCGGCAGGAGTAATCCCGTTCTCGGGATCAATGAACACGGGCGGCGGGCGGGGGGACGCCCCCGGCACAGGGAGGCCCTCAGCCCACACATTCGGCGGCGTCATCTGCGGCGGGCGAGGGTCCCAACAGCCATTGGCGCCCTCGGTCTTGCGACAAACCCGAAGCCCGGACCATTCGAGCGTGAGCTGAGATACGAAGCGAGTGAAACCGCACCGCATACAGACCCCAAGACTCTCGCCCTGAAAATAGCCCTTGGGCCGTGTCTGAGGGAGGCCCGTCATTTTGTGTCCCGCCTAGGCCCCGGCGTTGCCAAAAATCTGGCGAAAATCTGCGCAGCCAGCCGCGAACCGCATGTAGCTCGACGCACGCGCGTTCTTCGTGTCGAAGTCGTTGTCCTGCTCAAGCGTGGGGTCGTTGCGCCACATCGAGATCAGGCCTTCCGGCACATCGGTCTGCACGAACCATGCGTCGGTGTCGGTAAGGTAGTTGTTCACCACCACTTCCGGCACGATGCCCATGGAATTGAGCGCGTTGATATCGTTGTTCGCGGTGCCCGGGCGCAACACCGAATTGAGAATGCGGGTGGTGTTGAACGCATCTTCCGGCGAGATGATGACGCGCTTGATCCCCGCAGCAACATAGTCGCCGCGGTTGTTCTTGATGCGCCACACGCGCTTCGTAGCGTCCTCCAACGAGGTTTCCGAGATATCTGCCGGAGTCAGGAGATTCGACTGGTTGCCCGAAAGCGTCGGATGCGAGGCAGAGAACAGCGCCGCGCCGTCGCCGATGGGATAGTTGGTGTCGAAGCCGTTGTTGAGGATGTTGGCGTGCACGATCTCCGCAGTCCAGCGCATCGAGCGGGCAAGGTTAGAAGCGCGGCGCGTGGAGATGATGCGGTACTTGCCGTCCGCTAGTTCCTCCATGGTCACGATATAGCCGAGAGCGTACACGACATGCGTGAACGTGCTCTTGTAGCCTTCCTGATCCGAGTCGTACTGGATCGGCGCGCCCTCGGCCTTGACCGGGGCGAGTCCGAAGGTCGTGGCCTCAACCACGATCTCCTGGAACTTGTCCGAATCCTGCCGCTCGAAAATCTGCGACCACTGCGGAGCAAGCTGCTTGTACGTGAGGCCGAACCAGTCCTTGACACCGGGCCAAAGGGCGTCCGGATGGGCGGAACGAGTGATAACACCTGCGGGCATGTCTCTATTCCCCCTTAGACGCCGAGAGCACCGGCAGCGCCGGTCTCAGTCGGAAGGTTGATGGCGCAAAGCCACTTGGCGTTGGTGCCGATTGCGTTGTCGGCAGCGTCGAACAGGCCGATGATGCGCATCTGCTTGGTGGCGCCCGTGCCAGCGGACGAACTGTCGAGCATCCAGCCCGAAGTGCCCGTGTTGGGGTTTCCGGCAGCCGCGATCAGATCGATGTTCTCGCCGATGTTGTCCGCCGTGAGCGCACCGCCCGCGCTGTCCTCCTGCACCACGAAAAGCGCAGCCGGATCATCGCAGACAATGGGATAGAAAGCCGTGCTGGCGGCCCCGTACTTGAGCATGTAGGGCGAAGTCGGCAGGAAGCCGACAACCACGCCGGTGATCCGATTGGTGGCGCCAGCGGTCGCAAGCGTCACCGTGGGGACCCCGCGCGCGTCACCGGAACCCGCCAGAACCACGGGATCGCCGACATACAGCGCCGCATTGTCCGTGGCCGGATGGTAATAGGTGCGTAGCGGGCCTACCCAAGGCGCGCCGTTGCGAAGGCGCGTGACCCAAAGGCCGGTAGGTGCATTCGAATTGGCCATGTCTAACCCCTCGTTTGAGGGGCCTGACGTTAGGTCCCTCGGGTAATCCGGTTTTGCGTATGCCGCGGAGTGTAGGTCTGCTCGGTGCTCACTGCGCCATCCTCGTCGGAAGGTGCGTCGCCCCGTGCGGCCCTGCGCTCGTTGGCCTTGTTCAATTCTGCAAGCGGCGCGCGGTCCTCCACGTACCAGTCCTTGCGTTTCGCCATCAGCCGGAGCTGCGAATCATCGGAGCGGGATGCGGACACCGGATCGACGCCCGGAACAATGTCCCATTCCTCGGCCTGTAGCTGTTGTACGCGGCCCCCGGAATCGAGTGCCCAGCGGGCGGTCATGCCCTGTTCGTCCAACTGCTTCTGGATGGCGGGAGGCACGACAAGCTTGAGGCGTGCGGTTGTGTCTACGGTGCCCGGCTCACGGCGGCGCCTCTCGCGGCGCATTTCCAGTGCTCGGGGCGATGCCAGTTCCTCGACTGGCGCGGTATCTGCCGAGAGGGAAGCCGTCTGGGGCTTCGGGGGGCGTCCTCGGCGAACGTTAGCGGTCTGTACCACTGTAATCTCCTATGTGCCTAAAAATCGGGCAGGTCAATCAGAAAAATCAGGCGGCTTCGCCCTGTTCGCTCCAATAGGTGCGGGAATAATCGTCGATGGTGTACTTGAAGCCCTTGGTGGCAGCCATCTTCACCATTTCCTCGCCAGCCGCCCGCACATCGCGGGGCAAGTCTGCGGTAGTTTTGGCCCTCGGAGCGCCGTTGGCCGTACGCGTGTTGGGAGATGCAACCAATGGCGCCTTGCGCACAGGTTTGGCATCCTCGAATAGCTCCGAAAACCGCTTCTTGACTGCGATTTCAGCAGCCTCAAGCTGTTCCGAAACGCTCTTGCCCTGCTTAGCCAGCCGATCCGTGATGACAGCGGCGTAATCGGTCGCGTCGGGGTCCTTGCCGTACCATGGATTGCGCTCGACGAACTCGGCAACAAGCGGATCGGGCTGATTGCGCTCGGCCTGCACCTGTGCCAGTTCTCGTGCCGCATCTGCGGCACCCCGCTTGTCGTCCTCCTCTACCGCCTGCTCGAAGCGCGCGATGATTTTGGCTTCCTGCTCCTGTAGCATCCGCTCGGTCGTCTTGGCGGCGGTGCGGAGAAGCTGTTCGTGCGACTTCTCCAGCGCGGCGAGCTTGCGGACAAGCGGGCCGTTCTGGCCGTGGCGGATGAACTCGGCAGCATCGCGCCAGTCTTCTTCGTTGCCCTTCCATTGAGGCTTGGGCTTCCAGCCAAGTTCGGCGGCAAGCTCCTCTACGCCGGGTAGCGCAGGCTCTTCGACGATTTCGGGCGTGTCCTCTGCGCCAGCTTCTTCTAGCTGCTCTTCAGCCATTGGGATTCTCCTCTACGATGCCCCAGATTTCACGGTCTTGAATGAGGCGGTATTCCTTGCCGTCCTTGCCCTCAACGATCATGCCAGCATGCTTGGGGAACATGATCGCATCCCCAACTTCGGCGTGCTCGCCCTTGAAGTCGGCGAAGTCGAAAGCGGCTGGGGACATGGAAACCACCAACCCCTCGCACTTGGCGATATGCTGGCGCTCGCCCGCGGATTCGGGGATGATGATGCCGCCCGCGGTCACGGTTTCTTTCGGGGGAAGGGCTACCAGTACGCAGAACCCGGTCGCTCTGATGCCGGGGTTACACTCTTCAAGCGTCGGGAGTTTCATGCAGGCTCTTCCAATCAGCATAAGTGGTTTCGTACAAAGCTCGGTACGCATCGGCGCGGGTTCTGAGAACCGCCAGCATGACGGGATCGCATTCGCCCGTGTCCCATGACATTGCCTCCCATCCGATGCGCTGCGCCTCTACGGCGCGCCCGGCGGCAGCAAATACCCAACGGGTGACGGCATTCTCTCGCCATGTCAGGAAGTCGTCTTCGGTGATTTCAGCGGGCATCAAACAGATCCGATAGCCACTTGGTGACAGGATTGTATTGCTCAGCCCACCAGTGCACAAACTCCGGTGTCGGCTCTCCGTTGGAATCTGCGACTACAAAGTCTTTCGGAAGGAGAATGTCATGCCGCATCGGCCATCTCCTCTCCCGGAATCCCCGCCTCGGCCTCACCGGCAGCCTTGCCCACCTCAAAGCCAAGCTTGGCGGTCTGCGCCTTCTTGTACTCCGTCTCGGCTTCGTTCTTCGCCACCTCGGACAGTGTTTTCATTGTGTCCGGAGGTGGTGGTGCATTCGGATCGGGCGGCGGCAACAGTTCGTCGATATCCTCGATGTCTGCGGCCTCCCACACTCTCCGCTTGAGCGCGCGCTGGTCCACATTGGGGTCCTCGCTCCCGGTTTCGAGGAGGAACTGGGCCTTAGCCATGCGTTGAATCCGCGTCACATTCGCCGGGTCGCTGACAGGGCGGATGTCCATGTCCTTGGCGTTGAAATCCTGCTCCCAATTCGCTTCGGGATCGTCCAGCACGTTCATATAGTCTTCTGCCGTCTGCGGCGTGCCGTACCTCCCAAGCAGCCGGTAGATCAGTGAAAACTCTGCCTTTTCCGCCCGGAACACGCGCTTGTAGATCGCGGTGAAGACCTGCAATCCCTGTTCAATGAGGGCGAGCGTTGTCCCCACCTGCCCCATGTTGGACGCATCGCCCGAAGTGACATCCTTGATCGCCGCCACATCCTGAGCAGCACCCAGCATAAGCTCAAGCACCTGAAACATGACCGGAGGCGCATTGGGGAAGGTTCGCTCCCAAATGGCCCCTCTCAAGTCCCCACCGGGTGCGTTGACAACCTTGTACTCGCCCGGACGCCACCTCAGGGTATTGGTCTGGCCGTTGCCCTGCAATCTCAGGCCGCCAGCCATGAACCCGCCCCCAGCAATCTGCGCGTGCCCGGCGTCGATCATCTGGTTGATGCTGGTGTTGATGACCTCGCTCAATTCGGCAAGCAGGTGCCCGAAGCCGATGCCATAGAACTTGCCCTCGGGATGGGGCAGGAAGTCGTACTTGATGTAGAAGCTCGTGCGCTCGATCCGGATCCCCGAACGCTCGTTCATCTCGATATCTTCGGGGTCGTATGCAGCCACAATGGCGAGCACTTCGCTGCTCTGCTTGTCGACGGTGACGATGTACGGCTCTTCGTATCCGTCCTCGTCAAGGTCTATCAGCCGGTGCTGCTCAAGCAGCATCCGAGCCGCTTCATCATCCCCTGCGTTCTCGCCCTCGCTGGTTCCAAGGTCAACGGTGCGATATTCCCCGCGCGCCATCCGCTGGCGAATCTGGTACGGGAATACGTCCGGCACTTCCTCGGTGATGCGAGGCGCCGTCTCAAGGCTCGTGGCGTCCATCGGCACCAGAAGCCTCAGAGCCGGGACATAGCGGCAGCACGGCAGGCCCAAGGCATTGTCCCACCATACCTTGCGGAACCCGCACCCCACGATAGGAAGCTGATACAGCAACATGTCGGTATCAGATTCCCAATCGTCCATGCGGTAATTGAGGACGATGTTGAGATATTCCTTTACCCGCTGTGCGCGCTTGGACTTTGCGCCGGGAGGAATCTGCCACGCAGGCTCGGGCTGGGGCGGCTCCTGTCCAGCCATTTGCGCCTGTTGGGCAAGCTGCATGAACTGACTGGCGGCCATGGGCTGGCCTTCGACCAGCACCGCAGGCTGTCCATCCGGGCCGATGATCGGGCGCCCCTTGTCCGAGCCGATGACCTTGACCTGTACCGTTTCGTCACCCTTGCAGATCGCAGGGTAGGAGCGAGCGTTGAACTCGGTCGCGGCTATCGTGAGGATGGGGTAGTGGATATCTGCCGCGCCCTTCCAGACCCTATACGAATCAGGGTTGCTAAGATCGCCCTCTTGACTGGCAGATCGAAGGGCGCGTTTAGCTTTCTCCTCCCACTCGCCACGAGATGAGCAGTCGCGTTCATAATCCTCTACAACCCTTGAGCCGAGAGCGATTAACTCCTGTTCGCTGAAGAACTCCGCGAGATTGCCGCCATGGGCTGCGAGCTGCATGATTAGCGGCTGCGCTTCCTCTTGCTGGGGAGCGAATGCCCCCTCGCCTGCGCCGATCTCAGAGGGTTCGTAGAAGGCGGTTGCCACCTATGCGCTCCACGCTAGATAGCGCACCGCAAGAGCCGTGCGAGGCTCGATATCACGCTTGCCGGTCTCCATGAGCGAAATCCATACCGGGGACAGCCCAAGCGCCCTTCCGAGGGCCTTCTGCGTCATGCCCATCCGCACCCTTGCCGAGCGAAGCTCTGAGGCTGTCATGGTGCGGGCCTGCAGCGTCGTCTGCTTGGGGCTTGTTACAACGGCATGCGTGGCCGCATAGGCGCGAAGGATAGTCTCTGGCCTATCGTCCGCCAACGCCAAGGCCATCGCAGCCCTCACTTGTCGCCGCGGCTCTTGATGAACTTCGCCGCAGAAGTCGGATCGCCCAGCATCACAGCCTTCTCAAGCCGGGCAATGCGCTCTTCATGCGTGTCGTGCTCGACCTGAGGGCCGGGCTTCTTGGGGGTGTTAGTCATTAGATACTCCTCGTCTTGCGAGCGCCTCAACGCCCCAATCCTCTGCGCGGCGGGCGATATCGAGAACGCCGCTGTCGCCCGATTCCTCCGCCACCTTGCGGCATAGCTCTACGTGCTCTTGTAGCATCTGGGCGATGACGGCTTGGCCATCATCGCCCTCCAATGAGGGATGCCGCGGCTGCTGGTGTCCTTCTTGGCAGACGAGGCCACTCCGTGTCGAGTGATGCCCCATCCTTGCGCCGCAATGGCATTTAACCTCAAAGATCGAGGCCATCTCTTCGAACAGAGCATCGCTAGCTTCACTCGGCATCGACGCCCTCCAATTCGGCAATGCGCGCCTTGATCTCGATCACGTTGGCCTTGAATCCCGCCCTTCCCTCGCGCGCCGCCAGTTTCGTCCGCAGCGCCGTCAGTTCGTCGCTCTCGGGCGCAGCCGTTGCGCGGATGGCGTCAATGCGGGCTTGCAGGTCGGGAGAGCGGGGCATGGCGGCTTGGTATCATGTGCTGAAAAAACAGGCAAGAGCGCAGTAGCAGCGGTGATATTCTCCCGCTGGCGGGAGCCTACGGGCGCGGACGCTCTACCGGCCTGAGGTTCACCTACCCCTTACGAGGGCTACGCTCATCATACAGCGACAGAGGGATTCGAACCCTCGCCGTCCCGCGTATCAGTGCCGACTTTGCGCGAAACGTTTGCTCGGCTTCACCCTTAGTCCATAACGTTGAGCCTAGGCCTTTCGGCTATCTCACGCCACCTCAGGCATGCCGCTGTATCTCAATACCCCGAACTTCCCCGCCTCTGTGGCGGCTGATCATCGTCTACATCGCCCGGCATCGGCCAATCGGCGGGCATCTCATCGTCGAGTATCCGGGCCAATGCGTCCAACATATCATCGTGCATGCCGACAGGGAAGGGTATGAACTCGTCTACCCGGAACGATTCCACGAGATTGACGCTGCGGCCCTCATAGTTCGTCTTGTCGAGCTGCGGTGGTAAATAGACCCTCCCTTGCTCAAACCATGGCACCAGCCTGCGTATGCGGTCCAGCTTGGGCATTTGTCCGCCAAGCTCGATAATCGGGAAGCGGTAGTTCTCCCGCTCCATCCGGTCTCGCATATGCTCGATATCGGCCATCATGCCGTAGCGTTCATACCCTACCGCGAGAGGATGCCACTTGCGGTGCCAGTTCATCACAAGGTCCGCGCGCTCCGTCAGGCTCAACCGGTCCCTCACCATGTCCAGCACGTACATGTTGCGATCCGCGCCCATGCCGATAACGAACCCTGCCGTATAGTCGCTGTCCTTCTTCTTCGCGCTGGCGGGGTCGAAGACCATGTAGATGTTGAGGCCGAAGGGACTCGGACGGGCGTATTGCAGCCATTCCTCCTTGAAGCCCTGCGTCGCGTCGGCAGTGGGGTCCTGTAGCATCTGCGCCCCGAACACATATGGCCCCATGTCCCGCCTCTTTTCCGCCAGCGCCTCAACTGTGTGAAACACCGGCTTGCCGTCAACCTTCCCGTTGTCGGTCGCGGGGTACAATCTCGGCTGCACCGTGCCTCGCTCGATGATCGTCTTGTAGGTGTCGTTGTAGTGATAGCGGGTGCCAATGAACCGTCGAGCGCCGCCATGGGCGCCAAGGTTGTAGCTCAGCGCCAGCGCCTCTGTCGTCTTCGCCATCATCTCGGGGGTGCTGACGGATTCTCGCGTCACAATGTCGTCGTACACGAGAAGCTTGTAGTGCTTTGACGTGGGCTGGCCATCCACCACTCCCCATGCTTCGATAGTCGCCTCTTTCGGATTCGACTTGCGCCTTACGACAATCCCGTCATCCTCGCTCCACTTCGGGCTTTCCTTCTGCGGGTTCTCGTACAGGATTTCTGGAAACCATCCCTTCAGTGTCTCGTTGCCCTCAAACTCCCGCTTGATCTGGCGCAGGAAGGCTTTGGCAATCGGTCTCGTGTGAGATGCCAGACCTATCGTAAGTTCGGGATCGTTCAGGATGTCTTGTATCGTAAGAGCGAAGGTTACGATTGTGGACTTATAGCCTTCCCGAAACCACAGGTCTAAATGCCCGTTGGGGCTGGCCTGTACCTCCCGGCACCGCTCGAATACCCAATCGTTGTCGCAGTCCGGGCGGTTGCAGGCGTAGCGCAGGAGGAAGTACAGGTCGTTGCGACAGAGCCAGCGCAGCGGCTCAGTGGGTGGCTCGTTCCGCTGCTCCGCGAGCTGCGCTAAGCCATTCAAGAGCGTCGTATACTGCGCTCGGTCGCTCGGAAGCAGGCTTGTCACCGATGTCCTCTACCACAACCGCCTGCGTTGGCCTACCCCAGCCGCGATCCAGAAGAGCCGTAGCCGCGGATACGCGCGCACCCTCCGACGCGCCCTCGTCTCCCGCGATATCGGCTAGCGTAAGAATCGCTGTTTCCGTATGCTCGCGCGCCAACTCTTGTAGAGTGCGGCCATCAGGAAGCCGCGCCTTGGCCCTTCCGCCCGGATTGCCGCTCTGTCCCTTTACGAAAGCCATCAGCGTTCACAGCAATCTTACGCAGGCCGGTTCACGCGAACCATGCTCACCGGCTTGGTCGTGGTGGCTACTGCCTTGCGCTGGGGCATGCCCTTTTCCATCGCGGCGCGGGTACGAGCGGGAAGGGGCTTGCAGGGATGGTCGCCGATGGGGGTCATGGTGTGCTCCTCGCAGGCTATGTAGCAGAGGGAGGGGTGATGCTCAATAGGGACAGTCGCAGGTAGGTGCGGAGATATCTCACGACACAATCCACGCTGCCACAGCCCACGCCAATGCGGCCCAGCATGCGCAGCTAATCGCTACGGCAAAGGTAATGCCGATAGTGGGGTGCCAGCGGGTTTCGGTATTCATTTTGCCTCCGATTCAATGGCTTGGCCTATTTCTACAGCCTCGATCTTGAGCCTGCTATACCGCAGGGAGTTGTATCCTTCGACGGGCTTTTCGTCGAGCTGACTGAGCCATTCGATCACATCCGTTATCGTCGGCTCAGGCATGCCCCGCTCGCGCCAGAAGGATATGCGGGCGGTGGCGATGGGCTTGGTCATTTGAGCGCTTCGTCGATCATGGCTTGCCACATCACGGGAATCTCTTTCCAGCCTATGGGATCGCCGCGGTAGTATTCGGTACCAGCCTCAATCGCCGCAGCCTCCATCTCCGGAGTGCAGTCGCGCATAGCTTGGATGGCAGCGCGAGCCACGACGTCAGCTTCGATTACGCCGCGCTCACGACAACCGCCGTTTATCTGGCGCTGCAATTCGTCTTTCAGAATGCGCGCCACCCGCTCTACCATGTTCTCGGTCATGCTGGGTAACCCTTTGGAATATATGGCTTACGTCCTAAATGACGCGGCAGGCGCGCCCAAGCAGTAGCCCACGCAACCTCCATATCATCGTGGGAGAAAAAACCGTACCTACCGCCCACCTCTCGCCAACGGACAACAAACCACAAGCCATCGTAAACCAAAATCTGCCGACCGTCCTTTGGCGCAGACGTTATCCTTCTGGCCTTTCCTCCCGCGCCAGACTGAGCGGCCGCTGCCAACAACGACAAGGCCATTATCAAATATATCCAGAAGCGCTCCACCGGCACCACTCCGAACAGCCAAGCGAATATATCGCTCACCTCAATCCCTCCTCTGCCAGCGCGCGGAGCTTGATGGCCAATGGCTTTTCATTGCCGTCCAATTCCTTGACGATCTCGCGCAGCTTCGTTTCCATGCGCGCAAATCTCTCGGCTCGGCGGGCGCGGAATGCGGCTTGGTGCTTGGGGTTGTTGGGGTGGGTCATGCGGCACTGAGCGCGGAGTAAAACTCCTCCTCGCCGACCCTCGTCATGCCGCCATGACCGCAACCGCAGGGCATCACGAATATAGGAACCGACAAACTGTAGGGGATGTAATCATACCAGCCAACCCTTCCATGCATTGTGCATTTGCAAAATGCCCTTGCGGCGCCCTTGCGGAGGGCCGGCAATCCCATATGTTCGCTCGCCATCTTCTCAACTCCCTTGCTATGCCCCCATCTTACACGAGACAGCGGGCGGGTCAAGTGATAATCAGGGGTCTTGCGGGATTATTTTCGGGCGATATCCGTCCAGCAATGCCTGTGTGAATGCTAGCGCCGATCCGGATGGCTCGCGGTAGCTTTGAGCATCGGGGGCCATCTCCCAGCGTCTCACGGTCTGTGGGGCCACGCGGTGCAGCCCCGCAAACTCTGTGATGCTCATGCCGAGCCGGTGGCGGGCCGCCTTGATGTTCATTCGGCCAGCTTCCATTGTTCTTGATGCTCGTATCGTGCCAGCGTCTCGAACTTCAGGCCCGGCGTACCGTCCTTCTTGAGAAGCCGGACGATAGGCAGGCCGACGCGGGGGACGCTGTAACGGCAATTGGCCGGAGACTGCGTTTGGGATGTCGCGGTCTCGACAATACCAAAGACCGGCGTGCGGGACTTTTCTCCCCCGCGCCAGCTACGAGAATATTTGACCTCGTCCCGAGTGACCTTGCGCCCCTCCCATTCGTGGGGAACCACAGCGGCATCCCGCGCCTCTTGCTGCTCGCGCTTGAGCGCGGATAGGCGCCGCGAAATCTCGGAAAGCCCGTCGCTGCGCTTGGCCTTGACCTCATAGACGAGGCGCAGGGTTTCCGATTCGTATTCGCAGCGCTCGCTGTCCACCGCGGCGATATCCGCGGCAATCGTTTCAATATCGCGGGGCATCTCGTATCTCCTCAAGAGCGAGCCGCATCGGCTCTGTGATCCTTATGGGCCAACGGTGTGCTGCCGTCAAGCCTTATTTCCGGGCGTGATCGTCTAGCAATTTTTGAACGGCGAGACTCATTGGACCGGTGATGGTGCCGCCGCTCTCCATTTGCTCTATCGCGCGCACTGCGTTCTCGCCCTTCATGCGCAAGGCAACCACCATCTCAGGGCGCGTGTATCCCAAGGTCTTGCGGGCTGCGATGAATTCTTCTGTGGTCATTTTCCTTGCCTCACATTGCCCTGCCATACCTCACTTCGCCATGCGCCGCATTGCCGAGCCTGACGATATTTCCTTGCCTCATTATGCATCACTTCGCCAAACCATGCCGTGCCCCATCACGCGTTGCCACGTTAACTCTTGAACAGCTCCAACGTCTTGCCCACCGGCAGCTCCGCGGCATTCACGCGGACGGCGCTTTCCAGCTTCGCCACGTTGCTCCGCGTCGCCATGTGCATGATCGCCCCGGCCATGCTCACCACGGCGTTGCGGTGCACGATCTCATCCTTGGACAAATGCTCGTCCCGAGCTAGGCTGACCTGCCTTACGGTACGCCGGGCGGCGCGGCGAACCTTGCCCGTAAGCCGGTCGCCGAGCGCAACGATCTCGGGGTCCGAGAGGCGCCTGATACCGTGGCCGCGCTGCACGTCGAATACGATATCGAAATCCCGCTGCACGATCTTGCGGGCCGACATGAGATTCGAATCGTTGCCGACGATCTTTCGCCCCAATTCAGCGCTCAGGCGCTGGTAAGTGAATTCCTGGCCTATGGCCGCCTTGGATAGAATTCCCACCAAAAGCCGCGTATCGACCGCCTGTTCTGCAATTGTCTGTGCCATTCCACTGACTCCATGTTGAACCTTGACTTGTTATGCCCCGCGTTAACGCGACTTAACTGGACCGGCATTGCCTCACCTTGCCTCACAAGGAGGCGACGTGCCCAACCGTACCCAGCCGCGACTCGCGCCGCCGCATACTAATATCAGCCCGTGTGTTTCTTGCCTTGCGTCACACGGACTTGCCGCACCTTGCCGCGACCAGTCGAGACCAGCCAGGCGCAGCCTGCTAGCGTAATTACTCGACCGTCATATCGTCCACGCTGAACCGGCCATAGAAGCCGTTGTTGCGGGGCCGGAAGCGGCCAATGCCGATGAACTTGCCCGCCGCCTCAAGATGCTGGCGGAACACGTCCTCTCGAATGATATCGTCGAGCACATGAAACGTCACGTCGCCCGTCCACTCGGGAATAATGGGGAAGCACTTGTCGACGCGCGAGCCGGAGCCGCGGCGACCGTCGCTGGGGACGAACAGCCATTCGCCGGTCACGTCATTCTTGTGGATTCCGAGCGGGAGAGGGTCCATTACCAGCACACCGGCCTCGAAGTGCTTGGTGTAGGTGCTCTTGCCCTTGCCGGGAATCTGTACCGACATGAACTTCGCGGCCTCCGCCAGTGCGTTCTTGAAGGCCATCGGAGGAATGAAGACCATCCCGTCCTTGTCTGCGTGCAGGCGGTCGCGCCACGTCCGCGATTCGTAATCCTTCGCCAGCTCGCGTTCGAGCTTCGGGGTATCGTAATGCCGAGACTGCGAGTAAGGGGAAATGCTCGTCAGGCGAGCTGTGATCGTCTTCATGCGTTGACTCCAATAGCGTGGCCCATTTGCCGAGTGTGATGCTGCCTGCGATCCGGGAGGCTGTCAAGCCCTCTCGCGTAATTATCTCGTGTCTGAGGGTTTATAATGGGTTAGCTGGGCGCCAGACGTGCGAAGCCCCTCGGACGGGGTTCGCGGCCTATCCGAGGGGCTTGCACTTTTCCGTGGCCCGGCGATGCGGCGCTTTCACGCCGCTCGCTCCTCAATACACGCGTCAGAAAAAAGTTGCAAGCCCCGTTTGGTTTTGGCATTATCCCCGCGTTCGCATGGGTTCGCTAAATCCTCTGGCGTGCGGACGGTTCGCGTTACCAGAAGGGGCGTCATCAAAGCGCAACCCGAGTCCGAAAGGCCGAGCGGGGATGACTGGCGGGAGAGAAACCGTCACAAGCTGCGGCCAACTTCTGGATACTCTCATCCCAGAAGGCCTGTAATGCGAGGGTTGGCTCCGAAGGTCAGCAATCGACTGAAGCGGGTCGGACAGGCTTCTACATGGTAGGGGCTTGTCGTCCTGTGCCTGCTTCGCTCGGGTTTCACCAAAGGTCAGATACCTACTGGGTGAGAGTGAAACTATATGAAGGACAAAGATAGAAAGCCGCGAGCGAAAAAATTGGGCCGCGCGAAATCGAAGCAATTTTGGGCAAGCGAGAAGGGGCAGGAAATATTGCGGGCCAAGCGCTCGGTTGCCGATTGGTCACGGCTGGATTCGTGGGACTAACCCGCCTCTTCCAGCTTGCGCCGCCAGTTCCGCACTTCCCTGTCATTCCGCGTCCGGGTGAAATGCTCTATCTGCTGCTTGCAGAGCTGGCGGAATACCTCGGGATCGGCCTTGGCCTTCACTGGCTCGCCATTGGGGGTATGTGAGCGACGAACCCAATTGCGCCATGTCGCTTCCCAATCGGTCTTGAGGCCTCTCAGGCCGGGCTGTGCGTGCCAATAGTCTATAAAGCTGGCGGCCTCGGTCTCTGCAACGTCTCGCGTCCATGCGCGCTGCGTCTGCGCCCACATGATCCACTCGGGAGGCATCACGAAGTCCGCGGGCAGACGGGATGCCCTAGGCCCGGCTTCCCGAGGCGTCGTGTCAAGAATCCCCTCTTTTTCGAACACGTCGAGCATTCGTGTTACATGGGCAACGTCGAGATTGGAGAACGCGGCATAGGCCGCCGCGTTGAACTTGCCCCGGCTTTCTGCTATGGCGTGAAGGCAATGATGCACGTGCGGCGGCCTGACTTTCGCCAGCTCCGCGAGGCGCAGCAAAAGAGGATCGTAGGCTTTCGGTTTCATCCCCAGCGCAACCCCGTTGGCCTCAAATCAGGCGGAAGGGTGAATACGTCCCGAATCTCAACAGCGCGGCCAATCGCAGCTCGGATCGAGCGTTCCGCTTCCGCGGTTTCCGGATCGTTCGCGAGGCGCTTTGCCACCATGCTTCGGGCGTAAACTACCGTGCTGTGATCTCGGCCCCCGAATCGCCTGCCGATGGCAGATTGCGTACCCTTGGTAAGCTCAAGGCACAGATAGATCGCCAAGTGCCGCGGGCCTGAGAGACGGGGCGATAGCTGGTCCGAAGTCATGTCGGCCAGTTTCAGCCCATAATACTCACATACCGCTGTCTGTATCTCGGATATGGTGGGGGTCATGCGACATTCGCCTTGAATAGATCACCCTGGCGCTGGGCATCCTCAATCCGTTTGCAGGCTATATCGAAATAGGTTTCGCTAATTTCTATACCAATGAAGGTGCGCCCGAGCGGCGCGCAGGCTACGCCGGTTGTGCCGGAACCCATCACGGGGTCCAGAATCGTCTCACCATCGACTGCCGCCTTCCAGACTAGCCAAGACCATGCCTTTATGGGCTTGCTGCATGGATGCTCGGGACAGGACGCAGGCTCCGTCATTTGAATAGACGTTCGATCTATCGTCTTTCCGATTCTGGGGTCCCTGCCATAGTACAAAATCGGCTGAGATGTTGGGCGCCCCCAGCCGCATATTCCCGTAGAGGCCGGTTGAAAAAAGCTACCAAAAGCATCAGGTTTGGGATATTCCCATGCGTGCGCGGGACCGGGGGTCACAATGCCCCTGCCGCCTGCTTTTTGCAACGCGGCAACGAATGTCGGGATTAGTGCGCGGAGGTTTTCAAGCGTGTCGTCGTAAACATCGTAACCACGCTTGTGTCCCGCCGCGATACCAAGGGTTCCACTGGCGCTGCCAAGCCCATAAGGCATATCCGCCACCACCGCATGAATTGGAGTCGCCAAGGACGGGACTATCTCGCGCGCATCCCCAAGATATAGCGTAGCATTCCCGATCTGCTCGACGCGCATCATGCGATCTCCACGATAATCTTGCTGCTGCGAACATCCGAGATGATCACCCGCGCATCGAAATTGCGGTCATTGACGCCCATTGCCTGCGCGATGCCGTCGAGATATGCCTTGCAGCTCCCCAGGGCGTTGTCCCGGTCTGGGGCCGGGCCTCTCGGCTTAGGGTAGAAGGTTAGCGTAAGGCACACTCTTTCATCGCGTGGGGGCAGTCCCCTTGCTGATGCGATGGCTGCACTAGCGCCGATATAGCCCCATTGCCTGTGTTTTGCCGTTTGCGATGCCTTGGTGCGCCAGTGAGCGCGACCGTTGGGCCATAGCGCCTTGTGGGGCCACGGAAGTTCAATCGAAAGCGTCACGTCCGCTCCCTCGCTATATCAATCCTGCCATGGAAGACGGCGGGACCGGTCGACTTCGCGTCGAACAGATACCAGCAGCAATTATCCTTGCCCGTATGCGGGCTGTCTGGAATCCACTTCACCCGCCCGACCGCGACAATCTTGCGCAGTAAATGGAGATACGGAATCGCCTGCTTCGTGTGCGGCCAATCCGCATCGAATAGCAGCCATGTCGGCCCCAGCGCAGACAGGTGTGCGATGAGTGCGTGCAGAATCCCTCGCGTCCACGGAGGGTTTGTGATAAAGCACTCCCATGCCAAGCCCAGCTTCATCGGCGTCAAATCGAGCGCGTCCATGGAAAGGATGGTTGGCGTAAGCGGCTCAATATCGGACGCGAAGCCGCACCAGTGGCCCGCACGCACCAAGTGCGATATCAATGCGCCGTTGCCCGCGCATACTTCCGCGAACGCAGTGCCGGGCCTAAGATGGGGCAAGAGCGGAACAACCGCCTCATAGGGCGTAGGATAAAAATCCCGCTCGACGCGGGCGAAGTCCGAGCGCTTGCCCATTATGAGTCCACCTTCCTGAGCAACGGAATCATCTCCATAGCTCGTTTCCTGTTTCTCGCTTGTGCCTCGTTATATGCTGAGCGGGCGAGCTTCGATCTCTCCCGGCGCGCTATTGCCGCAGGGTGGCGAGAACGGCGGAGGTAGCGAATTAGGCGGCGGATCATTGGCTTTTTCCATCAGTGCTTTGTTGAAATAGCCGCCTCTTGCGACATGCGCAGGTGGCTATATTGCTCGGCAATAATCCGATGCAGCTTTGCGAATTGAGCATGAGCATCGGTGTCTCCCGCCGCGAACGCCTCGCAGGCTCGATTGAACGCGCCATCCGCGAGGGCGGCGAGGCGCTGCTCTTCGGTCATCTCAGCCTCCCTTCATGAAACTTGGTGACGTTGGCGTTCCACAACAGCATCTGCGAATAAGCGCGCGGCATTGTTCCGCCTTCGCCGTACCGCGGCGTTGTCACCCGCACAGGCACCAGATGCATTCCAAGTGCAGGGAAGGCGTGGAGGGTTTTCATGCGGCGGCTCGATATTGTGTCACGGCCTCGCATATGAAATTCACCGCCTCGTGCTGCGGCATCCATCCTGCATCATAGCCTTCGCCATAGCCATGCTCGATATACCATTCGTCGGGGTTCGGCGCCTCAAGATACTTCTCGCTCCCCATCCATGCGTGAAACTCCCATTCGTCGCCACGAGCGCGAAAGTAGAAGCGCTGGGCATCAAAACTCCCCTCGGCCTGCACGGGGCAGTTGCCCCCAAGGCTGTCAATGGTTATACCCAATGCGGTAGCGCGTTCCATAGCGGCAGGGCCTTCGCGTTCCCACGTCGCGCGCTGTTCGGCAAACACGGGGTCAAGATGCGCTTTGAGCGCACCGAGAAAGCCGCGCACGTCTTTGATAGCCAAAAGACCGTCCTTTCCGGGGACCGGCTCAAGAAACTCCTCCATCACCTTCTCCCCTGTCTCACCAGCGCCGCAACGCGTTCTTTCGGTAGTTCATACCTGTCCATTATCTCTGATATAAGATCGGATTCAGGAACGGATTTCATTCTCTCGATATGACGCAGAGCATTGGCTGTCGTTGTGCGGGATGCTAGGGTCATTGGGGTTGTTCAGGAACTTGCGTGGCGCTGTGTCCCTCGTCCCAAACCCGCTTCTGGATGTACTCCAAAGCGCGCTCGATTGCCGCAATCTCATTGTCCTCACTCTCGGGCCATTCCCCATATACGGGCGGGGTCATGCGGAAGGCTCCTCTTGAGAAGATTCGCTCACCCGCAGGTCTATATCCATGCCCACAATTCCGCGGACGGCCTCCGCAATTGCTCGCGCGTCTATATTGACCGGGAGTCCCGGATTTTCTATCGTGATTGAGGCGGTGATTGCTGGCGTCTCGAATAGCGCTATGGGCAGCGACACCTTGAGATTTATCGCGCGCTCATTTCGAGCCAAGCTCGGAGCGGCGGCGGTAATCCGAGCGGATGGCCGCGCGTTCCATGCTCCGATTGCCCCGGGGCTGACGATCAACCAGAAGTCGAGATTGACGCTGGTTTTCGTCGTTTCTCCAAAATGCTTATTGCCCACGACTATTCTCCGCAACGATCCGGTCAATCTCTCGGATGCATTCCATCTCTTCTTCGCTGAAAGAGGGAAGGGTAAGCATCTCTTGCCATGATTCATGGGCTGTGGTTTCGTTGGGCCTGAGGGGGCGGAAGCAAGACGCTGGGTCCGCCCAATCCGGATGGATGCGCCCTTCAAGCACCAATCCGATTTCGCCATCTTTCATTTCCACGACTTCCCCCACAAGGCCAGTCTGTCCCGGAAAGATAAGGCCAAGCGGGCACTCCGGATCGTCTCCGGCAATGTCCACACAAACCACGCGCTGCCCAACATGAAACTCGCTCATACCGCCGAACTCCTCTCTTGCTCGATTGCGGAAAGTTCTTTCTCCAGCGGGTCGATCAGGGTATATTCAGCCCGGCCCCGCTTGCGCGCTCTGTACCAGCTCTGAGGGTGGATTTTGGCGCGGACGCATACCTGGCGCATCGTAATGCGGGCCTCATGCGCGCGGGCCTCAAGGGCACCTAGCTCTGCTTCATGGATCATGCGCACCATATGGCTTAGTTGGCGCGCGGTTGTCAAGCGGTAACATAATGGATGTTTTGCTGTTGACACACGGTTTCCGCTATGCCATTACCTCTCTCACAGATCGCCGATGATGGCGGATGGAAGGGAGTGCGAAATGCCGCTCATCATTTACAGGGTTGCCGAAGACGGCCTGTCTCGCGAATGCTGGGGGTTCCGGACGGAGGCCGGTGGCACCGAAGAACTGCGGTTTGCGCTTACTCACTACGCTATTGAGCGCCGCAACGCCCCGAAGGGCCGCTTTGCTGGCGCGGGTCCGGCAGATCGATGGACGGCGAGCGATGAGCGCTCTTACACTAGCGGCCTTCCGCGCCCCACATCTATCCCCGATGGCGTCCGCAGTGAGGTTTTCAGGCAGATCGTGCCTAGCTTTTACATCGGATGGTTTAACGAGGCTAGCGCCGTTTAGCCGCGACACAGACCAAGTATGAAGGGTTATTGAGGGAGATTTGAGATGGTGGATTTTTCCGATATCACAACGAAACTGAAGTGGACAAGCTTTGCCTCCAGCCAAATGGGGCGAGGATTTGTTGCCTTCGAACTTACAGAACCGGAGCGCGCGCGGGGCAATTACAACCCGCACACGATGTTCGTACATGACGCAGCGGAAAGTGACGACGCCGAAACGGCTAAAACTGTCGAGCAGGACTGTAAAGAGCTGGCCAAGCTCCTTGGCAAATTCCGCGTCGCCAACGAATTTTTTGCTGATCCCGTTACCGAGCGGGCGCCCCAATGACCCCCGAAGAGAACCGCACAATCGAGGCCGCAATCGCCCGCAACGCGCGTCTCGCGGACCTGTGCCGCAAGGCCAACGCCGCGGTCGACCGCCTGCTGCCTCCGCTCCCGCGTGCCCATGGGTTCTACGAGCCCGATGGCTTCGTTCGGTCCTGCCAGCTCAGTGTGGCTCGCAAGTATCTCAGGCGCGGCCTCATTCGGGGGCTGTGTGAAAAGGAGGGTTTGGCATGAAGAATCTTGAAGCACAGTTCGCTGATTGGGTTGAGAAACAGCCGAAGGATCGGGAGTATGATTATTGGGATACCGGCAACTGCGCCCTGTGCCAAGGGCTGAGGGAGATGGGCTATCAAGTGCGGGTGGCGGGCGGAATGACATGGGAGGATTCGGACGGTCACAAGCACCTAATACCAGAGAAGCCCATGAACGCCTTGTTTGAACGACCATGGACCTTCGGCGCCCTCGCTGAAAGGCTGCGGGCATGAGCGCGCAGAAGCTTATCGCGCTGGCGGAGCGCTGCGAGGCTGCGAGCGGGCCGGATCGAGGGCTTGATCTCGATATCGCCACTCTCGTTAAGCGGACACCGTTTCCCGCATGGACAGGGCAGACGCGTGCACGACAGGCCAAGCCCTTCACCGCCTCTCTCGATGCTGCCATGCAGTTGGTCCCTAAGGAACACGGCGCGCACATCGAGATTCCCGGCGAGGAAGGCGCGCATGCCTACGCTTCTGTTTGGCGCGACACCGCGGACTACGATGGCAGCACCAAAGGCCGGATTGCCCGAAGCGCTGCTCTAGCACTCTGCGCCTGCGCCCTGCGCGCTCGCGCTGCAATGGAGCCTACTATATGACCGCCGAAGTTACGGCGATGCCTTGCGGCCCGCGCTTTCGCCCCTTCGGGGTCGAGCCGCTGCGCGTCTCGCCGGTTCCCGCTTCAATCGCTATCGCAGGAAGGAATTTCTAATGGCTAGCTCTTCGTCTTCTCAGTCCGGCGGCGGCGTTGGCTTCCTCGGTCTGCTGACAATCCTGTTCATCGGCCTCAAGCTCGGCAATGTCATTACATGGTCTTGGTGGTGGGTTCTTTCCCCTATCTGGATCACGATCTTGGCGGCAATCGCTATTGTGGTGCTCGTGCTGTGTTTCCAGCTCATTCGCGAGTTTTCACGATGACCCGCCTCCGTCAAACCGCCCGCATGCTTCTTGCTGCGGAATGCGCTTCGGTTGAGGCTGGTCTTCTGGCCGCCCGCTGTCAGGCAGAAATCGACAGGATCACTCCCCGTCTTGAATATTATAGGGAGAGGATTGCTGTTTATGAGGGAGGTGGGAGGTGATTTACACTGCCTTTAAAGAAGCTTCGCTCATCTTTGCAGCGGTTTCTGTAATAATCATAAGCTTTGTCTTGATGACAACCGGCCAAGGATTGGTGGGGTTTGCGCTGCTGAGCACCATTGTTATCGTCGTTGACCTAAAAGTCAAAAGCTTGGAGCAACCCCATGACTGATACCCTCAAGCTGCTGCCCTGCCCGTTCTGCGGGCAGGAGGCGAAGATGGCAGGTGGCCCGCGCTTGGCACCAGAGTGGTGGGCGCGCTGCCCTAATTGCAAGGCTGGCACAGAAGGATTTTCGTCCTTGGAGCGAGCCTCCGCAGCATGGAACCGCCGCGACCTTGGTGTTGCGGAGTTGGTGGGGGCTTTGGAGAAGGTCGCGGCAGAGGCGTTCGTTTCCATCGCCGACTTGCCGGATTATGATCAGCCCAATGGCTGGCGAAAAGTCGCCGTCGAGCGAATTGACATCGCCCGCGCCGCACTCGCTAAATTCACTGGAGATAAAGCATGACACAGGTACGACCCAATAATGTCGATGAGGCCTTGGCCGCGTGGGATGCGGGCGATGAAGTCGAAACCGTCGAAATGGGCGGGCTCGGCGCGGGATACGAAATGGCTATCCAATGCGTGGCCTTCGAGCTGATGCGCGCGCTTCGGGATGACCCGGCTCTCGCCGCAATCAACGCTAGGGTCGCCAACAACGAATCCTTCCCGCCTGAATTTGGCCGGATGCTCGACGAGATTATCTGGAAGCTCGACGAAAAGCAACCGGACGGCACATGCAAACTGGGCGGACTGTCCGGGAAGCAGGCTAGCGCCGCGAAGTCCATGGCGGTAAACTTTACGCGTCACGGATGGCAAAACGCACGGGACACGGTTCCGGAGCGCATGATATTCGTGCGCAAGGCTGATCCCGTTGCTCTGTATGAAGCGGAGCGCGCGGCATGAGAAACCGCAACCATTGGGAAGGCCCTCACATGTCCTCTTTCCGGCGTCAGGAAATCATGAAGATGCCTCTTGCCGTCGATAACGAATCGTCTTGGCCGGTTATGTTCTTTGTCGGCGGAGGGCTTGTTTTGGGGTTGGGGATGATGGCTTGGATGGGGGTTGGGTTGTGAGCCGCCAGTTTTCAGAGGAGCAGGTTCTGGAAATGCTGCGCTCCCGTGTCGGCTGGAAAGGCGGCTCCAAGTTCGCTGCCAGCCTCGGGGTTAGCCCCGCGTTTGTGAGCAACGTCCTCACCGGACAAAAGCGCCCGACGCAAGCAATGCTTGACCTTATTGGGGTAGAAAAAGTTACGATCTACCGCAAAAAGGCCTTGCAATCAGCATCGGATGATGCATGATGCTGAGGCTGCCACGGATGGTCCCCGCCGCAGCCTCGCTGGTCACAATAGCTAACCAGCGCAGAAGTTGCAAGCAGGGTCTACGCGCATCAGGCGCTTCCTCCCGAGGCCATTCAAATGAAGCTGCCTCGGGACTGATCTGCAAGCCGACAACTGCGGCGAAGGTCTTATCCCACAACGCGCTAGGCACTCGCGTAAAACCGGCCATGTATCCCGGGGGTTCTTTGGGCGTACCTGACACGGCGCCGTGTTCCGCCCCCTCGACTGCTTGGCGCAAGCTGAGAGATAGCGTGCCGCATACAGTGGTGGTTGGTCAGTGACCCCGCCCGGCGACTGGCCCACGATACGGGCACGGCACGTAAACGGGATTGAAGCGCTGGGGATGCCGCTACCACCCGGATAAGCGGAAAGGGAAGCCATGTCTGCTCTACGGCACAAGGAACGGAAGGATTAGAGGGATGGCAAGAGCAGAGCAGAAGGCGCCAGAAGGCAAGTTCCGCGTGATCGGCGTGGACACCTTTGACGGCACCGATTGGATTGATGGCGACTTCGACACCGCAGAGGAGGCCATCAACCATGCCAGACAACGCGGCGGAACTATGCTCAAGATGCACGCCTACGATGACAGGGGGCGGCATGTCGGCGAAGGCGGGACTTTCTAGCATGACCCTCCCCCACATGGGCAAGGAAATACCTGCCCGCACCATTTCACTGCCTTGGGGGTCCGTCAGGATCGAGCGCGAGGGCGGCTGGTATTTCGCCACCACGAAGCTCGGCAGGTATCATCCCGAGACTGTCGCCGCGTCCAAGAGCGTGCGCGGGGCGGTGAGTAATCTGCGGGGCTATCTTGCTTGGCAATTGGAGCGCCCGAAATGATCCCGAACGCCCCGCCCGTCGAAACCCATGGTCTGCATATAAACGATCTATTCGACGAGGCAAAGCATTGGTTGGACGGCGACGGCATCAAGTCCGAATCCGAGGCCGAGGGCGTGGCCAAGCTGCTCGACGCGATCCGCCAAGCCCGCAAGGCGGCCGACGAACAGCGCAAGGTCGAGAAAGCCCCGCATGATGCCGCAGCCAAGGCCGTGCAGGAAGCATGGACGCCGCTGCTCGCCAAATGTGATCTAGCTGCCGGCGCCGCAAAGGATGCGCTGACGCCGTGGCAGAGGGCCAAGGAAGCCGAGCAGCGCGCGGAGGCTGAGAAGGCGCGTGCGGAAGCTGATCGCCTCGCGCTGGCGGCACAGGAAGCTTTTGCGGCAGGCGGTGGCCTTGAGGCGCTAGAGGAAGCTGAGCGGCTGTTGAAAGAGGCTGCCAGGGCCGAAGAAGCCGCCGCCAAACTCGACAAGGCCAAGCCGCAGGTTGCGGGAGGGTCGCGGGCTATCGGGCTGCGCACATCCTACCGCGCCGAAGTGACCGATTACACTGCCTTTGCCCGATGGGCTTGGGCACATAGAAAGGAGGAATACGAATCCTTTCTGAATGATATGGCGGCACACGAAGGACGAGGCGGGCCGGTATCCATACCCGGGATGATCGTCCACGCCGAGCGCAACGCTGCGTGAAACGAAAAGGAACGAACAATGGCTACTTATGCATCCGACACTGGCGGCGGTAAGGACTTCGATCCCGTCCCCGAAGGCTCGCATCTTGCGGTCTGCGATATGTTTGTCGATTTGGGCAAGCAGGACAGCCGCTTCGGCGCGAAGCACAAAATCTATATCCGCTGGCAGATTCCCAAGCTGCGCATCAATTACGAAAAGGATGGCGTGCAGGTTGAGGCCCCGATGGCTATCGGCAGCACCTACACCCTGTCTCTGGCGGAAAAGAGCGCCCTTCGCCCGATGCTGCAAAGCTGGCGTGGGCGCGCCTTCACGCCCGATGAACTGAAGAAGTTCGACGTTACCACCATCGTCGGCAAGCCGTGCATGATTACGGTTACGCATGCGCCCAAGGACGGCGGGGGAGTGTACGCCAACATCGGCGCCGTGGTGAAGCTGCCGGACGGCATTCCCGCGCCGGTTCTGGAAGGGGAGCCGCTGGTCTATGACGCGGACAACATGACCTCCTTCGAAAAGCTGCGTCCCTGGTTGCAAGAGAAGATCAAAAACCAGATCATGGAAACCGCTGGCGGCTCCGGCCATGGCGGGGCTTGGGATGAAGCTGGCGGCGACACATGGCGAGGTGAGCTAGAGGATGAAGTTCCCTTCGTCACTATCGGCATGGATATCGGAAAGCGGCGGGTGTGATGCTCCCGTGGTGGGGGCTTGTGCTTTGCATCCCCGCAATTGGCATGTCTTTCATGATGCCGAGGCGCTAACCCGCGAGCACTCCCGCTCGCGCTGCGGGGCCGGTCTTCCCCTCCCTTTGATCGGCCCCGCTAAAAGGATGAATGACAGGATATGAGCGCGTCCGTTCCGGAACAGGCTCTCGTGAATCAAGCCCCTACGGGTCTCGTCCCTTCGCGCGAGTTCGTCGAACTGTCTATCACCTCGTTCCGAGGATCGATTGGCGGCGAGCACTATTACGGCAGGTTTAGCGTCCACACGAAGGACGAAAAGCGGATCAATCAGGATGGATCGGTCTCATGGATTAGCCGTGGCGGATTTGGCGCTGAGTATCATAAGCACGATGGCAAAGATGTCGAACGGATCATTGGCGCGAAAGAGGCAGCGTACCTCAACAAGAAGGACAACGAGGGGTTTGTAACGCCGTCGTTCCGCCTTAAGCGGGGAGATAGCGTGACCCGCTTTAACGACATTGCTTCGATCATTGAGGCTGCGAAGGAAGCGTTTCCGGCTCTGTTTGATCCGACCGATATTCTGGTGCGTGAAGTGAAGGCCCATCATGGGGTTTACGAAGTGTTGGCGGGGCCGACAGAATTTGTCGACTTCTTTGCGAAGAACCAAGACTATCGCGCGCAACGCCAGTTCCTCATTGAGAAAGGCTATTTACGGAAACCGGCCGGTGCCGAAGGCATGCGCCAAGGAGAAGGGTCATGACCCCCACCCCAGATGAAGTAGCCAAGATAGCTAGCGGGCTGACGGGCGGCGCCGCTCGCGCATGTAAGGCCATGACCGATGAGTGGCAGTTTTGCGGAAAGGCGACGTTCAACGCGAACGGCGCGTGGGCGCTTCATTGGGCTAAGGGGTGTGGAGGCCGTGGGGCGATTGCCGAGCGCGAGGGGCAGAAGGATGGCAAGTGGAGCCGCGACGCTTACCGGCTTACACCTCTTGGAATCGCCGTCCGCAATCACCTCATTGAAGAAGAGAAGGGCAAATGATCTCCACCGCAGACATGCCCACCGCCGATCTAGCCGATCGCCTCTATGCCATGGCGCATCAGGGATATTCGGTCGCCACCCGGGCGCAGGAGCCGGTGTTGCTTGAGGTCGCTGCGGATCGGCTGGTTGCGCTTGATGCGCAGGTGGCGCGGCAGGGGAGGCGGGGGAAATGAGCGCCGAACTAATCGAGCGGCTGCTTGATGAGCCCGTTATGGACGGCGGAAACGGGCCGTTGATCGAGCTTTGGCTGGCAGACCGCGACGCCATCGTGTCGGCCCTTCGCCAAGCCGCCGACACAATCGAGCGCCTCTCTCAGATGCGGGACGATCGACTTTCACAGGTACAGGAGCGGTGTGCCACCGCACAAAAGCACATCGCCCTCGCCATCCGCGCCATCAACCTATCTGGAGAGACGGAATGAGCGACAAGCGCCGCGCCCGGCAAAGTAGGGCGGACAGCAAACAGCGAAAGGCAAAGGCTCGGGCGGCCCATGCAGCGCAGTTTCGGTGCACGGACAGGCAGAAGCCCAATCGTGCCGTTCATGCCCATCCAGTCGCCGGGGCCGCCGCTACCTTGGCGATCAGCGAGGAGCTTCTTTGCCGCATTATGGGCGAGAGGTTCAAGCCATGACCCTCCCCCAATCAGAACTAGAGCGGCTGGAAGGGCTGCTTGAGAGGGCGACGAAGGGGCCTTGGCGCGAGGGGCGCACAGCGACGACGCATCATGTCAGCGCGGGGATGCGGCGGATTGCAATAATGCCGATTAAGCGAGACACCCCCAGCAGCGCCAACGCCGAACTGACCGTCGCCGCAGTCAACGCCCTCCCCACCCTCATCGCCGACAACCGCGCTCTTTCCGCAGAGGTAGAGAGAATGCGGGAGGCTATTGAGCAGGCGCTCGATGATATGGGCGAAGAAGGGCTATGTGTCTGTGGGGTGGTCAAGCAAATGCTTATCGCCGCCATCTCCCGCAATACAGGGGACGGGGCATGAGCCTTGAGCAAGAAGAACTCCGCATGCGCCAATTGCAGGCCGCCATGCGCGAGTGTGACCGTCTCGACTTGGCGGCCGGGGAATACACACCGCCGCTAACCATTGGCGGCTGGATCGCTGCCCGCATGCGCCAAGCAGTTAATCGGAGTGCCCACAATGACCGCCCCTAATCCACCGGAGCTGCTGCCGGTTACGCAAGAAATCCGCGACAGGGCATCCAGCGCGGTTATTCACGCCAGCGACCGAACCTTTGGGATCAGAACTGGCGAATGCGACGACGATCCTATCGTACAGGCTTTCGCCTCCGAAGCCGCTGCTGAGAAGCTGGCGGGGGCGGCCAAGCCCTTCACTGCATTCGACGACGGCAGGGCGCCGACACATCTAGTCATCACCAATGGTAGCTCAATGGCGCGCCGTCAGCTCACTATCGGCGACTGTCGAAAGCTTGCCGCCGCCCTCACCGAATACGAAGCAACCCGGAAGGGAGGGGTGTGATGTACGCCATGCGCCTGATTTGCTGGGTATTTGGCCATCGCTGGGAGCGGTACTGGACCCCGATGCGCACATTCGACGGATACCGCTGCTCCCGCTGCAAGGACCTTCTCGATGCCTGACAACGAACCCCGCACAGCCGAAGAGATGGTGCTGGAGCCGTGTCCGTTCTGTGGCGGTGGCGCAGAACGATTGACGCTGGATGACGCCGAGAACTTCGGCGGCGACGTGATCACGTGCACCCGCTGTCAAGCTTCAAGCCATGTCGAGTTCGGGCGCAAAGAGAACCTCGTTTCCGCATGGAATACTCGCTTCAAACGCCCCACTCCCCGCATTGATGGGGATGAGGGGGCCACGATGCTATCGGGCTGGGACAAAGAAGCGGTCGCGCGTGAGATAGAGCGTTACGGCTTGGGCTTGATCCCCGAACTGCGCACGGTCTGCGTTTGGCTGGCCGACCATTTTCGGAGTCGTCCCGGCCCCTCCCGCATTGATGGGGACGAGGGGGTGCGGGAGCGCCAAGCCGTAGTTGCGTGGCTGCGGCATCAGTCCGATCTTGGAGCGAACCGGGGAATTGAAGCGGAAACCGGCACTACCAAACGCGCGGCTTTTGGAGGAGGCTCGCTTGCCCTAGCCCGCGCAGCGGATGCCATTGAGGGCGCCGAGCATCGCACTAACGACAATGCCGCCCTCTCCCGCATCGAAGCACCCAAGACAGATGATCGGGAGGCGGCCATGCTGCTCGCTACCGTCGCCGAAACCGTCAAGGAAGTTGGTCTGAACGGCGACAACGGCTGCTGGGTTTCCTGCACCGGCTGTCACGAGTCTTGCGAAGGCGCGCCCACCGGCCCCTTCGTTTCCGCGTTCGGTTGCCATCTCGGCTGCGGCTGCCGTGAATGCGGCGGCATCGGCGCGCTGTGGGACACTGCGGACTATGCCGACATGGCCGAATGGATGCAGCGGCACGACCGGACGTACGACAACATCAAGGCCGTGCTCGTCGCGCAGGGAGGGCTCCCGAACTTTCAAGCGGAGGCCCTGACAGACGCGATCATGGACCTCGCGGAACCCGTCGCCGCCCTCTCGGAGAGTCGGACTGACGCTGCGGCGGCTAGCCATCCTTGCGGGTAGGATGGGGCTTGACGGGGGATGGTGTTTCGCTATTGTTGCGCGGTGGTCGCAGGCGGTGAGTGT
>Ga0247766_1000022_pt1 | contig 38906 bp, 26 predicted proteins | sample UWRJL223509R6_FD_179946 | JGI IMG/M metagenome (GOLD analysis project Ga0247766, IMG submission 179946) | Plant litter microbial communities from Arlington Agricultural Research Station in Wisconsin, United States - UWRJ-L223-509R-6 | ecosystem: Environmental > Terrestrial > Plant litter >... | reverse complement strand
TTTATTAGATTTAGTCTTAATTACTAACAATAAACTTTGTTCCTATAAGGGATTTATTTTGCCTTACTCTTAGGTAGCTAAAATACCACTTACTCACCTGTACACCACTTCAATATTACCAACCCTCACGGGTAGAATATTGACGTACGATTAGCATGTGTCAAGCATTTGCATAGCGTTCAATCAGAGCCATCATCAAACTCAAATAAAAAAAGTCTTTCTAACTGTAATATTTATTATATAGTATCATTATATAGTATCATTATAGAGTATCATTATAAATTATCATTATAGAAATATATCTAAATTTTATAGACTACGATAATAGTCTTCCTGCATCTTAAGTTTAAAATCCGCGAAAGGAAAAGGATTCGAGGACAAAGGTTCAGTGGCCTGTAGATTCTTTTTTTGTCCTAATTATATCACGCGATCTAAACTCAGGAGGGAATCTACTATCCTGAAATCGATTTCCGCCGGAATTTTCCTCCTACCCCCCCTAGCAAGCTTGCTGGGGGGGGGTGGTTTCCAAACCTCAGGGGTCTAAATTCTTACCAGCAAGAAACCCCTAAACTCAGTTGCATCAATTCGCAAACCTTATTTTAAATCGAAATCGAATTGAGGTTCCACTTTTCATATTTCATGTATAAAAATATATAAATCTTTATATAATAAATACATTACTACTTATTTATATAAATCTTGATATATTAAATACATTACTACTTATTTATATAATTACTTAATAATTATATTACTAAGTTAAAAGCTATTTATTAAAAAAAAAATACCGCTTCTTATCTAAGAATCGAACTCAGACTCAGATATTAGAAGTATCTTGTTCTACCATTAAACTAATAAGAATTATTCTAATAAAATCTATTTTTTTCTTATCTAACAGTCGAACTTAAATTAGGATTTTAGGAAAATCTTGTTCTACCATTAAACTAATAAGAATTATTCTAATAAAATCTATTTCTTATCTAAGAATCGAACTCAGACTAGGATTTTAGGAAAATCTTGTTCTACCATTAAACTAATAAGAATTATTGTAAAACTACCCCTCTTTCTTTCATCCCCCCCCCAGCAAGCTTGCTGGGGGGATAATAGTGCTTTAAATTCACAAATGTCGATTTAGTCATAGGATATATGAATTTTAAAATAATTAGTTTTAAAATAATTAGTTTTAAAATAATTAATTTTAAAATAACATACGTAGGGGTAATCTAATTCTTTTCGTGTTATTCATCCTATCTATAAATGTAAATTTCAATTGTATCTACCCTAATAATTTAAAAATGATTATGACTATTATTATATAATTTTTAATATATTTAATACATTGCTATTTATTTATATAAATCTTGATATATTAAATACATTACTACTTATTTATATAAATCTTGATATATTAAATACATTACTATTTATTTATATAAATCTTGATATCGTATATATTAGAAACTAACACTTTAAATTCTACAGATAGTTTTACTTTAGATAATGCAAAAATTGTAGCAGTAACTATTTATACTAATGCTGATGAACAAAAACAATTAGCTGTTAAATAAAATAGAGGGAAATCCTGTATATATCATCCCCCCCAGCAAGCTTGCTGGGGGGGGAGTGGAATAAATAAAAAAACAGGTCATAGTTATGTAGGGTCTAGTATTAATTTGAGTAGAAGATTTAATCAATGGCCCTGGCCACTACAATTAGTAACCACATAGTTGACCCTAATCGTAATATGCGTATAGACAGGGCTCTTTTAAAATATGGGTATTGGCCAAAGCCCTTAATTTTAAGTTAGATATACTAGAATACTGTGAAAAATCTCATTTGATTGAGAGAGAACAATATTATCTGGATCTCCTAAAGCCTCCCCCCCCCCAGCAAGCTTGCTGGGGGGGAATATGAAAATAGTGTATCCAAGACCCTAATCCATTTTATACTATACTTTATAATGAAGTAGGAGATGGGAGAAAAGCCCTAGTCACTAGGTCCTTCCATTTTCGTCACTAACTGAGCTCTGCCAATTCTTAACAAGTGAGTACTTATTGCAAAACGTGAACATTTGTCAACCTATTCTACCTGATAATATGAAGTTAGACGAATCCTCCCCCCCAGCAAGCTTGCTGGGGGGGTAGTATATTATGACCAAAAAAAAGGGTAAAAGAATTATTTTAATTTTTATAATATAGGTTAAAATCTCTTATACTCTAAAAACAGATTTTAGTGAAAAAAAAACCAGACGAATTTTGCAGTTAAATAAAAGATAATATGTTAAACTTAAATAGGAGTAATTTTCAGGCCCATCCTTTTCATTTAGTATCTCCTTCTCCATGGCCTTTATATACATCCATTAGCTTACTAAGTCTTACGACATCCGCAGTTTTATCATTTCATGGATTTGCTTATGCAGGAAACAATTTAATTATGAGTCTAACATCCTTAGTTTTATCTATGTCATTTTGGTTTAGAGATATTATTGCAGAAGGTACTAAAAATTTATTTAATTCCTTGTTTCATACATTAAAAATAGCAAGGGCTATATCTAAAGGTAAAACTACTTTAAATAGAATTCTTAATTCAAGAATTGTATTTACTGGTCATATAAATAATATAGAAATGTATATATTATTACAAACAAGATTAGGGGGTATAGGTAGATTTCAACATTCTGGTAATAATGTCATTAGATATATAATAGGTGATAATAAAGGTATTTTAAAAATTATTGAATTAGTACATGGAAAATTTAGAACACCAAAAAATATAACATTTAATTATTTAATAGAATTCTTTAATTTTAAATATAATCATAATATACCAAATAGTCCTTTAGATTTATCTGATTTTGGTAATAATAGTTGATTAACAGGATTTGTAGAAGCAGATGGTTATTTTGGAGTAAAAATTTTAGAATCTAAACCTAAATCTGATACAAGAAAAAGAGTTAGAAGTGGTAGTATAAATCTTGTATTTAGATTAGATCAAAGATCTTTTGATACACCAACAAATACAACATTTGTACCTTTTATGGAAAAATTAGCTAAATTTTTAGATTGTAGTGTATTACCATATAAGGAAGATAAAGTATTATCCCTTAGTTTAACATCTTTAGACAAATTAACAAATCTAATTGTATATTTTGATAAATATCCTTTAATAGGGGTTAAAGGAAAAGATTTTAAGGACTGGGTAAAAATTTATCATATGATTAAAAATAAAGAACATTTAACAGAAACAGGAAAAGAAAGAATAATGTTATTACAATCCAATATGAATAGCAAAAGAAATATATAAAAATAGTAGGATTACTTAAGTGCCTTCTTTAAATTTTACCATATGCTGGAAACTCTTAAAGCTTTAAATACGTAAGTATAATATATAAATACGTAAAAATTTTAAAGATAAATCAATAGACAATCAGCAGGAAACCTGGAGATCGATAATTATCTTAAGGATCCTCAGAGACTAAACGCAAAAATTTAATACGTTAAGTATGATAACCTATTAATTAAGATATAGTCCAATAATTTGTATAGCAAATACACATTGACTTATTTAGGTAATCACACGAAAAATAAACGAGAGTTTAATAAAACTTCTTATTTTAAATTACCAGTACGTGATGGTATTAAAAATAAGGTAAAAGGGTTAAAATACCCTTTTCTGATTATTAAACCAAATATTAGAAAATTACACACAAGAACTACTCATCAATTACACACAGGAACTACTCATCAATTAGGATATTATCTAGCGGGTTTAATAGAAGGGGATGGATCAATTATTCTTAGAAAAGGAGAGAGAGAAAAGATTTCTCCCAAGATCGTTCTTACTTTTTCTGGTAATGAGATCCCTATGTTTGCAAAACTACAACGAACTCTTAATACAGGGGTTATATATACAGAGGCAAACGGGGTCTGTAGATATAGTGTAACTAATGCCGATGCAGTTATAAAAATAATTCATCTTGTAAATGGTAAATTTAGAACTCCAAAGATCCAAGCTTTATATAAAGCTATCGACAATCTTAATAAATGGCGAAATGCCAATATAGTTAAATTACCTTTAGATTCTAGTAGTATAGATTCTAATGCTTGGTTAGCAGGTTTCATAGATACAGATGGCCATTTCTCTATTAAATTAACGGGTAGTTATGGGTCAGACGACTCTGAGGTCCGGGGAAGAGTACAATGTGTATTCTCTTTAGCTCAGAGTGAGCTTAATAGAGTAACAGGTGAATCTAATGTTCCTGTTATGACTCTTTTGGCAAATTTTTTCCAAGTTAATTTATTACATAAAATAGAGAAAGCTTCAAAACATAGAGGGTCAGCTAAGACAATTAGTTTTTTTGCTCAATCTGATAGTAAACATTATATTGAGGTTGACTATTTAACTAGATTTCCTTTAATGACAAGTAAGCATCTTAACTATTTAGCTTTTTTTAAAGGATTATCTTATTTAGGTAAACGGTTAGAAAGAGAAGAAGTTCTTGAGATAAGAGCTATAAAAAGTTCTATGAATAAGAAGCGTACATATTATAATTGAGATCATCTTAATTCTTTTTATTCTGAGTAGTCTTCTCACTTTTTATCTATTTTACTTTTAATTTCATTTATAAGCTGATGTGCAAGTACGTGTAAGTAAATGAAAAAATATAAACCTAATTGACTAGTTAGTTCCTTAAGGTTGTGTAACATTTGTGTAATTGAAACTAATTTTTACTTTTCTAGTTTAGATTACCACTAGTTTTATCTACCTGTTCACGTGTAAGGTACTGTATTTTTATTTGCTATTATGTAAATAAGATGCCTTACCCTTCATAATCTCTGATGGATTAGGGTTCAGAGTAGATAAACAGTATAACCTTTAATAAGTTAGTATTTAATATCAAACACGACTTATTTAGGTAACCACACCTTGTCCGTACAAAGAGGATTAAACATTGGTGTTGGTTTATTTATAGTATCTGAAGCTTTATTTTTTTTAGCCATATTTTGAACATTTTTCCATAGTGCTCTTTCTCCTGCAGTTGAATTAGGTGCTATGTGACCACCTATGGGGATTGAAGCTCTTGATCCTTTTGAACTACCCTTAATTAATACAATTATTCTACTTGCTTCAGGATTTACTGTTACATATGGACATCATTTTTTAATAAACGGAAAAAGAGGTAAAACTTTATATGGTTTACTTTATACTATTATATTGGCAGTTATATTTACAGGTTTACAGGGGGTAGAATATTCAGTTTCATCATTTACTATATCAGATGGAGCTTTTGGATCATGTTTTTATTTTGGAACAGGGTTCCACGGGTTAACATATGTAGCCCCTACCAGTTTATTTATTTTTATCTTGTTATTTAATAAATTAATAAAAAAAGAAGATAAAATAAGATATCAAATTAAAAATAAAGCTTTAGTTGTAGAATCTAACAATAAATCAATTAAATTAGATAAAAATTTTATTCAATGGCTTGTTGGATTTACTGACGCTGAGGGTAATTTTAATATTAGTCTAAAAGGTTTAAATAAAAATACTTATAATAGTTTAAATATAACATTTCAAATAGGTTTACATATAGACGATCTACATATCTTAGAATATATTAAAGATAAATTAAATTGTGGAAGTATTTCTATATCTGAAAATAGATGTAATTTTTTTGTTAATGATCAAAAATCCTTAATAAATGTTATATTACCTATATTTAAATATATGGAATTAAAAAGTTCTAAATATTTTCAATTTTTAATATTTGAAAATGCAGTGAATTTATTAATTAATAAAAAACATTTAAGTCCTGAAGGTAAATTAAAAATATTGGAATATTATAAAGAAATTAAAATTGTTAATCTAAATTCTACAGCTAGAGAAAATATGGAAATAGAACAATCTTGATTAATAGGATTTACAGAAGGAGATGCTACTTTTTCTACTAATAAATTAGTACCGAGATTAAAATTTGAAAATCATATTAAAGAAATAGAATTATTAAAAAGTATTTTAAACTATTTTAAAATTGGTAATTTAAGTACAAATAGTAGAGAATCAGGAAATACTGTTATATTAGAAATAAATAATATACATGTCTTATTTAATATAGTATTACCTTTATATATTGATTCAATGTTAACTAAAAAATTCTTAGATTTTTCAGATTGATCTATTATAGTAAAAATTTATTATTATGGTTATCATAATTTACCAGAAGGTGTAGAATTAATAAATTTAATAAAATCTCAAATGAATAATTATAGATTAAGTAGTAATTCTTCAGTAAAATTTGAGAATTCAATAATATTAGAAAAATTGAATTCTTTATTATCTTTACCAAGTCCATATGAAATAAAAAACAATATAAGATTTATAAGGGATACTGAAAAATTAGTATCGGAAAAACTAAATATAATAGTTGAAGATGCTAAAGGTAATAAACAATATTATGCTAGTATTGTAGAATGTAGTAAACAAATTAGCATATCTAGAAAAACAATTAAAGATTGTTTAATTACAGGTATATCTTATAAAGGTTATATTTTTAAATTTGATACCTTATATTAAATAAACTGACAGAAAACAGGGTAAATTATCATAGAACTCCTATTTTATTAAATAGGGCAATATGTAGCCAAGCGTATATTAAATAAAATTAAAAAAGGAATATACGAAGGTTCAACGACTAGTAGGTGAGTACTTTATTTTCAATAACCCTACCACGAACACCCTGCAATCATTTATAATGATTGAAGATATAGTCTGAACCCTTTTGTAAAAAAGGGAAATAAAGGATAAATAGCCTTTATTATAACAAATTAGTACATGTAATGATCGGTACAGCATTTTTAGCAGTTGGTTTATGACGTGCACTAGCCTATCATTTAACAAATAATCATCATCTCGGGTTGGAAGCAGGAATTTTATATTGACATTTTAATAGGTGTCGTGAGTGAAAATCTCACCTAGTCATTAATAAATTTTAATGGTAGATGTTATAACAAAACATTAATCTCCCCCAGCAAGCTTTCTCGCTAAGGCGCAGGGGGTTAAATGACTTGATAAGGTGAAAACGGTTAATGACTACCTTAGTAGAAGACCGTCGGTGGCTATAAACACCGCTACAGACTGGGTCGCCTACGTAGAGCTGAAATGCTCGCGAATGTACAGTCGGAGCTTATATTTGGTTTATTATGATTATAACCTATAAGATAGATTTCTAAATTTGAAAGTTTTTATTTTCGACTCTAGGTTAAGGGAGAGATCTTGATAACTATAAGTTTGCAAAATAATATAAATTTAAATTATAAAAAGAATTTCAGTACGGAATTAAAAAAAAACTCTAGTTTAAATAATGAATTTAAAGAATGATTATGTGGGTTAATAGATGGAGAAGGCCATTTTTATATAAATAAAAAATCCGAGACAGTTTTTAGTTTTAGATTTGAAATACATTTACATATTGACGATAAACTTCTTCTGAATTATATATGTAAAACCTTAGGTATAGGTAAAGTATATGCTTATGGGGATAAGTGTACTTTTGTTGTTTCTAACCATAGAGAGGTACAGATAATAATAGATCTCTTAACCAAATACCCTTTAAATACCACTAAGCTTCTTAATTTTTTAGATTTAAAAAAAGCTTTGGAGCTATATACAAATAGTACAAGAACTGAAGATATAATCAAAGAAATAACAAATTTAAAAAATGGAATGAACTCTAAAAGAACTGTGTTTAAAATGCCTGATTTTCATATACCTTTAATAACGAATAATTGATTACTTGGTTTTGTAGAAGGGGAAGGTTCATTTTCAGTAAGAAGAGGTTCTAATAAATTTGAATTATTATTTAGTATAAGTCAATCATCTAAAGATGAAATTTTGATGGACGCTATAAAACAATTTCTTGAGAATTTACCTGGTACTCATGGATCAGATGTTGTAAAAAAATCAATTTATAAACCTAAAGGTGTTAATCATCAACCTGTAATTCAGTTAGTAATATCTCAAACAGATTATATTAAAAATGTGCTAATTCCATTTTTTAGTTCTTTAAAGTGGCATTCTAAAAAAGAATTAGATTTTAACGATTGAGTCATTATTTTTAATTTAAAAGAAAGAGGTCATCACTATCAAGAAGAAGGGTTAAGAGTTTTAAATGCTATTGTTAATCAAATGAATAATTCTAGGTTATCTACTTCTAAAAACACTAATATAGATAGAGATCAATTATTAAAAGACATAGCAGTATTATTAAATGGCCCTTCAAATTACGGAATTATAGGGGATAGAAAAATCATAAAATCTTTAAATAAACTAGCAGGAGTAGGAAAACAAGTAATTATTCAGTTGGAAGAAGAAAACGGAAATATTATAAAAACTTTTTACTCAATTTTAGACTGTGCTAAATTTTTTAATGTTTCAAGAACTTTAATTTATAGTAGACTATCTGATAATAGATCAATTATTTTTGAAGGTAAATCTGTTTTTATCAAGAAAAAATAAACAAAATAAATAAGTTCGTTTGTAGATGTTGTATGATTATTTCTGTTTGTATCCATATACTATTGAGGATCCTAAGAAACTGGTCATTTAGGATTAAAGATATGACTTTTAATAACTACCATCCCCCAGCAAGCTTGCTGGGGGAGGTGGTTAAAGTACAATAAACTTAGTAATTGTTAGATTACAATTAACTTGTTATGAAAATAAAAAAATAATATAACAAATCCCCTTTATTATAACTAGGGAAAATTGCCTTATATTTATAGTAAACGGCTTTGGCCGGCTTTGGCCGGCTTTGGCCGGCTTTGGCTTGTAGTTATTATATTTGTACAGCAATTAATGGTAGAAGATTAAATTATATTTGATTAAAGGCCACAAAAAAAAAGAAATTAGCTCAATTGGTAGAGCATTTGTTCGACACAAGAGGTTAAGTGTTCAAATCACTTATTTCTTGACACTTATAGGTTATAATTCTATATCCCCCCCCCCAGCAGGCCTGCTGGGGGGGGAGGAGATTTTAAAAGTGTAATTTTACTAAAACACCGTTAGATAGTTTAGGATATACCTCAATAGGCAGAACAGTTATATAAGGCAGTTTTATCTAAAATTAAGGTGTATCCTTGTATCCATTGACCCCAAAATATTTTATAAAAATAGCCTAGATTCTACCTATCTAAACAAAATAATATTTTGTTTTTAGTTTTTTGTTTTTAATCCCCCCCCAGCAGGCCTGCTGGGGGGGAGGAAAAGTGGGGGGGGGTTATATATTAACTCATGTGACAATCTTAACTATAATTATTAAATTATATTAGCGTAATTACAAGATTTTTTTAATATTATACGCGGAAATCTATAAATTCTATGACTGTTTGCTCGAATGTTATACCCGTGACTAATTTAATTAAAAGCACGATTATTTTATCTAACAAAAATAAATACAACCTAAATATAATTGTATCCTCTATAAGTATGTGATTTGAAAGATGATTTTTATCTTCAAATGCTAAAGATATAGGTGTTTTATATTTAATATATGCATTATTTGCAGGTTTAGTGGGTACTGCCTTTTCTGTTTTGATCAGATTAGAGTTGTCAGGGCCCGGTGTTCAGTTTATTGCTGATAATCAATTATATAACAGTATTATTACTGCTCATGCTATAATAATGATATTCTTTATGGTCAAAAAAGGTTTTATATTAAACTCGCACTTTACTTTTTTCAAAGAAGTAAATAGCGATAATAACGATTCACCCTTGTTAAGTGAATGTGATGACAACAAGGACGGTTACAGCCCTGACAATGAAGACAATAATTCTCATAATAAACACAAAAATGGTAATAATAAAAAACACAATTATGTTAAAGTATTAGTAGATGATCCTTATAATAATAGAGATATAATACTTAAAGTAACTAAGAAGCAAAAAGGTGTTTCCTCTTCTACTCCTAATAACTTAAATCCTTATTTAGTGACAGGGTTTTCTGATGCTGAATCATGTTTTGGGTTTAGAGTTCGTAAAAACCCTAAACTAAAAGTAGGTTGAGAAGTGATTCCTTATTTCTTTATAAACCTACATGTTAAAGATCTTTCTATCTTATTAGATATAAAAGAATTTTTTGGTGTGGGTAATATTAGTAGTAATAAAGAATCCGCATTATATCAAGTTAATTCTCTTAAGGATTTAGTTAATGTTATTATTCCTCATTTCGAATTATATCCTTTATTAACTAAAAAGAAAGCTGATTTTTTATTATTTAAATTAGCTATTGAATTAATTAAACAAAAAGAACATAAAAATATAGAAGGAATACATAAACTAATAGGGATTAAAGCATCTTTAAATAAAGGCCTTTTAAACGATGAATTATATTCATCTTTTAAGAATATTGTTTCTCTCCCCTAGGGGTAAGAAAGAACTGAAGTAGCTTTACCAGAAGTGATAAATCCTTATTGATTTGCAGGTTTTACAAGTGGAGATGGAAGTTTCTCAGTAGAAATACTAAAATCTTCCTCTCATAAAATAGGACATCAAGTAATTCTTAAATTCTTAATAACTCAACATAATCGTGATCTTGAATTATTGAAATGTTTCAATAAGCTTTTAGGGGGAGGTTTTATAAAAGAGCGTACGGGCATTTCTGAATTTAGAGTGGTAAAATTATCACTTATTACAGATAAACTTATACCTCTTTTTCAGAAACACCCTATTATTGGAAATAAAAATAAGGATACCCTCCGGGTGGATTTTTGTCAAGTCGCTGAATTAATGAATAGTAATGCTCATAAAACTCCAGAAGGGTTAGATAAAATTCGAGTAATTAAAGCAGGGATGAACACAAAAAGAAAATAGATTTTCATTACTAGCCCTCTATCCAACCCCGCGTGGGATTAAAGGTTTCTTAGTACAAAACTAGTTATCTAGAAATAATTTTGTTCATTTGTTATTATTTAACCTGTTATTGTTATTATTTAACCTGTTATTATTATTATTATTTAACCTGTTATTGTTATTATTTAACCTGTTATTGTTATTATTTAACCTGTTATTGTTATTATTGCTACTATAAGATAATGCGAAATTAATATAAAATAAAAGCATGGCCGGGTAAGGGTGGAAACACCTTACTTTCTTTACACTATATGCGAAAACCTCTTTAGAGCTTTTGATACTAGTACTGCAGACTTTCGGAACTTATCGGTATACGAAAAGCGGCAGAATACAGTAACAATTCAAAAGATTAGACAATTCGCAAGAAAATACTTAAAATTATAAATCAGCTGTTTAAGCTTAATGAGTATTCCTTGGAAAAAATGGGGTTGCTTTTTAATTAATTTTGTATAATAACCCTTTTATAACCGTAAAGTTATTCTTTAATATGAGAAACTTTGGACGGAAAGAATTTGTATGTAGGACATTCCATTAATCTATATAATAGAATAAGTTCTTATTTTATGCCATCTATACTTAAGACTAAAGCTAGAAGAGTTCTACGTTATTTAAATAAATATGGTTTTGGTCATATTAAACTAACCATTTATATTATGAATGAGAATTCTAGTTTAGAACAGGTAGTAGAACTTGAACAACATTTTATAGATAGTTTAAACCCAAATCTTAATGTAGATCTAGTAGCTAGCGGTTCTGGACATCATGAACCAATGAGTCAAGAAATACATGAAAAGCTTCGTAAACTAAGGGGTACTCCAGTGTATGATACTAATACATTTTGCTTTGCTATATGTTTTTGAATCAAAACAACAAATTTATAGTCTTATTAATATGCATCATACCACTTTAAATGATTGTTTAAACTCAGGTAAGATATATCTAGATACTTTCTTTTTTTCTCGCAAAGGCGCCAGATTTAATAGAAGAATCTCCTGAAACTAATATACTTGATTTGGATCAAATTAAAAGTTTAATTTCAGATAAAAGAGAGATATATGTCGTTAAACACCCCACAGCTAAACCACGGCTCCGCCGAGGAGAGTTTAAAGACGATCCTAAAAAAAACATAGAATTTGACTCTTTGGGTGGTTTAGCTAAACATTTAAAAGGTGACCGTCAAGTTATTAGACAATATTTAACAGGTGAGAAATCGGGTTATTATCGAGGTAAATGAAAATTTACTTACAAAATTTAATATAAAAAGGGCACGGCCGGGTAAGATAGAAACATCTTACTTTACATTTACTGTTTGCTGGAATATCTTTAGAGCCTTTGGAACTAGTAATGCAGACTCTCTTTAAGATCAAGCGGCATAATACAGTAACATTTCAAAGGATTAGGCAATCAGCCAGAAACCAAATATAAAAGGGCTCATTGTAGCATTAAACGCGATTTTTTTTTTAAAAAAATTGAGTAGGATCTTCAGAGACTACACGTGAATACCTTAGTAAATACTTGTTATTTAAAGGTAAAGATATAGTCCGCGCATTAACGAAAGTTAGTGATAAAGCGCATGCCAGCTTTAATAGGAGGTTTTGGTAACTTCCTGCTTCCATTAGGATTAGGAGGTCCTGATATGGGATTCCCTAGACTTAATAATATTAGTTATTTATCTTTAATTCCTAGTATTGTATTATTCTTATTTGCAGGTGGAATAGAGAATGGGGTAGGTACAGGTTGAACTCTTTACCCTCCTTTATCAGGTATACAAAGTCATAGTGGTCCAAGTGTAGATTTAGCTATATTTGGATTACATTTATCTGGTATTAGTTCTCTTTTAGGTGCTATGAATTTAATGTTGACTGTATTTGTTACATATTTAATATATTCAATAAGCTTTCAATTAATTGTTAATAAATGTTACTTTAGTACTGCTAAACCTAAATATACTTTTAAAAATAACTCCTCGCCTTTGTGTGAAAAAGACAATAATTATGGAAACGATAACAACCCTGAAAAAGATAACAATTTAGGCAAGGACAATGACTCTAAAAAAAACGGTTCTCCTGAAAACAATAATAAACCTAAATTGGACAACCGTTGAAAAGAGATATTGGGTAGAACAGGTCCTAATAAACATGCACATGTTCTAGCTATTGAGCTAATTAATAGTGGTAAACCTGTGACTGCTGAAAATATTAATGAAATTTTAGCTTACTGTGATATTAAAATTACAAAACAGGAATTAAAATCTTTAATTAATACTACAAGTTTTACTTTAACTAATTTAAATGAAAAAAGTATAACTAAGGAAATTCTTAAAGATAAACTTGGTTTACCTAATAGTAAACAAAGAATACCTGGTATATATATTTTTACACATATTAGTACAGGTAGAAAATATGTAGGTTCATCTTCACAGTTAGCTTTTAGATTAAATGGCTATATTAATTTGTCTCATAGAGAGAGTGGTTTATTAATACCTATCTTAAAAAAAGAAGGGTTGAAAAACTTCTCTTTACAGGTATTTCCTTTTTATCATAATTACATAAAAGGGTCAGAAATTGTATTAGAACAATATTATTTGTTAGACTCTAGTTTCACATTAAATACTATAAGAGTTGCAAATAACCCTAGCGGGTCAAACTCAAAGAGTTTATTTATGTATAATAGAGATATGACCATATTATATTTTTTTTCAACGAAACAAATAGATTTTATTAGAAAATTAAATGTTCATCATATCACATTTTCTAAACATTTAGAAAACGGTACTTATTATTTAGGTAAATATCTATTTTTAAGAGTACCGGTGTTAACTGCTAAAGTTAAAGATATGTCTGATTCAGATTTAGCTTTAATGTTGGAAAAAGACAGAGTTAAATATAATAAAAATAAACCTCTAAATAGTTTATCTAAACCTATAAGATTAACAGATGTAAATAATGTAGAAAACACTGTAGTGTTAAATAGTTTAGGTAAATGTGTGGAATATTTACATAATAAGGGTTTATCTGCTTCTCAAGTAACATTAGTTAAACATATTAATTTAGGTAAAGCATATAAAGGGTATTTATGTGAATATGTGAAAGAAAATACTTTATAATGGGGTTCATATAAAATTTCTAACTATATGCTGGAATAGCTCAGTGTTTATAAGTACTTTATAGTGAAAATCTTATAAGCTATGCTTAATCAGCAGGAAACCAAAGGGCATTAATCTAAATATATTATATATTTAAATCGCCGTAGGGATCCTCAGAGACTAGATGCTAGAGACCGTATATTAATACGATTGAAAGATAGTCCACTATAGTTACTAGTTTAACTATTTTTAGTGTCATGACAACAACATTTAATATGAGAAGTCCTGGTATAAGATTGCATAAATTAATATTATTTGCATGAGCAGTTGTTATTACTGCTGTTTTATTATTATTATCACTTCCTGTTTTAGCCGGTGGAATTACTATGGTATTAACTGATAGAAACTTTAATACATCATTCTTTGAGGTAGCAGGAGGGGGTGACCCTATATTATACCAACATCTTTTCTTAAGAGAAAATTATATGTGCCTATATACTATGTTACCTATTCTAAAAAAAGGGAAATCATTTGATTTTAAACTTTTTTATTCTAAATTTAGCGAACACTATCCTAATATTAAACAACCTAGCAGTAAATTTCTTGAATGACTTATAGGATTTTCAGAAGGAGAAGGTTCTTTCATTCTAGCTAAAAGAGGAGATTTATCTTTTGTTATAACTCAATCCACTATGGATGTAAAGAGTTTATATTATATTAAGGATAATCTTGGATTTGGTAAAGTAATTAAACAATCTGTTAAACAAAATACACACAGATTTGTTATTCAAGACATTAGAAATTTATACTTGATTTGTTTATTATTTAATGGTAATATGGTATTTCCAACAAGAAATGCTAGATTTTTAACTTTTCTTTCTTCTTTTAATGAAAAACTTTTAAAGAAAAACTTTACAACGATAGCTCATTCGGATGTTTGTAGTATTCCTTCTTTAAAAGATGGTTGATTATCAGGTATAACAGATGGAGAAGGTTGTTTCACTTGTTCTTTATTATCTAATAGTCCTAGTTATAGATTCAGATATATATTAACTCAAAAATGGGACGCTAACAAAGATGTTTTAGAGCATCTTTCAACTATACTTTCTGAATATTTAGCAATAGGTGCTGTAGTACCTCATTCTGCTAGTGATGTATGAGAATTAAGAATAAATGGTGTAAAAAACTGTAAAGGTTTATTTACTTATTTTGATGAATACAGTCTTATAACTAAAAAGAAAGATAGTTATATAATGTGAAAATCACTTTATTACAGATTAGTTAATAAAGATCATTTTGAACATAGTTCTAGATTAGAATTAATAGAATTGGCTAAACAAATTAATAAAAAGGATATATAAAGGAAAACAGGGGCTTGGTTTAGTCAAAACTATGGAGTTATTTAGGGCAGATGTAAAACGAAATAAGACCCTTTATGACGAATACCGATTGGTATACCACAACCCTAGTTCTTGTTGCAATTTATTGTGCAATTCTTAGGAGGAAACAATAAAATACAAGAGCTATGCTGGTAGGATAAGTAATTATCCAAACGGTCAAAATCTCTTAAGATGAGACCGTCGGTTTCCTAAGAGATCGCTACAGACTGGTTCACCGGTGGGTGGCTGCAATGCTGCTTAATGTACAGTCGGATTCCTCTTTTAATGTCTAAAGAAAGGCTGATGAAAGCCATCAGGTTGTACGATTAAAAGGTTAAAAGAATTGTACAATAAGGAATTGGATTCTTTGGACATCCAGAGGTTACGAATGTAGGCCTCTTAACGTTGCCATATGCTGGGACTGCTTCGCTATATAGTTCTAAATACTCCATCTTAAATGATACAGTAAAAAAGTTAGAACAAAGAAGTAAATCAGCCGGTAACATTTTAAGTATAAAAAATGAAACCTCAGAGACTTTACGCGACGGAATTGTAGTAAATTCAGAGAATGTTAAACGTATATCAAATCACGTACCTAAACACTTGAAGCCTATAAATAATGAACAATTAGGTCATTATATAGCAGGATTAATAGATGGGGATGGTCATTTTAGTAAAGCTCAACAACTAGTTATAGTTTTTAGCTCTTCAGATGCATTTTTAGCTTATTATCTGAAAGAAAAATTAGGTTACGGTAATGTCAAAAAAGTGAAGGATAAAAACGCATACCTTTTAATAGTATCTAATAAAGAAGGTATGTTAAATGTACTTAACTTAATAAATGATAAATTAAGAACAGAACACAGATTTAACCAGGTAGTTAATAATATATTAAATCATACTAGGTATAAAGACAAAAATATAAATTTTACTATGAACTCAACCAACAATTTTGACAATCACTGATTAGCAGGTTTTTCTGATGCGGATGCTAGTTTTCAAATAAAAATTATTAAACGTATTACCAGAAATAAGCCGGAAGTAAGATTAAATTATCAAATAGATCAGAAAAATGATTTATTGTTGACCATGATAAAAGATTATTTAGGTGGAAATATTGGATATAGAAAATCTAAAGATACCTATTATTATGGTTCTACTAGTTTTGGTTCCGCTAAAAAAGTTATACTACATTTTGATAAATATCATTTACAATCTAGAAAGCATATAAGCTATTTAAGATGAAGAAAGGTATATAGATTAATACAAGACAAACAACATTTAACAGAAAAAGGGCTAGTTAAAATACTAAAAATTAAGTCCTTAATAAACAGTCATGAAGAAAATACTACAATTCAAGATAAAGTCCTAACAAGAATATAAAAGTTTTTGAGTATTAATAAGAACAGACTATGTTATAATACATAGCTGTCCTGTTAATCAAAATAGTCGCTACATATTAATAATCCCAGGATTTGGTATAATAAGTACTACAATTTCAGCGAATTCAAATAAGAGCGTTTTTGGTTATCTTGGTATGGTCAAGAATAGGCCCACGCTACTTAATAGTTGCATGAATCTCCATTCAATGCTGGAAACCTCTAACACCTTAAATACTAGTAATAATAAAATTATTAGTAACAAATTTAAGGATATTACAATGAGTAATCAGCAGGTTACAAAAACAAATATATTATCAAACATAACACATATTTTAAATACTATTAATTTATTTAGTAACCTCAGAGACTATACGTGGAGAAGCCTTGCAGAGTGCTTAATATATAGTCCCGTATTTTTTTATAACAGTTTATCCATAAAATTAAACATAAGAAATGTATATAAAGTATTAACAAGAAAATTATCTATAGATCATTTAGAAAATAAACTGGATCCTGATTGGGTTACAGGGTTTGTGGATGCTGAAGGTTGTTTTAGTGTAATAGTAGAAATATCGGAAATTTTTAAAAGAAAAGTAAGAATTTCATTTGAAATAAATCTGCATGAAAAAGATAAAGATATTTTATATAAGATAAAGTCTTTTTTTGGTGTAGGTGCTGTATACATTAGATCAGATCGAAAATTAGCTGTGTATAGAGTTACTAATGTTAACTATATAAAGGATATTATAATACCACACTTTACAAACTATCCACTAATAAGTAAAAAAAGGATAGATTTTTTATTATGATCTAAGGTAGTGGAAATTATTTTAAATAAAGATCATTTAACCGAACAAGGATTTTTAAATACTCTTTCTTACTATGCTGCCATAAACAAAGGAATGTCAAAAAAAGTTTTAAAAGATTACCCTAATATAATATCGGCGAACAAACCTATTATAAATTTACCTGCAAATTTAAATCCTCAATGGGTGTCAGGATTTGTAGCGGGTGATGGAGGGTTTTCTATATATATTAGACCTGCTAAAATTAATTCTTTATCACAAATTGTGTCTTGTAGATTTCATATAGCTCAGCATAGCAAAGATTTAGAGCTTATGAGATTATTTACTAAATTTTTTGACTGTGGTACTATTGCATTAAGATCCAATTTAAATACACCTAGATGCGACTTTATAGTACAAGATATTCCTTCTTTATTATATAAAATATTACCTCATTTTGATACCTACCCTCTTTTAAACCTAAAACAAGAGGATTATATTTGTTTTACAAAAGGTATGAATATTATAAAACTGAAAAAACATTTAACTACAGAAGGTTTAAAAACACTTAAGGAATTAAATTCGGAGATGAATAGTAATAGATTAAAATAGTTTTCTTGTTAGCCCTTACAGGCAGGGGCGAGAGCCCCAAGGGACTGTAATTCAACTTTATATACAGGAAAAATACAGCTATGCCATGTGTTCTATTGGAATTTTAGGATTTGTAGTTTGAAGTTGAGTTTTGGCTTCGCCTCTTAGTGATCTGAGGATTTATATTATTTATTTCGCTGTAAGCTGGAACGGCTTAGTGCTAATTGTTACCTTGAATGGTGAAAATACAATTAGCTATGCCCAATCAGCCGGCAATCTGTCCCTGTGCTCATCAGAGAGTAAAACACAGAGCGCTTCAGAGGCTATACGCGAAACATCTTTTAATTTTTCAGCATTTCGTCAGTATTATAATACACTGTTTGGAAAGGACGCGCAACATCTATCCGATAACTGATTACGCCAAAATTATTCTACTTCAAGCTCGCCTCCGAAGGAGGGGAGTGAAAATAATATAAAACCAGTAAAGGTCTATGACAATGCTGATACTCAAAAACTGCATATATTACAAGAGAATAAAAATAAAAGCGGAATTTATCTGTGGGTTAACAACGATACAGGTGAATCTTATGTAGGGTCTGCAGCTAATTTATCTCAAAGATTTCGTATCTATTATTCTCTGCTTAGTATTGAAAGAATTTTAAATAGATCAAAAAGCCGTATTTTAAGGGCTATACTTAAATATGGTTATTCCAAATTTACTCTTAAAATCCTTGAATATTGTGATTCTAAGGATTTAATAAAACGTGAGCAATATTACATAGATTTGCTAAAGCCAGAGTATAATATCCTAAAAGTAGCAGGTTCACGGTTAGGAAGTACGCATAGTCAAGAAAGTAGAGCTAAGATGTCCAGTATAAAAAAAGGGATAAAACGATCGGAAGAAACTCGAGCTAATATGTCTAGTGCTAAATTAGGGCTACAAGTAGGATATAAAAATCCTAATTTTGGTAATACGATGAGCCAAGATGCTAAAGATAAACTTATTAAATCTAAAGGAACCGCTGTAAGCGTTTTGGATTTACAAACTAATGAAGCAATAACATATCCTTCTGGAAATCAAGCTGCAAAAGCTATTTCTTGTCCAACTGCTACATTTAAAGTTTATTTGAGATCAGGAAAGGTATTAAAAAATAGATACGTATTTTCTAAAGTAATATCTAAATAATAACTTTATTAAGGGGTTATTGTTTATTTTTTTGCTTATTTTTACATATTTATTTTTGTTTTGTTAATGGCCTTATTATGTGGTCAATTAAGTTAGTAATGATTTAATACAAATTTTCAGTTAAAAGGGTACAAGAGTACGTTTTGCTCTTACTCAGGAGCAAAGTGCTATTCTTTTAGTGTTGTTAATAGAAAAATGTCATAGTGTGTTGTTTTCTTGCTAAGTGGGTGCTCACTCACTAGTAGCGCTGAGTATGCACAGTTAATTTACGGATGCTTCGCCAGCATCCATTTTACCAGCTTGGCCTTTTCAGATCTTATGAGAAATAAACATTTTGCTATATGCCGGGACGGTTAGTGTTAATTGGTACAGTTCACTATACCTTATCAGCAGGGAAGGTCAATACCTTACTCAAAGTAGTAAAGGTTATTGGAACCCTCAGAGACTACACGCAAAACATCTTTTAATAAAAACATAACAGGAGCTTAGATTTTAAGTCATATACTAGCTAGCATAAAGCTAGCCCATTCGAACTCCATAAAAAAAAACGGGTACGAACGGTGTTTATTGGGTTTGTTGAAGGAGATGGTGCCATTCAAACTTATGCGAATGGTACAAGAGTACGTTTTGTTCTTACTCAAAAGGAAAGTGCTATCCTTTACTACGCCCAGAAAAAGTTAGGTATAGGTACTGTTAAGCATTTTCCACAAGGGAAAAGTGGGAACAAAAATGACTTCTACAGATTAATTGTAGATAATCCCTCACATATTCTTCTTCTAGCCTTTTTATTTAACGGTAATCTGGCTCTTACACACAGAATACAACAATTATCTTTGTGAGTTCAAGCTCTAAACAATCGTTTTGGGTCAAATACAATTCTATTGATTAATACTGCTGTTTCAGTTACATTACAAGATGCTTGATTATCTGGTTTCACCGACGCTGAAGGATGTTTTAATGTATCCATAACATCCAATGCAAGATATGCATTAGGTAATGTTATAAAAATGCGTTATATACTTGATCAGAAGGATAGTACTATCCTTCTGGTCATACGAAACCTTTTTGGGTTTGGTAAAGTAACTCTTAGATCCAAAACGGACGGTGTTTATCGTTACACAGCTACAGGGTTTAAAGCAATGAATGATGTAATATCTTACTTTAAAGTATTTCCATTACTTACTAAGAAGGCCCAATCTTTCGATAAGTGATTAACTATTCATAATTTCGTTTCTAATAAATTACATCTCACTGAAGAAGGATTAGCCCAAGTAAGAGCATGACAGAAACAGATTAATATGGAGAATGGTTTGACAAAAAAAACAGGATCTGCGCATCCTTAGTGTTATTAATTAAAAGATGAAGATATAGTCCGATTCTCCTTGTGAAAGGAGCGCATAGTTATATTAGCTATGCGGGTAGATATAAGGAATACCTGCTAACATTTTTGCATCACATGTACACTGTTGGGCTTGATGTAGATACAAGAGCCTATTTCACTGCCGCAACTCTGATTATTGCAGTACCTACTGGTATTAAGATATTCTCATGGTTAGCTACTTGTTATGGTGGTTCTTTAAACTTAATACCATCCTTATTATTTGCATTAGGTTTTGTATTTATGTTTACAATTGGAGGGTTATCAAACCACTTAGCCTTCCCTTTAAATTCTACTATATGCTGGAAAGTTCTAACAATTAAAATACTATTTTTTATATTTATAGTGACAATTTTTAATTTTGAATCATCAGCAGGTAACCAAAAAATTTTATTAAATAAAATAAATATTTTAATGGTAACCTCAGAGACTACATGTAGAACTCATAAATTATTATGAGATAAAATAGTCCATGTAATAAACCTCTTAATCTTTTTTTATTTTGTATTTAAAGAAATACACAAGTGTACTTTAAATTATAATTCATATATAAGCCGTAGTTATTCTAATTTTAGTAATGAACCTAATAATAATTTTAATGAAAAGGATTTAAAACCTATAAAAGTTTATAACAGTTTAAAAGAAGATAGAATAAATATATTAAAAGAACAAAAAGATAAATCAGGTGTTTATTATTTAATTAACAAAATAAATGGTCATACATATGTAGGAAGTTCTATTCATTTGTCTTCTAGAATGAGAAATTATCTTAACAATACTTTTTTGAAAAGTAAACAAAACATTAATATGCCTATTGTTAAAGCCTTACTTAAGTATGATCAATCCAACTTTTCTCTTTGAATATTAGAATATGCTGAACCTAATAATTTAACTACAATAGAAACTTTTTATATAACACATTTAATGCCTTATTACAATGTATTAAAACAAGGTTATTCTTCATTAGGTTATAAACACACTGAAGAAACTAAAAGTTTACTTTCTCAATTAGCTAATAATAGAGTACATTCAGATAAAACTAAAGGGTTAATAGCAAGAGCTTTGACAGGTGAAAATAACCCGTTTTATAATAAAAATCACTCTATTGAAAGTAAAGTAAGAATGATTGAGGCTAATTCAAGTTATCCTGTTTATATTTATAATTCATATAAAGAGTTATTAGTTATTTTTCCTTCAGTTTTAACTTTAGCTAAATTGATTAAATCAAACCATTCTACAATAGTTGCTTATATAAAAGAACAGACATTATTTAGAGGAGAATGATACTTTAGTAATATTCCTTATAATATTGATGACTCTTCTAAAATACTAAACTGAGATTCTAAAGAATCTGAAGAGTTAGTATTAGACATCAATAATAATAGTCATATTAAAAAAGCAATATTTGTTTATGATTTAAATAATAAATTTATAGGTAAATATGAAGGAGTAACACATGCTAAAAAAGTTTTTAATATAAATCATATTACAATAAAAAGATGTGCTGAAGTAAACGGAACATATAAAGATTACATATTTTGTTATGAAAGATTAAAAGATTAATGAGTTTATTCGTTTTACATTTATATCTTTGGGTTCTTTTATTATCAAATAAAATGATAAGTGTAAAGTAAGTGGTTCACTTTATTTTTTAGGTTCATTGATTTTATTAAATATAGTTAATAAAAACATTATAAATACATTAGATAAATTAAAACCAAATAAAGCGTTAAAAGTTTATAATAATTTTTATACTGATAGAAAAGAATTATATAAAGAATTTAAGGGTGATAAAAAAGGATATATTTATATAATTATAAATAAATTAAATGGTAAATGCTATGTCGGTAGTACAAGATCTATAAAAGTTAGACTTTATAATTATTTTAACTTAGCATTACTTGAAGCACAAAAAGGTAGACCTATTTCTAGTGCTATCTTAAAATACGGATTAGTTAATTTTGCTTTTGTTATTATAGAAGAAGTAGACCTAGAAATACATAATTTAGAAGATCGAGAAACGTACTGAATAAAAAAAATAAAACCTGAATATAATGCTATAAAAGAAGCGGCTAGAAATTTAAGTGTTCCTCATTTATCAGAAACAAAATTAAAAATTTCAATTAGTAGATCTTCAGGTATTATATATGTTTATGATGAATTAAAAAGATTATTAGTCATAGTACCTTCTTTATCTTCTTTAGCTATATCCTTGGGTAGTTCTTCAATAAGTATATCTTTAAAAAGATCAATGCAAAATGAAACTTTATTCCGTTCTTGTTGATATATATCTAAATATCCTTTTGGTGAAAAAGATGAACCTATAATGGGTATATCTTCACCTGAATATTCTAAATTAATAGAAGAAATGAAATCTAAAAAACATATTAGAAAAGCTATCTTTGTATTTAAAGATGGTGAATTTTATAGAAAATACGATGGTCTATTAGAAGCTGAAAAAGACTTAAACGTATCTCATGATACTATAAACGCTAATATTGAAAATAATACCACATATAAAGGATATAGATTTAGTTTACATCGAATTAAATAATAATAACTTATCATAATATTATAAAGTATTAATATTAAGCAGTGGTATTATTATTATTTATATGTTAAACAAAAACGATTACGTTATTATGTGAGTGGAGTTGTACTTGCTAATGCTTCACTGGATATTGCCTTCCACGATACTTACTACGTAGTTGCTCATTGTTCTTTACTTCCACTTGCGACACTACCTAATGGGCATATTGAGTATTTAAACCCTCAACAAACTGAAGGTACGATTAGAATAAATTTTGCTAAAAAAAGAGGGGTTTATATATGAACCAATAAAATTAATGGTAATCAATATATAGGTAGTGCTAAGGATCTCTCGACTAGGCTGTCAAATTACTTTACTAATTCTTATGTTAAATATCAAACCTCAAGAGGTAGCGCTATTTCTTCAGCTATTCTTAAACACGGTTTATCAGAGTTTAGTTTACAAATATTTGTGTTAGGTGATTCACCTACACGTGATACTATTTCTATTAATTCCGATCATATTTTGTTAGAACAATACAACCCTCCGGGTGGATATGTCCTTAAATATAATATAAGACGAATAGCTCTTGGTCCCGCACCAACATTAAAGCCTAATTATGCTAATAAAATGGGTAATAATAATATACAATTTGGTAAAAAGGGAGCTGAGGGAGCTGCGTGAGACCATTGTCATTCTCCAGAACAAAAAGAATTATGGTCTTTCACTAGAAGTACGCCTATATTTGTATACGATTCTAATACATTAAATTTTAATACTATCGCATATGGATATGTAAGATTAGCTAGTATATTAGGGGTACATGTTAATACAGCTAGACGTGCAGTTAAATCAGGTAGTGTGTATGCAAATAAATATATTATCTCGTTATCTGAGTTAGACAAAGAAAAGCTTGAAAGTTTTAAAAATAAGGTGAAACCTAAGAGTACTATTATTAAACTAGTTCATGTTTATAATAAAGATAAGTCTGTACTTCTTAAAACATTTCCCAGTGTTAATGCTTTTATGTTATTTTCTAAACAAAGTGGTTCTAATACAAAATTACTTTGTACAACAGATACTCTTTGATTAGGCGAATATTTTCTTTCATATGACCTAATAGATAGCGCAAATAATTCACTTGCAGGACAAAACCCTGATAAATTTAACCCTGCGTTAAAGAAAAAAACAAGTATTCCGGTTTATGTATACTCAGCTGATGGTACTATTTTTATTAAACATTACAACAGTCTTAGAGAGTGTGTTAAAGAATTAGGGGGTAATCGTAATGCTAATACTAAATCTTTAGAGTTACGTATTGAGCATAAACAGCTTTATCTTGGACTTAGGGTTTCTTACACTCCATTATTTGAACACAAAGAATAACATACATCTAAATTGTATGGAAAAGCAGCTACTTTCATTTTGTGAGACATGAAAAAAAATTGCACTATATGCTGGAAACCCGTTATAGCTCTTATTACTAATTAATATATAATTAATATTTTTTGTATTAAATATATAACAGTGAAAATATAAGAGATTTGGCAATCAGCAGGTACTCAATTTTTTTTTTGCGCTAAGGCGATTAAAAATATTGGGTTCTTCAGAGACTACATGTGCAACTCTTTCTGCCTTATTCCCCTCTCTCATCATTTTATTCGATGAGTGAGGCCCGGTGAAAGACGAAGATATAGTCCAAATATATCCAAAGATATATTACACAATGTGCTCATTTCCACTACGTTTTAAGTATGGGTGCTGTATTTGCCTTATTTAGTGGATGATATTTCTGAATTCCAAAAATTCTTGGATTAGATTATAATTTATTATATTCTAAAGCTCATTTCTGAGTGTTATTTGCAGGGGTTAATTTTACATTCTTTCCTCTTATAATGTTGGGGATCTATGTAAGTAATTATATAGTACAATAGGAGATTATAACTCCTTAATCTTGGCTATATGCTGGAATATCCTTAGAGCTTTATGCACTTTATTATTATAAGGTAAAAATCATAAAGATTGGACAATCAGCAGGGAAGTTTTTATTAATACTTAAAATTACCCCTCAACGATCACACGCCGAGTGTCCTTAAATTAAGTATTTAGATTAAGGATAATGATATGATCTAAATTATTTTATAAAAGTGACTAATAAGTATTGATTTTTTATCTAATTTAGGTTCACGTACAAAAATTTTACCTAATATATATAGCTTGAGTCCTAAGAATAAAATATGGGGTCCACCCAAAAGAAAGTATTCTACTTCTTCTAGTAACTCATTTAATCTAGATGGTATAGACAATACTGAAACTATAAAATTTGATTCTCTTGAACAAGCATGTAAAGAAATTAAATTTAAATATATAGGTGTTTCAGGAGTTTATAAACTAACTAATAAAAATAATATAGATAGATTTTATATAGGTAGTTCAAATAACTTAGCTAGAAGGATGGAAGAATACTTAAAATTAACGAAAGGTTTAAGAAATCCTCATTCATCTGGAGAATTAGAAATATCGTTAACTCCAGCATCAGAATGAAGCTTAGTATTTATTTATCTTACATCTCCTCAATTATCATTAGTATATGAACAGTATGCAATAATTATGCTTAAACCTACAATTAATAGTAATTATAAAGTTATCCCTAGAGTAAATCCTCAATGAGGAAATAATTTAGATCATGCTATTATTGTAATAGATAAATTATTATCTTTATTTACCGCAGGTTCTGAAGGTTTCGAAAGATTATCTGTATTCTTACAAGTTTTTAAAACAGTTGATAATATAAAATTTGAGCTAGAAGATTTAGGTAATAAATATTATTGTTTTTTAGTATTTATTTATGATATTACTTCACCAGATAAAAATCCAATTGTCTATTCTTCAATTAATAGAGCTTTAAAAGGATTACAAATTAGTCATAGTAATTTATTAGATCATATAAATAATAATTATTTATTCAAATCAAAATTTATCATATCTTTTGAACCAATAGATGCAGATGCTTTAAAAAATTATATAGAAAAACCTGTAGGAGATAGCCAATTAAGAAAGCACATTACAGTTTATAATCTAGATAATGAGATAGTTACAGAATTTAAATCTGGGAGAGAGATGGCCAAATATTTTAATATTGATGGGAGAGTAGCTAGAGCTGCTATAGCCCTAGGTGAATTCCAGGACTTTTTACTAATAGTAAAAGAAATTTCTCATAGAAAAACAATTTACGTATTTGATAGTGATACATTAGAATTAACAGATAAAATAAATGGTGTGTCAAAAGCTATGAAATACGCAAAAGTTAATTTTTATACATTAAAAAACTTAATTGAAAATAGAAATTCTTACAATGGAAAAATATACAGCTATATAGATAAATTATAAATTTTACAATACGTACGCACTAAAAAAAAAACTATGATGCAACATTTCTTAGGTCAAGTAGGCCCTTTATTATAGAAATATAATAATTTGCACAACACTGTATGCTAGAAACTCTATTAGGTAGTTGGCACTATAAATAGACAATTAGCAGGAAATCAATTAGCGATTATGATTATATATTTGCTTTAAGATACGTCTCTAACTAAAGTTGATATTGATTCCATGAGATGTAGAGATCCTCAGAGACTATATGTGTTGCAACTTAAAAGTTGAAGAAATAGTCCAATAAGCATAGTAATATGCGTAATAATATATTGCTATTTGTATATGGATTTAGCTATTTACTTTATTTTAATTTATACAACAATAATATGTATCTAATAAAAAATGGTGATGCAGATTCTAAAGGAAATTCTAAACAACTTGATAGTTCAGAAGTAAATAGTTACCCTGAACCTGAACAAGATCCTGAACAAGATCCTAATTCTGGACCTGAACAAGATCCTAATGAAGACGACTTTATTCAGAAATCAATAAATAATAATAATTTAATAACTATTGAGCATAAACATAAGCTTAGTGAAAAATATCAGTTAAATTTGTCTGATTTAAATTATTCTAGTGCCTCCCCTTTATATAATTTTTTAAGAGATAAAAATACTCTTTTAAAAGAATTTAGAAATAAAAGTGGTATTTACCTTATACATAATAATATAAACGGTAAAAAATATATCGGTAGCGGAATGGATTTAAGTAAAAGACTTGCTACCTATTATTTCCCTTCTCGTTTGTGTGATGGGCGGTATATTTCTAATTCTATATTGAAATATGGACATGGTAGTTTTTCTGTTGTTGTTTTAGATATTTTAAGTAATACTAGTACATCGATAAAAAAAGATATTATTAGTAAAGAACAACAATGCATAAATTTATATAAACCTGTGTATAACTTAAACCCTATAGCAGGGTCAAGTATGGGTTTCAAACATTCAGAAGAGTCTAAAAGACTTATATCCGAGTTCCGTATAGGTAAACCTTTGTCTGATGAAACTAAGAAAAAACTTAGTGCATTGTTTTCAGGTGAATTAAACCCATTTTGATCTAAAGTTCACTCTACTACCACTTTAGAAAAAATGAGTAAATCTAAAGTGGGTATATTAAATCCTATGTTTAACAAGGAAAAATCTAAGGAGTTTCTTGAACATATGTATAAAGATAGAAAGGGTTCTAATAATCCTATGTTTGGTAAAATCAAAAGCAAAGAAACTTTAGAAAAAATGAGCAAAAAAGTATATGTTTATGACAGTAATAAAGAATTTATTATACTTTATGATAGTATAAAGTTTGCTGTAAAAGATTTACATATAGCAGCTGAAACTATTAACAAGTACTTAGATACAGATAAAATATACAAAAATAAATACTTTTATTCAAAATTAAAATAAAATTATTAATAGCAAAATACCATAAATTTGCTACAAGGAATGCCACGTCGGGTAAGTGATTACCCTGATGCTTTTACAGGTTGAAACTTTATTAGTAGTATCGGTTCAGTAATATCTGTAGCTGCTACTGCACTATTCTTACAAATAGTGTACTTACAACTTGTAAAAGGTAAAGCTATATATGGTTATATATGAGCTGTCCCTCAACTATTTAGTGATTATTTCAGAATACTAACGGATAGATGTAGTCCTGGTTTAGAATGAGCTTTACATAACCCACCTAAACCACACGCATTTACTAGCTTGCCTTTACAGAGTACTGCTGTAATAGGGGCTAATGTACACTATCTAATAGTTCTAATAGGTATGGCATTATTAATATATAGTGGTAATTCTTTATATGCTGACTTTATTATGTGTGATGCACCTAGAGCTTGAGGACTTTACTTCCAAGATAGTGCTAGTCCACAAATGGAAGCTCTAGTGGAGTTACATGATGATATTATGTATTATCTAGTAGCCATATTATTTAGTGTGGCTTGAATACAGGGAGCTATCATTAAATATTTTAATATGGCTAAATATCCTATTAGTAACAAATATCTTAATCATGGTAAAAGTGTGCCTATTCGAAAGTGTTCTAAGTTTAAATTTATACCGTTAAATTATAAAGTATCTACCCATATACGTACTTATTGTACTCTACCTAATACGGATAATAATCCGGCTAAAGTTTATGAAGATGCTTATTCTATGAAAAATATAATTATAAAAGAAAATATAGGTAAATCTGGAATCTACATGTTAACTAATAAACTTACAGGTGATATATACGTAGGACAATCGTCTGATATATCCAATAGATTTAAAAATTACTTTAATCTTAGTTATTTAAAAAGTAAGAAAGGGCTTATAATAAGTAGAGCATTAATTAAATACGGATACTCTAATTTTTCTCTTATTATATTAGAATATTGCAATAAATCTGATTTATCAAAAAGAGAACAATATTACTTTGATAAATTAGAACCACAATACAATATATTAAAAATAGCAGGTAGCTCTAAAGGTTTTAATCATTCAGATGAAACTAAAGCTAAAATTAGTAAAGCTTTAAAAGGAATATATATAGGGGAGAAATCTGCTTTATTTGGTAGCTTAAAAACAGAAGAAACCAAACAACTAATGAGTTTAAAAAAAGCCGGTGAAAATAATCCTTTATATGGTAAATTTCACAATGAAGAAACTAAAAATTTAATGATACAAAAAGCTTTAGGTAGAAAACACTCTGATGAAACTAAATTAAAAATTAGCGCAAAAAGAGGAAATCCTGTGAATATATATGAGAAATGTTCATCAGAAGAATTTAAATTAATAGGTAGTTTTATTTCAGCAAGAAGAGCTGGTAAATTTTTAGAAATGAGTGGTAGTACTGTAATAAAATATATGAATTCAGGGGCAATTTATAAACACAGATATAAATTTTCTTCTCAATAGTAGTAAATACTTTTAAACTTAGAAATACTTCGAAAAAAAAATTTTAACTATATGCTGGAAGTTTCTAAAACCTTGGATATTATAATATATATAATTATATATTATCAATGAAAATTCCAAAGGATGTAACAATGAATAATCAGCAGGAAACCTAAGTAATCTTTTATCCTTTTATTTATTAAAAAGAGGCGATTATGATAAGGGATCCTCAGAGACTACACGTGAAACAGCCAGTTTATGTTTCGGTTGTATGTCATACAACCTTAGCGGAAAACATAATAAAAATTGGTTGATAATATAGTCCAAGATTTTATATGAAAATATAAAAGATTAACATGAATTGTTAATACTGACACTATTACCGTCGATGGGACGAAATTTAATCGTTATAAAATCATTAACGTTCAAAAGGTATTATAGCAACTCTTATAAGCTTAATAATAAGAACAATATAAATAATAATGATGATAATTCAGAGTCTGAAGGAATTAATATTAGCAATCCTTTAGATAAAAATAAAAACATGACAATTTATATTGATATAGAGTCTAACAAAAAAACTATTTTAGCGGAAAATAAGGGTAAGCCTGGAATCTATATGATTACTAACAAATTAACTAAAGATTTCTATATTGGACAATCAAAAAACCTTTATAATAGATTTCTAAATTATTTTAATCCTGCTTATCTTAAAAGATCCCCTAATTCTAGAATAGGTAGAGCCATTCTTAAGTATGGTTACTCAAAATTTTCTCTGACTATTTTAGAATATTGTGATAAAGCAGATTTAACAACTAGAGAGCAGTACTATTTAGATAATTTAAACCCTATTTATAATATCTTAAAAACCGCAGGAGTATACGCCGTTGATTTTACTCATACTGAAGAGACTAAAAGTCATTTAAGTAAATCTTTAAAAGGAGTTTATGGCGGAGAAAAATCCTACTGATATGGTAAAAAACTTTCAAGCGAAACGAAAGCTCTTATGAGTTCCAAAAAAGCTAAGGAAAATAATCCTTTATTTGGGAAAAAACATAGTGAAGAAACTAAAGATTTAATGAGAGAAAAAGCTTTAGGAAGAAAACACTCTGAAGATACCAAATTAATAATGAGCTCTAAACGTGGAAGTTTGGTTAATATACTTGAAAGGTGTGATAAAGAAGGTTTTAAATTGATAGGTAGTTTTGTTTCCGCAAGGAAAGCAGGTATCTTTTTAGGAATTAGTGGTAGCACGGTAGTAAAATATATGAAATCTGGAGAAATATTTAAATATAAATATAAATTTTCTCCCCAATAGAACTCTTACTAGTTCTTTCCCCTTAATTGCGAAGCGTCCCTGAATAAAAATTTGTAAAAATAAAATACCAATTGAATATAACCCGGTGGTGTAGAAAAGGTCAAACTGGTGTAAAACAATTAATGTGAATCGAGTCGACACTTATAGAATTAATTTGAACAATAACTCCTGCATTAATCTTGGTGTTAATAGCTTTTCCTTCTTTTAAACTACTTTATTTAATGGATGAAGTTACAGATCCATCATTATCTGTTTTAGCAGAAGGTCATCAATGATATTGAAGTTATGAATACCCAGATTTTTTAAATAGTGATGGAGATTTTGTAGAGTTTGATTCTTATTTAGTACCTGAATCTGATTTAGAAAAAGGAGCTTTAAGAATGCTAGAAGTTGATAATAGAGTTATACTACCTGAAATAACACACACTAGATTTATTCTTACGGCTGCAGATGTAATTCATTCATTTGCTATTCCTGCTTTAGGTATAAAGTGTGATGCATAAAAAAAAAATAAGTGTAGGCTACTTATTAATTGTGCAATAAAGAGCCAAACTCCGGGGAAGCCCTAAAGCTCTAGTAACCAAAGTCTCCTCGGAAACTAGGAGATCGGCCTGATTAATGATTCAGGGTAAGGTAACATCACTAGAGATGATAGTAATTGAAATGGGTGATCGCGGATCTAAATCAGACAGTGTCTGTAAAAGAGCAACGAGTAGACGGTTCTTCAACTTTTATAGTTGTAAGGTGTACTCTAGTCGCCGGGAAACCGGTTTTAGGGAGAAATCAAGTAGATAGGCTTATCTGTCTATAAAGTAACCCTAGATTAAAGTTACTACAACAGCCTTGGCCTTATTACTATTTAGGATAAAGTTGTAATTCGGCCTTTATTCAAGCCATATATTTAAGGATATAAACACGATAAACTCTTATAAAATAGCTGTGGCTATGAGTACTATTCTTTTAGTTATGTCCTTTAAATCTTTAATGTGTTTATATAGAGGCACAAAACTGACACCAAACCTAGTAGATAAACTTAGTATAGGTAGACAGGCACAATCAAGTAGAGGCAATAAACTACGTGAAATGCAACGTGCCTCTTATATATTAAACGCAAAAGTGGAATGGTTTAGACCCCGTTTGCATGGTGTAAACGCATTAAACTCCGTTAGATTTGAGTCGAATGCAGTAACATCTCTTTACAATAGTAAAACATCTCGTACTCTCAGTCTAGTTCAAGAACATATAGCCAAAGGTAACCCTATTAATAGCGAAGTTATAAATAGTGTGTTACTTACCCAAAAAATGGCTATACCTCAAAAAGAGCTAGACAAACTTTTAAACCTTCCAAGTGTAAAATTCGATTTACCTATTACTGATGAAACACATTCTTCATTACTAGCGCTAATAAGAAAACCACATTCTAAACGTAGTAATACAGGTGTCTATATTTTTACCCATAAACTTACAGGTAATAAATATGTAGGTTCAAGTAACGATTTAGCTAGAAGATTAAAACAATATTTTGACAAAGATCTATTGTTTGCTAATAAAAATTATGGATTATTAGTACCTTTGATTAACAAAGAAGGATTCGGTGCATTTAGCTTACAAATTATTGTAGTACCTTCTTCCTATCCTAAATATTCATACTGCTTTTTAGAACAATACTTTTTATTAGACAAAAGTTTTAACTTAAATACTCAAAGAATTGTTAATTTTAGAGTTAACCAAGGATTTAAAGTGTTTTTATACGATCTAGATTGTAAAACTTTATATCATTCAAGTAACTCTTTAAATGCTTTCTGTGCTGATTTAGGTGTACACAGCTCTTCTTATAGAAAATGCATATCAAGCGGTGTTCCTTACTTAAATTTATTTGTTATTTCAAATACTTTAATACCGGATGCAATACCAGCTAATTTAACTGAATCTGAAGTATGTGAGTTATTAGCTAAACGTAGAAAAGAGAATTTAGATCAAAAATCAATAGATTTGGGTAAAGTCGTAGAAGTATTTGATAAAGATACCAATGAAATAAAAACTTACCCTTCTCTTTATAAAGTTGCATATAGATTAGGTACTACTAGAACTACGGTTAGAAGCTATATTACTAGCGGTAAAGCTTACAAAAAGCGTTACTACTTAAAATTTTCTTATATTAGTAAATAATCGATAATTTGTAAGATATTCTGTAATCACGGCATTTTACATTGGAAGATTTATTGGGCGACATTTGTTAGGTAGAAGTTGTAGCGCGATCCAGGTAGATTAAATCAATTTTCTGTTTTAATTAATAGATTAGGTACATTCTATGGTCTTATTGAACAATGGCCAAAACTGTAGTGAACCTATGGTTATAAATCATCAAATTGCGGGAAACCCCTAAAGGAATCTTAACCAAGTAAGTATGGTAACATAACTTATGGCACAGGTAATGACTCGTGGTACGGTAAAATCAAGATTTATTATTCAATGGGCAATCCGCAGCCAAGTGCCAAGTATAAAATATTTGGTATGCAGTTCATCGACTAAACGTTGGTTGGTGTTATTAGTGTTAATAATGCTTAAGATATAGTCAGCCCCCACCTGAAAAGGTGCAGAAAAATGTAAGTATTATTTATATTTTTTGTTAAATAGATATATATTAATTTGTTAATTATATTTAGGGATCTCTACAAGTTTGCTAAACTTATTTTAATGTAAAAATAAAATCTTAAAAAAAAATGAAGCACTTGTCTTTCATACGAAAGACTATTGTAGTATTTGTATGATACAATTAGTAGAAGTGTTTTTAATAATCACTTCATATTGGATAAACGTATTGGATTAGGTTCTATAGGTGTTATCTCTTTAACTAGATATTTTAATTCAAGTAGATCTTTTAGTTCAAGTATACCTTTGGCAAATAAGCCAGAGTCTTTAGCGTTAGAGCATATCAATAGTGAAAAACCTACTACTTGATCCACTATTAATAAAATATTATTAAATCAAAATTTATCAGTTACTGACCCTAAATTAGAAAAATTATTAAAAGTAAAAGGTGTTGAATTGGATCTTCCTATATCTACACCGGAAAATATTAAACTTTTAGCTGAATTAACAGGTAAATCTAAATATAAAGGTTTCTCTGGTGTATATATCTTTATACATAATAATACAGGCCATAAATACGTAGGTTCATCTAATTTATTAAGACGTAGAATGGATTACTATTTTAAAGGAGATTTTCCTTTAGTTGGTAAATTTTTACCTTTACTTCATAAAGAAGGGCTAAAAGCTTTTAAATTAATAATATTTAAATTAGATAGTAATATATTTAGTAATCAAGACGCTTTAATATTAGAACAGTATTATTTATTAAATAAAGAATTTAACTTGAATACATTAAGAGTTGTTAATGCAGGATCTTCAAAAGGTGATCCTGTATATGTTTATGATTTAACATGTAGTACTCTTTATTATCATGCGAAATCTAATATTGAATTAAAAAGAGTATTAAAAATACATACTAAAACGAGTAAAAAGTATGTAGATTCTAAAATACCATATCTTAATAAATTCTTACTATTAAGCTATTATATACCTACTGCTTTAACAAGCAATCTATCGGTAGATAAATTAGTAGATATAATGCAAAAAGAAAGACAAGATATGTATACATTAGGAACTCGTAGAAGTATTTCAGTAGAATTAAAAATTAAAGAAGGAAATACCTTTGTAAATTCAGATTCTATAGGCCAAACTTTAAATTTTGATTCATTAACATCTTGTATTGTATATTTAAGAGAATTAGGTTTAACGATTAAAAGAGCCACTCTTACTAAATATATAAAAAATGAAAAAGTGTTTCATAATTTCTTATGTAAATATTCAGATAATATTTTACCGGATAATTTTGAACAAGTAGGATTAATTATTGATGAATATAAAAAATTAATAGTAGATACAGACTTAGATTCCTTAAAAGTAAATAGAAAAAATAAACCTGTATTAGTAAAAGGAGAAAATTTTGAGAAAGAATTTGAAAGTATTACGGATACAATTAAATACTTTGATACTTTAAATATAAAATTAGATAGAAAAGCTTTATATCTTCATTTAAAAAACGATAAAAGATATAAAGACTATTATTTTTCTCATAAATAACTAGATAATAGTTCAAAATATTTTATTTTACTGGTATAGTAATAAAGATTTATCAATTACATTAAATAAACGTAGAGATACTCCGCAATGTTCAGAAATTTGTGGTATATTACATAGTTCTATGCCTATAGTTGTGGAATCTGTATCTTTAGTTAAGTTCTTATCTTGACTACAAGAACAATAGTCTAATGACGTCGTCATTGGTATTATCAAAAACCCGTAGGGTTTTTGACTTTTATAAAATAACAGTTAGATTACTGTTAACTTGTTATTAAAATTAAAAAATAGTATAACAAATCCCTCTTTTTTTATTAGGGAAGGGGAAAATTGTTTTATAATTATAAACTTTGGCTACGGTCCCAGAATTATTATATTTGTACAGCAATTAGTGGGAGAAGATTATATATTTGATTAAAGCCCACTTATGAAAAAAAAAATTAACATTAGTTATATCGGGGGGGACTATATGCAGACAAGGAGAATTATATTCAGACTCTATAGGAGAGAGAACTGATTGAGATTTAGTTTTCATCTTTTTTCTTTCTATTAGGTTTTTTAACACTCCTTTTACTTGTTCCAGAAAACTCATTTTTTTTCTCGAAGAATACAGCAAAACTAAAAGAATATACACTCAATTTTAAAACTACAACAAAACGGTAATTTACCTAGCCGATTACAGGAAAATGGTACATCGAAGAGATTCGATCTGTTGGATACATACTGACAGTAATAGCTGTAAATCTCCCAAGTTTTGTACTACAACAGCCCTTAGAGCAGATGAAATACCCTATCTTTAGAAGGAGAATATAGTTGGAAGGGAGCATGGAATGAAAGACACTAATAGCCTGGGCAGCTAAGTGGATAATAAACTCAATTATCTTCTAATGACTAGTAAAGAAATGTTGACCCGCTTCTCCTCGGAGATTAGAGTGAGTAATTGTAAGGCTTTTCGTACGAACATCAGGTGAGAATAGACATAAATAAATATGTACTTGGGGACAGAAATCAGTGTTGCTACGGTTTAGCCTAAGGGATCCGGAAATATATTTACTAATATAAATTAAAATCACCAGCAGGAATCTTATAAAAAAAAAATGAAAAACAAAAATTTATTACTTTCTCTATTATTTGGGCTTCTATTATTCGTCGTTCTATTGGAATTGCCTTTGGTGGGTCCTAATACTACTGAAGTCTTACTACAGTATGTTAATGCTGATTCATTATCCCCGATGTTTAGCCACTTTTTTACTTTAAAAACTAATGAGAATAATGATCTACCCTTTGGGTGGAGAACTACCTTTTAACCTTTCAAATCAAGAAGATAATAACTCTGTAGAAGATAATAACTCTAATAACTCTAATAACTCTAATAACTTTATAGAAAATAACAACTCTGTAGAAGATAATAACTCTGTAGAAGATAATAACTCTGTAGAAGATAATAACTCTAATAACTCTAATAACTTTATAGAAAATAACAATGAATATGATAATAATAACAATGATGGTTATAATAATTTAAGAGCTTTTAGTGAATTACCCGGGTCTGATATTTATAGTGATGATGATGATGATGATGATAATAGAATAGCTTTTAGTGAATTGCCAGGTTATGATATTTTTAGTGGTGATGATAATAATAACTCTATAGAAGATGATAACTCTATAGAAGAAAATAACAATATTGATAGTTCTGATGCATATACAAATACAACATCATCTAATGATAGATCATCTAATAATGATCCTTTTTATTATGATAGGGTTTTAGCAAATCGTAATTATGATGTAATTTCAGAAGTTCCTAGTTATCATACTTATCCTAATCAACCAGCGCCTTCTTATAAAACTTATGGTTCTACTGCTATTTTATATAATTCTGAGTTAGGTGAAGGGGAAACTTTTATTGGTAATTCAGCATTAGGGTATGTTGAGAATGATAGTATTTCAGATAATGATTCTGTATATACACAAGATATTGAGGAGCGTCATATGCTTACAATTAGAGGTGGTAAAGCTACAAGACGTAATTCTGAATTAAGGGATGATTACGGAAATGATTTAAACGGTGATAGATTTTCTCAAGAAATGATGGAATGTATTAAGAATATATCTACTGATTGTAATAGAAGTATACAAAGAATTGGTACAGATTTAATTCATAATCGTATAACAAGATCGTATGCTAAGAAAGCTATTGAGTTGGTTCATCTAGATTCTGAGGATCTTAATGGTGAAGTGTATGAAACTGAACATACTCTTAAAGAGGTCTTATGACCGGATATGTATGAAGTAGTACAAAATAATCCTTGATCAAAAGGTGGTCGTTATGAAAAGGAACGTAGTAATTTGGATCTACCCTTTGGGTGGAGAATTACCATTTCATTTAGAAAAATTACCTTTTGAATTAGAAAAAGAAGCATTCTCTTTAGCAATAACTCCTGCATTACCATTCTTAAGACATTTTATTCATTTATTTCTATTTCCAGTTATATCTACTATGTTGTATATGTTTATACCAGTTGAATTAGGAGGTTTATTTCTATTATATATTCCATGATTTTTTATAAAAATCATACTTCTTATACGTAGAACTACTAAACCGTCTATAGTTAATAGATTATTAGATCTTTTATATAATAAACCTTTAGATATTTTAGTTTACATATTAATATTCTTAGGTAGTTTACTTTTAGTTTTATATAGTGGGTGTTAATCTAGTTCTCCTTTAACCAGGTGTACTTACAAATATGGGTACTTAAACTATGGGTAGATATTAGAATATATTTATTATTAGGTTATTTATCTTTAGTTTAGTGACTAAAGTAATTATTGTTTTAGACTTGCTTTAGCATTAAACTATTTTGGTTGTAAACTACCTTCAATTTTATTGGTTTCTCCGGCCGAAGACATGCTATTATGCCTTTGATCTTTAGTGAAAAGATATATAAGTTTAAATTGCTGTACAGATTAACAGGGACAAGCCAGGCATCAAACTTACTTGAGTAAGAGGGCTCGTGACCCAGCTCCGGGTCCAGATAATTGGGGTCACCAAATTCTTTAAAAAAACATAAATGTTTTTGTCCTACAATGTAAAAGTTGTAGGATTTTGTTTGTAAAAGCCAGGGGGTGACTAGTATTGATGCGATTTAATTGTAATTGTGTATAACTTATATAAAAACGAAAATCACTAATATTAATAATTGGAAGTAGTGTATATCATTATATTAATATGTTGTATTTACTTTTGTATTTAGATTATATTGTTTTTCTTTTAATATATTTTCTAGTAGTTTTACAGGTGACGGGTCAAATTATCTATTGTATCTGTTTTCTGATGCATTTTACCTGTACTTTTATTGTGTTTTATGGATTTATTTAATACTGATTTCACTATTAATGTATATATTCTAGATTTTGATGTTACTTTAACTAATTATCATTTAAACTTTGCTCTCTTAATCTGAGGTTTCTTTAATTTAATGCGTAAATCTATTATGCTTATTAATTACAACAGAGGTGCATATAATAGGGGGGATTATAAAAACTTAATTATTGCATGTATTAGCTTATTAGCAGTTCTATGCCTACAGTTGTGGAATCTGTATCTTTAGTTAAATTCTTATCTTGACTACAAGAACAATAGTCTAATGACGTCGTCATTGGTGTTATCAAAAACCCGTAGGGTTTTTGACTTTTATAAAATAACAGTTAGATTACTGTTAACTTGTTATTAAAATTAAAAAATAGTATAACAAATCCCCTTTTTTAATAATTAGGATTAGGGAAAATTGCATAATAATTATATTTTTGTATAATTATACAGCAATTAGTGGGAGAAGATAGATATATATGTTTTTATACGTTTATTAAAGCCAATAAAAAAAAAAAAAAAAAAAAAATTCTTATT
>Ga0247766_1000021_pt1 | contig 42516 bp, 65 predicted proteins | sample UWRJL223509R6_FD_179946 | JGI IMG/M metagenome (GOLD analysis project Ga0247766, IMG submission 179946) | Plant litter microbial communities from Arlington Agricultural Research Station in Wisconsin, United States - UWRJ-L223-509R-6 | ecosystem: Environmental > Terrestrial > Plant litter >... | reverse complement strand
GTCGGTGGCAGAACGGTCGTTTTCGGTTTCCAGTCCTCGTCGGGTGCGCCCGGGTCGCCACGCCGCGCCGGGAACGCCTTGGCGTCGACACCGTGCGGGCGCTTGCCGAGCGGGAAGCCGAGGAAGCCCGTCGCCGGGTCGGTCGGCATCACCGCGTTGCGGCGCGCCTGATCCTCTTCCTCCTGCTCCCACGAGCGCTGCGCCCGTAGCAGGTACGCGGCGTCCTGCGGCGAGATGTTGCCGTTGCCCGCCATCCGGATCCGCGAGCCGGGGCATTCCTCGTCGATCGGGTCGCCCATGACCAGCACGAGCACCCGGTGCACGGGCGTCGTGAAGGGCTCGCCGGGCGACCGCCACCACTTCTCGCGGCACGGCGGAAACGGGCAGTACTGACGCGTCTTGTGACCTTCGGGCATCACGCCACCGCCCAGTGCGCACCCCGGTAGGCGTACGCCGCACGCACGCGATCGAACCGTAGGCGCAGCGCGAGCAGACCAACGGCGAGGTAGATGCGGATCATGACTCGTCCCCTTCCGGGCCCTGATAGCCGAGGGCGAGGGCGCGCTCGCGCCACCGCTTCGCCTCGGCGCGGTTGCGGTTACGGGACTGCGCGACCAGGTCGAACGCGCCACGGAGCTTGACCAGGTCGTACTCCGGGACCGTCCCGCCGAGCCCGTGCACGAGCTGCGTCACCTGCTCGGCGTCGAGGTGGGCCCGGATCGCGCCCTGGCTCTTGATCTCGACGAGCAGCTCGGCGATGCACCCGCTCAGCCCGCACGGCCGCGGCGGGGAGACCGTGACTACCGTCGAGCCGTTCGGCTTGAGCCGGGTGATCCGGCTCACGATCGGAGTTATCAAGGCTTGTCGTCCTTCCTCTGTTGTGCCACAACCCTAGCAGGTACCTAGCAGGTGTCAAGCCGCTCACCCCTTACGATGTCACTAGGTTTTCTGCTAGCTTTGTGACCATGAACAGTGACGCGACCGTCACGCCGCCGACGAGCACGGCCGCGCGACGTCTCTCAGAACAGATCACAGCTCTCGTCGACCGGCAGACCCGCGAGCTGACGACCGGCCTCGCGTTGCTCGCTGCCGAGGCCGGCGGGTACGCCAACCCTCGCGAGGCGGAGGAAGTGCGGGCCCTGCTCGACGACGCCATCGCGCGCCTCTACAAGCGCGACCCTGACCGGTACGCGGCGGCCGTCGTCCGTGGCCGGCGTGAGCTCAAAGAGCGTGACGACGAGCGGGCGGCGCGGCGCAGCGGGACGGCCGTCCGGGTTGCCGACGTCGCGGGCTCGCTGGCGTAGGGTCGACACCCCGGACAGACGAACGGCGCGGCGCCCCCGGAAGGGCTGACCGCGCCGTTTGCGTCTCCGTGCCGAAGACATGCGGACTACTCATGGGAGAGACAGGCCACAATGACAGATGGTACAGAGCCGGGACCGTACGGGCGAGCTGCTGCCCTATACCGGTCTGCCGGCTGGCTCGGCGCGATGCCCCTCGGGCGCGCCCCGGGCATGAAGTCCCCGCCACCGACGCAGTTCACGGGTCACGGCAAGCCGTACCCGAGCGGCGCCGACGAGTACGCGTGGACCGAGGACCCGCGTACGGCCGCGCTGAACATCGGCGTGCGAGCCAACCTGGGGACGATCGGCCTCGACGTGGACGCGTACACGAAGACCGAGAACGGCAAGACGATCGTTAAGCGCGGCGACGTGGCGCTCGCCGAGCTCGAAGCGCGCCTCGGGCCGCTGCCGCCCACGTGGGTCAGCAGTGCTCGGCCGGCGCCGAGCGGCATTCGCTGGTACCGGGTGCCGACCCACCTCGACGGCCGGGAGGTCAACTGGCCGGGCGAGGCGGCGAAGGACATCGAGATTATTCAGCCGGGCCACCGCTACGCGGTCGTCTGGCCGAGCACCAACCCGGATGCCGGCGGCGCGCTGTATATGTGGCGGCGGCCGGACGGCACGTCTATCGGCAACTGCCCCGAGCCCGGCGAGCTGCCGTGGCTGCCCGAGGCGTGGGTACGCGGGTTGATGCTCGACTACGACCGGACCGAGAAGGCCGATCTCGCCGGCAGCGACCTGCAAGGGTGGTGGTCGGCGCTCCGCCAGGGTGACCCGTGCCCGGTTATCCACACGGTGTGCACAAAGGCTGTGCACAGCCTCCGAACCGACGACGGCGCGCGGCACGAGACGGCGCGTGACGCCCTTGCCGCGATCGTCCGCCTCGGCGGCGACGGGCACCGCGGTGTGCCGGCCGCCGTGGCGACGCTCGCCGAGGCATTCGAGGCGGCCGTCGGCGCCGACCGGGCACGCGGCGGGGAGTGGCAACGCCTGCTCGTCGGCGCGGTCCGGCTCGCGGCCACCGACAACCGTGCGCCGCGGCAGTCCTGTGATCACGATCCCGCAACCGTGCTGGCGGTTCCCGAGGGTTTTGACGTGCCCGTGGCGGCGGCGCAACCGGTCGCCACGGGTGAACCCCTCCCGCCGCCCCCGAGCGGCTCGCTGACGCTCCCTGAGGAATTCTGGCAGGCCCGGGGCAGCCTCGGGCGGATCCGGCAGGCAGCGCACTCCCGGGTGCGCTCGGCCGACGTCGTGTTCTACGGCACCCTCTGCCGGCTGAGCGCCATGGCGCCGCACACCCTGCGCGCGGATACCGGCATCGGCACGCCGGCAAGCCTCAACCTCTTCGCGGCGATCGTGGGCCCGTCCGGCGGCGGCAAGTCGTCCGGCCTGTCCGTGAGCCGCGATCTCATCAAGATCAGCAGGCACCTCGAAGAGTTCCCGCTCGGCTCGGGCGAGGGCATGGCCGAGGCGTACATGGGCGAGGCCATGGAAGCCACGGGCGACATGGCCAAGGACGGATCCGCCAAGATGGCGAAGGTCCGCAAGCAGGTGCGGCACAATGCCCTCTTCCATTCCGACGAGGGCGCGACGCTCAACAAGCTCATCGAGCGCGCGGGCAGCACGGTCGGAGAGACGTTGCGCTCGGCATGGTCGGGAGAGGCGATCGGGCAGAAGAACGGCAGGGTCGAGACAACCCGGACCGTGCCGAGCCGCTCGTACGCCTGCGGCCTGATGATCGGCTACCAGCCCACGACCGTGCTGCCCCTGCTCGCCGACGCCGAGGCCGGCACGCCTCAGCGCTTCCTGTACGCCTGGGCGGTCGACGCCGGCATCCCGGGCCGCTCGGCGCGGGTGCCGTGGCCCGGGGAAATGCTCAGCCCGTTCCCGGCCGACGTCCCCACGGACATGCCGACGCCCGGCACGCTCGTCAACGCCCCGCCACTGCCCGACCTCACACCGGTCACGTTCGCGGCGGCGATCCTCGACGAGCTCTACGACATCGAGCACGCCAAGAACATCGGTGCCCTGCCGGCCGGCCACTGGCTGACCACCGCCACGGGCGAGCTCGACGAGTTCCGGTCGCAGCACCCGGTGCTCAAGGTGAAGGTCGCCGCGCTGCTCGCGCTGCTCGAAGGCCGCCGGCACGTGGGGCTCGACGACTGGCACCTCGCGCAGATCGTGCTGGACACGAGCGACCGCGTACGCGAGTACCTACAGGCGCTCGCCCGGGCGGCAGCGGGAAAAGCTCGGGCCGCCGCGCTGGCGGCCGAGGCCGAGGCTGAGCACTACCGTGCCCACGCCCGCGCCTCGGTCTCCGAGAGCCTCGACCTGACCGCTGAGACGCGCGTCAGCATCCGGCTGGCACAGCGGGTGCACGACGAGGGCCCGATGACGCTCGGCGGTCTCAGGAAGACGCTGGCGGGCCGCGACAAGCATCTGACCGAGCAGGCGGTCGACGCGGCGATGCGGCACGGCTGGCTCGTGGTCGCCGAGGGTGGTCGCGCGTTCGGTCCGGGCTCATCGCGCCCCGTGTGAGGCGGGGACATGAGGACGGAACGGGGACACGGGGACGCGGGGACACAACGGGGACATGTCCCCGGGGGTGCCCCTCTGGCTGCCTATACGTGAGTTGAAAATTTTCCTTCCTTCCTTATATATCGCCTGCTCAGGGCGGCAACGCGGAGAGTAGTCATCCGGTTACTTTTCACTTTTACCGAGAGGCGGCGGGGACATGTCCCCGATCTGTCCCCGCTCGGCCAGCAAGGGAGACAATCCATGATCATCAATCTGACACCCCACGCCATCGACATCTACCGGGCCGGCACACCGGACGTCGTCACGCCCGCCACGGAAGCCCCCGTTCTGACGCTGCCGCCGTCGGGCAACGTCGCACGCATCCGTGAGCAACGGCTACCCGGCGAACCCGCGGTCTACGGCACGGAGGTGCTCGACATCAAAGGGCTCGACGGCATCCTCGACGTGGCGTTCGGGTACGTCATCAACCTCCCGCCAGCGTTGCCGGCGACGTGGTTCGTGGTCAGCCTGGCGTGCGCCCTGGCCATCCCGCAGCGACGCGACCTGCTCGTCCCGTATGAGCAGGTGCGCAACGAGGGCGGCACGGTCGTGGGCTGCCGTCGGCTGGCGCGTCCGGTTTGATCGAAAACCTCGAGGTTTACTTCAAAACTGAAGCATCACCGCTACGCCATCCACATGCTTCGCCATATGAAAACAGCAGGTCAGCCTATACAGACCTACTAGGTTCCTGCTATACTTAACACATGATGATGACGGAGCAGGAACGGGAAGCGAAGGCAGCGGCCGAGGCCGGACATCAGATGCGGTGCTTCGAGACGTGGGCCGACATCGAGGCCGGCGCGGGGCGGCCCGAGACGGTCGAGGACTTCGCTAAGATCGCCAGCCAGCTCGGTACCCGGTGCCAGTGCATCGACGAGGTGAGCGGCTACCGGCTCGACGAGCTCGAAGAGGGGCTCAAGCAGGACGCGGAGTACGCAGCGGCGGTAACGCTCAATCCGCCGGGAGCGTGAGGCGGGGCCCCTACGGGGGCCCTTCCTTTTGCCCTCGTTTGATACGTTTCAATCCGGGGCGCCTGCTATCGTGCGGCCATGGGAGAGCAACCGCAACGTCTAGAGATCCACTTTTCCGACGCTACCGTGCAAGCCCTGCACGATGCCTTCGCGGCGGGCCGTCGCGCCGAGCAGCAGGCGCTACCCGAGCCGCAGCAGCTCACGCCCGAGCTGCTCGCCGAGGCGGGCATCGAGCCGTGGACGTTCCACGATCCGCGACAGAAGTGCGACGTGAGCGTGTTCGTCGACGACCGCAACCAGGTGCGTCACGTCCCCACCACCCGACGCGGCGAGGTTCCCGCGAGCTGGCGGCGGGTATTGCTGGCGTAGCGTCAATCGCTCATCAACCGGGAGGTATCACCATGACCAACGAGCAGCAGCACGAGGGCCCCGAGGCGGGCGCCACCGAAGAGGGCATCGCCCTGCACGGCGACGAGGCGCGGGCCGAGACCCACGAGCAGCCCGAGACCGTCGAGCTGCCGGCCGGCACGCTCATCGCCAAGGGCGACGAGGGCGACGACTCGTTCTGACCCCCCGCCTCACCTGCGAAAACGGTCCCGCCGCTACGGGGCCGTTTTCTTTTCGCCTGCCCCCGCTATGCAAACCTAGTAGGTACCTGCTAAGCTACGTGGACAAACAACGAGCAGGGAGACGGACATGGCGAAGTTCCCGGGATGGACCAAGGTCGCGGCCGGGCACTACCGCCACGACGAGACAGGTATCGAGATCAGGCGCGTCGACGCGCACCGCGAGAACGGTTACGCGGTTGGCGTCCGCTGGCACCTCTGGGACACGCTGACGCACTGCCGCATGTTCGTTGCGGTCGGCAACGTGCGCACCCTGCGCGCAGCGATCGAGTGGGCCGACGGCAAGTACGGCTTCATCGAGCTGCGCCGCATCCAGATCGCTGACGCATGGGACGAGGCGCACGCCGAGCAGGACGAGCGCGACCACGCCGAGGCGTTGGCGATCTGCGCGAGCATCCCGATCGATGGCCGGCCGTCCGACGTGACCGCCCTGCTCGCCGAAGCCGAGCTCAAGACGGACGCGCACGAAAACCTCGCGCTCGTCCGTCAGGCTCACACGCTGCACCTTGCCGTCGCGCAGTTGCGGGCGTGGTGGGACCGCCACGGGCTCGACAAGTTCACGATCGTCACGGCCGCCGACATCCTCGCGGCTCGTGATGCCGACCACGACGAGGCGCTGCTCGAATACGCGGTCAGGCTCGTTCGTCCCTGACCATCATCCCGGCCCGGGGGATACGTGCCACCCCGGGCCACCACCGCTCATCACTGGGAGAGACACCATGACCGTCATCGACCACCGCGCCGCCGCCGTGCTCAGCGCCGTCACCGAGGCGTGGCTCAGCACCACCGACATTTTCAACAGCCTCTACGCGTACGGCTGGCCTTGGTCCGCGCAGGTCACCCGTGACGCGCTGCACTTCCTCGCCTCGAACGGCAAGATCGAGCGACGCAAGGTCGGCGCCTCGTGGCACTGGAAACTCGGTCGCATCGACTGGCAGCCCGAGCCCGCCCCGGTCGTTGAGCCCGAGGTTGCCTTCGAGCCCGTCAACGCGACCGAGCACGTGAACGCGCTCGTCGACACGATCAAGCGCCTCGCCAACACCCTCGGCGTGCCGCTGGCGTTGCTGGCCCCGCCGAGCGAGCAGCGCGCCACCGACCTCTCCGACGTCCTCGCGACCCTCGCAGCGGCCGACCCCGACGGCCCCGACCTCGCCCGCCTGAACGAGGCGTTGCTCAAGCGCGCGATCCGGCGCGCCGCGTACGACATGGGCAAGGCGCTGCTCGACGTGCTCGACGGATGGATCGAGGGGCAGCAGGAGAATCACGAGGCCATGGGCCACCGCGACACCGACTGCTGTGACACGTTCGAGCCCGACGACATCCGGCGCATGGTCAATGACGCCGCCCGCGTCATGGGCGCGCCCGAGCCGTACCGCCCGGGGGTTACCGATGCCGCGTCCTGAGCTCGGAACGCCGAAGGTCGGCGACCCCATCATCGTGTTCTACGGCAACCACTCCAAGCGCATGACGCGTTCGGAGATGGTCGTGACGAAGATCGGCCGCGCCTGGCTGACAGCGAACACCCCGAGCGGCATTGAGCGGGGGTGGACGCACGGTGCCCGCCGCTTCCGCCTCGACACGCAGCGGGATGAGTCGAGCCACGGATACGGCAACTACTTCCGAACCCCCGAGCAGCAGGCATGGCATTCCGAGGTCGAGGCTGCCGAGGTCTACCTCCGTGAGGTGGCAGGGCTGGACATCCGTCGTGAGGGCCCGTTCTACCACGACCGCGACCTCGTGGTCAGCCTCGCCAAGCTGCTCAAGGATGCGGAGGCGTCGTGGCGACCGTCGTGAGGTGCGGGCACTGCCCGTGGCCGGCAACGTTCATCATCTACGCCGGCTGGCCCCGCAAGACCGTCCGCAACGTGTGCGTGAACTGCGCACTTCGGCACTATGGCTACAAGGGGAAGGCGCTACGGCGATGAGTGCGGAGTCAATTTTCAGCGAGGCGGGCGCTGGCAAGCAGGAAGGGCTACGCCACTTCTGGCCCGAGCTGCACGCCGCCCTCTCGGGGCAGGGCCCGGACGCCGCACCGCGCCCGGCGCCGTGGTGCCCGATCTGTACCCGTACCGAGACCCCGGCCGCCGCCAAGAAGAGGGCGACCGGCCGGCTGACGTTCAACGGCACGCCGGCATGCCCGAGCTGTATCGCCCGCTCATCGGACCGCCCGGGCGGCTACCCGCTCGAATTGCAGGAGAGGCCGCGATCGCCGTGGAGATGAGCGCCCGCCCGGTCACCGACCACGTTTATCAGGGCGGTAATCAACTCGCCGACACGTGCAACTTCGTCTACCTCATCGAGGGCGACGGCTGGCCGGGCATGCGCTGCGCCACCCCCGAGGCCGACCACCACGACCGCCACCCGCAGCAGGTGCCCCGAAAGGACACGCTCCCGTCATGAGCCCGTATTACGCCCCGGTCGTGCAAGCGCTCATCGTGGGCGCTGTGATCTTCGCCCTGCTCGCTATCGGCGCCAGCATGACCTACCGGCTGGCGTGGTCGCAGGCCGCCGACGGCGACCGCCACCTCGCGGCCGTGCTGCTCGGCGCCAAGCTGTACGCCGCTACCGCTTGCGCGCTGATTGGCTCGGCGATCCTCACGGCGGGGGCGCTGTCATGAGCCTGTTCTACTGGCGCCGGCCGATCGAGACCGTGTACCGCACGGTTGGCCGCGGCGTGAAGGTGGTCAACGTCCCGCACGACTTCCACGAGTGGCCGCTCAGCTATGACAACTTCACGACCGGCCAGAGTGAATACGAAATCGCGAGCGACGAGGCGTACTGCCCGTGCGGTGCAGTCCTGCCGTGGCCCGAGGGCGATCTCGGCAGTCTGCTGCGCGTGGTGCTGACGCACTGCGGTTCGGCGGGCCACCCGGTGCCGAGGTTCGACCGATGAGCGCCGCCGAGACGTGGATGGCGGCGGCGTACGGTGCGTGCCGTAACGGTGACCACGAGGCCGAGTGGCGCTACCGGAACACGGCGCGCCTCATCCGGCGCCGGCCGCCGCTGAGCGATCGCGCCCGGTGCTTGGTGCGTGCGTCGTGAGGCTCACACCGAACATGATCGAGCTGCTGATCGACGTGTGCGTCAACCCGCAGATGTACGTGGGCACGTTTGGCCGTTGGGGGCGCACGGCTGCCGCGCTGCGCGGTCGTGGACTGGTCAAGACGGAGTCGATCGAGGGCGGACAGTCGGAAGTGATCGTTACGGTCGCCGGCCGCGCCGAAGCGATCCGTCGTGGGTTGATCAAGCCGTGAAGCTGCGCAGCTATCAACGAGAGCTCGTCAACGGCATCATCGTCGAGTGGGGGAAGGGATACCGCCGTACGGCCGCCGTGATGGCGACCGGCGGCGGCAAGACCCCGACCGGCATGAGCGTGTGCAATCTGTGCTTCGAGGCAGGGCTACCCGTGCTCTGGCTGGCGCACCGTACCGAGCTGATCGATCAGGCCATCGACAAGGCGCGGCAAGTCGCGCCGGGCCGGCGCATCGGGCGCCTGCAAGGGCGGAACAAGCAGTACCGCGCCGAGCTCGTCATCGGCAGCATTCAGACGGCCAGCACCGACACCACGCTCGCGCTGCTGCGCACGCGTCAGTGGGGCCTGATCGTCATCGACGAGACTCACCACGCGACTGCCGCCACTTACGTCAAGGTGCTGACCGAGCTGCGCGCGTTCGAGGCCGACGGACCGCGCGTGCTCGGCCTCACGGCTACCTTCGACCGTTCGGACGGCGCGGCGCTCGGGCAGATCTTCGAGAGCATCGTCGACCCGACGATCGGCCTGATCGATCTCATCCGGCACCCGGAAGGGCCCTTCCTCGTGCCGCCCCGCGGCGTGCGCGTGAAGATCCAAGGGCTCGACCTCGGGCGCGTGAAGCGGGTAGCCGGCGACTTCAATTCGGGCGCGCTCGGGGCAGCCATGTCGGCCGCCATGGCGCCCCGGAAGATCGTCGAGGCGTGGCAGGAACACGCGAAGGACGTGCCGACGGTCGCGTTCCTGCCCACCGTGGCGATCAGCATCGAGCAGGCGCAGGCGTTCAACGACGCCGGCTACCGCGCGGTACACCTCGACGGCACCACACCGGCCGCCGAGCGTGCCGCCGCCCTTGAGGCGTTCCGGCGCGGCGAGATCCTCGTCCTGTGCAACGTCGGCCTCTTCACCGAGGGCACCGATCTGCCGAGCATCGGGTGCGTCATCCTCGGGCGACCGACGTCGAGCACGAGCCTTTATCAGCAGATGGTTGGTCGCGGCCTGCGGCTGCACCCGGGTAAGCGCTTCTGCTGGATCCTCGACGTCACGGGGGTCACGGGCAAGCACAAGCTCGCCACCCTCGCGAGCCTCAACGGCGCCGATCGCCCAGAGGACATCGAGGACGACCTCTTGATGTACGAGGAAGACCTCGTCGACCCCCTGCCGGCGGAGGTCGTCACCGACGACCGCAGCGACGAGCCCGAGCCGATCGAGTACGCCGACGGCGAGCTCGCGCACGAGCTGATCGACCTCTTTGAGCAGTCGCACACGTCGTGGTTGCGCACGCCCGGCGGGACGTGGTTCGTGCCGGCCGGCAGCACCGGGTTCGTCTATCTGGCCTACCGCGGTAACGACCGCTTCGACCTGCGGTGGTCGGTGGCACACCCCAATCAACCGGCACCGCACAGCGGGCTCATCCGGGAGGATATGGAGATCGGCTACGCCATGGCGGCCGGCGACGAATACGTTGCCGAGCGGCCGTTGTGGATGGCCGAGCGGGACGCGCCGTGGCGCAAGGAAAAGATCCGGGGCGGCCGGACGCGGGGAGACGTGTGGAACGACCGCGTGACCGAGCGCGCCGCCGCGATGCTCGACAGGGGGCGACGATGACGCTCGTGGTGCTGCCGTTCGACGAGGGCGTGCTCTGCTCCTGTGGTGCGCTCTGGAACACGTATGAGGTGGCCGCGCGCTGTCCGCACACACCCGGCGCCGGCCGTACGCTGCCGCTGGCCGGCGACCGCTGGCGCCGCATGCGTATTCGATACGGCGACATGCTGACCTCGGCTGGCATGGTGCTGGCGTGGTTTATCGGCGTCGTCCTGTTTCTGTACGTCATCCCCAAGTGGGTTGCATAACCTGCTAGGTACCTGCTAGCTTTACATGACAAACGCACGCATGACTTAGGAGATCGAAGTGACCCCCAAGAGGAAATTGAGCGGTGGCGCCGTGTTCGGCATCGTCGTGCTCTGCCTGCTCGCCGTGTGTTGCTCGGGCGTCATCATCGCCGCGGCCACGGGTGGCAAGCCCGCCGACAAGGGCACGGTCGTCACGACCGACGAGCCCACCTTCGGCAGCTCGGCACCGCTGGCCAGCACCTCGGCCGCCACGATCCCGAGCGCGCCGAAGGTCAAGCCGACCAAGCCCGTGGTGAAGATCGAGGCCGACACGCTCGTGCACGTCGGCGAGGACGTGCCCGCTGGCACGTACAGGGTGCCGGTAAGTGTCGATGGTGACTGCTATTGGATGAAGTCGACCGACGCCGAGGGCGGCAACATCATCGCCAACGACATCGTTCAGGGCGGCCGTCCGCAGGTGACCCTCAAGTCCGGCCAGTGGTTCACCTCGCAGCGCTGCGGCGAATGGATCAAGAAATGACCCGCGACGACCCCGACGCTACTGTGCCCGTCAGCGAGCTCATGGGCGACGACTATGACGCCACGGTCGCCCACATCCGTAGCGAGAGCGCGGCCGGTCGCAACCCGTTCGCCCACATCCCTGCTCCGCGTCGCAGCGACCGCCGTCCCGTGCCGTCGCTCGTCATCGGCGCGGCCATGCTCGGTACGTGGTTCACGGCCAGCCTCGCGCAGGAGTGGGCAGCGTTCAGCGACGTTTCCGGCCTCTTCCTCATGGTCATGTTCGTGCTCTTCGTCACGTGGGCGAAGAGCGAGTGAGGTGCGGCGGGTGCGGCTACTTCCTTGACGTGCACGTGCGTCGGGGCAAGGACGTGCGGTGCCCGGTGTGCGCCTGCGGCGAGACCGTGGACGCGCATCTGTCCGTAGCCGAGCCACCCGCCCCCCTGCTCGCGTTCGCTGAGAACGGCAAGATCACACATCGGTGTCCGGGCAAGGGCACGCAGCTACGCCATGGCACCTTCCGCGATCCGCCGCCCCCGGGCCCCGGGAACTGGCGGGACGTGATCGCGGCCGACCGGGCGGCCCGGGACGAAAAGCGGCACCTCGAAGAGCTCGCGGCGATGCCCGACGCCGTACGGCCGCCTATCGTGCCCGCACGGCCGCCCTGCGGGCCGCACGAGATTGCCGGCTACCAGGGTCGCCAAGCGGTCGGCCTCGGCCGGAAGGCGACCGCCCTGGCCTGGGACGTCGAGGCGTGGTACTGGCTCGCAGGTGACCGCTCAGAGGGCTGCGCGGTGCGCCTGCGCAAGGGCCCGCTGCGTGCCGTCGCCACGTGGACGCGCAAGGCCGGCAACAAAAACCCCAGGTCGGGATGGGCCGTCGATGTCGCGTACGCGTGGCGCATTGACGTCGAGCGCCCGGCGACCAAGCTCACGCACACCGATCTAGAAGGGCTGATCCGATGACAAACCTACCGACGCCCGCCGAGCTCATGCGCGAGGCCATAGTGATTGCCCGCGGCCTCACGAGCGGCCCGCACGATCTCGCCAGGGCCGAGCTGCTGCTCAAGCTCGCCCGCGAGCTACGGGTCGGCACGCCGCGGTCGCGGCTCACCGAGACCGAGCGCGCGAACCTGATTACCGCTGGCTTACTGCCGCTGCACGTGAGCAGCTCGCGCCCTCAGGATTACGTGCGTATCGGCGACCTCGTGCCGGCGACTCGATACGAGGCGCATGAGGCTGACTCCGAGTGTGGTTGCTCGCTTCAGGGCAGGAAGCACGGCGGCCCGCACCTTGCTGTCGGGCATTGGCATGAGGACGACGCCGCACCGTGCTTCAAGATCGAGTGCCACGAATTGAATAGCGGCGAGTACTGCACATGGTGTAACAGTCGGCCGTGTCGTATACCTCAGGATTTGGATCATGCCGAAAGGCCGGCAGAGGCTCCGGTAAGCGTGCCACTCTGGAACCGCGCCACGGAGACGCACCCGCTCGATGCGCCCGGGATCGTTGCCGATGAGCCGCTTGCTACGGGCGGCGTCGTCTCGGGCCTTCGGACGTGCCACGTTGGCGAAGACGCCGAGGCGGAGCGCTCGTATCAGCAGGCCGGCGCGCCGTGGGCGGCAGAAGAGGCGGCCGAGCAGCAGGCGACAGCGGATCTCCTTGTCCGTATGGCGGCCGAGAACGGTGCCATTCTTAGTCCCGATCCCGAGCTCGGTGCCGCTATCCGGGCGTCGGAGGAACGTGCGCAGGCCGCATGGACGCCGCCGGAGAGCTGGCGCATGGACGCCGCCGGCCACACGGACGCCGCTACCGTGGCCTTCGGCGACGACCTGACGGAGGTTGCTGAGCGTCTGCGGCTGAACGTGTACGAGGGCCCCACGGAGACCCTCAAGACGTTCGCCAAGCGGCAGGCCGACGAGGCACACGCGTACCTGCTGGGCGAGATCTCGGCCTGTCAGTACTGCGGTAACCGAATCCGGTTCGCCAGGATGAGCGAGGATCACCCCTCCCCTCAGTGGTACCACACTGTCAGCGGGCAGCGCGTGTGCCCGGGCGCGGGGATGAATGATGGCGATGTTGGTTCGATCAACCGGCCGCACACGTTCGCCACGCCCATGCCCATCGAGCAGGGGTAGCCATGTGGGGTAGGGTCCATGTCCTACCCCACATGCATGCCCTCACCGCTACCCCCCTAGGTGAGGGCATGCTTCTGTGCATACGCTGGTAGGCATGGGCAGCAATGACACCCCCCGCGCACGTGGTACCCGGGAGTGGCGCACGGTACCCCTACCCCCTGACTGGGATAGGGCCATACGTCCACGCATCCTCAAGCGTGATCCACGATGCGTGTTGCGCACACACTGCTGGGGCGCACCATCGGTTGAGGTTGACCATGGTGATGGTGGGCCAGACGATCACAGCGATGCGAACCTGCGGGGCGTATGCAAGGCGTGCCACGCGTCACGCACTGGCAAGCAGGGGGCGGCAGCGATGCATGCTAACCGTCCGCAACGTAACAGAGCGCCACTGGCTCACCCTTCACTGACAGTAAGCACGATCACGAACGGTGACGGTCGGGGTGGGGGGTACCCCCTCCCAGGGGGTTTGCTGCGCGGCAGGGGTTAGCGTCTGCCGGCCAGTACGGATTAGAATGTGGTCAAGCCAGACCAAACGGACATTACTTAAAGTAACTATGTTACGGAGAGTGATGGTGACTAAGAGCTACTAGCTACCTGCTAGGATGCCCTTGGGAGAGAGGAAGCGCCATGATCAGGATTAACTCCGACGGCTTGCGCCGGTTGGCCGCCGCGCTCGACACGCTGACTGCGGCCGAGAAAAATACCGGCGTCGATTTTACGGGGCATGCCGGCGAGACTCAGATCATCATCGATGGCCAGGCCGTCCGTATCGTTCGCCGAACTGACGGAATCCTGCCCGAGAACGCCTCTGCGGTTTACGTCGCCGAGTTGGGCGAGGGCTGAGCCATGGCAGCAGTAGGCGCCAAGCCGAAGGAAGACCGGTCGCAGGTCGTGCACCGCAACCCGGTGCACGAGTTCGACGAGATCCCGAACGTGCCGTTCCAGGGCGGCCCCGAGCTGCCGCCGCGGCCGAGTAACAACGACCCCGTAACGTGGACCAATGCCGGCGTGATCCCGGGCGCCGACTGGCCGCAGGCCACCAAGTGGTGGTGGGACGTCATCCGGACCATGCCGCACTGTGTGCGCTGGACGCCGGGCGACTGGTCTTTCGCGGCCGACACCGCCGAGGTGCACGCCCGCTTCGCCGAGGGCTGGAAGGGCGCCAGCGGCGCCGAGCTGCGCCAGCGAGAGAAGCTCATGGGCGTCTATCTCGACGCCCGGCGAGACCTCCGGATCAAGTACGTCGACCCGCCGCCCGAGCGCGACGACTTGCCGGCGAACGTCTCGCGCCTCGACGACTTCCGGGACCTGTGATGCGCTTCGGCGGCGACCAGCCCTACGAGCCCGCTCCCGAGCCGAAGCGTGCCGGCCGGCAGCTCCCGGCTGTGCCGGCGTGGGTCACCGACCCCGCGAAGTGGGTCACGCTCAGCCGCGCCGAGCGCCGAGCCCTTGAGCGCCACCACCGAAAGGCGGGGCGATGAAGCGTGTCATTCATCTAGGCGATGTCGGTCGAATTGAGGTATCCGATACCGCTGATCCTCATGTCGTCATGGTTAATTGCTGGACTGCGAGGATGGCTGTGCCCCGGCTGTCCATTCCGCTTACGCGTCGATCTGCACGTGAGCTAAGAGAAGCGCTAGCCGCTGCGTTTCCGGAATGACCGACCTGCTCACCCGCCCCGACGAAATGCTCGCGGGGTACCGCGTCGACCCATGGTTCGGAACGGACGCATGGGTCACCTTGCCGTGGCCGAGCGACCCCGCAGAAAAGGAATACCTGCTGCGGTACTCGCTCGGCCCCGGTGTCATTCGGTGGGCCGAGGGCGACACCGACGAGCCGGGACTCATCGACCCGCAGTCGGGCGGCCCGTGGCGGTATACGGCGGGGCAAAAGCGCTTCCTGATCCTCTGGTATGCGTACGACCCGAACACCGGCCGCTTCCTCTATCGGCGTGGTGCGAAGCGCGGCGCCAAGGGTACCGGCAAAGACCCGTTCGGGGCGGCGTGGTGCAACGGTGAATTGGTCGGCCCGACGCAATTGTTCTACGATGAGGCCCGGGGCGAATGGTACGGCGGCCGGCACGGAATGCCGCTCGTGCAGATCGCCTCCAATTCCGAGGCGCAGAGCAAGGACGTTCTAGCGGTCGCCAATGCGATGTGGTCCCGCGAGGCGCGGGCGTACTACGGCCTCGACTGCGGCAAGACGATGACGTCGCTCAAGATCGGCGGCGGCCGGATGGAGGTGCTCACGGCCTCGGAGATGACGGCCGAGGGCGACCCCGCTACGGCAATCTTCCTCAACGAGACGCACCACATGACCGAGAGCAGCGGCGGGCACCGCGTGGCGAAGGTCGCCCGGCGCAACGTCGGCAAGTCGCCGAAGTACTTGCAGGCGCGCACGCTCGACGGCACCAACGCGCATCAGCAGGGCAGCGACTCGATCGCTGAACGCACGTTCAGCGCGTGGCAGACGCAGGTGTCCAGCCCGCACCTCAAGGTCGACATCCTGTACGACTCGATCGAGGCGCCGCCTGACACGGACATCTACGACCCTGACAGCCTGCGGCGCGGGCTCGCGGCGGCGTACGCCGATGCTCACTGGGCCGACCTCGACCGGCTCTTCGACGAGGTGCTCGATCCCGAGCTGCCGCCGGCCGACGCGATCCGGTACTACCTCAATGGGCTCGCCGCCGCGCAGGATGCATGGGTCGACCCGATGAAATTCACGGCGCTCTCCCGGGCGTTCGTGGTCGAGGAACGTACGCAGATCGCCATGTTCCTCGACTGCTCGAAGAGCGGCGACTCGACCGCGATCGTGGGTTGCCGGCTGAGCGACGGGCATGTGTTCGTGCTCGGTTGCTGGGAGCGCCCCCGCGGCAACAAGGGCGAGGGCTGGCTCGCACCGCGGGACGAGGTCGACGGCGTGGTGCGGCGCGCGTTCGATCTCTACCGCGTCGAGTGGTTCGGCGTCGACCCCTCGCCGGCAAAGGACGACGAGACCGAGGCGCTCTATTGGATGCCGCTCATCGACGGGTGGCACCGCGACTTCCACAAGAAGCTCAAGGTGTGGGCAACCCCGGGCGCCCGGATCGGCAACGCCGTGCTCTTCGACATGCGCATTAAGATGCTCGGCGGGCAGCAGCGCAACGCCCTCTTCACCGCTGCCGCCATGCAAACCGTCGAGGACATCGAAGAGTCGGGCACGCTGACGTGGGATGGTGACGGCCGCCTCAAGCTGCACGCCCTGAACGCGAAGCGGCGACCCAACCCGTGGGGCGTCAGCCTCGGCAAGGTGACCCGCGACAGCGACAAGCGGGTCGACCTCGCCGTGTGCATGGTCGGGGCGCGCATGGGCCGTAGGATCGTGCTGAACAGCGGCAAGGTACGCACCCGGAACCAAGGGACAGGAAAGGCGGTCTTTTAAGTGGCTCTCACTACCGATGACGTGCTTGAGATCGCCTCGAACCTGCGAGGGCAGCTCGACACCGAGCGCCAAGACCTCGACGTGCTGCGCCGGTACGTGACCGGTCGACAGGCGCTCCCCCTCGTGGTGCCGCGCGACGCGCCCGCCGAGGTGCGCGAGCTGGCCCGGATCTCGCGGATCAATCTCATCGCGATCGTGGTCAACTCGCTCGTCGAGTCGCTCTTCGTCGACAACGTGCGGGTTACCGACAGCGCGGGCCCCGCCGCAAACAGCCTCGGCGCCGATGCGGCGCCGGCCGACGATCCGGACGCCGCGATCAAGCCGATCTGGGACGCGTGGCAGACCAACCGGCTGGACAAGGGTCAGTCCGGTCTGTACCGGGCCGTGTTCACCTACGGGTACGGCTACATGGTCGCCACCCCGGGCGCGCCGACCCCGCTTGTGCGGCCGGTCTCGCCGCGCCGGATCACCACCATGTACGGCAACAATCCCGACTTCCCGGTGCAGGCGATCGAGTGGCGCCGCGACGGTTCGTACCGGCTGTACGTCCTCGACCCCGAGAGCAGCGAGGCACTCGCGTACAGCCTCGGCTACGACCGCAAGGCCGAGAAATTCACGGTCATCGGTGACCCGATGCGCATCGGCCTGCCGTACCTCCCGGTTGTCCGGTACGTCCCGAGCGAGGACCTCGACACCGAGGACGAGCCACCCGCCATGTGGTGGAACGACAACGGCCCGGCACAGAACCGCACCACGACCGTCATGACAGCCGGCGAGGTCGCGCCGCTGATGACCTTGCAGGATCAGACGGACGTCAGTAGCTTCGCGCTCAAGTCGGCCGAGTGGTACTCGGCGTTCCGGCAGCGGTGGGTAGTCGGCTGGACGCCCGAGAACCGCACGGCCAAGATGAGGTCGGCCGCCTCGCAGCTCTGGACGTTCGACGAGGACCCCGACGCGATCAAGCTCGGCGAGTTCTCCGAGACGACGCTCGACGGCTTTCTACGTTCCCGCGAGGCCGTGCTCAAGTACGCCGCCACCCTCTCGCAGACGCCCGTGCACGAGCTGATCGGCGAGCTCGTCAACCTCTCGGCCGAGGCGCTCGCCGCGGCCGAGGCCGGTCGCGACCGCAAGGTTGAGCTGTGCAAGACCTCGCTCGGCGAGTCGCACGAGCAGCTAACGCAGGTGATCGGCGACCTCGGCGGGTACGAGGTGCCGGACGACGTCGAGGTCGTCTGGCGCGACACCTCGGCGCGGGCGTTCGGCGCGATCATCGACGGGCTCGGCAAGGTCGCGCAGATGCTCAACGTCCCGGCCGAAATGCTCTGGGACCGGATCCCGGGCGTCACGCGGCAGGACGTCGAGCGGTGGCGCGCCCGCGCGGCCGAGGGCGACAGCATCGGGCAGCTCAACGAGCTGCTCAACCGGCAGGCCACGCCGCCGGCACCGGGCGCGGCGCCATCCGGCCTACTGCTGCCGAACGGCCAGCCCGCACCCCCCGCGGGCGCGTGAGATGGCGCTGACGCGCGCGGGGGCCGCGCTGACGACCGCGCACCGCGCGCGGCAGCTCGCCGTGCAGGCCGAGAGCATCAAGGGGCTCATGACCCTATGGAAGGCTGTCGACCCGACGCGCCTCGCCGATACCATTGACGTGTTCGTGCAAGCGGCCGTGCTGCTCGCTGGGCAGGGGCACGACCAGTCGGCCGCCCTCGCGGCCCGCTACTTCGACCTCTTCCGGACCGCCGAGGGCGTGCCCGGGCGAGCCGCTGCCGCCGCCGCGCGTCGGCCGGCAGTGGACATCATGGCGTCCGACATCCGGGGCGCCGCGCTCAAGGGCATCATCGACGGCCGCCGTGCCGGCATGCCCATCGAGGCGGCCAGCAAGAACGGGCTGATCCGGGTGATCGGGGCGCTCTCCAAGCTCGTGCTCGGTGGCGGCCGGATGACCATCATCGGCAACATCGACACCGACCGCCAAGCGCTCGGCTGGTCACGCGTTACGAGCGGCGACCCGTGCACCTTCTGCCGCTTGCTGAGCTCGCGGGGCCCCGCGTACAAGACGGAGAAATCAGCCGATTTCCAGCCGCACGACCATTGCTCGTGCACGCCCGAGCCGATCTACCCTGGCGACCCGCTCGACGCCGGGCCGATTGCGCGGGCAGCGGCGCACAAGAAGGAATACACCACCGCGCAGGCTTGGGCGCAGGAGTCTGGCACAATGAGCCAGGATACGAGCAATAATGCACTGAACAACTACCGACGGTGGCTCGCGAACGGCAAGCCCGAGCCGGGACAGGCAGCACCTAACGGCGGCAACGCCGGCAGCGACGGAGGCACTCCGGTATGACACAGCCAAACAGCGACACCGACACCGAGACCACTTTCACCCGGGCGCAGATGGCCAAGATGGTCAACGCGCAGGTGAGGGAAAAGGTGGCGGCGGCACTGGCGGATTACGGCGATCTCGACGAGCTCAAGCGCAAGGCGGCGGCAGCGGACGCGAATGAGAGCAAGATCGATGCTCTACTCGCCAAGATGACGGCGGCCGAAGAGCGTGCGAACAAGGCCGAGGCCGAGACGCTCCGGCGCTCGGTTGCCGATGAACTCGGTCTCACGCCCAAGCAGGCGCGGCGACTCACGGGTAAGACCCGGGACGAGCTGCTTGCGGACGGGCAGGAGATGATCGAGGACATGGGCATTACGCCCGGCAAGAAGCCAGTCACGAGCACCAAGGACGCTCCGGGAGAGGTGACCGACGGCGACACCGACGAGGACGAGGACGCCACCGACGGCGACGCAGAGGTTGAGGTTGTCTCGGCCCCCGCGCCCGCCCGCAGGCGCGCCGGCCGGCCCACCGAAACCCTTCGGCCCGGCGCTGCTCGTACTCAGACGGCACCCGAGGAAACCGACCCCCTGAAACTCGCCGCCCTCATCCCGAGGCGGTAAGACCGAGGCGGCACGGCCCATCCGTCCGCGTGAGATAGGAGTGCCACGACGTGGCTAACGTATTCCTCAAGCCGACGGTTATCGCGGCGACCGGCATCGGCCTGCTCTACCGTGAGCTGACCATCGCCCGGACCGTATGGACCGACGCCATCAACCCGGGCGAGTTCTCCGGCGCCCTGAACGACACCGTCAACATGCGGATTCCGGCCCGCCGGACCGCCCGCAAGCGCACCCTGCGCGCCGGCACCGCGATCGTCAACGACGCGTCGAACGAGTTCTCCGTCCCGGTGCAGCTCACGACGGACGTCTACAACGGCGCGCCGATCACGGACGAAGAGCTCACCCTCGACATCTCCGACTTCGGCGTGCAGATTCTCAACCCGCAGATCATCGCGGTCGCCGAGGGCGTCGAGGACGAGATCGCGGACGAGATCGAGGGTGCGAGCTACCCCGCCGGCATGACCCTCAACCCGGATTGGACCGAGTTCAAGGTCTCGGGTAAGACCGACTGGTACCTCGTCGCGGCCCGCGCCGCGAAGCTGCTCGACGACAACCACGTGCCGACGACCGGCCGTACCCTGCTCGTCGGTTCCGGCGTCAAGGAAGAGATCGTCACCGACGACCGCTTCACCCGCGCCGACTCGATCGGCGACGCCGCCGCCGTCGACACCCTGCGCGAGCGCACCCTCGGGCGCATCGCCGAGTTCAACGTCGTCTACTCGCCGTCGATCGACGAGGACGCGGCCTACGCCTACCACCGCACCGCCTTCGTGCTGGCCACCCGTGCCCCGCTCGTGCCGCGCGGCGCGTCCGCCGGCATTGTCCGGTCGGCTGGCAGCGTCGCGAACGCGGGCGGCGCGTCGTCGTACTACGACGGTCTGTCGATCCGTTGGCTGTCCGACTACGACTACACGAACACGACCGACCGGTCGCTCGTGAACACGTGGGTCGGTACCGCCACGCTGCTCGACGTCGACACCCCGAGCAACCCGGCCTCGACCAAGTCGCTCAAGCGCGCGGTCAAGATCATCAACGGCAGCTAATGCCCGACCCGTTCACCAAGCCGAGCGAGGCGCGCCGGGACACCGACGAGTTCCGACGCGCCCGCCTGGCGGACCACGCTGACCGCCCTCTGATGATCGACGTCGAGGGCGGGGAGCCGATGCCGTACGACGAAGAGACTCCCCGAGAGGCAGGCCCAAGTGCCGCTGAACACAGCAGGGATCAACGCCTTCCTTGAGGACGGCAACGAGGCGGTCGTGTGGGTCGGCATCGGCAGCGGCGCGACCGCAGGCGACCAGACCTCGGCGGCCCGCGTGCAGCTCACGAGCACCGTCGCCGCGGGTGTCATCACCGCGACCGGCGTGCCCTACTCGTACACCGGAACGCCCGCGGCCGGCGCCACTCACGCACTGCTCTTCAGCGCGAGCACGGCGGGCACGTTCTACGGCTACGACGCCCTTGCCGGCGATCAGGCGTTCAACGCGAACGGCGAGTACGACCTTACGGCGTTGACCATCACCGGCTCGTCGAGCTGATCCCGTGGCGCTGAACACGGCGGCCGTCAATGCCCTGCTCGACGACGGCAACGACGCCGCCCTCTGGCTGGCGGTCGGAGACGGCCCGACAGCGGGCGATCAGACGTCGGTAGCCCGGGTGCCCGCAACGTGGTCGTCGCCTGCCAGCGGCGTGCTGACGGCTACCGGCGTGCCGTACAACTTCGTGGGCGCGTCCGACGTCGGCGCCGGCTACCTGCTCGTGTTCAGCGCGGCCACCGCGGGGACGTTCTACGGGTTCGAGCTGCTCGACGGCGACAGCGCGTTCAGCAGCGAGGGCGATTTCCAGATCACCGCGCTAACCCTCACGGCGACCACGTACCCATCGTTGCCCGAGGTGCCGACGCAGGCGTACACGCTCGGCACGGCGGTCGGTGTCCCGACCGGCACCACGCTGACCAACCGCAGCAGCCTTGGCGCGAACACGAACACGGGCACCTACACGATCACCAACCCGGAGACCGACGAGACCGTCGAGCTTGACGTGATCATCTGGGAGGCGATCCGCTTCACGCAGACGATCACGCCTAAGCCCGAGCTCGGCGAGGTCTACCTCTTCCTCGACTGCTCGTTCGAGGGGCAGGGCAATTGGTGCGTCGAGGTCGACAACACGAACCACGCCACGCCGCCCGACATCATGTCGCCGCTCGTGGTGTTTGATCACTGCTCGTTCGACGGCGACGACGCCACCGACAAGGCGATGATCGGCGGGTACGCGTGGCTCGTCGACAGCGACATGCGCAACTGCGAGGACGGCTGGGCGGGCTGGTACTACAATGCCGCGATCCGATCCAACCTCGTGGGTCATGGCGCTGACGAGGCGGACCACGCGGACGGTGCGCAATGCCTGGACACCGGGCACTCGGTATTCTCCCAGTGCTGGCTTTCGGCGACCGGCCCAGGCGCCAACGGTGCCTTCCGTATCGGCACCGAGGGCGGCGGCGCCAGCGTCGATATCGCCGTGCTTTACTGCGCCCTCGACGGTGGTGGCTGGACTGTGCAGTCTCGCGGCGACAGCGGCGGGCCGGACATCTCCGACCTGCGGTTCGTCGGCAACAAGTGGACGCGTAACGCCGAGTTCGGCCCGGCCGACTTCGAGGAAACGACCGATGTGACGTGGGAAGGTAACGCCTACTTCGACGGCGAAGAGATTCCGTCGCCCGTCTAGGAAGGTGTGGCCGTGACGACGTACAACGTGTACGGCAACGAAACGCCGGCAGTGGTCGACGGCGATGACAACGACGACTACGCCCTCGGCACGGTCGTGCAGGTGGGCAGCGTCACCGGCACCATCATCAAGGCGCGGCAGTACTTTTCCAACCCGCTGCCGAGCGGCCCGGTCACGTGGCACGTCAGCGACCTCGCGACCCTCGACCTGCTCGGCTCGTACACGTTCACGAGCCCTGTCTCGGGATGGGTCGAGCAGAACTGCACGCCGATCCCGATCGTGGGCCCGCGCAACCTGCTCGTGTGGTGCGGCACGCCGGACGGATACGTCTACACGAACGGCAAGTTCACCTCGGCCGCCATCGTCAGCGGCCCGCTGACTGCGCCCAGATCGGCAGACGACCCGCAGGGCATCGGCAACGGCCGTTTCGGTGGCGACCCGACGAGCCCCCCGAGCGGCACGAGCGGGGCAACGGCCTACTTCGCTGACCTCGTGTTCGAGGTGCTGCCGCCGCAGGGGCAGGCCGCATTCACGCTCGGCCTGGCGCCGGCCGGCACGGGTGCCCGAGACAGCGCGGGCGTGGCCGCGGCCGGCCTTGGCTTGGCGGTCGCCACGACCGGCGAGGCCCCGCCGATCCCACCGAGCGAGGGCGTGGTCGAGTTCGGCATCGCGCTGACCCTGGCCGGAACCGGCCTGACGCCCGCGCCCACTCCGCCGGCAGAAGGTGTCGCCGCGTTCACGCTCGGCCTGACGCCGGCCGCGGCGGGGAAGGCGCCCTCGGCCGGCGTCGCCGCGCTTGAGATCCGGTTCGCCATCGCGGGCACGGGCAACACTCCGACCGTGGCGCCGCTCGTCGCCGGACCGCGCCTCATCACCTCGGCCGCTCTGAGCCGTATCGTTACCCGCAGCGCGGCAGCGTAGGCCGGACAGGGAGAGACGATGCGACGTTATGACGTGGGCGACCCGATCGCCCTGCGACAGGTCGTCACGGACGACGAGGGCACGCCGGTCGCGGCCACGGGCACGCTGACCCTCACCAAGCCGGACGAGACCACCTACGCCGGCAGCGTGCAGTCGGGCGGTACGGGCATCCTCGACGTCATCGTGCCCGCGGCCGAGGCCGAGCAGCTTGGTCGGTACGAGTACGTCTGGAACGTCCTCAGTCCGTTCGTGGACGTGGTCCCGGGGTCGTTCTACGTGGCCGGCGCCGACGACGAGGTGCCTCCGCTGGCGAGCATGTCGCTCTTCACTCGCAAGCTCGGTTACGCGCCGGAAGAGGCCGAGGCGGACCGGGCCGGCCACCTGCTCGACGAGGCGAGCGAGCTGATCCGCGAGGTCGCCGAAAAGACGTGGCTGATCGCCGACACGAACGCCCTCGACGAGGTGCCGCGCCGCGTGGCCCGCATCTGCGTAGCGGTCGCGTACCGCGCGTTCCTGAACCCGGAAGGGCTCACACAGCGGTCGCTCGGCGACAGCTCGAAGAGCTACGACCGGACCGCGCGCGAGGGCGGGGAAGACATCTACCTCACGGCCGACGAAGAGCGTGCGGTGCGTAAGGCGGCGGGCGGCAGCACCTTCGTGGCGGTAACCCTCGTCAGCCCGTACAGCGCCGATCAGGGGCTCGACACGTGGGCCGAGGTGACAGCGGAGTGAGCCTCACCGTACCGCCAATCGGCTGGCACGAGCTGCGACGCAAGTTCCGTGTCATGCGTCCCACGACCACCGAGGACCCCGGCGGCGGCAGCAGCGTCGCCGAGGTCGACAAGGGCGTCGTCCGCGCGAAGGTCAGCCAGCCGGCGGCCGTCGAGCAGCTCGAAGCGCAGCAGGCCGGGTCGTCCTTCGCCGTCATCGTGCACCTGCGGCCGGACGCCGACGTCCGCCGCGGCGATCACCTCGTCGCGCTCGACGACGGCGACGACCTGCGCGTGAAGTCGACCATCATGCCGAGCGAGCCAACCTATCTGCGCGCCGACTGCGAGCAGATCCAATCAGAAGGGGGAGCCTCGTGAGCAGCGTGAAAATGCTAGGCAAACATGTTGGACGAAGCGTTGAGACCGATGACCAGCGGTCCGCGCTGCCCGGAAAAGCGAGCCAGCGGGTTGCGGTTCTCGCGGATCTCCTGCTCAACCATCGCCCTCGTGATCTTGAAGCCGTCGGCGCACACCTGAACGACCTCCAGCCCACGGGCGAAGTTCATCATGTTCGCGATGGCGTGGCAGTACTCGACAACCTCAGCCTGCGCGTAGGCCGGAAGCCAGGAAAACTCGTCTTGGCGAAAGCCGTAGAAATTGAAGTTGCTGGCCGCTTCGCTCATCTCGTTGCTCATGTCAATAACTCTAGCAGGTACCTAGCAGGTTTGCAATGACTGAGCTGCAAAAACCTTCCTGGACCATCCTCGTGCCCACCATCCCGCAGCGGGCCGCGCTGCTTGACCGCCTGCTCGGCATCCTGCTGCCGCAGCTCGACCCGTGGCACGGCGCCGTGACCGTGCTCGCTTGGCGGAACGCCGGCCGGCCGACCCTCGGCGAAATCCGAGACCGGCTCATGAAGGACGCGCCGGGCGAGTACATCTCGTTCATCGACGACGACGACCGGGTACCCGAGTACTACGTCCACGAGATCATGCGGGCCCTCGACGCGCACCATCCGGACCACGTCGGCTTTCAGCTCGACTACTCGACGAACGGCATCGGCCGCGAGATCGTCGATCACTCGCTGCGTCATGGCCGCTGGCACCGCAACCACGAGGGTCAGCTCGTCCGGGACTTCACGCACATCGACCCGATCCGGCGAGAGATCGCGCTGCACGGCACGTTCATGACCGGTCGGCCGAAGCGCGCGGAAGACCGGCATTGGGTCAAGCGGGTGCGCCCGTTCCTTGCCGGCGGATCCGAGGTCTACCTCGACAAGGTCATGTATTACTACGAGTGGCGCGAGGACATCTCGGCGTGGCAGCGGCCCGACCTCGTCACCTCGACGTGCGCCCCGCTGCCGGTCGTCGCCTCCCCGTTCTTCACGTGGCACGAGGCCAGCGAATGACCGGCCCCGAGCTGATCGTGATCGTCCCGACGCGCTCGCGCCCGATGCACGTGCAGAAGGTCGTGCAGGCGTGGCACAACACGCTCGCGTTCACCGATGGTGGCGAGCTGCACTTCGTGATCGACGGCGACGACCCCGAGCGCGACAACTACGAGATCGAGATCGAGACCGCCCGGGTCACCGAGCCGAACCTCTCGTACTCCGTGCACCTCACATGGAAGCCACTCGTCCCCAAGCTGAACCGCGCCGCCATGATGCTGGCCGAGTTCCACCCGTACGCCCTCGGCTTTGCCGGCGACGACCACCTACCGCGCACGCGAGGGTGGGCGCACACGTACGTCGATGCGCTACGGGCCGGCGCCGGGATCGTGCACGGCGACGACGGCTACCAGGGCGAGAATCTCCCGACCGAGTGGGCGATGCGCACCGACATCGTGCGCGCCCTCGGTCGGATGGTGCCGGCCGGCGTCGAGCACCTCTACTGCGACAACTCGGTGCAGGACCTCGGCCGCGCTACCGGCCTGCTGCGCTACCTCCCCGAGGTCGGCATCGAGCACATGCACCCGGCCGCCGGCAAGGGCAGCGACGACGAGCAGTACAAGCGCGTGAACGGCAACGAGCAATACCGCCGCGACCGCCGCGCGTATCGTGAGTGGAAGCGTTCCGGCCTGCCGGTCGACGCCGCCATCGTCAACGCGCTGCACAAGGGAGAGACAGCATGACCGAGATCGTGGTCGCCCACCGGGACGGCATCCTCACCGCGCCGTCGGGCGAAAAGTTCCGGCTCGTCCGCGGCAAGACGCTCGCCGACGCCCGCCACCCGGGCGTGCGCATGCGCCCGGAATCGTGGGGCCCGGTCGTGATCGAGCTGTCGGTCGACGACCCCGAGCCGAGCGACAGCAGCGACACCGACGCCCGCGTGAGCGAGCTGCTCGCGTCCGTCGAGCAGGCCGAGGCCGAGCGGGACGGCTACCGCGTACAGCTCGCCGCGGTCGCCGACGTCCTCGGTCAGCGCGGCCTCATGCCCCTCGACGCCGGCAGCGTCGAGGGCTGGCTCGCCCGGGCGGTCGCCGAGGCGATCGATCGAAGTGCGGCCGCACTTCCTACCGCGCCAGCCCCGACCGAGGTCGCCCCGCCGCGCGGCGCACGGGCGCGCAGGCCGAAGCCTGCGGCCGTGGCGCCGGCCGCCGAGATGACCCATGACATCGAGGACGAGGACGATGATGATCTCTCCTGAGGCCAAGGCCATCGTCGAGGCCATCAAGGCGTTGACGAAAGAGATCCAAGAGCTGCGCCGCGACGTGCAGAAGTCGGGCCGGTAGCCATGGCGTCCGGCAGCTCGTACGTCACGATCAAGGGCATGCCCGAACTATCTCGCAAGCTCAAGGCGTTGCCAGAGGTGGTCATGGCGGCGGGCCGCCGCGCGGTCAAGGCTCAGGTCGAAGAGACAGCGGACGACATGCGCGAGGGGGCCCCGTTCAAGACCGGCGACCTGCGCCGAGGGATCAATGCGGAGTTCAACTCCAAGAAGATCACCGGCCGCGCGGTATCGACCGCTCGGCATTCGCCGTTCGTTGAGAACGGCACGAGCGACACGCCCGCTCAGCCGTTCGTTGAGCCTGCCGCGATCAGGGCCCGCCAGCGCTTCCCCAAGCGGGTCGAGGCCGAGCTCAAGGCAGCGCTGAGGAAGGTGTGAGCGGGTGACCCAGCCAACGAACACGATGCCGGCTGGCGCCGTGCAGCGGGTAATCGTGGCGCGCCTGCGCGGCGACGCCACCTTGAGCGGTCTGCTCGCGCCAGCGAAGGACGTCTCGCCGGCCGCCGCCGCGGTGGTCGATGACGTCAAGGAAGGCCAGGCGTACCCGTACGTCGCTGTGGGCGACCACCTCGGGATCCCGGACAACGACCTCACGAGCTACGGCCGCGAGATCACCGAGACGCTTCACGTGTGGACCAAGACCCGGTCGATGACGCCGGGCCAGACGATCGCCGATCGGATCGCCCTGCTGCTCGACCATCAAGATCGGGCGCTGACCGCGCTGCTGACCCCGCTCGGGCACAAGTGCGTGCGGATCAGCCTCGAATTCGATCAGGCGCTCAGAGACCCTGACCCGCAGATCAGGCACCACGTCGTAAGATTCCGCATACAGACGCAGCAAATCAGCTAGGGAGGCGTGGCCGCATGAGCGGACGCGATGGATTCGGTACCCAATTCAAGCGAGCGACCACGCTCTCACCCGGCACCACGTACGAGGTGATCGCCAACGTCACCAACATCTCGGGCCCCGAGCGCAAGCGCGAGACCATCGACGTCACGGCGCACGACTCGCCGGATCAATGGATGGAGTTCATCGGCGGTCTCAAGGACGGCGGCGAGGTCAGCCTCGACATCAACTACGACCCCGCCGAGCTGACGCACGACCTCGACGACGACTTCGACGACGAGTCGCCGCGCAACTACCAGGTCGTGATCCTGCCGGGCACCGAGGACGAGTACACGTGGTCCCTCAAGGGGATCATGACTGGCCTGTCCGACGAGTTCCCCTACGATGACAAGATGGCCCGGACGGCGACGTTCAAGGTCACCGGCAAGCCGACCCTCGTTCCGACGGGCTCGTAACGCCACCGTGGCGTAGGTCAGCGTGACAGAGATCAACATGGGAGAGACGGCAATGACGACCTACCTCGGCCGCGAGGCGATCCTCGCGGCAGACGACCGGCAGTACGACGACATCGCGGTGCCCGAATGGGGCGGCACGGTGCGGGTGCGGGGCATGTCCGGTACGCAGCGGGACGAGTACGAATCGTCGATCATCGAACAGCGCGGCAACGACCGCAAGGTGAACCTGCGCAACGCGCGCGCGAAGCTGGTCGTTCGCTGCGTGGTCGACGAAGAGGGCCGGACCATGTTCACGGTCGACGACATCGCCGCGCTTGGGCGCAAGTCGGCCGTCGCGCTCGAACGGATCTTCGACGCCGCCCGCCGGCTGAGCGGCATGACCGAAGGGGACGTCGAGCGGCTGGCCGAAAATTTCGAGGACGACCCGAGCGACGGCGCTACTTCCGACTAGCGCTCGCGTTCGGCTGTACGGTCGACGAGCTGCTCGCGAGGATAAGCTCGCGCGAGCTGACCGAGTGGGAGGCGTATGAGCGGGTCGAGGGACCGATCGGCGCGGCGCGCACCGATCAGCTTTTTGGCATGCTCGCCGCGGTCATCGCGAACAGCAACCGGAGCAAGAGAGCCAAGCCGTACCGGGCAGAGCAGTTCATCCCGAGGTGGGATTCCGACGCCCGGCCGGAACGGCGACCGGAGATGACCGGACAGGAAATGCTCAAGGCCGTCAAGAAGATCAACAAGGCGATAGGCGGGTGAACCTCAGGTGTCGACGCTGGCTGACCTGCTGATCGAGATCGGCATCGACGCCAAAGAGGTAGCCAAGGGCGGCGCCGAGGTCGAGGGCAAGCTCAAGAAGACGTGGGCGTCCGTGGGCAAGGCGGCGGCGATCGGTGGCGCTGCCATCGGCGCCGCCTTGCTCGCCGGCATCGACTCGATCATCGAGACCTCGAAGCCGATGGCGCTGCTGCAAGCGCAGCTCGGCGGCAGCGCCGAGTTCGCCGCGGAGATGGGCAAGAACGCGGGTGCCGTCTACGCCAAAGGCGTCGTCACCTCGATGGAGGAAGCGGCCGGCGCCGTGCGCGACGTCTGGCAGAACAAGCTTGTGCCCGAGGACGCGAGCGACGCCGCAATTCAGGCTGTCAGCAACAAGCTCGTAGCGCTCGCGCAGACCACCGAGAGCAGCACCAAGGACGTCTCGGTAGCGGTCTCGCAGATGCTTCGCAACGGCCTAGTCAAGAGCGCCGATGAGGCGTTTGACGTGATTCAGCGTGGCGTCACGGCCGGCGTCAACAAGAGCGACGACCTGCTCGACACGTTCAACGAGTACGGCACTCAGTTCCGCAAGCTCGGGTTGAGCGGCCCCAAGGCGCTCGGCCTGCTCAGTCAGGCGATCAAGGCCGGCGCCCGAGACAGCGACACCGCTGCCGACGCGCTTAAGGAGTTCGCCATCCGGGCGATCGACGGCAGCAAGACGACCGCCGACGGCTTCAAGGCGCTCGGGCTCGACGGTAAGGAAATGGGCGCGCAGATCGCCGCTGGCGGCGCCGACGCCGAGGCCGGTCTCTATGCCACCCTCGATGCCCTGCGCGAGATCAAGGACCCCGTTAAGCGACAGGCGGCGGCCGTCGCCCTCTTCGGCACCAAGGCCGAGGACCTCGGCGACGCCCTCTTCGCGATGAACCCCGAGACTGCCGTAAAGGGGCTCGGCAAGTTCGCGGGCGCGGCCGACAATGCGGGCAAGGCGCTTGAGGAATCGGCCGGCGCCAAGCTCGAAAGCTTCAAGCGGAAGCTGCAATCCGGCCTGACTGATCAGCTCGCCAAGGCCATCCCGTATATCGAGGCAACGTTCGGATGGTTGCAGAAAAACAGCGGGTGGGTCGTGCCGTTGGCGACCGGCCTCGGCTTGCTGGCCGCGGCCATCGGCGTGATCGTTGCTGTGCAGTGGGCGTGGAATGCTGCCCTTGCGCTGTCGCCAATCACGTGGATCGTGCTCGGCATCGTCGCGCTTATCGCCGTGATCGTCTACCTCGCCACCAAGACGCGCTTCTTTCAAACGATCTGGGGCGCGGTCTGGGGATTTATGAAGGGCATCGGCGCGTGGTTCGCCGGGCCGTTCGCCGGTTTCTTCGTGGCCGTGTGGCGCAAGATCGTGGCATTCGCGGTAGGCGTGAAGAACGCCGTCATGACCAATTTCACGCAATGGAAGCTGCTCTTTAACAACGTCAAGAATTGGGTCGTCAGCGCGGTCAACGCCATCGTCAACAAGGTCGCGCAGATGATCAACGCATTCCGATCCGCGCGCACGCGCATTACCGGGATCCTTTCCGGATTCTGGGATGGCCTCAAGGCCGGCTTCCGAGTGGCGATCAACTACGTCATCGGCAAGTGGAACAGCCTGCACTTCACCATCCCGTCGTTCTCCGTGCTCGGCAAGAGTTTCGGCGGCGGCACCGTTGGTGTGCCCCGGATCCCGCAGCTTGCCGACGGCGGGCTCGTCAAGGCGAGTCCGGGCGGCACGCTGGTCAACGTCGGCGAGGGTGGGCAGGACGAGGCGGTCGTGCCGCTCGACCGGATACCCGACCCTGCGCAGAGCCGGGACGAGCGGCCGGTCGTCGTGCAGGTCGTGCCGGGCGGAGAGCGCGACTTCCGTCGGTGGGTCAACCAGACGATCCGCGTCAAGGGACAGCTAGGACCGGCGACATGAGCGTGACCCCGCTGCGTACCCGCGTCGAGATCGCTCCCGGCGCCGACCCGTCCGCCAGCCCTGTCACGTGGGAGTGGGAGTACGCCGGCAAGCGGCGCCAAGCGGCAGCGATCGAGATCACGGGCGGTCGCGATGACGAGGCATCGACCGTCGAGGCGGGCAGCTTCGCGGCCACGATGGAGAATCGCGACGGCAACCTCTCACCGCGCAACATCCTCGGCCAGTGGTACGGGCAGCTTCACCGCGGCACGCCGCTGCGGCTCGTCTACGACCGCACCACCGATCCCTTTGATCGCACCGTGGCTGCTGGCGGCTGGGGCACCAACGACGACGGATTCGTTTGGATCCCGCGCAGCGACCGCGCGACGTACTACTCGGTTGACGGCACCCGGGGCGTGCTCACCCTGCCGACCAACTTCGACTCGTACGTGACCCTCGATCAGGCGGGGTCGCTCGACGCCGAGATCGTATGGTCGACCACGCTGCCCGTGCTGCCGACCGGAGCCAACTTCGTTTCGGGCGCGATGCTGCGGCAGCAGGACAACAGCACCTTCCTCAAGGTTCAGATTGAGCTGACGCCGGGCGGCGGCGTGTCGGTGCTCTCCCGACGGCACCTCGCCACGGGCGACACCACGCTCATCCCCCTAACCGTCTCGGGCGTGACCTACTCGGCCGGCCAGAAGGTCTGGGCCAAGGCTCGGGCCGACGGCCCCTACATCATGATCAAGACGTGGACGGGCAACCGCTCCGACGAGCCTGCCGGCTGGTCCGCGTCGGGCACCGACAACGTCATCGAGGGCGGCGCAATCGGCCTCTTCCACTGGCGGATCAACTCGAACGCCGGGACATACACGGCGTACATCGACGACATCGAGATCGTCAACCTGCTCTGGTCCGGGACCGTGCCCGAGTGGCCCGTGCGGTGGCCGAACAAGAGCGGCCGGGACTCGACCATGCCGCTCACGGCCGCCGGCATCCTGCGCAAGATCGGCCAGGGTGCCCGCAACCTCAAGAGTCCGCTCAGGAACCTGCTCGGCGGTCTCTCGTACACGGCGCAGTACATCCCCGGCGAGGATGCGGCCGGCGCCACCGTGGCAGCCTCCGCGGTCAGTGGGGCCCCGCCGGCTACGGTGGTCGACGTCGGGTTCGCGGCCGATGACACGCTGCCCGGCGCCGGCCCGGTCATGGTACTCAACACGTACGGCGTGTCGAAGATCTCGGGAAAGATTCCGCCCAAGAACACGGCCAACGGCTACGCCGCCATGATGCTGGCCAAGCTCGAAACGCTGCCCGTGACCAACGTTCCGGTGTACGAGTTCCGGGCGACCGGCACGCACACCCGCATCGTCGTCCTCATGAGCCCGACCGGGTTCATCCTGCGCAGCTATGACCGCGACGGTAACCTCGTGGTCGACACTGCCGCCACGTACGTCGTCGACCCCACGCGATGGATCGCGTTTCAGATGGAGACCAACGTCTCGGGCGGCACGGTCAACGTGGCGCTCAGTTGGCATCAGGTCGGCGAGACGGTCTTCTATGGCATCAACGACAACTACTCGGGTACGGCCACCCGCCTCGACTACTTCACGGTGATCGGCGGCAGCGCCAACATGGCCGTCGCGCACCTATGGATGGGCGACAACGACCTACCGTTCGTGGCCAACACGTTCTCGAAGGTCAGCAACGGCTACATCGGCGAGCCCGCGGCCGACCGGATCGCCCGGCTGTGCGCCGAGAATGCCGTGCCCGTGCTCGCGCTGAGCGGCGACAGCGAACCCATGGGGCGGCAGAAGGTCGCCAAGCTGCTCGACCTGCTGCGCGAGTGCGAGGCGGCTGACATGGGCATCCTGTACGAGCGCGGGGCGGCGCTGGCGTACGTGCCGCGCTCGCGGCGGTACAACATGCCGGTCGCTATGGCACTCTCGTGGCCCGGCCTCTTCGACGAGCCACCCGAGCCGGCAGACAACGATCAGCGCTTGCGTAACTCGTGGACCGTCAAGCGCACCGATGGCTCTTCGGTCACGGTCACGGACCAAGACAGCGTTGACGAGTCGGGCCTCTGGGAGGATGAGACCGAGATCAACATCGAGACCGATGCCCGGCTCTTCGACTTTGCCGGCTGGCTGACGAGTCTCGGCACCTCCGACGAGCTGCGGTGGCCTCGCATCACGATCAACCTGCTCAAGCACCCTGAGTTGATCGGTCCGTGGCTCTCGTGCCGCATCGGCTCCCGGATCACGATCAGCGATCCGCCGAGCCAGATCGCGGGCGAGGTGATCGACCTTCTGATCGAGGGTTTCTCGCAGACGATCAACAACTACGAGTGGACGATCGAGCTGTCCTGCGCGCCCGCGCGCCCCTGGGAGATCGGCGTATACGACGACACCACCTACCGGTACGACGTCGACAGCTACATCGAAGCCGACCTCGCCGAGAGCGATACCACTGTCGCCGTGATCTGCCGTGACCGTAACGGCTTCTGGTCCCACCTCGACACCCCGTACGACGTGATCGTTGCAGGGCAGCGGAACACCGTCATCGGGATGTCGCTGCCAGACAGCGTGGCCAACCGCGACGGCACGTTCGAGGACGGCGACCCCGCGGGGAACGGGTGGGTCGCCACGGGGGCGGGCAACACGGGCACGCTCGTAGGCTCGCAGGCGCAGGCGCACACCGGTACGTGGTCGGCGCTGATGACCGTGGGCGGCACGCCGGTACAGGCGATCATCCGTAACACCGGCTCGACGATTCCGGCCACGCCGGGCCAGTCGTTCAGTACCGAGATGTGGGTCTACTGCTCGGCCGCCCGGACCATCGGCGCCGTGATCGACTGGTACAACGGCGCGAGCTTCCTGAGCAGCGCCTCGGCGAGCGTGGCCGTGGCCGCGAACACGTGGACCAAGCTCACTGTCAGCGGCACCGCGCCGGCGAGCACCACGCGCGCCGAGTACGGCCCGACGATGGCCTCGTCCCCGCCGGCCGGCACGCTGCTCTACCTCGACGACATCCAATTCACTCGGACCGACGTGCTCAACCAGCGGCAGATCGTCAAGCTCGTGCGCGGCGTGGACGGGTTCACCAAGGCACTACCCTCGGGGGCAGACTTCCGGATCGCCAACCCGGGCCGCTACGGAATCTGACAGGGGTAGACGATGACAGTTCTCGGCGGCGCGCCCATCATGGCGGCAGATGTCAACGAGGCGCTCAACCGCGAGATCGACGCCGACATTGCGACGTCGAACGGGACGGCGACCAACGCGGGCACGGGCGCCGAGCTGCTCGACAAGTCGTTAACTGTGGCGATGAAAGCCGGTCGCACGTACCGGATCAGCTCCATATTCCCGATGAACGGCTCGGTCGCCAACGACGATTTCTACACCCTGATCCGGGCCGGCACGAGCACGAGCGACACGCAACTCGCGTTCGTCACCACGAGGATTCACGCCACCGCGCGCACGTGGTACGCGACATTTTGGGCAGACTTCGTTTGCCCGGCGGACGGCAACTACACCTTCGGCGTGTTCTACCGGCGCGCCGCCGGTACGGGCACATGTACGCCGGTCGGCGCCGCGAGTTCGCCTCGCATCTTCTCGATCGACCTCAAGACGACCGCTTGAGCTACGGTGGATCCCGGAGGGGAGAGACCATGGCAGCAGCGATACTCGTGCCCTGTGGCGTGCGCCTGCGCTCCGATTTCAACGCGCTCGCGCCCGACCGGGATAAGACGTCGGACGGGTGGCTCGGCGATACAGCGCACCAACAGGAAACGTCCGATCACAACCCGGATGAAACCGGCAACGTCCCGATCCGCGACGCCGACCGCGTCAACGAGGTGCACGCGATCGACGCCGACAAAGACCTCCGTGAGAGTGATCTCACAATGGAAAAGGTCGTCCAATTCCTGCTCGGCCGCTGCCGCTCGGGGGCGGAAAAGCGCCTGCGATACATCATCTACAACCGGCGCATTTGGGAAGCCTCGAACGGTTGGAAACAGCGCGCGTACACGGGGCCCAATCCGCATGACAAGCACGCTCACTTCTCGTTCTCGTACGACACCGCGCGCGAGGCCGATGCCTCGACATGGCACTTGGAGTTGATTCCCGTGGCACTGACCGCAGCAGACAAGGCATGGCTCGCGGCCGAGATCGACAAGGCGGCTACGGCCGCAGCGGCGCGCGTGTGGGCCACCAAGATCACGGATTACACCGACACCGAAGTTCCGAAGCGTCAGCTCACCGCGACCGTTTGGGAGGGCTGGTCCGACGGCCGGCACGAGCAGACGCGTCGCGAGCTGATTGCGGCCGTCGAGGCTGCCGCTGACCGCGTGATCGCGGCCGGCAGAGTGAAGAGCTGAGATGGCGGACAGCACGCTTGCCGGCGTCATCACGGCCGGCGGCGTGCTGTCGCTGCTGCTGACCTCGGTCGCCGCCCTGATCACCGCGTGGGCCGCGAGGCGCACCTCTCGGCGCGTCGAGGACAAGGTGACGCAAGGCAACAAGCAGATCGCCGAAGTGCACGTCATCGTCAACCATCAACGTGACGTGATGCAACAAATCATCACGGACGGACAGAACTATAATCGCGCATTGATACGCGCGCTCGAAGCTCGCGGCATCGAGGTGCCTATCGATCAGAGTGTTGATCCGGACGGCACCAAACAGACACACTCGGCCTAGCCCCCGTCGGGTGTCATACGCGATGGAAAGGCGGAATATGAGTGACCGCACGCCAGCGTCGAGCACCTACCCGGCGCACGATTTCCCGGGACACGGTTTCATTCGTCCTCGGGTGGTTCCTGATCATTTGGCAGGGGACCGTAGCCGACCCGTTCAACCCGACGGTCTTCGGCGGCGGGATCCTCATCGCGCTGGTCCCGGGGGCTCTCGCGGCGTGGGCGATGCGCATGACTGGTCAGCAACCTACCGATCCACCGTCATCGCCCTCAGTGCAGGCTCAGCCCTCGGAGCCGTCGGCCTCATGATTGCCAGCCACGGAGGCGCATGGTGACGGGCGAGGAACAGCAGCGGCAGCGCGCCGAGATCGCCGAGGCTCGGCCCGGGTGGCAGTGGTGGGCCGCCATGGTCCTCACGGCAACGCTGGGGCCGGCCGCCGCGATTGGCGTCTCGGCCTGGAATCAGCATCGCAGCGAGCAGGCGCTATGTGAGGTTGTCGTACTGTCCGGCAACGCGTATCGGAGCAACCCGGCGCCGAGCGCGACCGTCCGCGAGCTCGCGGACGCGATGGGCAGGCTCGGCAAGAAGTACCATTGTTCGACCTGACCAGATAGGGAGAGACCAATGGAACCGCAGATCACAGCCGCGAAAGCCGTGGCCGCAGCGATCGGCACCACGCTGACCGCAATCACCGTGGCCGTCGCCGCCGTGCAGGTCGCGCTTGACGACGGCGCGCTCGACTTCACCGAGTACGGCACGATCGTAACTGCGCTCGTCACGGCCGGCGCCACGATCTACGCCGTCTGGCGCACGCCGAACAAGCCGAAGTGACTACGCCGGCAGAGGTGCAGCGGCCGTCGCTGTGCCGATCGGTCATCTACCGCGGCAAGCAGGGAAACCACGCGAGGCGGGCGGCCGTCGTGATCGCTGACGTCGACTCGCTCGACCCCCGGGGCGTCGAATCGGGCGCGGTGCCGCCGCTCAGTTCGCCGATGCACGTGCACTTGCACGTGTTCACTCCGAGCGTGCAGGGCGGGTGGACGGAGTACGACGTCCCGCCCGGCGACGGCCCCGGGGAATGGTCCTGGCCTCCGCGCGTTTGACCGCACCGACGAGAACAGCCCCGGGCGACGATACCCCGGGGCTGTTCTCGTCGGTGCGTGGATCAGTTTGCGTCGATGACCCGGAACGAGCCGATGCGATCGTTCCACCCGCTATTGGCCAGGCGCCACATTGACGTGTTCACGTCGCCCGAGCCGAACGGAACGACGAACCAATAGTCGTTGGCCACGTCGCAGGCGTTCGAGTCGAAGAACTGAAGATGCATATTCCCGGGCAGATTGTTCGGCCCGCTATTGTTGATCAGGATCGACGACGCGGCGTTATAGACCTTGCCGTTTGTCCAGCCCGGGGCGCCCGACGTCGGCAGCACGCGGCACGTGCCGTAGCCAACGCGCAGGTCCCGGCCGTGGATCCCGCCGGCCGTATTGAACGACTCGTAGTTGTAGAAACAGACCCACCCGCTATCGGGGCAGCCGTACACGGCCGCCTGCGCGGGCAACGCGAAACCGAGCACGCCGACGAGAGCCAGCCCCAAGGCGAGCGCAATCCTCTTGATCATCGTGTTCCCCTTCTGTCCGTCGCGCCCTGCGACGGAAGCGTCAGTTTTGTAGGAACGGGTTGTACGGCACCGCGGGCGCCGACGTCGGCGCGACCGCTGTACCGCCGTCGTTCGCCTCGTGCTCTGCCGGCAGGGGCGGCACGAGCGACAGTGGCGCGGGATCGGCGGGCGGGATCGCCGCGACCGTCGAGCCGTCGGGCGTCTGCGGCGCGGGCTCGGCCGCCGCATGCGCGAGGTCGGCCACGGTGGCGCCGGCCGCCTGCTGTGCCGCGAGCGCTGCCGCCGCCTCGTCGGCCGCAATCTGCGCCTTGGTCCGGCGGGTGCGCTTCGGCTTGCCCTCGGGCGGCGCCGGGAACGGATCCATCGGCGCGGTCTCGGGCTCGGCCGGCGCCGTCACGGGCACCTCGACCGCCGGGCCGTCCGGCGTCGCCGAGACTGTCGGGGCGACCGCCTCGGTCGGCACGAAGCTCGCCATCCACTTGTTCGGCAGTGACGGCATCGGGGGCCCGCCCGCCTCGGCGAGTGCCAACTCGACCTGTTGCGGCACGAAGGCGTACAGCCGCGTGGCGCTCGGCGAGGCGGCGTCGAACAGCACGTGCGTCACGGTGACGTCGCCACTCTCGTCGTACTCGGTCGCCTCGACCATCACGCGGTAAACGATCCTGCCCATTGTCAATCTCTCCCATCGGAAACCACGATGAACGCACCGGTACGCCCGGTCGCTCGAACCTTGCACAGGTCGCGGACGCGCCATACCTGAGCGTCGTCCGCGTACAGCCTTGCCGTTTTCTTCTTGTCCTTGGCGCCACCGAGGGCGTCGAGGGTCGACCGCAGGAACTTGTCGATGTCCGGGTCGCCGAGTGGCTCGTCGGTGCCGGCCGCCCTGCACTGATCATCCGTGACGTAGAACGTGCACGATTCGATCGTGACTGGCGTGCCGGCCGGAAAGAGCGGCAGCGTCGAGGCCGGGATGGCGAGCGACTTGTACGCCCGGTACGCGCCGTTCTTGACGGCGACTCGCCACGCCGTGAGGTACGGGGAGGCATCGAGGAACTGCCCCGCGCTGCCGAGGTCGTGAGACCCCTGCGGCGCGGGGCGTCCGAATGCCGCGATGTTGATCTGCACTACGCCAGCGGGTGCGGAAGGTGCCCCGCGGCGACCGCCTGCAAGTACTGGTTGGCGACGGCGAGCTCGTCCGCGTTCGCGGCGACGAGGTACCACGGCGCGTTGCGCTCCGGGCCGGTCTTGGCGAGGCGGCCGACCATCGGCGTGGCGGGCGCGCCGCCGACCGGGATCAGGCCACGGCCCTGCGAGACCAGCCGGGTCTGCGTGATCCACATGCCCTTGCGCACGTACGGCAGCGGATCGCGGTCCGTGTGCGGCGACCCGCCGAGCTCGTGCGGGTTGCCGCCCCACTCGATGAAGCCCTGCCCGGGCGGCGTGCCGGGGCCGCTGTCGAGCACGACGACGGTTGCCGTCATCTTGTCCTCTTCGACGTTGCCCTTGGCGCGGTCCTCGGGCGAGATGTACTGCGGGTTGCGTGGCACGCGCTCGACGGCCAGCGGGAACATGATCACGAGCCGCGAGTACATCGCCGCGAGCTTGGCACCCGCCGCCCCACCAACGACCGGCGGCGGGGCGGCGGCAGCCTGACCGAACGCGGGCGGCGGACCGGCGGTGGTGGCAGCGGGCTGCCACTGATGCGCGGGCGGGGCCTGCTGAACGGGCGCAGGCGGGGCGTACTGCTGCGTACCGGCCCACTGCTGCACCTGCTGCTGCGGTGCGCCGTACGGGGCCACAGGGGCGGCCGGGGCGGCCCACTGCTGCTGCGGCACGGCGGCACCGAACGGGTTGCCCTGCTGCGGTGCCTGCTGCTGCGGGGGGTACGCCTGCACCGGGGCGGGCGCGGCCTGCTGCGCGTAGGGGTTGGGGGCCGCTGCCGGCGACTGCACGGCGGGCTCGGCCTGCTGCGGCACGGCGGCCGCAAACGGGTTGGTCACTTGATCCTCGATCCTTGATACGGATGTTGCGTGTTTTGGTGCACCGCCGACGGGGCAGCGCCGAGGACGCATACGCGTCTGCGGAGCCTCGACGCCCGTCCGCTCGTGACCATGGCACGTGCGGACGTTGCCCCGTCGGGCGGTAGCCGGATTCTGCCGGGCCGACTCCCCTTGTGGACCGCAGCGCCTCGGTCCGGATACTGCAAGCTCGACGACGGTGCACCATCGGGCGCTGCTGCTTGTGCGCGGCGGGGCGATCGACTCCCCGCATTTGGGCCCCGGTAAGGGCCCCGTTCTTGCCACCTTGAACTACGCGCTGAGCCGCTGGCGGGCGACCCCTCGGCTTTCGACGTCGCGGGTCAGCTTGCGCCCGCCAGAGCGCCTACCGTTCACCGCTAGATCTACTTGCCGAACCGCTGGACGGGCAGGATTTGAACCCGCACCCGATCGAGTTTGCACCCCGACCTGCGCTGCCAATTGCGCTACCATCCACCGCACTCCCGACCCTCGGGGACGTACCCCGTGGGCCGGAAGGCTTGATACAACCCTAGCAGGTACCTAGCAGGATCGCTAGGCCGGAAGTGCGTTGGTCCAACCGCAGGCGCACTTTACCGTGGCCGTGCCGCGTGCCCGGTGCAACTGCCGCTGCACGCACTCGATCTGCCGCCGCCGCGCGTCGGCCGCCTCGGCGACCCGTCCGCCCCACCGCCGGCCGACCTCGGGGCCGATGTAGATGGAATAGATCTCGGCCAGGTTGCTCAGCTCGGGCGCCTGCCACACCGCGGCGATGGCGTCGCGGTCGATCTCGTCAAGCTCGCCGCCGGTCGCCGGCTGCCACGTGACCATGCCGTCCGGCCGCGTCACGGCGACGTGTTCGACCGGCTCGCCGGTCGCTGTGCTGACCACGCTGACCGGGCGGTCCGGGCTGGCGTAGTTGGCGGTCGCAGCGTGCTCGCTGAGCATCTGCGCGGGCGCCGGCCGCTTGACGCCGGGCATGGCGACGAACCACGCGCCGGGTGAGCCGAGCTGCCGCTTGGCGCGCGCCTCTCGGTCGGCCTGGGCGCGGGCAGCTTTCGCCGCCTCCCAGCCCTCGACGAGGTTGACGAAATACGGTTCGGCGTGGCCGTCGAGGATGTGCGCCACGACGCCGACGTCCTGCCGGACGCACGGGGTGCGCACGTACTCGCCGGCCGGGAAGTCGATCGGCCCCTCGGTCCTGGAGAACTCGACCTTGACCAGCCCGCCGGTTGCCCGCCACATGCGCAGCGACCGCGAGTAGGTGCCGAGCTGCGGGCCGATGTGAAGCCCGTTCATCCATGGCGCCGCCTCGGTCTTGACGTCGGCGATCACCTGCGACTCTTCCATGTGGTTGTGGCCGTGCTGGCAGACCCACGGGCCGAGCAGGGCGGTCAGCCCGGCGATCCGTTCCACCCGGTCGAACGTGCCGCCGCAGTCGAGTTCGTCGTTGACGACCGACCGCTCGATCTCGATCGTCTCCCACCCGTTCTCGCGGCGGAGGAAGGCGTACGCCCGCAGCGACAACGCCGTGCCGGCCGGCAGCCCGCGCACCACGCTCTCGATGTCCTCGCCGCGGTCGATGCGCTCCGTGAGGTCGTGCATCGCCGTGCCCGTGCGGGCCCCGTTGCGCTGTTTGGCGGCCTCGGCAGCCTCTTTCATGATGCCGTCGAGCTTCTTCTTGTCGGCCTTCGACCAGCCCTCGATCGGATCCGGGCGGCCCATCGCCTTGATGGCGAGCACGAGGTCGTCACGGATGGCGAGACCCTCGCCGACCTGGCGCTTGAACCACTGGTCGAGGTTGTACGTGTCGGTCTCGACCTTCTTGATCATCTTGGAGACGCGCTGCCACTCGCGGCCCTCGTGGTCGCGGTACCAGCCCCACCGCCCCCCGGTCGGCATCGGCCCGCCGCCGGCATTCACGACCGCCGCGCCCATCGTCTGCGTCATTCCGCTGTCTCTCCCTCTACCTCGAACCCTGCGGCCTTGAAGGCGGCCTTGAGCATGATTGCCGCTACCCCGGGACTCATGAGCGGGTAGATGCTGCAAGCGGTCCGAAGCACCTCATCGGTCACCTGCACCCGCGTGGCGGTCTCGATGCATTCGCGGATAGCCGACTTGCGTGCGCTTCCGCCGATGTTGTCGCCGAGTGAGTACCGGTCGTAATACGCCTCGCGCGCCCGCTGCCGGCGGTCGTCGAGCGCCGTCATTCCGTCACCTCGAAGCCTGCCGCACGGAATGCGGCGGTAAGAACGGGCCGGGCCTCATCGACGCTATTCCAGAACGGTCCGGCCTGCTGCGCCGCCTCGATGATGTCCTCGGTGATCTTGACGCGCGTGGCCGTAACGATGGCTGCCTGCACATCGTTGTCCTCGTCGAAGTACGTCTCCAGTGCTGCCTGCCGCCGGTCGTCGAGCGGGCCGGCCGGCACCCGGTAGCCGCACGTCGGGCACTGCCGCCCGGGCAGCAGTGCGAATTGCAGCGGGCCACAGTTCGCTGCGGGGTGCGGATCGGGAATCATCGCAGCCCACTTATCGCCGCTCACACGAACACCGGCGCCAGCGAGAACGCCACCGTCATGACGCTGATCCCGATTGCACCGATCATGATCCACATGTCGGCCAACTTCCTCTTCTCGTGCATGGTGGATCTCCCTAACCATCGCTGCGCGCCCGGGGTCGCCGAGCAGGGCAATCATGCTGTCCAGTGCTCCGAAATGATCTCGATGTCGAAACCGGCCGCCAGGAAGGCGCCGGCCGCCGCGTACTCCGCCGTGACGTCTGCTCGCTGCACGATAACGACCTCCGTGCCCGGCGGCGGGTACCCGGTCACCCGGGCCCCGTACCGCCGGAGCGTGACCCCGAGCCGCGGGGCGTGAGCGATGTGCTCGACGCCCCACAACGCGTTGTCGTGGCCGAGCACGAGGTCGCCAGCATGCACGTCCTCGTAGGTCGGCATCGCTAGCTGCCGCCGCCGAGCGCGGCGTGGTACTGGCGCGCCTTCTCCTGTGCCGCGGCGATCTGCTCGGTGATGTCCGCGCCGGCCTTGGCGAACCGCGTGAGCGCCGATTGCAGCTCCCCGCCCTCGTTGACCGAGGCGAGATCCTGCGCGGACTTGATGTGCCCGACCATCTCACCGGCAGCGGCCGGCGCACCCTCGCCGTTACCCACGGTCGCTGCGGCCAGCGACACGGCCGTGTCGATGTGAACGGCGATCTGCACGACGATGCCGTCAAGCACGTCGGTGATGTCGGGAAGCTTGCCGAGGGCGCCGAGCGCCTCGTCGAGCTTCTGCTCGGTGAGCGCGAGTAGCTGTTTGGTGGTCGCGTGTGCGTTGGACACTGCTGCTCTCCCCAGGGGTTGGCCGATCTGCGTCGGTGGCAGAACGGTCGTTTTCGGTTTCCAGTCCTCGTCGGGTGCGCCCGGGTCGCCACGCCGCGCCGGGAACGCCTTGGCGTCGACACCGTGCGGGCGCTTGCCGAGCGGGAAGCCGAGGAAGC
>Ga0247766_1000020_pt1 | contig 44599 bp, 35 predicted proteins | sample UWRJL223509R6_FD_179946 | JGI IMG/M metagenome (GOLD analysis project Ga0247766, IMG submission 179946) | Plant litter microbial communities from Arlington Agricultural Research Station in Wisconsin, United States - UWRJ-L223-509R-6 | ecosystem: Environmental > Terrestrial > Plant litter >... | reverse complement strand
AATCGGCGTCAGCAGGCTTCGGGAGTTGGCGTCGATCGTCGACCAGTCGAGACCGCCCGTGTAATAGAGCAAAAGCCCCATCGCCACGAGCAGGCCGAAGTCACCGATGCGGTTGGTGACGAACGCCTTCTTGCCGGCAGCAGCATTCTTGTCGTCTTCGAACCAGAAGCCGATCAAGAGGTAGCTGCACAGACCGACGCCTTCCCAACCGACGAACAGCACCGGTAGGCTGTCACCGAGGATCAGCACCAGCATCGAGAAGATGAACAGGTTCAGGTAGGTGAGGAAGCGGTGAAAGCCGGGATCCTCCGCCATGTAGCTGACGGAATAGAGGTGGATCAGAAAGCCCACGCCGGTGACGACCAGCGCCATCGTGCCGTTCAGCGCGTCCACCGAGAAGCCGACGTTCAGCACGGTGGTGCTGCCGTCGGACCGGGTCAGGTTGAACCATTCCCAGCCTTTCCAAAAGAAGCGCGCCGCCTCTTCGCCCTCTTGGGCGTGGCCGAGCGCCAGGAAGGTGACCACCGCCAGCGCGAAGGCGATGCCCATGACGCTCAGCGCCAAGAGAGACACGGCTTCTTTACCGAGTCGCTTGCCGAAGATGCCGTTCACGGCGGCGCCCAAGAGCGGCAAGAGCACGATGAACGCCAGCAGCGTGTAGTTGTGCGCGGGGAACAGAGCCTCGATCGCTTGCATGAGTGATAAGCCCTAAAGGTTCAGTGACGGAGCTGGTCCGCTTCGTCACTCTGGACGCTGGACTTCAGCCGGTAGAAAGCGAGCACGATCGCCAGACCCACGGCGACTTCGGCCGCGGCGACCGCGATGATGAAAAAGGCGAACACTTGGCCGTTCAAGTCGGCCATGTGCTGGCGGTTGAAGGCGACCAACATCAAGTTCACCGCGTTGAGCATCAGCTCGATGCTCATCAGCTGAACCAGCACGTTGCGACGGACCAAGAAGCCGACGCAGCCCAGGGTGAACAGGGCACCCGCGAGCATCACGTATTGCTCCACGAAATATCCGAGCGTGTTCATCATGCGCCTCCCGCGGCTTTGGCAGCACGCTCGGCTTTGGTCGGCAGAGGGCGCTGCGCATCACGCGCCATGAGCGGCCCGTGGAACATGCGCGCCGTGGGGCTCGCGCTCTTGGACTCACGCCGGACATGCGGCTTGCCGCGAGCGACGGCGATCGCGCCGACGACGGCGACGATCAACAGCGCGGTCGCGAGCTCGAACGGAATCACCATGCTGTTGAAGAGCAGCGTGCCGATCCCTTCCACCGAGCCGTGATTGGCGGGGGCGACCTTGAAGCGATGAGCCACGAGCTCCGAGCGCGAGACGAGGTGCGCCGCAGCCAGCGAGAGCAAGACGAAGAACGCGCCGGCACCGTAGCGAGCCAGGCGCGCGCGAGCGACCGTTCCCTCGCCGTCGCCCGCGTCCGGGCCGAGCAACATGATCACGAACACGAACAGCACGACCACTGCGCCCGCGTACACAATCAGCTGAATTGCGGCCAGGAACTGGGCGTTCAGCATCAGGAACAGCGCCGCGATACCGACGATGGTGATGAGCAGGCCGACCGCGCTGCGGATCGGGCTGCGCGAGGCGATGGTCATGATCGCGCCAAGCAGCGCGACCACGCTCGCCACGACGAAGAAAACGTTACCCACGGTCATAGCGTCAACCTTCGCGTCTGCGACTTACCGCCGCTCACGATGTAGTCCTCGAAGTGCTTGCGATAGCGGCGAACGAAGGCCAGGGCCGGCTGAGCCGCGCCGTCGCCGAACGCGCAAATGGTGTTGCCAGTGATGTTGTTCGCGATCTCGTGGATCTCGTCCAACTCCGCGATTGAACCCGTGCCTGCGACGATCTTGTTCAAGATGCGCTCGATCCAACCGCAGCCTTCGCGGCAGGGCGTACACTGCCCACACGACTCGTGGCGGTAAAAGCGCATCACGTTGTGCAGCGCTAGGACCGGATCCACCTTGTCGCTCAGGACGGTCACGCAGCACGTGCCGAGCATGCTGCCCGCGTTGCGGAAGGTGTCGACGCCGAGCGGAATGTCCAAGATCGATTTGCCGCGATACGGATCCCACTTCGCGTCGGCTGGCAGCGTCGGTACCTCGTCCGGCAAGTGCACCGGGCACGACGAACCACCCGGGATCACGCCCAAGATCGAACGGCCGTCGGGCAGGCCACCCGCGAGATCGAAGATCAGCTCCCGCATGGTGATGCCGACGCAGGCTTCGAAGATGCCCGGCTTCTTTACGTGGCCGCTGACGCCGAACAACCGCGCGCCGCCGTCGTTGAAGGAGTGCAGCTCGCTGAGCTTGCTGAACTCGTCACAGCCCATCTCGAACGCGGTCGGCATGATCGCCAGCGTCTCGACGTTGTTCACCGTGCTGGGACAGCCGAACGCGCCGTATTGTGCCGGAAACGGCGGCTTCAAGCGCGGTTCACCGCGCCGCCCTTCGAGCGAGTTGAGCAGCGCGGTCTCTTCACCGCAGATGTACGCACCGGCGCCGGTGTGCACGTAGACTTCGACTTCGTAGTCTTTGCCGAACGGAGTCTTGCCCAGGTAGCCCTTGGCCTTCGCCTCCCTGATAGCGCCCCACAGACGCTCCTTGCTCAGGTGCAGCTCGTCGCGAACGTAGATGTAGCAAGCGTGCGCGCCGATCGCGTAGCTGCCGATGATGCAGCCTTCGATCAAAGCGTGCGGATTCATCTCCATGATGGAGCGATCCTTGAACGTGCCCGGCTCGCCTTCGTCGGCGTTGACCACGAGGTAGTGCGGCTTCTTGCTCTCTTTGGGCATGAAGCTCCACTTCGTGCCGCAATCGAAGCCTGCGCCGCCGCGGCCGCGCACGTGAGCCTTCTTGGCTTCCTCGATGACCGCTTCACGGGTCATCGACAAGGCCTTGCGTACGCCGCGGTAGCCGCCGGCGGATTCATAGGCGGAAAGCGTCCAACTGTTGGGCTTTCCGTAAGAGTGACTGAGGTAAGTGGTCTGCTTGATCATCTGGGGGCTACGGGAGAGGGGCTTTCGCGCCTCAGCCGTCTTTCACGAGCGTGTCGATGATGCGGTCGACTTCGGCGATCGAGAGGTTCTCGTAGTACTTCTTGTCGACTTGAATGACCGGGGCGGTGCCGCAAGCGGCGAGGCACTCGGCCGTGCGCAGCGTGATCTTGCCATCCTTGCTGGTGCCGCCGGCGTGGATGCCGAGCCGCTTCTCGCAGTGATGAAGGATGTCCTCACCGCCGCGCAGCGCGCAGGACAGCGTGTGGCACACCCAAACTTGATGCTTTCCGGGGCGTTTCTGGTTGAACAGCGTGTAGAAGGTGACGACACCTTTGACGTGCGCCGCGCTCAGCTCGAGGCGCTGCGCCACGAACTCGATCACGTCGTCCGAAACCCAGTTGTCGTTCGCCTCTTGGCAAAGATGCAAAACCGGGATGCACGCCGCCATTTTATTGGGGTAGCGCGACAAGATATCGTTGAGCTTCTGCTCTGCTTCCGCACTGAGCGCGAATGCCATGAATTTCCGAGGGGGGCGGGGCCGCGATCGTCCGCCCCGCGGAGCGCGAGCGGCGTCGTCGAAGTGCTGGTTTTACCCGGGGGGACCCCCGGGCGAGGCGAACCGTAGTGACCCCGAAAGCGGGGTGTCAAGGGCGGAGCAAAAGCAACGCGAACGCGCGGAGACTTGCGGACTCTCTTGAGAATTGGACGAGAGGGCGTGTAGGCTGCGGCCTCCCCTGCGTCATCCAAGAGGTGCTGAGTGTTTTGCCCGAATTGTGGGACTGAGAATGAGGAGGCGGCGACAACCTGCAAGAAGTGCGGGTTTAACCTAAAGGGTGCGGCGGCCCCTAAGTTCAAGGGCACGATGCTCATGGTGAACCCGCCAGCGGTGCCCAAGCCGGCCGGCGCGCCAGCTCCTGCAGCTGCTCCGTTTCCAGGAACGCCCCCTGGGCCAGCCGCTCCATTTCCAGGAGCTCCGCTTCCAGGAGCTCCGCCCGGCGCAGCTCCAGCACCTGCCGCTGCGCCACGGCCGCAACTCAAGGGGACGATGCTCGGAGTCGCGCCACCTTCCATCGGCGCACCGGTTCCGCCTGGAGCGCCGGCAGGGTTTGGTCCGCCGCCCGGTGCGGCCCCACCGGCACCACAGGGCTTTGGTCCGCCACCAGGTGGGCCCAATTTCGGTCCACCACCGGGTGCCATCCCGGGAACTCAAGCCTTCGGTCCGCCACCCGGACAAGGCTATGGCGCCCCCGCCGCGCCGCCACCTGCCTACGCACCGCCGCCCGCGTACGCTCCGCCGCCTGCCGCCGCAGCGCCACCGCCGGCTCCCCCCGCAGGCGTCAATCCGCTTGGTGGCACCATGGTTGCGGATGCCAGCTCGGGTGGCTTCAATCCGTACGCTCAGCCGAATCCGTATGGGCCACCGCCTGGCGCTCCTCCCGCGGCTGACCCGTATGGTCCACCTCCCGGTGGCGGAGGCTACGGCACTCCGGGCCCGGCACCCGGCGGCTACGGCCAACCGCAAGGCGGCTTCGGCGCGCCACCCCAGCAATATGGCGGTCCACCGCCCGCTGGCGGCGGCTACGGCGCACCGCCTGGACAGCAGCCCGGCTTCGGCGCGCCGCCCGGCGGCGGCTACGGTCAACCGCAAGGCGGCTACGGTGGACCGCCCGCGCAATACGGCGCGCCAGGTGGTTTCAGCCCTCCGCAAGATCCGTACGGCGGCGGAGCCATGGTGCCGATGGGCGGCGGTCAACGCGGCCCCGTGGGCAAGATCCGCAACCCGGTCATGACCGTCGTCATCAGCTGCATTTGCTTCGTCTACGCGATCATCCAGGTCTGGCAGATGCTCAACGAGCTCAAAGCCTTCCGCGGCAAGGATGACCTGAACCCGATTTTCTTCTTCATCCCGATCCTCAACTACATCGAGCTGTGGAAGTTGAACGAGAAGGTGCTCGACGCCAAACGCATGGCCGGCGTCCCGAACCCGCAAGTAGCAAGCCCCGTACTCTACTTGTTCCTCGCTATGTTCTTCTTGCCCGGCGATCTGAACGAGATCTGGCAAGCGGCCAGCGGCGGACAACTCCCCCCGGCGACCTGAGTTCGGCTTCACCAACACGGACGAGGCGCGGCTCTTCGCAGCACGCGCCTCGTTTTCTTTTGTGGGTGGTGCTCCTTTGCGGCGAATCGCCACGAGCTCATCGCCCGAGAGCGGCTAAGCTCGCTGGCAGTGGACCGAGCAGTGATCAAGCGCACCCTCGTCGTGGCGACGCTCGCCGCCGCGTTTGCGTTGATCGTCGGCTTGCGGCTACCGTTTTGCCCACTGGCGAGCATGTTCGGCGTGCCCTGCCCCGGCTGCGGCTTGACGCGCGCCACGCTGGCATTGGCCCAGGGCGAGTTGAGGCACGCACACGAGCTGCATCCGCTCGTGCTGGTGCTCGCACCGTTGTTCATCTGGGCGATGACCAGCGCGGCGTTCAGCTATATCCGCGGACCGCGTCGCCCTACCGAGTCGCGCCGGGAGCGACTGTGGCTCACTTCACGCAGCCTGACCGCGTTCGGATCCGTACTTCTGCTCCTGACGCTGGGCGTGTGGGGCGCGCGTTTCCTCGGCTACTTCGGCGGCCCAGTGCCCGTGGAGACACTGAGTGAATGGAGCCGCGCGCGCGTGGTTTCTTCCAGCGCTTCAGTCAGCGCCCGTTGAACGCGGGTAAGAGGCGTTCTGCAACAGGGTCGACGCTGGACCCGATGATCGCGATCACGCGAGGCGACGATCACTCGGAGAGCTGAGCGCTCGTGATATCTAAAAATCATGGGACAACCCGAGAAGAGGGTCGCCACCCGGGTGGCGAGGGCCGACGGTCGCCCGAGCGTTTGCTTGACGATGATCGTCAAAAACGAAGCGGCGGTCGTCGAGCGCTGTCTGCGCTCGGTGCGCCCGTTCATCGATTGCTGGTCAATCGTGGACACTGGTTCGACTGACGGAACTCAGCGGCTGATCGCGAAGTCCCTCGTCGGCCTGCCGGGTGAGCTTCACGAGCGCCCCTGGAAAGACTTTGGTCACAACCGCACCGAAGCGCTCTCGCTCGCGCGCCCCTGGGCCGACTACTCGCTCGTGATCGACGCCGATGAAACCTTCGACGTCCCAGCAGGATTTGCGTTCCCGAAGCTGAGCGCAGACGGCTACTTCACACGCCATCGCGGCAGCAACTCCTCGGTGACCTTCGAGCTGTTGCAACTGCTCAAGTCCGATGCGCCGTGGCGCTACGAAGGCGTGCTGCACGAGGTCGCCGTATGTGATCGCCCGCACCGCGCCGCGCTGCTGGACGGGCCACTGTGCATTGGCCATTTCGACAGCGCCCGGAATCAGGGCGATGCCAAGGAAAAGTATGCGCGGGACGCTGCCGTGCTGGAAGACGCACTCGCGCGTGAACCAGACAACGCTCGCTATCGCTACTACCTGGCTCGCAGCTATCGCGACGCGGATATGCTCGAAAAGGCGCTCGAAAATTTCGCGAAGCGCGTGGACATGGGCGGTTGGGAAGAAGAAGTTTGGCACTCCCTTCACATGATGGGCGTCGTCGCTGCCGAGCTGAACAAGTACCACGCGGCCGTCGCAGCGCAGCTCCGTGCCCACCAAATCCGCCCGCAACGAGCCGAAGCGCTGTGCGCCCTGGCGCAGCTGCACCGGACACGCGAGGAGCACCAGCTCTCGTACGTGTTCGCGCGTCAGGCAGTGCGCATCCCGAGGCCGGATGATCGTCTCTTCGTCGACGACTCGGTCTACCGCTGGCGCGCGCTCGACGAGCTCAGCATCGCCGCGTATTGGGTCGGGGAGTACGAAGAGTCACGCCATGCAGCGCAGGAGCTGCTGCAACGTGACGCAGTCCCCGCGGATGAACGCCCGCGCATCGAAAAGAATCTGCACTTCGCAGAGCAGAAGCTCGGGCAAGGCGTGGCTGCGTCGCCGGCAACGTCGCAAGCCAACCTCGGCATCGCATCAGCACCACCGACGAAGCCGCAAGTCAGAACCTAACCTGTTGCAACTCGTCCAGCTCGACCGGCCGATTCTTCGACACTTACCGCCCGTATCTCCCGCTCTGCGATATGCGCTAAGCGTGCACAGACTAGCGTGCGCAGATCTGTCAAACACGCGGTTTCCGACAGCAAGTGTTGCTGACTATTGCACTGACTGAGTGTTGCAATTGCGCAGCGCGCTCAACGTTTTGCTTCGTTGCTATTAACTGTTAGTCGTTGGGGTCGTTCGTCGCTCCGTCAAGAGTGACGTTCGCCTATGGCGTCCTGACAGAGGCGACGATGACGCATTCGCCGCGCCATCATCGTTCTAAGATCGTAAACGAGGGAGCAGCTCTCCGCGCAGGCGAGCTGCAATTAGAAGAGGGATTCGGACATGAACAGCACACGCTTCATCGGGCTGGTTGGAATGAGCTTGCTTGTACTCGCGGCCTGCGGCGGCGAAGACGGCACGAACGGCAAAGTCGGAACTGCCGCATTGTTGCGATTGACGAACGAGGACGCCGGTGACAACTGCACCGAGGGCGGCACCAAGATCGAGTACGGCGAGGACAAGAACATCAACGGCAAGCTCGAGGACAGCGAAGTCCAGGGGACGGAGTACGCGTGCAACGGCGAGGGCGGCGGCGGCGAAACCGGCCCCACGGGCGCCGATGGCGAGGACGGACCGGCTGGTGCGGATGGCGAGACCGGTCCTACCGGCCCTGCGGGTGACAAGGGCGACACGGGCGCCAAGGGCGACACGGGCGCGAGCGGTGCCACGGGCGCGACCGGGGCAAATGGCGCGACCGGAGCTACCGGCGCTGCCGGCGAAACTGGTCCCGCTGGCGCGACCGGTGCCTCGGGTGGAACCGGTGCCACGGGTGCGATCGGCGCTACGGGTGCAACCGGCGCTACGGGCGCGACCGGCGCCACGGGTGCGACCGGCGCTACGGGTGCGACCGGCGCTACGGGTGTGACCGGTGCTACGGGCGCAACCGGCGATACGGGTGCAACCGGCGCCACGGGTGCGACCGGCGCGACGGGTAACACAGGCGCAGCCGGGGCCACGGGTGCGACCGGGGCCACGGGCGCAACCGGTGCGACCGGTGCGACCGGTGCGACCGGTGCGACGGGCGCGACGGGCAATACCGGTGCAGCCGGCGCGACCGGCAGCACAGGCGCAACCGGAGCAACTGGAGCAACGGGAGCAACGGGCGCGACCGGAGCAACGGGCGCGACCGGAGCAACCGGGGCCACGGGCGCGACCGGAGCAACGGGCGCAACTGGAGCCACGGGCAACACAGGCGCGACCGGAGCCACCGGTGCCACCGGAGCAACGGGTGCAACCGGAGCAACGGGCGCAACCGGAGCAACGGGCGCAACCGGAGCAACGGGCGCGAACGGCGCGCTGATCAAGGTCGTCACACTCGCTGCCGGAGCAACGTGTGCCAAAGGCGGCGTCACTGTTCAGGTCGGTTTGGACAATGGGGATGGCAGCGGCACGGCGGGCAACGGCCTCCTGGAGTCCGGCGAAGTCGACGACTTCACCAACATCTGCAACGGCTGAACCGCGGGAGCACGACCATGAACAAAGTTCAAATCGCGGGCCTTTTAGGCCTCGGAACAGCAATCTTGGCAGCCTGCGGCAGTGGCAGCGACGGAACGGACGGCGCGTCTGGTCTGGTTTCATTGCTCGCCACGACGGCGGAGCCAGCAGGAGAAAACTGCTCGAACGGTGGCTCGCGGCTAGACTACGGCGCCGACAAGAACCGCAACGGCAAGCTCGACGCTTCGGAGATCGAAGGCACTCAATACGTCTGCAACGCAGGCGGCGTCGGCCCGACCGGACCAGACGGGAAGGATGGCGCCGCGGGTCCGGACGGCGCGAACGGAGCCACGGGGCCCAAAGGCGAGACCGGTGGCATCGGCGACCAAGGACCCGTTGGCGCAACGGGAGCCACTGGCGCAATGGGAGCCAACGGCGCAACAGGAGCCGGTGGCGCGACGGGTCCCGGTGGCGCAACAGGTCCTGACGGCGCAACAGGTCCTGACGGCGCAACAGGTCCTGACGGCGCAGCGGGTCCTGATGGCGTCGTTGGAAGCGTTGGCGCGACGGGAGCCACCGGCGACACCGGCATGATTGGCGCCACTGGCATCACGATCGACGGCAGCCTCGGCGCCACAGGAGCGACCGGTGCGATCGGCACAACCGGCGCAAAGGGAGCCACCGGTGCAACCGGTGCGACAGGGGCAACGGGCGCGACAGGTGCGACGGGCGCAACCGGCGCAACCGGCGCGACTGGCGCAACTGGCGCAAAGGGAGCGACAGGTGCGACCGGCGCGACAGGTGCTACCGGTTTGACCGGTGCAATCGGTGCTACCGGCGCTACCGGTGCGACCGGCGCTACCGGCTCTACCGGCGCGACAGGTTCTACCGGCGCGATAGGCGCGACTGGCGCGACTGGCGCAAAGGGAGCGACAGGTGCGACCGCCGCGACAGGTGCAACCGGCGCTACCGGTGCGACCGGCGCTACCGGTGCAACCGGCGCGACCGGCGCGACCGGCGCGACCGGCGCAACGGGGTTCAGGTCCGTGATCGCGAAGTCGACGGTGGCAACCGCTGCAGGCTGCACGGGCAGCGCAACCAAGATCGATGTCGGCCTGGACAACGGGGACGGTGGCGGCACTGCGCGCAACGGCACGCTGGAAGCCGGCGAGATCGACAGTACCGCATACGTCTGCCTCGGGCGAGGGACCTACCTCTTCCGTGCGGGTCAGCAGTCATCAAACGCGATCCTTCAAAAATACGTCATCGCGACCGACACCTGGAGCACGGCTGCTTCGGCGCCGGCCGGTATCGCAAGTGCACTCGCTACGGACGGAACCTCAATCTTCGCCTACCTCAGTGACAATACCCTGCGGGCCTACAACATTGCAGGGAATTCATGGTCTACGGTATCGAGCACTGGTCCCACCAACCCGAACGGCGCCGCCTACCTTCGCGTAACACCGAGTGGCGTGTACTTTTGCCCGATAACCTCGACGACCATGAGCAGGTATCAGTCGGCGACCTGGACTTCCATCTCGCTACCGTCGCCATGTTCGAGCGCTGGAGCCTTCGATCCATTCACGGGCACCTTGTACGTTCGCGTAGGTTCACAAAACAATTTCATGGTGCTGAACTCCGCGACGGCCACCGTCACTACGACACTCAGCGTTCCCGGAAGCCACGGTGACTGGGTGACCGACGGCGCCTACTATGCCGGCAACCTCTACCTTCACAATTCTTCCAGCCCAATCCAGCGAATAGACGCTACGGCGGGCGGTGCTCAGGTCAGCACCGGTCTCACCCCAACCTCCAACTACTCGGCAATGACCACGGATTTCGCAGCCGGTACGATCTACCTCGTCCCATACGGAGATAATTTCTACGGAACTGGGTTGACCCGTTACAACGTGACGGCGGCAACACTAACACCACTCACGGCCCCGCCGTCGGGCATCGGCTACAACTCCAGCCTGGTGTTGGTTCCGTGAGCCTGAGCTAGAGCTAGAGCCCCCTAAGCTGCGCGAGCGGCTAACTCGCGGTAGCGGCGACGTTCCCAGTCACGGGACGTCGCCGCTGGCGCGGCTACGCCCAATGATCGCCGCGCCTCAAACGTTGAAGCGGAAGTGAATCACGTCGCCGTCGCGCACGATGTAATCACGCCCTTCGATCGCGAGCTTGCCGGCTTCGCGGCACTTGGCCTCACTGCCGAGCGCGATCAGATCTTCCCACCAGATCACTTCGGCTTTGATGAAGCCGCGTTCGAAGTCGGTGTGAATCGCGCCAGCGGCTTGCGGCGCAGTCGAGCCCTTGGGCACGGTCCACGCGCGGCACTCTTGCTTGCCCGCGGTCAGGTACGTCAGTAGGCCGAGTAGCTCGTAGCCCGTGCGAATCACCGCATTCAAGCCGGGTTCTTTGAGGCCGACACTCTCCAAAAACTCCGGGCGATCTGCCGGCTCGAGCTCGGCGATCTGCTCCTCGAGCTGCGCGCAGATCGGCACCACGGGCGCGCCTTCTTCTTTCGCGAAGGCGAGCAGGGCTTGGTAGTGCTTGTTACCGGCGAGGTTGCCGAGCGAGCCTTCGTCCACGTTACCGACGTAGAACATGCGCTTGCTGGTGAGCAGCTGCATGTCGCGCAAGATGTCCTTCTCTTTTTCGTCGATCGTCAAAGAGCGCGCGGGCTTACCCTGATCCAAATGCGCGGTCAGTCGCTCGCACAGTCCGACCGCGAGCTTCTCCGTCGCATCACCGCCCTTGCTCTGCTTGCGCGCGCGGTCCAGCCGCTTCTGCGCGGTGTCCAGATCCTTCAAACAGAGCTCTGTTTGGATGGTCCCAATGTCGGCGACCGGGTCGACCTTGTTTTCGACGTGCACCACGTTCTCGTCCTCGAAGCAGCGCACGACGTGCGCCACCGCGTCGACCTCGCGAATGTGAGACAAGAACTGATTGCCGAGGCCTTCACCCTTGGAGGCCCCGCGCACCAAGCCGGCAATGTCCACGAAGCGGATGCTGGTCAGGACCTGCTTGTCGGAGCTGTACACCTTGGCCAGCGCACTGACCCGCTCGTCCGGCACTGCCACGATGCCGACGTTCGGCTCAATCGTACAGAACGGGAAATTCGCAGCCTCCGCCTTCGCGTTCGACAGCGAGTTGAACAAAGTGCTTTTGCCGACATTCGGCAGACCAACGATTCCACAGGAAAAACCCATCGCGCGCTCTCCTTAATGTCGAGCGTGCCAAGTTGCAAACCCGCGCGCCAGAGACGCGAGATCGCTCGGCAATCTTCTGAAACCGGACTAGCGTCAGGCGGTGCTTTCCATCGCAAACGTAACCGCCGACGCGCTCGACATGGAGCTGACCGAGCCTTTTGGGATCGCCACCGGCGCGCAACACCTGGCCGCGAACGTGCTGGTGACGCTGACACTCTCGGACGGGACCGTGGGGCTCGGCGAGGCCGCGCCCTTCCCCGCGGTCAACGGCGAGACGCAGAACGCGGTGTTGAGCGCGCTCTCCGCCGCAAGCTCCTCGCTTGCGGGGCTCGATGCGCGACGCTTTCGGCCCACCATCGGCATCGCCGAGCACGCGCTGCGCGGCACGCCGACTGCGCTCGCAGCCTTCGAGAGCGCGCTGTTCGATGCGCTCTGCCGCCGCGCGGGGATGTCGCTTTGGTCCTATTTCGGCGGCGCACAGCGCGAGCTAGTCAGCGATATTACGATCCCCACCGGCTCGGCCGAACACGCCGGAAGTGCCGCGCAGCGCGCCGTGCGCGGCGGCTTTGCGACACTGAAAGTAAAGGTCGGCGGCGCGCCCTTCGATCACGATCGCGCGCGCCTTTCGGCGATTGTCGAAGCGGCACCGAGTGCGCGCCTCGTCCTCGACGCAAACGCCAGCTTGAGCGCCCAGGCCGCGCTCGCCCTCTTGGAGGCTCTCGGGCATGCCAAGGGGCAAGTCGCGCTCTTCGAACAACCGACGGCGAAGGCCGACCTCGATGGCCTGCGCCGAGTTCGTGAACATGGCGGCGTGCCCGTGGCGGCGGACGAGAGCGCCTGCTCGGCGGCGGACGTCTTGACCTTGATCGGCGCCCAGGCGGTCGACGCGATCAACATCAAGACCATGAAATGCGGGATCCTCGAGGCGCTCGACATGATCGCCATCGCGCGCGCCGCGGGCCTCGGTTTGATGATCGGCGGAATGGTCGAATCCAAGCTCTCGATGACCGTATCGGCCTGCCTCGCGGCGGGCCTGGGCGGCTTTTCCTTCGTCGATCTGGACACCCCCTGGTTCCTGAAGAACGCACCGTTCACGGGGGGGTGGGTGGAAGGAGGCGCCACGCTCCGGCTCGATCAAATCACGAGCGGGCATGGTGTAAGCCACGTCTAGTTGACACTCGCCCCACAAAAAACCAAAGTTTAGCTCTATCCGCGGCCAGTGCGCTGGCCGGCTCTCCTGTGCCACCCGTCCTCCCCAAAGCTTCCGCGCCCGCTGTTCCGCCGACGGTCCCCCCCGATCCTCGGCAGCTCTCGCTGCCACTCGTGGCTCCGGGTTCCGTCATGGGCAGTGCCCGGTCCATCGCGCGCTCCGATCGCGTGTTCGTCAACCGAGATCTACGGCTCTCGAACATCGATTGGATCGGCTTCGACATGGACTACACCTTGGCGATCTATCGCCAAGAGCGGATGGACACGCTGAGCGTCGAGCTCACCATCGAGCGCATGATTCGCCGGGGCTACCCCGCGTACCTGAAGAACCTCTCGTACGACATCCGCTTCCCGATCCGCGGCCTGCTCGTCGACAAGCGTTACGGGCACGTGCTGAAAATGGACCGCTACAAGGTGGTGCAGCGCGGCTATCACGGCATGCGCCGGCTCCCGCACGAAGAGATCACCGCGCTTTATCACGACAAGCGCATTCGCCCGCACACTCCGCGTTACCATTGGATCGACACGCTGTTCGCGCTGAGTGAGGTCACGAGCTACTCGGCCATCGTCGAGGCCATGGAGAAGAAGGGCGAGCGGCTCGACTACGACAAGCTGTTCGCGGACGTACGCGCCTCGATCGACGAAGCGCACGCCGAAGGCGCCGTGTACGCGCAGGTCACGAGCGACATCGGCGCGTACATCGAGCGTGAACTGGAGCTCGCGCGCACCCTGCACAAGCTGCGTTCGGGCGGTAAAAGGCTATTTCTGCTGACCAATTCGCCGTTCGGCTACACCGACAAGGTGATGACGCACCTGCTCGCGGACGTCATGCCGGAATATCCTTCCTGGCGGCACTATTTCGAATTCGTGATTTGCTCGGCGGGTAAGCCTCGTTTTTTCCAAGACGGGCGACCGCTGATGGAGCGTGACGGCGACGTGCTGCGTCCCGTGCGTGAGAAGCTGGAGCGCGGCAAGGTGTACGAGGGCGGCAATCTCGAGGAGTTCGAGCGCCTAGTCGGCATGCGCAGCTCGGGCGTGCTGTACGTCGGCGACCACATCTACGGCGACATCTTGCGTTCCAAAAAAGAATCTTCTTGGCACACCTTGATGGTGATCCAAGAAATGGACGAAGAGATCGCCGCCTACGAAGCCTGCTCGGACGACCTCGGCCGGCAACGCGCCTTGGACGAAGCGCGCAACAAGCTGGAAGACGAACTTCGCTACCACCAAGGCCGCATCAAGGAGCTGACGCGAACCACGCCGCCACAAACGGGGCAAGCGGGGGACGACGAGAGCGAACGCACGCGCAGCAAGCGCTCGCTCGAGCGCGTGCGCGGTGAGCTCCGCAACCTCACGACGGAATACGAGATGCTCGCCGAGCGTATCTCACAGCGCTTCCACCCGTATTGGGGCCCGCTGTTGAAGGAGCAAAACGAGATGAGCAGCTTCGGCCTTCAGGTGGACTTGTACGCCGACATCTACACTCGCAGGGTATCTTGCTTGCGCGCCTATTCGCCCCAGCAATACTTCCATTCCCCGTATGATCTGATGCCGCACGAGCTGTGAGGCCTTCCCCCACCTGGCCCCTGAGCCGGTCAGTGACCGTCTATGACCGAGACGAGCTTTCCCGCGGGCAGCACGCTGGTGAGCGCTGCCCGCTGAAATCGGCAATTGCGACGAGCTAATGCGAAAAAGGCCTCGCAGGCCGAACTGTGCTACGGGATGCGCCGTTGCGATCGAGCTGAACTGACCAAAGGACTTGTTGGATGAATCTGGTTGAGTGGCTTCAAGGCTTGATGACGAGCTTCGGGGCATCGTGGGTCATGTGGCTGATGATCTTCCTGAGTGTGATCTCGGTGGCCATCATGCTGGAGCGTGGTTACTTCTACTTCACGCTACGCGACGACATTCCGAAGCTCGCGAGCGATCTGCGTCGCTTGCTGCGCGAGGACAACGCAGAGGGCGCTCTGCGTCAGCTCGAAGCGTCACCGAGCGCTGAAGCCGCGGTGGTGGTCGCCGGCCTGCGTGAGGCCGATCGCGGAATGAAGGCCGCGGACGAAGCCATGCAAGGCGCGCAAGCACTGCAGCGCATGAAGCTGGAACGACGGCTCGCTTACCTCGGAACGCTCGGCAACAACGCCCCGTTCATCGGCCTGTTCGGTACGGTGATCGGCGTCGTGCAAGCCTTCGAGCAGCTCGGCAAGCAGGGCATGACCACCGCACAGAACGCCTCCTCCGCCGCTCCCACGCAAGTGATGAGCGCGATCGCCGAAGCGCTGGTGGCAACCGCCGTGGGTCTCGTGGTCGCGATCCCCGCGGTCGCCATGAACAACTTCTACCAGCGCATCTCGCGCTCGATTTTGGCCAACACGGACGCCCTGAGCCACGTGCTCTTGTCCTACTTGGCCGGTGTCGAAGCCGGGCACGCCCCCGCACCGCCCGCTTCGCTCGCTGCTTCTGCCAAGTCGGACAAGGCCAAAGCGAAGCCCTCGGCGCCCACGGCGTCCGAGGACGAGTGAGTCATGGCCGGCGGCAGCAGTAACGACGATGACGGCATGGTCTCCGGCATCAACGTCACGCCGCTCGTGGACGTGACGCTGGTGCTGTTGATCATCTTCATGGTCACCGCGCGCATCATCGTCTCGCAAGGCATGCCGATGGATTTGCCGAAGGCGGCGAGCGGTGAGGCCTTGCAACAAGTCTTCTCCGTCGAGCTCGCGGCTGACGGCAAGACGCGCGTCGACTCCGACAACTTGGCGAGTGACGAAGCCATCACCCCGCTGGCTAAAGCCGCCAAAGCCAAGAACGCGGATCTGCGCGCCGTCATTCGCGCCGACAAAAAGGTCGAACACGGCCGAGTGATCCACGTGCTCGACTTGCTCAAACGCGCGGGCGTGGCAAAAATTGCCTTCGCAGTATCGCCGTCGGACAAGGGGGGCACCCCCGTCGAGGCTCCAGCAGGCAAGTAAGCAAGCGCCCCCACCCAGATGACGAGCACCGCCGACTCCATTAGCCCAAGCCAGGTTCGAGCCGCGGCCGGGTCGCAAGGCACGGATCCGCTGGCGCCGATTCTGTCGTTGGGCAAACGCGAGCTACGGCTGGGGCTGATCTGCGGGCTGCTCGGCTCGCTCTTTTTGCACGGCATCGTCAGTGTGCAAGCAGCCGCCACGCTCGGCGACGTGCACGCGTTTGCCGTGTTGGTGCGAGCCGAGGTGCGTGACCGTCTGCTCTCGCAAGTCGACGTCGATCTGAGCGAGCCCCCTCCGCCGCCGCCCGAGCCCACGCCCGAACCCGAGCCCGAGGCGCCGACCCCACCGCCGGCACACACCCCGCCTCCCGCGCCGAACACTCCAGCTCCCCCACCCCCCGCTGCGGCCGAGGCTGGCAAAGTGCTCACTGCGGATGCCGATCCAAACGAACCCGTCGATCTGACGGACAGCATCGTGACTGGTGAGGGCGACCGCTACGCTGGCGGCATCACCGCCAAAGACGGCACCTCCAAAAACGCGGTCCGCGACGGACGCGCACAAGCCGACGGCGTGGGTAAGGCCCCGCCAGGTCCCGTGGCGCCACCGCAGCCCACGGGCCCCGATCTCTCACGCCCCGCCGCTCCCCTGGCCGGCAGCTGGAACGACTGCGAATTCCCCGCCGAAGCCGACATCGAAGGCATCGACAGCGCCGTCGTACAACTCACCGTCACCGTCGGCCCCAATGGCCGCGCCAAGTCCGTCACGGTCTTGAAAGACCCCGGCTTCGGCTTCGGGCAATCCGCCCGCACCTGCGCCTTCCGCAAACAATTCAACGCCGCCTTCGATCGCTCCGGCACCGCGATCACCATGTCGACCGCCCCCTTCACCGTCCGCTTCACCCGCTGATTGAATCAGCAAGAGTGGGCGGTCACGATCCGGCATCGCAGCTCGTTGCACGCGACGTTCCTACCTTTGCCGTCAGACTTTGCGCGGCAAGGGCACGCGTTGAACATCCCTGAGCGCTCCGTGAGTTGAACCGCCAAGCCGCGGAGGCCGCAGAGATCAGAGGAGATTTTGGGGTTCACAGTTCGACGCCTACCGCGTCGAACATACGTCGGACTCCGTCGAGCTTCGCAAGCCCCGAATTCCCACGAGCGTCTCGGAGGTTCAGTTCCTCACCCAGCCGCTCTTGGCGCCTCGGCGGCCTCCGCGGCTTGGCGGTTCAAATTCTGGGAGCGAACCGAGCGCGCCGCGCGGTCGAGCGCAGGACATCGTCGACGTCCGCGGACGTCGCTCCGAGCCGGGCACACCGCGCGCTGCGAGGTGCGTTGCTGGCTCGAGAGCGCCCCTAAAATTTGCCGCTGATGGACAGGAAGGTGAGTTTGTTGTTCGTTTCGCGGAGGCGGCCAAGCAGCATGCGGACGATGCTCCACAGCACTTCGTAGGCTAGGTCTTTGTGCAAGAAGAGCAGGTCGTCGAAGCCGTCCTTGGGGATTGCGAGCAACACACAGCGCTCATGCACGCGGGCGTCGGCGGAGCGTGGCGCTTCGTCGAGCAGCGCCATCTCGCCGAAGATTTGTCCGGGGCCGAGAACGGCCAGCGCTTCCTCCCCCATTCCCGGCACGTCACGGCTGATGCGCACCTTGCCTTCGAGGATGAGGTAGAGCTTGTCGCCCGCGTCGCCGTGTTGAAAAATTTTCGTACCGAGCGCGTGGCTCTCCTCGGTCGCGACCTTGGCAATGAGCTCGATCGCCTGCGGCTTGAGCCCAGCGAAGAGATCTACTTTGGCGAGCTGCTCGATGCGGTCGTTCATGAGGCCGATCGGACTCTAGCCTCAAAAGTTCATCACCCGCACGCGGCCACGCCGCGTCTGAGCGAGCCGCCAAGCCCGTCTCCAATCGGGATGAGACGACGAGACAAAAAGTCCGCTCTGTAGCCATCCACAGCCTGTGGAGATCCTCCGCACAGCTTCCGGAGCAATTCATAAACCATTGTATTTACTAGTTATTTTAACTAATCTTCTGTACACGCCGCACAGAATTTGACGTCTTTACACCTGTTCAGTATCCTACGCCGGCTATGCAAGGCTTGACCGGTCGCCAAGAACAAACGTTGGACTTCATCCGCAAGTCGATCGAAGAGCGCGGCTACCCGCCCACTCTCCGCGAGATCGGCGAATACATGGGGATTCGCTCGACCAACGGGGTCAACGATCACCTGCGTGCTCTCGAGCGCAAAGGCTACCTTCGTCGCGAGGACATGAAGAGCCGCGCGCTCAAGCTGGTCAGCAATCCCGAGAGCTCGACCCCGGTCAAGGTCGCGGACGATGACATGGTGGAGGTTCGCGTCCTCGGGCGCGTCGCCGCCGGTCTCCCTCTGCTCGCGGAAGAAAACGTGATCGACACCGTGCGTGTCGACCGCATGTTGGTGCGCGGCGGCCGCGAGGTGTTCGGCCTGCGCGTGACCGGTGATTCCATGATCGAAGCCGGCATCATGAGCGGCGACTACATCTTCGTGAAGAAGCAGTCGACGGCCGAGCGCGGCGACATCGTGGTCGCCTTGATCGGCGACGAAGCCACGGTGAAGCACTTCTACCCCGAGCGCGACTATGTGCGCTTTCAGCCGGCGAATTCGCAAATGGCGCCGATTTTGGTCCGCGCCTCGGATTTCAAGTCGACCATGCTGCTCGGCAAAGTCGTCGGCGTCTATCGTCGCCTCTGAATTCGGCTCGGTTGACGTCAGACCGGCTAGATTGCTAGCGTTTCCTGGATCTAGGCCTTGCGAGCGCGAGGTCTAGCTGTCGAGGAACGGAGCCCGGTGCGAAGCGTCAATCCCAGTCATAGGCCAGAGCGACGCTGGCTGCTGCTCGCATGCGCGATTGTCGTGCCGACGCTCACCGGTTGTGGCAGCACGCTGTATTCGATCCAAGCGACGTCGGCCTCTGGCAAACTCGAGCAAGCGCGTGAGCTCGGCGCCGAGCAGTCCGCACCGTACGAGTATTTCTACGCCAAGGAGCATCTGCAAAAGGCGCAGTCCGAGGCCGCCGAGGCCGACTACAGCGACGCCGTGAATCTGGCCGAGGCGAGCGAAAAGTACGCTGAAAGCGCGATCCGCCTGGCGCGTGAAGCGCGCAGCGGAGCTCCGAAATGAAGGCTCGTCTCGCGTTCGTCGCGCTCGGCTTGCTCGCCATTCCGCTCGTGCTGACGCAGTGCACCCAATCTGCGGAAATGCGTGGCCGAATCGAGGGGCTCGAAAAGATCGTCGACCAAGCTGAACGCAACGGCGCGATGCGCTGTGCGCCGCGAGAGCTGGCGATCGCGCGCAGCCAGCTCGAATTTGCCAGCATCGAGCTCGACCAGGGTTTCGTGTCCAAAGCGCAAGCGCATTTGGCCAAAGCCGAGCCCAACGCGCATGCGGCCGAGATGTTGTCACCTGCGCAGAAGTGCGCACATTTGCCCGACGGGGACGGCGATGGCTACGCGGATCCGTTCGACAAGTGCCCGACCAAGCCGGAGAACTTCAACGGCTATCAAGACGACGACGGCTGCCCGGACGACCCCGACACCGACCGCGACGGCATCGCCGACTCGGTTGATCAGTGCGAGTTGAACCCCGAGGACAAGGACGCCTACCTCGACACCGACGGTTGTCCCGAGCCGGACAACGATTTGGACGGCTTGCTGGACACCGCCGACAAGTGCCCGAACGAGCCAGAGGACTTGGACGGCTACGAAGACGAAGACGGCTGCCCCGATCCGGACAACGACAAGGACACCGTTCCGGACGTCAAGGATCAATGCCCGAACGAGATCGGCTCGACGACCCAGGAGCCGCTCGGTTGCCCGGGCAATCGTCTCGCAGTCGTCACCGATTGTGAAGTGAAGATCACGCAGCAGATTCACTTCGAGACCAACAAGGACAAGATCCGCCCGGAGAGCTTCCCGGTACTCGACGCCGTGGCAGACGTGCTCGCCAAGAACCCGAAGATCACGCTCGAAGTCCAGGGTCACACCGACAACAAAGGTGCCGCCGCCTACAATAAGGACCTATCGAACCGCCGCGCCCAGTCGGTCATGAAGTACCTGAGCGCACATGGGGTCACTAACGCGCGGCTCACCGCTCAGGGTTACGGGATGGAGCGCCCGCTGGTGGACAACAGCACCGCCGACAATCGTTCACTCAATCGCCGCGTCCAGTTCGTCCGCTCCGAGAGCAGTAAAGAGGGCTGCCCGAAAACCGGCACCAGCAGTCCCTGATTGGTCCGGTTCGAGCGGGCGCCGGCAGAAAAGTCCGGGCTCGGTAGACGCCCTCCGTCGGGACGCCACGCAGGGCACCGAAGGCAGACGAATTAGGGGCGATTCCGGGGCCCAACTGATCTACGAAGGGCTCTACCGCCATTAGATTTCTGCCGGCGCCGAGCGCCCGGCCATTGATTCAGCCCGCAACTCCGGCTCTGCTCTGAGAGCCACCCCGTTTGGAGGACTACGTGTATCGCCGATTGTCGATCCGACTGCTTTGCTTGGCCCTGTTTACTTTCTTCACGCTCCCGGCGTTCGCGCAATACACGCGCGACAACGCAGCCTCGAAGAAGATCGACGAGGCCATCAACGAGCACTATCTGGCGACCGACTTCGACAAGGCCGAGCAGGTCCTCACGGGCACCATCAACGCCTGCGGCGACAAGTGCAGCCCGCCAGTGATCGCCAAGGCCTGGATGTACGTCGGCATCGTGCGCGGTAGCGGTAAGAACGATCAAGCGGGCGCGAAGGACGCTTTTCAAAAAGCGCTCGCGAGCGATCCGTCGACCAAGTTGGACGTGCAGCTTGCGACCCCCGAGACGCAAAAGACATTCAACGATCTGGGCGGAGCCGGCGGCGCAGCCGGCGTGGGCGCGGCAGCCGCCGTTGCAGCGCCAGCCGCTGCGGCCGACGATGGTGCAGGCGACAAGGGAGGCCTGAAGTGCACGCCGGACGTGCGCGAGTTGCAGACTCTACGTCCGATCCCGCTCGAGTGCACCAGCGACGAAGAAGTCGGCGGCATGGAGATCCGCTACAAATCCTTCGGCTCGGAAGAGTGGCACACCGTCAAGATGAAGAAGGTCGGTGATGCGTTCCGCGGCGAAGTGCCGTGCGAAGCCACCAGCGTTGCGGGCACGCTCAAGCTGTACGTGCGCGCCAAGGACGCCTCTGGCGAAACCGTGGATTCTTTCGGTTCCAAGGCGAAGCCGGTCGAGTTCATGTCGAGCGAGAACACGACCGCGACGCCCCCGAGCTACCCCGGTGAAGCGGCGCCCAACCGTTGCCTCGCAAAAGAAGAATGCCCGCCGGACTTTCCGGGATGTCAGAACGGTGCAGCGCGCGGTAACAAAGCGTGGGGCGTCGCTTGTGACAACACCAACGAATGCAAGATCGGCTTGGTCTGCGGTAGCGAGGGCACTTGTGAGACGCCCGCCGCCTGCGAGAATAACTCCGATTGCGAATCCGGAGAGTGCGTCGACAACAAGTGCTCCGTGCCCGAAAGCAGCGCGCCCGCTGGCGGCTACAAGAAGAACTGGTTCGGCCTGCACTTCGGGCAGGACATCGCGATCATGGGCGGCAGCGACGTGTGCAGCCTCTCCTCGCGCGAAAACAACGGCTACACCTGCTACGACGAAGGTTCGGAGAACTGGTACACGGGCAACCCGTTTCCCGGCGCGGGGATCTCGACCGGTACCGTGCTCGCGACGCAGCGTATCCTGCTCAGCTTCGACCGCGCGGTGACTCGCAACTTGACGCTCGGAACGCGCATCGGTTTCGCGTTCGGCGGGGGACCGCCAGTGCCGGAGAGCACCGATCCCAAGAAGCAGCCGTCCAAGACGTCGAAGTTCCTCCCCTTCCACGCGGAGCTTCGGCTTGCCTATTGGTTTGGCAAGGGCGTGTTCGCGAAGAAGGGCCTTCGCCCGTACGTTCACGTGGGCGGTGGCCTTGCGCAAGTCGACGGCAAGGTCAAAGTCCGGGTGGCTGATTGTCCGGAGTCGCTCGACAACGAGACGTACAACAAGTGCATCGCGGGCGATCATTCCGTGGCCAACGAGGACTACAACGTCACTGAGGCGCGTCCCATGGACGTGTGGCGTCGGATGGGCCCGGGCTTCCTCACCGCCGGCGGCGGCATCGTCTACGCTTTCACGCCGCAACTGGGCGCTCAGCTGAACCTGAACCTGATGGTCATGTTGCCGAACTCGGGCTTCGTAATGCAACCATCGCTCGGCGTGCAATACGGCTTCTGAGCTCAGCGGCGAGACGGCACGCTGCGGCCAATGCGGCGCAGCACCTCTTGCAGGTCTTCCCAAACCTCACGCTTCGCCGCCGGAGTGCGCAGCAAATACGCCGGGTGAAACGTGGGCATCACGTCGATCTGACCGCGGTAAGATTTCCACTTGCCGCGCATGCGCATGATGCCCTCGCCGGTGCCGAGTAAGCCCTGCACCGCAGTCGCCCCCAGCGCGACGATCACGCGCGGGGCTATCAGCTCGAGCTGCTCGTTCAGGTAGGGCATGCAGGCCGCCATTTCATCGGGCTCCGGCTTGCGGTTGTCCGGCGGGCGACACTTGACGATGTTGCACACGTAAACTTCGTCGCGTCCGAGCCCCATCGCCTCGATCATGCGATCGAGCAATTGACCGGCTTTGCCGACGAAGGGTAGGCCCTGCGCGTCTTCGTCCGCGCCCGGACCTTCACCGACGAAGCACACGCCCGAGCTGCCGGTCCCGCGCGCAAACACCGCTTGTTTGCGTTGCTTGCACAGACCGCAGCGCGTGCACGCTCGCACGATCTCCGCTAGCACTTCGAGCCGTCGGGGCTCGCCCTGCGCGCTGCTCGCAAGATCGCCCGGGGCCGCGGCGATCACGGGTGCGGCAGCCAGCACCGAAGCCGGGGCCGCGGACAAAACCGCCGGAGGGGGCTGGGGCGCCGACGCCTGCGCCGCGCCTGCCACAGCCGTCACCGCCACTTCGCGAGGCGCGCGCTCGAGACCCGTTGCGCCGGTCACGACTTGCCAATCGAGGTGCGCACGCAGTGCACGCGTCAAGAAACGGAGCTCCTCGAGCGCCGCGTCGTCCGTCATCGTCGGTAGTCCGGTTGGCCGCGCGTCATCGAGGCACCCATTCGGACTCAGTGATCGTGGGCAGCCAAGAAACGCTCGGCGTCGAGCGCAGCCATGCAGCCCGTGCCGGCTGCGGTAACGGCCTGGCGATACACCCAGTCCGCGACGTCACCCGACGCGAATACGCCGGGCACGCTGGTCCGTGTGCTGCCCGGCTCGACCTTCAGGTAGCCATTGTCGTGCACTTCCAGCTGGCCTTTGAACAGGTCCGTGAGCGGCGTGTGCCCGATGGCGACGAACAACGCGCCCGCGTTGATCGTCCGTGTGTCGCCGGATTTCAGGTCCTTGACGCGGACCGCGGTCACCTTGTCTTGCGTCACGTCCAACACTTCCGTCACGACGTGGCTGCGCAAGATCTTGATCTTCGGGTTCGCCGCCACGCGGTCTTGCATGGCTTGCGAGGCACGGAACTCGTCTCGACGATGGATCAAGGTGACATTGCCGCACAGACCGGCAAGGTAGCTTGCTTCCTCCATCGCGGTGTCACCACCGCCAACGACCACCACGTCTTGCCCGCGGAAGAGCGCGCCGTCACACACCGCGCACGCGCTGACGCCCTTGTTCTTCAGCTTCTCTTCCGTTTCGAGGCCAATGTAGTTGGCGCGCGCGCCGGTGGAGATGATCAGCGTCTGCGCCAGATGCAGGATGTTTTCGTCCTCACCTACCCAGACCTTGAACGGACGCGACGAGAGATCGACCTTTTGCACGTCGGCGGTGATCAGCTCCACGCCTTGATGCTCGGCTTGCGCGCGAAAATTCGCCATCAAGTCTTGCCCAGAAACACCCTTCGGGAAGCCGGGAAAATTCTCGACCTCGGTGGTGAACATCAGCTGCCCACCCGGAATCAGCCCACCGGCGTTGAACCCCTCCACACACAACGGCTTCAAGTTGGCGCGCGCCGCGTAAATCGCCGCGGTGAGGCCCGCCGGGCCAGAGCCGATGATGAGCACTTTGTGCAGCCGAGGTTCACTCATGGCTCGCGGTCTAGCATTTGTCTGGCCGGGCGTGCAGGCTCCGGGACGGCAAACCAAGCTTTCAAGAGCCTAGAACCACTGCCCCGACCCGCTAGGGATTTTTTGATGGTCACGAGGCACGTCACACGCCATCAAAGCCTTCGGCGTCCAAGTTCGGGAATCCTGCACGCCACGAGCTGCGATGCTGGATCGCGAGCGCCCAACCAATCAAACCTGGGCGCGGCTCCCTGAGTTTGAACCGCCAAGCCGCGGAGGCCGCCAAGGAGCCAAGAGCGGCCCAGGTAGAAACTGAATCTCCAAAGCGGCCATAGAAATTTTTGGGGTTTGCGAAGCGCAACGAAGTTCGAAATATCTTCGACGCGACCGGCCGCGGAGAGGAGCCCCCGCTCTCCCTCAGATCTCTGCGACCTCCGCGGCTTGGCGGTTAATCCCCCCTCGTCACGCGCCGTGAAGCGCTGCGGCGTCGCCGCCATCACGTCTCGTTTCGAGCCTCAGTCCATGATCGGCGAGGCTTTGAGGGCGGCTTTGCCGTCTTTTACGTAGACGCTGAATTTGACGCGTTTGGCGCCGTGGCGGGTGAGGAGTTCTTCGTTCTTCTTTTTTAGCGTTTGTTCGAACTTCTCGTAGGTGAAACCGTCAGTGGTTTCGCCGCACTGTTGCTTCAGGCCCACGAAGTCGTTGAAGACCGCGTGCCACTCCGCAAGCTCGGCGGCTGCGCCGTCGCGCGAGGGAGGCACGGGCAAACGCCGCGCGACGGAGGAGTCTTCACTCGACAGGGTGGTATCGAGATTGACCCCCGGTGGGCTGCCGGGACGCACGGGCGGGCGCGGCAGCTTGGGGTTCGTCGGAGCGTTGGGGACCGAGCGCGCGGGCATTTGGCCGGAGCTCGGCGAGGGCATGCTCGCCGGATCTCCGGGGAAGCTGAACGCGCTCATTTGCGGCTGATCCGGCAGATTGCCCAGTACTTGCTTCATGTCGGCAGGGCCGCGACGCGGTCCCCCGCCCTTGGCCAGCACCTGGTCCATGCCATCGTTCAAGTCCGAAGCGATCTTGCGGAATACACCGCGGAAGCGGCTCGGCTGCAGCTGATCGGTTTCGCCCTTGGCTAAGCGGTGGGCTTCATTCTTGAAGATGGCGATCGGGCGGGTGTGCTCGAGCACCGAGAACACGATGCCGATCACGGCCGCGAGCACCGCCACCAAGATCGCGACCGGCAATTTGGCTTGCTGCTTGTCTTTGTCGTCAGCGGTCTTGAAGAACCCGAACAAGCCGTCGACCGAGACCGGCAGGCGCGCGACTGCGAAACCGCCACCGAGCTGCCAGGCTTCACCGGGCAGGCGCGAGTACTGCACGCCCAGCATGCCGCCGATCGTGCGCACCTTGCTGCGCCCTTTTTCTTTGTACTCGGGGTCCTGCTCGAGCGACGCCATGTCGCCCACGATTTGATCCAAGTTGCCGATGGCAAAGCCCTCGGGAGCCCCAGAGGAAGTGCGGTCACCGTTGGCGTAGAACGCGATGGCGGCGCCCGTACGCGAAGACAGCTCGCGTGCAAAGCGATCGTCGACGATACGCGCACCGATGATGGCGCCCGCGGGCAGAGCGCCCATGTCGTATTCGACGGGGCGCGTCACCACGCGATAAATGCGATCCAAGATCAGGGTGTCGTCACGGACGTAACCGCGCAAGGCGTCGGCCACGACGGGGTAACCACCGAGCTCGAAGTCACTGAGCCCGCTCGCCTGCTCGTAGCCCAGACGAGCGACGACACGCCCTGCCTGGTCGACCGCAAATACGGCGTCGAACTGCTCGTCTTTGGGGATCGTGTTGTTCACTTTCTTCAGTGCGGCCAGCAGCTTCTCGCGAGCTTCGTCCGGGACCTTGGCCTCGGAATCGGTCGACTTCTGTAAGTACTTGGCAATGTCGGGGTCGACGCCGAATTGGATCAGACGACCGGAACGTTGACGAGCGTCGTCGCGCAAGTACCAGGCCACGACCTGGGAATCGGACGAGAGCGCTTCACCCATCGCTCGGGCGCCGGCGCGGTTGTACATGCTGGTCGCGATCGAGAGCAGGAAGACCGAAAGCCCCAAGAACAGGCCGAGCAGGACGTACCAAAATCGTGAGAGTACCATCGCTATTTGGCGCCTTCTTTGGGCTCTGCCGACGAATCACTCGCCTTGTCCGCAGCCGCGCTGTTGTCGTTCACCTTGACCGGAACCTTGAGCTCGATGTCGGCCGCAGCCACCGTCACCGGCGTCGCTGGCCCCACTTTCTTACCGGCGAAAAATGCCTGCAGCACGTAATCGCCCGGCTCCTGAATGTTGAGCGAGAACTCGCCCTTCATGGACGGGTACGCGGCCTGCGCGAGGTTGGGCTCGGACACGATCCACATGCGAAGGCTGGGCGCGGCCTCGTCGCGGATCTCGAACACACCCGCTCCAGGGACGGACCAATCACGGGTGGCCCCCGGTCCCGTGTCGCTCGCCGCGAAGGTCTTGATGCCCACCCCGAACAGCTTGTGCTTGAACGGGTCGGTGTTCTGAAACGTGAGGCGCGTACCCGGCGTCACGACCAGGGTGACCGGCGTGGTACGCCCACCACCGACGCGAATCAGCACCGGGGGCTGCGCTTTCTGCGGGCTCACGGCGATCGCCGCGATGCACAGCTCCTTGGGAATGTGCGGGAACGGCCGGCGGAACTCCGCGCGCACGGTCGGCACCGGCTCACGAAATGAATACCCGTGGTTCTTCGGGTCCTTGGCTTCCGCCCAGACGGGGTTTTGCAGGGCACGAAACCCCTCGAAGCGTCCCTTGATCCGGGCGGCATCGGCGCTCGTCGGCAGGGCGACGAGACCAGCGACCAGTAACAAGGGCCAGCTGCGGCGGAGGCCGCGCGTGCGTGAAGACCCAAAGGGGTTGTGGCAGGCGTTCATTGCCGCGTCACGGTAATCCAGGGCGCGTGACAACGGAAGCGCGGAGTCACTTATCGCGCGGCTTTCCTCTCCCTTTCCCGCACACCTCCCACGCCCGTGGCATCGGCTCACGTTCAACCCACAAAAGGCGAATGGGCCGGCGTTTTAGACCGGCCCATTCATAGGTTCCTGACCACGTGAGTCGCGAGGCGCGATGAGTACTCCGAACCCCTAGCTTAGCTAGGTGGGAAACTCTTATTTCGCGGCTTCCGGCTTCCCGGTGAGGTTTTCCGGGCCTAGCGCTCCACCACGAACTCGTCTCCCGATTCAGAATGCTTGTAAGGGATTCGTTAGTACAGCCTCCCGGGCTCTGCAGAGGGAACCGCTTTTCACCATATGGACGGCGGCACCTTTGTCAATCTCGGGCGTGCGAAAAGCACGCTAATTTTCTCATTATTTCATGTGCTTCCGATCGTTTATCGGGCACGCCTTTCGCGCTCGTCGCGGACGTCGGGCGACGCGATTCGCGCGTCCGTCGGCGAACCGGCCGGCCCTTGACGAGCGCGCGAGCCCGGGGCGCTTTCAGAATTACCGAAAACTGGGCCGGCGGGCTCGGGATCCTGCAGCTTCGGCCCCATGAGCTTTGCAGAGATCCCGGCGGAGATTGACGGCTTTGGCACCGGCGAGGTGAGCCTCGTAGGTCCCGAGGTACTGCGCGAGCTGCTGCGCGCCGCCGCCGACGACGACTACCTGTGCGTGGCGCTGAGCCCGCCCGGACCCGGCCAGCGCGGAGAGCTGGCGCTGGTGATTTCCGAAGCCATCGATGGAGCGCTGGAGCAGCACGGCGCGTGCCCTCCGGGCATCGGAGCGGCGAGCGATCTGGGCGCTTCACTCAGTGATCAGCTGTACCGCGCGCGCTTGGTCGAACTGCGTGGCCTCGCGCTTTCATTGCCGACGCTCGAAGGCATCGCTAACCTTGCAGGCGCGCTCGACGCCGAAGACAGCGCGGTGCTGCGCTGGTGGATGGCCGCGACGCGTGAGCGCCCCGTGCGAGTGTACATCGACGCCAAGAACCGCTACGCGGGCGTGTACGATCGACCCACTCCGCTGCAAGAGTTGCTGGATCAGCGTCCGCGCCGCACTCAGCCTCCGGCGCCCGCCCTCGCGCCCGAAGTGAGCGCCAGCTCCGAAGCGATGGAGCTGTCCTCGCCGCCTCCGGTGGTGGCACTGCACGAGCAACTCGAACCGCCGAGCGAGCCGACGTCGGCGAGCGACGACTCGATTGACGAAGATTCGATCAGCGAAGAACCGGCCGCCCACGTCTCGACCGAAAGCGCAGAATCGCCCTCGATTATCGCGGATTTGGGCGCAGATTTCGTGGCTGCGCTGGCTGATTCGAGCCAAGAGCCGCCCACGGTCGAAGCCGCAACCGACGCGACCAACGCGCCGGTCGCGCCATTCGACCTCGAGCTCCCCTTGTCCGCCCCCGCGGCAGCGCCCCTGCCCGCGCCCGTCGAGGAAGCAGTCGAAGCCGTGCCGGTCGCAGCTGCCGAAGCGACGGTCGAGAGCATCGAATTCGCGCACGGACCGTTGTTCCCGGATGCCGACAGCCATTGGCGCACCTGGATGCACGATCTCGAAGCCGCGCGCGGACCGAAGCCACTCGGTGTCGTCGAGCGCATGTTCGTCACCAGCTACGTCCCGCTGTGCGATGCGCTCGCCCGCGGCATCGCCGCACCCGAGGCCAAGCGCGCGGTCGACACGTGGTCTGCGAGCTTCGAGCAAAGCTACAAGGAAGCGTTCGACGCGCTGCGCGTGCGCGGCAAGCGCCCGACGATGGTGCTCGACGTGCCCGAGCTCGCGTTGCGGATGGGTCGACTCCACGGGGCCCGCTCGGTGCAACTGGTGCTGGTCGACGGCTTGCGCTTCGATCTCGGCTTGCGCGTCGAGCAGCGGCTGCGCAGCTTGCTCGGCCAAGGCGCAGCGCTCACCGAGCGGCTGTTGCTCTGGTCCGCGCTGCCCGCCACCAGCGCCGTGCAGCTCGAGTTGATCGGTCGCGGCGCAGAAGCACTGCGCGAGTTCACGGGCCACGTCGAATCCGAGGTGCCGGTCGCGCGCGGACGCATGGCCAGCACCTTGCGCCGAATCAAGGCTGGTCACCGCGAGCTGCTCAAGCTCGACATCGTGGAATCAAGCGTGTCAGAGCCCGTGTTCGGCAACGAGACCGACCGCCTCGACGACCTCGCCGACGAAACGGCGACCGCGCTCGGCGCTTACATGAAGCGCTTGCCCGCGCGTACGCTGGTGATGATCTTCGGCGATCATGGCTTCGTGCTCGACTCCATTGGTAGCGGCACCACGCGTGCGCGCCACGGTGGCGCCTCGCCGGAAGAGGTGCTGGTTCCGGCGTATGCGTGGCTCGTGGGCGGCGTGCACTGAGCTTCGCCAGATTTGCGCTCCGCGTCTCAGCTGGGTGGAGGCTATCCTCGAGCCACGGTAAGATGCGGCAGAACCAGCCCGCAACGAGCCGCCTCGCGCACGATGCCGCACAGATCTCGAGCGAGTTCTTGGGCGCTTTCATCGCCGAGCTCCAGGTCACTGCGAAGCCTGCCGATGCTGGAGGCGCGCGTCGCCGCCAGTAGCAGACCGAAACGTTCCCGGTCCCAAAGGAACGGCGTGAGCGGTGGGCTGTCGATGCGGATACCGTCATCGACCTCCGCCACACTCGGCTCGCCGCGAAACGAAAGCTTGGTCGAAAGCAGCGTTTCCTCATTGCTGTGAGCCAGCGCGAGGCCCGACAAAAGCGCATCGATATCGGCGCTGGAGCCGTTTCCCCAAACCAAGCCCGAGGCTCGATACGACTGATTGAACGGCGTCTCCTGGTTGATGACCAAGAGGTACGCCGTCGTGATCGAGCTGATGCCCGCGCGGTCGAGGTGCTCGCGCCGGCGTTGCACGCGACGTGCGTACTCGTCGTAGCCCGTCCTGAGCGCTGACGCTTCATGCACCGAACAATATTCATCGAGATCGAGGTCGCCATCATCGAGGAGCAGAATCGCGCCACGCGGGCCGATCAGTTCACGGATCGTTTCGAGCAGTTTCGCACCGCGTTCATTTGGCACCTGCAGGTACACGAACGCCCTTCCTTGCGGAGCCAGGTGGTCGACCAAACCGCTGAGGATGCGACGCTCGAGCTCGTCGCCACGCGAACCTCCATGCAGATAGGTCACGAGGTCTTCGAGCGGCGCAGAAACGAACGGCGGCTGGCAGACAATCAGGTCGAACACCTCACCCGCAACGGGTTCGTACAAGTCACCCACTCTCGCCTCGACGTTGCTGGCGCGATTGATTGCAAGATTGATGCGCCCGAAGTCGATCGCCCGAGGATAAATATCCGTCATCACGACGCGTTCGGCGACGCTCGAAAGGCCCAACGCCAACGCACCCGCACCGCAGCCGAGGTCCAGCGCTCGCCCGACTTTCCCCGTCGGAAACGCCAGTCTGAGGAGGCTCCCCGTCGCTCGCCAAGCCCCCATGACGACATCCCCTTGAAGCAGGTGCGGATCGGCCAGGATGAATCTGCGCCCGAACAAGCCCATTTCGAAAGGCGAATAGAGGCTCGAGCCGGCGCCCTCAATCAATCCCGCATGCTTCAACCACTCGAGTCGTTCGCTGCCAAACGCGGCCAACACGTCCTTCGATTCGACGTGATCGCCGAAGAAGAGCAGTCGCAACACCAGCGGTAGAGCCCCCGACGTTCGCCGCAAATGATAGTGCAAGAGCGGGACTCGCAGCACTTCCGGCACCTCTTGAGCGACTTCGATCAGCGGGGCGACTCGCTCTGGCGTCACCTCGAGTTCGCTGAGCCACGCACCCAAACCATGCCACGTATCGAGACTCACACGTCCAAGCTGATCCAACGTGGGTAGGACCATCACCGGCTCCGCACGAAGCCGGCAATGCGGGCGCTAGGGAAAACCATGCTCTTCCCTTATCACAGGGACCGCGCTTGCCAGCTGGTTTTGGTCTACGCTCGACTCGTTGAACCGCTCGAAACTGAGTACACCCGAGGCTACCCGCCATTGAGTCGTATCGCGCCGAATCGCTCGACCCGCTGGGGAATATTGCTCGGATGTGCTCTGACAATCGTCGTCGTCGGTCACCTTCATTTCGCAAACATCACGTTCGACGACGCGTTCATTTCCTTTCGCTATGCCGAAAATCTGGCTACTGGGCGCGGCCTCGTGTTCAACGTGGGCGAGCGCGTCGAGGGCTATTCGAATTTCCTTTGGACTGTGCTGTTCGCGGTCCCGGTTTGGCTGCATGTCGATCGCTACGAGCTCGGCTTGCTGGTCACAGCCAAGGTGCTGGGCGTACTGCTCAGCATTGGGACCTTGCTGATCGTGACCCGCACCGCTTCGCTCGGACGAAGCCCCGAACAGCGGACAGCGCCGTTGGCAGCACTGTATCTGGCGTCGCTCGCTCCGTTCTCGATTTGGGGGATTGGCGGCCTGGAGACGCCACTCGTGACGCTGCTGATCGCGCTCGCAGTTCATCTTCACTTGTGCGAGGACGCGACGCTGAGCGCTGGACGCCCCCGGATCGCGTGGTCCTACGTCGCGTTGCTGCTTGCGGCCATCACGCGGCCGGAGCCTGTGGTGCTGATCGTCCCGCTGGCGGCAGCTCGCCTAGCGCGTGAATACCTGTGCGCGGGCAGAGCGAGGTTCAAGCGTGCGCTGCTGGAACTCGGACTGTTCGCTCTGCCTTATGCGACGTTTCTGGCCTTTCGTTACGGCTACTATGGGCAATTCGTGCCCAACACCTACTTCGCCAAGCTGGGAGGCGACGAGAGTGCCGTACTGCGTGGAAGCCGCTATGTCGCAGCGGCCTCCGACCACATGAACTGGCTATGCTTGCTGGTCGTGTGCGGCTCGTTCATTTTGCTGGCGCGTCGCCTCAGCTATCGACTCGGTGTCGTGCTGCTCTTGACCGCCCTGCAGATCGCAGTCGTGCTGTACGAAGGAGGCGATTGGATGCCTGGCTGCCGGCTGCTGGTGCCGAGCTTGCCACTGATCGCGCTGCTCGTGTCCGAGGCCTGGCGGGCGATCGGCCTGATTTCACGCGCTGATTTGGCGCCCACGGGCGGAGCACCGAGCTGGCTGATTCGGCCGGAGTGGCTCGCGGCTTGGCAAACAGCCGTTCGGAATTCTGCAAAGCAGCGCTGGAATATGCTGCTCGGGCGCGGGCTGCGAGTGACCGCGTACGCCGCCTTGGCCATGGGTTGCCTGGCGAGTAGCGTCGGCAGCTTCGACACCATCCCGATGCGGGCGGAGCTTTCGGGTCTGCATGGCCTGCAATTGAGCCACTCGCGCTACTTCGGCATTGCACGTTGGATGCAGCATGGGCTCCCGGGCCCGGGCTTACTGGCAATTGGTGAAGCGGGCGTCATTCCCTACTACACCAAGCTGCCGATTTTGGATCTTCACGGACTGATGGACCCGTACGTTGCCCGCTTGCCCGGTGCAATGCACCGGAAGTACGACGGAGACTACGTTTTCCGACGGAAGCCGAGATACGTGTTCTTGCTCGTCCGTCGCGCAGCCGACGGCAAGCTGAGCTCGGATCACGTCTACGCCCAAGGGCTACTCGAAGACCCGCGCTTCAGCGAGAGATATGGCCCACTCCGCGACTTCGGATTTGCCATCTTGTATGCGGAGAAGAGCGCGCTAAACACCCAGGGCTAGACACTGGACGAGCGCTTCGCCGAACGCGCGGCTGCCGCGCCGGCAGCAGTCACTTGCTGCGTGCCGGTCGCCGCAAGAACCGACGCTGGACGGCGTCGCGCGAAAGCAACACCGGGAACAGCAACACGTAAGGCAGGATCAGCAGCCAGTCCTTGGTCGTGAGCGGCACGGGCAGGTCGTGCATCGAGCCGTAGCGCACACCGCTCCAGATCCAAACGACGTAACCGGTGAGACCGAGAATGGGTGCGGAGAGCTGCGTCCAACGCGCACGCCACGATACATGCTCGAGTTCTGCCAGGTTCGCGAGCCGCTGAGCTTCATGCGCCTGCTCGACACGGAGTTGCACCATGCGTTCGAGCGCGGGTTCTTGCGCGAGGTAGCGCTGCGTGCGACGCCGTAGCATCGAATAGCCGGCGAAGCCGAGCAGCGAGGGCCCGAGGATGTACAAGATCCGCACGAGCAGCGGGTGCTCCGTCGATTCCGAAAGCATGCGAATCGCAGTCAGGCTGCCGATCATGGCGCCGCCGTAGAGCCAGATCGCACGAGCTGCCCGGAATGTGGCGATCGAACGCACGAAGTATTGTCCGCGGCTCGCCACCGAAGCTTCGTCCGCCGGCTGGTTCGGCGCGCGCAGCGCGGCCAAAATCTCTGCGAACGAGAACGCCGCAAGCAACGTGGCCACCGAGAGCGCGAGCAAGAACGTCCCTTGGAAGACCAGAGTCTTGGCGATCTCGACCAAATCGAGCGAGGGCGGCGCGAGCTCTCTGCGCAGCCACGTCGCTAGGTCGACGTTCGACCTGCCGAGCGCCCAATCGAGCACCTCCGTCGTGATCACGGTCGAGAGCAGCACGACGACCAGAAAAACCGGCCACACCGACTCCCAGCGCGGGCGCGCCACCAGCAAATCATAGCGGTCGATTCGACGTGCGAAACGGACCTCCGTCGTCAACAGGAACAGATACGCAAACTGAAAGACCAGAATGACGATCAGCGCCTCGGACCATTCCGCGCGCATCTGGCTCGACACGTGGCGCACGAGCTCGGCCGAACCGAGCGCGCCGCGGCTCGCCTGTACGCTCGCGAGCACGACCAGCTCGACGATGAAGACGAGCTGAAACAACGGAGCCAAGGCGGCGGAATACGTGCGATGCGCGAGGAACCCGGACACGAACAGCTCTTCGTTCGACGGCGGGCGAAAAGGATCCGAGGGTCGCCGCCCCAGACGAAACAACGTCGACGTAGCCCAAAGAGGATAGCCGCCGGCGAGCACCAGCAAGAACCAACCCACGGCGTTCACCACCGCGGGCGGGCCGAGCGTGAGCACTTTCGAGATCGATTGGCCCGTGAGATACCAGACCAGAAACGCGAACAGCACGAGCGCTCCGCCGCTGGAAACGATGCTGCCGAAAAACGAGTCGCGCTCGTATTGCCGCGCAATGCCCTCGATGTAGTTCTGCACGTACACGCGGATTTGCGGAATCGTCAGCGTTCGCTCGGCCGGATCTTTGACCAAGATGCGCAGCGTCAGCGCTTCGAGGGCCGCCGGTGTCGACGGTTGAATCCAGCTCGGCGGCGTGGGCGTCTCGGAGATCACGCACTTTACCGTCTCGTGCGGATCGTCGTGCTCGAACGGAACCTGACCGCACAAGATTTCATACAGAATCACGCCCAGCGCGTAGATGTCGGATCGCCCGTCGACTGGCAACCCCTGAGCCTGTTCGGGCGACATGTATTCCGGCGTGCCGATCACCGCGCCGTACTGCGTCTGCCAAGCCTTGGAGGCAGTGCGCACGGAGGTGACTCCGGGCCGAACCGAGCCGCCACTCCCCTCACGGCCCTCGACCTCGGTGATGTGGGTCTCTTCGATGCTGGTGCTGACCGTCGCCGGCTGCGCCGGGTTCGGGCCAAGCAGCTTGGCGATGCCCCAATCCATCACCTGCACTTCGCCGAAATCGCCCACCATGATGTTTGCGGGCTTGAGATCGCGGTGCACCACGCCGCGCGCGTGGGCATAGTCGATTGCCTGGCAAACCTGCAGGAAAACGTCGAGCAGCCGACGCAAGCCGAAGCGAGCGAGCGTCGCCGGATCGTTGTTGCGACGCCGCTCGAGGATCGTCTCCAGCGATCGACCCGGGATCAGCTTCATCGAAAAGTAGGCGTGTCCGTCCGGCGCGGTGCCGAGGTCGTGCACCGGAACGACGTTCGGATGCTCGAGCTGCGCCGTGATTTGCGCTTCCTCGGCGAAGCGAGCGAGCTCATCGCGCGGCAGCTCGCCGCGCGGGAGCCGCGTGACCTTCAGCGCGACCTCGCGGCGCAGCTTGGTGTCGTAGCCGCGCAGCACCTTGGCCATCGCGCCGCTACCGAGCTCACCGAGCACCCGGATCTTTCCCGCCCAGAGCTGCTCGCCTGTCCCCGCCCCAGGCACAGGGATCGACCTCCGTTCCCCCGAGCTCGGGATGGGCGGCGTCTTGGGACCCGACGACGCCGCTGGCTGCGAGATGTCGTCGGGGAGTGACGAAAAACGGTCACGCGGGTTCGTCATGTCGTGGGCACGTGGTCCCTTCAATCTAGCAGCACTGTAGCGGCACCAGGAGTCGAAGTGTCGGGCGAGCGATAGGCCCACATTGTCGCCTCGAAAATAGCTGTGCACCCACCGGGATTTCGCGGCGAATTAGCGAAGTGCGCGGTGCTGACGCGAAGCATGTCGCGCCGCAACCGCAGGCCCGATTCCTCGCGATGGCGGCTTCGTGCTCGCCCGGGTCGACCCGGCGAGCGCCACCGTGGGGCGCGCGCAGTCGCGCTTCTCAGCTCGCAGGCCGCGTGCGGTTGTCAGGCGGGTGCACAACGAGCTCGCGCGCGTTCGCCGTCCCAATGGTGTTCCGCACGTCAGTTTCGACCGCGGCGCCGAAGGCTGAGGCGACACTTGCGACGACGCATGACCATCAACCCCCTCAACTCAAAAGAGACGCGATCCTCTCGTTGGGCCACGACCGGCCAAGCTTGGGAACGTTACAGAGGCGTGATACGCGGAGTCGGTGGCGAAAAATACTCGAAAGGCGAATACTGGCGCTTCGGGGGTCGAACGGCGCGCATCGATACTGCGCGCTCTCGACAAGCGACTGACGTTCAAAGGCGAAGTGCGGCTCCCGTGCATCCCAGTGCTGGCCGACGAGTTTTCGACAAAGCTCACGACCGTTTGGGCGACGCTGGGGCGGACGCTATCGATCGAGGAGGCCGAGCAACTGCGGAGCGGCTTGCGAGAGGCGTTGGCGACGGGGTTCGAGGAGTCGCCCGACGGCGCACTCGTGGTCAGGTGGGAAGCGAGTCCTGGTGGCCCGGTCGAGTACGAGGCCGAGCTTGCTCAAGTGAGCCTGAAAGAGCGATACAACGACTGGGCCGCGTCGCGGACGGGCACGCTGTTTGGTGCGGCTCCCGACGCCAAGGTGATGAGCCTAGCTGCGGCGTTGGGCGAGGACGCAGCGGTGCTCGACGTGGGAGCGGGTAACGGGCGGAACGCGCTGGCACTCGCGGGCAAGGGTCACCCCACGGATGCAATCGAGTTGGTCCCCGCGTTCTGCAAAGCGATGCGAGACGCCGCTACCAGCTCGTCGCTCCCGCTCCGCGTGTTCGAAGCCGACATGCTGTCCGAACAATTTCGGCCGGAGCACGCGCGATATCGATTGGCGTTTGCATCGGAAGTCACGACTCATTTCGGAACTGCGGCTGAAGTACGGGCGCTATTCGTCAAGTTGGCTGACGCGCTGGCGCCAGACGGGCTCTTGCTGTTCAACGTTTTCCTCGGCAGAAACGGCTACGAGCCCGATCGCCTAGCGCGCGAATTCGGGCACACCTGGTTTACGAGTCTATTTTCACACGCAGATCTTTCGTTCTTGGTGGCGGAGCTGCCTTTCGAGTTCGTCTCCGACGAGTCGGTGTACGACTTCGAGAAGGCACATACTGCGCCCTCGGCCTGGCCCCCGACCACCTGGTTCGAAAGTTGGACACAAGGCTCCAACGTGTTCGACTTACCAGTGGGCAAAGCGCCGGTCGAGCTGCGCTGGCTCGTGTATCGACGAAAGTGACCCCCGCGGTCGATGTTCGTTGGGCTTGTCCGCCGCTCCGGCTGAGTAGCGAGCCACCGCTCGTTACTGCGCGCGCCGTCCGCGCCGAGGCCCGCCGGGCCGTAGCTCTTCACGACCCCGAGTAGTACTCGCGGCGCAACGCATCCTGGCCTTTCTCGAAATAGCGCTTCGACCAGCGGTCGGTCGGGTCGAGCGGTTTGGGCACGAATTCTTTGCCGGTGCGCTGTGAAATCGCCACGGCCTCGCGAAAGGCGTACGACGAGAAAAGGCGCATGTATTCAGTGAAATAGATGTCGGCGACACGCATGTCGCCGCGGATTACGAGCATGTTTTCGTCGTTGGTATCGGTGCTCGCTTTGCTGAAGTTGGCCGAGCCCGTGATCACGACGGGGGTCTTGCCGAGCGGATCAACGAGCATGTACTTGGTGTGAATCCAGCGCACGTTGTTGGTGGCACTGAGGCTTCTACGTTCGGCGATCCAGCGCTTCGTGACCCAGCGGTCGAGCTGGTTCAGTTGCAGGTTGTTCGCTACCGCGACGACCACGTTCGGGCGCTTGCGGATTCGCGCGATGTCCTTCTTGCCCTGCGCCAAGCCGGTGCCATTGCCTTCTTTTTCCATCAGTGCGCAGCGCAGGGTGGAGTCGTCCGTCTCGTACAGCTCCTTGAATTGCGTGGCCATGCCGAATGCGAATGTCATGAACAGCGCACGTTGGGCTTTTCCGGCAACCTCCGCGTACCAGTCGAGCACCGCATCGCCTTTGCGCGGTGAAAAGATGGTCATGCAAGGGGAGGCTTTCGCAGTCGTGGGATCGGTCCGGTCGTTGATTTTGCGCAGATCGGCCGCGCTTGGGTCATGCTCGAGCTCGCGCCAATAGGCCAGGTATTGCCCGGCGATCACTGGGTCCTCGACGAGATGCCCGACGTTCGAGTGGCCGAAGATGCCGTTTTCGGTCAGGTTCGTGGAGCCCGTCCAGACCGCAATCGGCTGCTTGTTTTTGGTCAGAACCACGAACTTGTTGTGCATCAGCCTGCCCTGGGTCCGCGGCGAACACAGGGTCTTGATCTTGGCGCTTGCAATCGCAGATTGATTTTTCTTCTTCGGACCCGTCTTGCTAGCGATGCCATCATAGATGACGTGCACCCCTGCGCCGCTGTCGTGCGCCTTTTTGAACGCGGCGAGCGCGTCCGGCCATTGGAATTCGTAGACGGCCGCATAGAGCTCGAAGGTTTTGCCTTTGGCGCGCGCGAGAAACGCTTCGAAGGCCTCGAGCAGGCCGCGCGACAGCCAATCGAAGGCCGGCTCACCCACATCGTCGGGGGATTTGTCGGCACCGAAACGACGCGCGTACTCTTGCGAGGAAATCGCGCCGCGATTGAAGAATACCGAGTGCTTTCCGTCGAACTCACGCTCCGTGCTGATTGCCACCTCGATTGGCGTTCCACGTTGGAGCGCCGTCGGTGTGCCGTACATGGGCACGACGGTGTACACGTAGTCGTGCTCGGGTTTGGCGCTGAAGTCAGCCCACTGAAAGCTTTGAATCGGTTGTTTCTCGCTCGATACCTTCAGGTGCGTAGCAACGCCGGGGTCGGTCTCGGCGAACGCCTTCATGCCCTCGAGCCAATACGACTCGGATTCAGTCTCGTCAGTGCGGTGGATCGCAAATCCGAGGCAGCCCTTGCGCTTGGCTGCGCTCAGATCGAAGCCCAGGAATACGACGTAAGTGCCTGCGATTAGGTTGACCGTGACGCCCTGTTTAGAGACGCGCTTGCGCATGATTCGCTCCGCTACTTGGGTTACCGGACCAGCAACTTCGTGATTGGAAGACGACCAAGACGCCGACGCTCACGCCAGAGTCGAAACTGAAGACCATGCCGTCATCCTGGTTGGTTCCGTTTTTGCCGCGACTGCTTCGCAGCGGACTTTGCGAGCCGCGGATGCGATTTCTTGCGCGTCATGGACAACCACATTTCGTGCGCTGGATGGCTTTCATCCAGCCTCCCACGAGGGTAGGCGATCATTGGCCAAGCTCGGAATAGTCAATCGTTCGGCTCGACTCCGTAGTTTCGTCCGTCGCCCGTCGCTCACGATCCGCGGCCCAAAGCATGCGGAGCTGCGCGACACGTTCCTGTCAGGCGCTGACGTTCATGAGCTGCGGCGCGCGTGCTTCGCCGGTCAACAGCACCCGCGAACAAGGCAAAATGACCTGCGTGATCGCCTGCTCGCGGATCAGCTGCCTCAGCGAATCTGGGACGATGCCATAGCGGAGCAACGCTTCATCCCGGTCATTCCCTGCCCGCTGCGCGGGCAAGACTCCGGCGGCCAACGCCGCGAATTCAGCGCGAACCGCGCGTTCGAGCTCAGGGCCGCCCTCAGCCAGAGCCCATTTCACGAAGCAGTAGGCGAGCTCGGCATGGCGCGTTTCGTCTGCGCCAATCTGCAAGAGCAACTCGCGCAGGGCGGGGTCGGCAACGTATTCAGCAGCCTCACGAGCTTCGATCGCAGCGACGGTTTCGCCCACGCAGCCTTCGCGGATCGTGTTCAGCACGATCGCTTGCAAAGACGATTCGTCCAAGCTGCGTTCAATCGCCAAGCGCCCCGGGCCGAGTCGCTCGCCGGCATAGTTGCTGGCAACGGCGAAGCAGGCCTTGGCGTGTTTGGTCTCGTCGGCCATCGCGGCCGTGGCGCGCTCAATCAAGGAGGCCGGCGCTCCGAGACCAATCAGTTGCAGCGTGAAGCGCGCGAAGGCTGCGATGGACGCATGTTCCATCAACGCGATGCGCGTCCACTGTTCGGCCAAGCGGGCTCGGAGTGTCGGCTCGAGGTCTGTGAGCCGCACGTCTGCTGCGAATTCGCTCCAATCCGCGCGCGACGCGCGCGGCGCGAGCCGCGGTGCGTCCGCGACCAGAAAGGGGCGGCCGATGGCACAGCCGCCAAAGGTGCACTGAAAGCGGTTCGCCTGGGCGTCGAAGCTGCACATATCGTGCGACAGGCCCATAGGCGTAGTCATCAGGCAGTCTGCGTCAGTAGCGCAGGAGTCCGCCGGGGTCTGGCAGCTATAAGTGGTGTGTTGGCAGCCCCCGCTCGGGTCGTAGGCCCGACACAAGAAACCGCTCGCGCAGTCGGCATCGGACGTGCAATCAGCAGCTACGCAGTGTCCGACGGGCTCGGCACAGTCGCACAACTGGTTGTCGGCGCAGTCGCTGTCGCTGACGCAGCCGTAGTTGCAATAGGTATCATTCGTTTGACCGACGGTGCACCAGCCGTACGGATGTTCTGTACAGTCCGCGTCGAACTTGCACTGGTTGGGATGGAAGACGTCAGGCTGCGGCTCCGGCCTCGGCACGTGGGAAGCGCACGTGCCGATCGTCTGCCGATGAACGAATCCTTTGCACTGCACGAAGCCATTCTGCAGATCCTGGGGGTTCTCACACGGATACCGGTTCGACGTGGCGCCGGCACTTCCCGCGGTGCCCGCGGTGTTTGCCCCAGCGTTGCCCGCGCCGCCAGCAGCGGCTGTGCCGCCCGTCGTGGCGCCCGCAATGGCCGAGCCGGCACCCGCGTCGCCCGATCCGCCGCTGCCGGATCCTCCCATATCCTTGCCGCTGATCACTGCGCTCCCACCGCAGGCGACGAGCTGACCGGCGCCCAAGGCCGACCAGAGCGCTGCGCTGAATACGTCGAGTCGGGAGCGAAGCTTCATGGACAAGCAGTGTAGCAACGGTGACGGCCGCGCGCTTCTGAGTCGTGCGGCCGCCCAACTCGCACGCTTTCAGTCGCAGTTTCGCTGCCAGCCACAAGATTGGCCGTTGCTGACGCAGATCAGGGCGCCGTTGCTGCCGTCTTCGCAGATCACACCGAGCAAGGGCTCGGGCCCGCAGCCGTCCTGTTCAGGGCAGGCGGTGGTCGTGCGCGGCGGGGTGCAAATCGTAGTCCAGGCGCAGGCCGCATCGTTCTCACTGCCGCATTGTTGACTGGAGCGCACGGTGCCGGCGGGGCAATCAATCGCGGGAGCGGCGGGGCACTCGCTGTCGCTGCATGGCCGGTAGCTCACTGAAGAGTCGTCGCCGCGCGCGGACCAAGCGCAGCTGGCCGACGACGCGCCCGAGCATTTCACGCTCGGCGTATCCGACAAGGTCGACGGCAGCGAGCCGCACGCAGCGAACGCGCACGCGCCGACCGCGCTCAGCGTTTGACTGCTACTCGCTGCTGGTTTCTGAGCCCCGGTCTGATCCGCGCCGCCGCAAGCGAGCATCGAGAACGATGCGCTGAGACCGAAGCCAATGATGATTTTCTTCATGATCTTTCTCCTCCAATGAACACACGAATCCCGAACACCCCGAGCTGGGGCGAGTAGTCGTTTCTATTTTTGGCGTGAGGCGCTTACTCGGTGCACCCTGCTCGCCCGGCGAGCGCCGCGTGGCCAAAGCACGCGACCGGCACGTTTTCGAGCGAGGTGGAGCCGCTATCGACGTTGCCCTGAGTGTGTTCGACGCCCGCCTCGAGCGCGCCGCTGAACGAGTCCTCACCGAAGCTCAAATTCAGCGTTACTTGCGCCAGTCTTCGCCCGGCGAGCGCCGCCGGATCGAAGGCGAAGCTGCCGCCGAGCTGCGCGCCGAGCAGCGTCGCGGAGAGCGTGGCCGAGTCCTCTCGGCTCGCCGCGAGCACGCCGCGAAAGCTCTCGTGGAACGCGCCTCCCGCGGAGTCGACCTCGACGGTCACGTCCGTGAGCACGCTCGGCAGGCAGAGTAGGTCAATGGTGGCTCGACCGTCTTCTTGCGTCGCAAAGTGAGCGCTACCAAGACTCGTAATCCTGACGTGAAACGGGCCGTCTCCACTTTCCGGGCCGTAGGGGTATCGCGCGGGGAGCCAATGCAGCGTGGCCATGTGCTCTCCGGCAGCGAGGTTCAAGCTGTCTTGCGCCGAGAAGCCGAGCGGGGAGTCGGCGCTGATCGCCAGCGGCGTCATTTTGCTCCAGCACGAGGTTTGCTCTTCGCCCGTCTGGCCCCCGCTGCTGGCACAGCTGCTGGTCAGAACAGCCAAGAGCACCGCCGAAAACCCGAGCCGCGTTGTCGTTCTCGTCACCACTCGAGGAATAAGCCACGCGACCCGAGGTGGAACAAGTGCCGCTCCGCACTTTCCAACTGCTATTTCGTCTGTCGAGGTGCAATATGGCAATAGATGGACTACGAACGCCTGGCTTCTGAGCTACTCCGTGCGCTGCGCGGCAAGCGCTCGCAGACCGCATTCAGCAAGCGGCTCGGCTACCGCAGCAACGTGGCGTATGCCTGGGAGTCGGGGCGCGCCTGGCCGACCGCGCTCGACTTCTTCGCGATCTTGGAGCGCTCGGGTCGAAAACTCGAGACCGTGTTGGCCGCTTTCTTTCGCCTGCCCGCGGGCGCCAGCGCAACGGCGGACTTGCGCAGCGCCCGCGGGATCGCCGCTTTCCTCGACGACCTGCGCGGTCAGACGGCGGTCATCGACCTCGCACGCGCCACCAAACGCAGCCGCTTCGCCGTCGCACGTTGGCTCAAAGGCGATGCCGAACCGCGCCTACCGGACTTTCTGCGTTTGCTGGAGTGCGCCTCCTTGCGCCTGCTCGACTTCCTTGCCTGCTTCATCGAGCCAAGCACCCTGCCATCCGCCGCGAAGCTCTGGCGTGAGCTGGAAACCGCGCGCCGCGCCGCCTACGAGCTGCCCTGGTCGCACGCGGTCCTGCGCGTGATCGAGCTACCCGAATATCGCCAGCTCCGCGCGCACGAACCCGGCTTCGTCGCCCAGCGTCTGGGCATCAGCCAAGAGGAAGAGCAACGCTGCATCACGCTCTTGCTCGAGACCGGCCAGCTGAAGAAGCAAGGCAAGCGCCTCATCCCCGGCGCGGCGCTGACCGTGGATACGCGCGGCGATCCGGCACGCTCGCGCGCGGCCAAAGCCTTTTGGACGCGCGTGTCGCTGGGTCGCATCGAAAGCGGCGCGGCCGGCACTTTCTCGTACAACCTGTTCTCCGTCTCGCGCGCGGATCTCGAGCGCATTCGCGAGCTCCATCTCGCCTATTTCCGCGAGCTCCGCCGAATCGTGGCCGCCTCCGAGCCTGCCGAATGCATCGCCCTCGCGAACGTGCACTTGGTCGAACTCGACGCGCGCGCTGGGTGAATGCGGACGAGCCTACTCCGTCTCGGTCGCCGCCCCCGGCGGAACTACCGAACTACCACTCGCGCCGCTCGGCATCGGGTTCTGCTCTTTCTCCAGATAGCGAAAGATGGTCCGCGGATCGACGCCTAGATCACGCGCGGTCTGGGTGCGGTTGCCGTTGTTGCGCTCGAGCACTTCGAGCACGTACTGGCGTTGAAAGTCTTCTTTGGCCTTTTCGAGCGGCACGATCACCATTTGTGCCTCGACGCCCAAATCCAAGTCTTGTGGGGCGAGCAGGGTTTGGTCGCAGAGGACGAGCGCTTTCTTGATGCGGTTCTCGAGCTGGCGAATGTTACCTGGCCAGGGATATTTCTTGATCGCGGCGAGGGACTGCGGAGAGAAGCCGCGCACGGCGCTCTTCAGCTCGTCTGCGAATTTGCTGAGCAGCGCTTTGGCTATGATGAACACGTCGTCACCGCGCTCGCGCAGCGGCGGCAACCAGAGGTTCACCACGTTGAGGCGATAATACAAATCCTCGCGAAATTCGCCAGATTTGATCATCTCTTCCAAGTTGCGGTTGGTCGCCGCGATGATGCGGATGTCGCACTTTTCTGGGCGGTTGTCGCCCACGCGGAAGACCACGCGCTCTTGCAACGCGCGCAGCAGCTTCACTTGCATGCCGAGCGGCAGTTCGCCGACTTCATCCAAGAACAACGAGCCGCCGTCGGCTTGTTGGAACTTGCCTGCGCGGCTGGCGATGGCTCCGGTGAAGGCGCCCTTCACGTGGCCGAACATTTCGCTTTCGATCAGATTCTCTGGGATCGCGCCGCAGTTGACGGTCACGAACGGGCCGTCCGGGCGGTTGCTGCGGCGATGGACCTCGCGCGCGATCAGCTCTTTGCCGGTGCCGGTTTCGCCGGTGATCAGCACGCTGATGTCGGTGGCTGCCACTTTCGTCAGCTTGCGAAACACTTCCATCATCGAGGCGCAGGCACCGATGATCTCACCGAAGCGCTTGTCCGAGAGGTCCGCGCTCAACTTTTCTTTGTCCGCACGGAGCGCGCTGAGCAGCATGGCGTTCTGCAAAATCAGCGAAGATTGCGCAGCAAAAATCGTGAGTAGGTCGAGCTGCCGGCGGTCGAACAGGTGTTTGACCTCGTCGTTGGCGACGTACAGCGCTCCGATCACGTCACCTTGGCTGACCAGTGGCGCGCACATTACGCTCGAGAGCTTGAGCGAAATGACGCTCTCGCTCTTGCCGAACGTGGTGTCGGTCAGCGCGTCCGAAACGATTACCGGACGCTTGGTCTCGATCACTTGGCGCACGATGCTGTCGCTGATCACGCCCGAGGCGTCTTGGATGGCCTCACGCTGGACGTTGCGTGAAACGCGCACGCGCGGCGTGCTGTCCTTGCCCTCCGAGGGATCGACGAGCAACACCACCCCACGTGCCGCACCCGTCAGCTCGATGATGTCGTCCAGCAGAGTTTCGAGCAGTTGGTCGACGGACTGACTCTGCATCAGCCGCTCACTGAAGGAGTGCAGCCGTCGCAGGCGTTCGATGTCTCCCGCTTCGACCCCCACTTCACTCTCTTCCGCCTGGGGCGTAGACGGCAGCTCGGTGAACATGCTGAAGCCCAGCAGCGCCTT
>Ga0247766_1000019_pt1 | contig 45609 bp, 49 predicted proteins | sample UWRJL223509R6_FD_179946 | JGI IMG/M metagenome (GOLD analysis project Ga0247766, IMG submission 179946) | Plant litter microbial communities from Arlington Agricultural Research Station in Wisconsin, United States - UWRJ-L223-509R-6 | ecosystem: Environmental > Terrestrial > Plant litter >... | reverse complement strand
GACGGTCACCATTGAAGTCGCCAGTACCCGCCGGGATGAGGCGTTGGCCTTCCCAGCCAGTTTCGGTGCCCCACGGAGCGTACGGCCCCGAGGTGTGCAGGTCGCTCTGACCGTTCCAGACCCACAGATTGACGGCTTGGCCGTCGTAGCGGTAGAATGCCGGCACATCTGACTTGCCATCCAGACTGAAGTCGCCCTTGGCCGGGCAGCCGCTGTTGGCGGCTACGTAGACGTGGGGGCAAGGGTCTTGCGGGTCCGGGGTGCCGTCGTGGTCGGAGTCGGGTGGAGGTAGCTGAACTGGTGGCGAAGGCACATTCAGGAGCGGCAGCTCGATTGCGAAGCCCGGCAGCGGAATGCTGGGATTGAGCTGGCTGCGCTTTGTGAACGCAACTGCAGCCAGGCGCGGAGTTGAGCCCGCAATATGGCCGTGCGCATCACTATATGCCGTCGTATGCGTACCAAACCCAGGAATCAGCTCCAAGGGGCTGCCATGACACATGCCGTCGCCATTTGCGCAGTAGCTCATTACGCGGTGGCCAATATCAGTCGGCACATAAGGACTACGAGCGCCCAGGAGTCCGACGTCTGCATGGTTCGGACAGCCATTATTTATCATGGCCCAAGGCGGTTGAAAACACCCACCCAGGCCACTGCCAAAGTTACCAACATAGTGAGGGTCTCCATACAACGCAACCGAACCCACGTGCCTACGCGCCGTAGCGCTTAGCTTGCCGACATCGCCACCCGGGTTCTCTTCGAGCGCCCAGCCGATTACATCCGCACCTTGCGAGTAGCCGCCAAGAATGAGCGTTTCGGTTGAGCAGTTGCGATCCCCGGGACCGTTGCCATAGCGCTGATTGAGGTGCTTAATGAGCTCCTTGACGCCGGTACGAACACTGGCGAGGTAGCCGGGGAATTGCCAATTGCCGTCGTTTGTTTGGTAGGCCGCCCAGGCTGCATTGATAACGGCAGGATATTCGTACTGTGAATTTATCTGGCCGTCATTGTCTAGATTCCCTAATTCTCCCCACTGCCAATTCGCGCCGCGTAGTTCGTCTCCCACGCTTGTGAACTGCTTTTCCTCGGAGCTTCCGATGTTGGCGCCTGATCCACGCGCAAAAAGCACGTAAAAACCCTTGCTCTGGCAGCCAGGATCGGCACCTGCTCGCCCGGGCCCTACTAGCACTGCTGCGAAAAGCAGCAGTGAGGCCAGTATTACCTGCCATTTTTTGGACACAAGTACGGCCTGCCTTCTTTCTAGGAACATCCACAATTTGCGGACTCAAACTAGAAAACCATAGGTTCCCTCGGACTTCAAGCGATAAAATAAATGTTGTTTTATTCTGAGGCAGCCTCATGTACAATGCGCGTATGAAACAAATCTCTGTTGAAAAAATAAAGCTATTTTTCGCTAAAAAACGCGTGATTACGCTCATTGCCGTCATTTTTATTTTAATTCTTGGGAGTTTTTATCTTTACAACTACACGAGCTTTTCACCTAAGAATTATGCGAAGGACATCGTAGCGCCGATTGAGAAAGAGTTGACGGCGTCAGGCGCTGTTAAGGTGTGCGAAAGAGGTGATAACGGTAAAGGAATTGATAATAGAGAGCCGTGGTATGGGGCGACTTATACTATTTCTCTTAGCCAGGCCGAATCTATAGAATTATTGCAGAATACTTACGCGCAAGCGGGCTATCCATTAATTCACGCTAGTCCTACTAACAGAGGCTATTTGACGATCGACGATGCATATATCGATAAATGGTTTTTTAGTGAAAATACAACAAGCCCTTTTAGTGATCTTGAAACCGGTCGTATGGAGGTGGTCGCTCAAGTAAACGCTAGGGGGCTAGAGACTTCTTGTCCAACACCAATAGTTGCGCCACAATCCAATACTTCTATTATAGGTCTGAGCATTGATTTACCACGCTTTAGGTAATCGTATTTATCCATAGCTGCGGCCGTGTTTAGTGAAATATCAGGTTAGGTGATAGGCAATTTTGCACTGTAACGAAGAGTGATAACTCGCCAACTGATCGAACAACTGTCGACATTACAGTAAATCTACCTAGTTTTAAGAGATAGCTGGCAGAGGGCTAAGCTTTTAGCGTCGAATAGCTTTATCTAATGTGCAACAAAGTAGATAATAACTTCTTTTCTACCGTCTCGATTGCATGCTGGAATTTGCTTACAATTGTAGCTACTTACAAGTCACATTGCCGCCTATCAAAAGATAATTTTAATAACATAGCGTAGTGAGTGTCGACGTTTAGCCTGCCCCGGTATAAGCAGCATTTGACTTAGCTTGAGTCCCCATTTGCTATAATAATAACCACATACAGTTTTTGGTGGAATAAGGAGGCTATTATGGGTGATAAAGTTATACTGACCGTTGAAGAACGCACTATACTGGGTAAAAAAGTAAAACAGCTACGCAAGCAGGGTTTTGTGCCGGCGATTGTATACGGTAGTGACATGCAAGCAACTGCTGTTCAGGCAGAAACTGTTGCGGCTACAAAGGTGTGGCGCGCTGCGGGCAAGCACCAGCCAGTCGAGATTACTCTCGGCGGCAAAAAGCAGCTGGCAATGATTAAATCTGCCGACGTGCAGCCAGTAAAGCGCAGTTTGCGCCACTTGAGCCTGCATGTGGTTAAGGGCAACGAAAAAGTCGAAACCGAAGTTGCAGTCCACGTTAAGGATAGTGGCGAAACTCCGGCAGAAAAAGCCGGATTGGTGGTGCTGACCACTGTAGACAGCGTGCAAATTAGCGCACTCCCTAAGAACTTGCCTGACGCCGTTGAGGTTCCGGGTGAGAAATTGGTTGATGCTGGCGACCACCTGACCGTTGCCGACATTCTGCCAATTGATGGCGTAACTGTGCTGTCTGACCCCGAACAGATTGTGGTTACGGTGTACGAGCCGGGTGCGCTTGCAGCCGCAAACGAAGCCACGGGTGGTGACGCAACCGAAGTCGCCGAAGTTGCAGCCGAAAACGGTAGCGCAGAAACTCCTGCAGAAGCAGAAGGCGCTGACGCAAAACCAGAAGCAAAAAAATAGCAGATGTTTAAAACCCTTGCGGCCAATTCGTTTTTTAAGCGGTATTGGCCGCTTGTGGTCTTACTGGTTTTATTCGCTGTTTCGGTGGCGGTGCGTGCCGAGCAATTTGGCATTGACCCCGTAAAAAAGAATGCCCTTACACATTACCAGGTGTTTAATAACACCGACGTGTACCTGCACAACAACTTCGTATTAGATGTATACGACCAATACCCAGCGAGCGAACATCTGTTTGCTGGCTACATTGGGGGTGGTCCGTATTTGCACCACAAAAGCTTGCCGCTCACTGTATATACATCGTTCCCGCCCACACACTTTGTGGTGTTATATGCTGCGTTAAAACCATTTAACGCTGTACACAATTTTGTGGCTTGGCAACTATTCGGCCTGGCAATTCAGCTGGCGTGCGTATTACTTCTGTTCTATTTGGTGTTCTTGCTCACGCGTAATAAATGGCTGGCGGTACTGACTGCGAGCATTTATATATTTGCCACCGGCGCGTTGCAGTTCCATATGAATGTTTTTTGGGCCCACCAGCTTTTGCAACCGGTGTTTTTAACGTCGTTGATTGTGTTTGTGCGCCGCGGTGGGCTGTTTAAACCATGGCAGGCGCTGTTGCTTGGACTGAGCATGAGCCTGATTGCCTGGACGGGTGTTGTGGCTGTGGTTGGCTATGCACTGTATGCCGCGTTCATGTTCTACAAAACCCGCAACCGGGCGTACTTTAGTTATTTTTGGATGCTCGGCGGCACGGTGATTGCACTTGCTGTTATATTTTTGCAAGTCTTGTTAGCAACTGGTAGTGACCCAGTCAGTTACCTTAAAGCAGTCAAAGGCCGCGTTACTGCGCGCACCGCAACCGGCGGGCTTATTCCTTTTCCGCAGGTTATTTGGAACTACATAAGTAACTTATTTTTAGAGTACGGCGGCTACATTATTTTGGCCTACACACTCGCCTTGCGCCGTAAATTAAAAGACTTTGAATGGGCGGTGCTTTTTGTGGCCTCGTTCCCGCTGCTTGAGACAATTTTGCTTTTGGAGCACGACACTATTTACGGCTTTGGCCGCTTAAAATGGATGGTGCCACTCGCGCTGGTAATTGCGCTATTCGCGAACCGTTACATAAAAACACGCAAAGGTAAAATTGCATTAATTGCCGCCGTGGTAGGTGTACATATTTTGCATATAGCTTCGTATTTTATTATTTATTGGCAGTAAAAAAGAGGCGACCGTGGGGCCGCCTGCAGTTTTATTCCTCTATAAACCCACCAGATTGATGCGCCCACAAATCGGCATAAACGCCTTTTTGCTTCAGCAACTGGTCGTGCGAACCTTTTTCAAGGATCTTCCCATCATCTAGTACCACAATCTCGTCCATGCGCTGAATGGTGCTTAGCCGGTGCGCAATCACAATGGCGGTGCGGCCCTTCATAAGCTCCCATAACGCCGACTGAATCAAGCGCTCGCTTTCGCTGTCGAGCGCGCTGGTTGCTTCGTCGAGCACCAAAATTGGCGCATCTTTTAAGATTGCCCGTGCAATGGCGATGCGCTGGCGTTGACCCCCACTTAACTTAACGCCGCGTTCTCCAACTTCGGTTTCGTAACCTTGGGGCAGTTTTTCAATAAAATCTGCTGCATGGGCTTTGCGGGCAGCCGCACGGACTTCTTCGTCGGTGGCGTCGGGCTTGCCGTAGGCAATGTTTTCGCGCAGGCTGCGGTGGAATAACAGTGGTTCTTGTGGCACGTACGCAACGCTGCGGCGCAAGTCGTCTTGGCTGATCTTCCGAATATCCTGGCCGTCGATGGCAATGGTGCCGCCGTCGATGTCGGCAAAGCGCAAAAGCAGGCGGGTGAGTGTGGTTTTGCCTGAGCCAGAATGCCCGACCAGACCTATCTTCTTGCCGACGGCAATGTGCAGGTCGAGTTTCTCGAATAACGTGTCTTCTTTGCTGTCGCTGTGTGCAAACGTCATGCTGGCAAAATCGATTGCACCTTTTGTAATGCGCAGTTTTTGCGGCTTTGCAACATCTTTTACTGCTGGCTGGCGGTGCAAAATTTCGACCATCGCCTTGGCATCGCCCAGCGCGCGGTTATAGTTGCGCAGAGTGTGCTGGCTGAATTCCCACAGGCGCTGACCAATGTTGTTGGCATATGAAATAACCAGGAACACGATTGACACTTCGGCCTTAAACATAACCACGCTGATCACGCCGAGCGCCAGCGAAGACACGCCCAAAACAGTGGTGACCGATGCAAAATACGACTGCTGCACCAGGCTGGCGCGTATCACATTGCGTTCGGCACTTTGCCATTTGTTCACGCTGCCCATAAAGCGCGCATGTTCAGATTTGCCATTCGCAAACCCTTTAACTGCCGATACATTGGTAATTGCGTCGGCCAGCATGCCGGTTACTTTGTTGCTTTCTTCGGCTTCAATGGCATTGAGCGCGCGCACTTTACGGCTAACGAATGTGGCGGTCACCAAAAAGAACGCTACCAAAATAAGCATGGCAACCACAAACAGCGGTGCGCGCGGCCACAAAATAACAGAGCTGAGCACGAGTGCGGTGACTAATGTGTACATTTCAAATACCGTGGTGTCGGCGGCGGTCACGTATGCTCCAGTCAGTTTATTGGTTTGCGAAACCAGCGAACCGCCAAAGTTGTTGGCATGGAAGTTGGTATCGAGATGCATGAGCTGCGTGAACACGCGGCTGTAGAGGTCACGCTGCACGCGCATTTCGAGCTGCCAAATGCACCACACAACGACACGCCAGCCAACAATGGCACCGGTAACCACCAATGCTGCGTAGGCAATGAGGCTGTCGCCAAAGCTGCCCCACCAGTCACCGGGAGTGAACCGGCCGCCGGCAAGACGATCTAAAATGTCGGCCACAATGAGTGGCGGTAAAAATTGGTGCACGAACACGGTGATCGGCGTGCTGATCGCGAGACCAGCAATGTAACCTGGGTAACGCCGAGCGTGTTCCCAAAATAGTTTGAGGGTTTCTTTTGTTGTATTCATATTATTCTTCCAGGAAGCCGCCCGATTGTCGTTTCCAGAGGCTGGCGTAAATGCCGTCTGTTTTGAGCAGCTCAGTGTGCGAGCCTTGCTCTATAACCTTACCGTCGTCGAGCACAACAATCCGGTCCATGTTCTGAATGGTGCTCAGGCGGTGGGCAATCACAATAGTGGTGCGGCCTTTCATTAATTGTTTGAGTGCGTCTTGGATGAGTCGTTCGCTTTCGCTGTCGAGCGCGCTGGTTGCTTCGTCCAGGACTAAAATTGGTGCGTTTTTAAGGATGGCACGGGCAATGGCAATGCGTTGGCGCTGGCCGCCACTCAATTTTACGCCGCGCTCGCCAACCATGGTTTCGTAGCCGTGGGGCAACGTTTGAATGAACTCGTGCGCATGCGCTAGTTTTGCTGCTTTGTGCACTTCGGCATCGGCGGCGCCGGGCATGCTGTACGCAATGTTTTCGCGCAGGCTGCGGTGGAACAAAACTGGTTCCTGCGGCACGTACGCAATTTTGGAGCGCAGGTCGGCCTGGCGTACTTGCGAAATATCTTGCCCGTCAATGGTAATGGTGCCACCGTCGATATCTACAAAACGCAGCAGCAGGCGAGTCAAGCTTGTTTTGCCTGAACCCGATTTACCAACCAAGCCAATCTTTTCGCCGTGGTCAACCTGCAGGTTAAAGTTGTGGAACAAGGCGTCGTCACTGCCATCGTGTGTAAACGTGACGTCGTTAAATGCAATCGCACCTTTTTTAACGGTGAGCGGCTTTGGGTTCCGCGCATCTTCAATTTCGAGTGCACCGCCCAGAATTTCGGTCATTTCGGCAGCGTCCGAGAGTGCTTGCTCGATGTTACGCGTAATACCGCTAAGCCCCCATAACTGGCTAATGAGCTGCGTAACGTACACCTGAACCAAAAGGAGCGTGCCAATGGCCACCGTGCCTTGCATACCAAAATGCACCAATAGCGCCAGCACAATCAGCTGCAAGGTGCCGATCATCAGCCCAAACGTAAAGTCATTTTTTGTTGACTTTACCCAAGACGCATATTTTTTATTCGCACGGTCGTCGGCTTTTTGTTGGTGCATCTCGCGTTCGTCGTCTTCGCGGGCAAAAGCTTTAATGGCGCCTACGTTGCCAATGGCGTCAGCCAGGTGAGCGGTTAAAACGCTGTCGGCTTTGGCAGCAATACGCGAAAGGTGCATGCGGCGGCGGGTTAAATACACGTTCAACCACACAAAGAATGCGGTCCATACGGTCATGGCCAGTGCCACCCAGGGCAAGAACCAGGCAACCACACTAATGGCAACCACACTAATCACAAAGGTCATGATGACGTTGATGCTAAAAACATCGGTCAGAACAATATATGAGCCGGTAAATTTATTTGTTTGATTTACCAGCGCGCCGCTAAAATTGTTGGCGTGAAACCCAAGACTTTGGTTGACGAGCAAACTAAACACGCGCATTTGCAGTTCTGGGCGTACTTTTGTTTCGAGCTTTGAAAGTAACCAGAGCGCGCCATCGTTGAGTGACTGAGCAACAATCACCAGCAGTGCAAATAAGCCCAGGTACGGCGCAAAGAGTGGCCAGTAATTGGTGGTACCGGCCGCGTTTGCAGCAACAAGTACGTTAATAACGTGCGCACCCAAAAGAGGCAGCATAATTTTTTGCAAAATCATGCCGGTTACAAAACCAGAAATCGTGCCATAAAACAGCCCAGGGTGTGCGCTGTTCGCCCGCCAAAAAATAGACAGGCTCTTTTTTGAAGTTCCCATAATAATCTCCTCACAGGAATAATGCTTTATTAAAGTGTTTGTTTTTGTGGCCTTTTTGACACCTCACGTTCTACTCCACATAGAACGCTTCTCGCGAATAGCGGACTGGCTCGTCCAGTCGTATCTGTTTCAGTTTACCTCATAATGCTTACGAGTTGCAACACTAATGTGGTATAATATACTGCTGACATATGCAAAAGATTCTCTTATATTACAAATTCATGCCGCTTGCTGACCCGGAGGCTGTAAAACTCTGGCAAAAAACGCTGTGCGAAAGCCTCAGTTTGAAGGGGCGAATTTTGTTGAGCGAGCACGGTATTAACGGTACCGTTGGCGGCGATCTAGACGCATTAAAAGCCTACGCTAAAGCCACAAAAGCCTATTTTAAAGGTATTGCATTTAAGTGGTCAGAAGGCTCACGCGATGACTTCCCCAAGCTTAGTGTAAAAGTGCGTGACGAGATTGTGACTTTTGGTGCGCCAAACGAAGTAAAAGTGAACGAGCAGGGCATTGTTGGCGGCGGTAAACATTTGAGCCCGCAGCAAGTGCACGACCTCGTAAACGAACGCGACGACGTGGTATTTTTTGACGGCCGCAACGCGTACGAAGCCGAAGTCGGCAAATTTAAAGGTGCCGTGGTGCCCGATACGCGCACCACGCGTGATTTTTTAAACGACCTGGAAAGCGACAAATATAAAGATATTAAAGACAAACCCGTCGTGACGTATTGCACCGGCGGGATTCGCTGCGAAGTTTTGAGTGCCCTCATGAAAAACCGTGGGTTCAAAGAGGTCTACCAAATCGACGGCGGCATTGTAAAATACGGCCAAACATTTAAAGACGACGGCCTGTGGGAAGGTAAATTGTACGTGTTCGACCGCCGTTTGGTGGTGCAGTTTAGCGAGAAGGCCAAAGATATCGGCCACTGCATTCACTGCGACGCCAAAACAAGCAATTTTATAAATTGCGCCGACATGAGCTGCAACAATTTAGTGTTGGTGTGTGCGGATTGCGCACAAAAAACAACCGTATGCTCGGCCGAATGCGCCGCGCCGAACGCCGCGCCCACAAAATAGTTTTGCATTTAAAATAACGCTCGGAGAACCGGGCGTTTTATATTGGGCGGCCTTAATAAAAAAAGCCGCCAAAGTATGGCGGGTGAACCCGGCGCGCCCTGGGGAGGTTTTGTTGCGCGCCGGGTTCACGTTCACGAGGAGACTGGGGTGAGGGGGTCAGTCTCGTTGAGGGGAAGTTGCGGGTCGAGCGGGGTGTCGATTGGCAGAGTGGGGTCGCCTCCTCCGCCGCCGGGCCCGGGTTCTTCCGTTTCAGGGGAAGTGGGTTCGGTGATGGGCGGTTTGGTTATGGTGACCACCGGTGCCGACGTGGGGCTCGACGATACCGAAGTGGGCAGGGTCGACGGCGTCACGCTGGTTTCCGAAGCACTGGGCGTCGGCGAACTGGTGTGACGCGTGCGCGTCCCGCCAGTTGTTTTGTGAGGGGTCGGCGATTTGCTCGGCTGAGCCGAACCAATCTGGGATGTGATTGCTGGCTCGGGGTTGTTGACCGTGGTGATCTGCGTGGGCGAGAACAGAATTCCCGACCAGAGATATGCGTTCGCCACGAAGCCTACAGCAACGAGGGCGAACACTCCAATCGTGACAACATTGAGCCAACCGCCCAGCGCCTCCGCGCGGTTAGCAAACCACTTCTTCAAAATACAACTCTTGTACTCAGGGGTGAACGTACCTTTATATTATAAAATTATTATGCTAAAAAAGCAACATTTTGTATAAAAATCGGGTACAATAATGTATATGAACAAGAAATTGGCGGAAAAACTAAAAACACTTCCTGCGCAACCTGGTGTGTATTTTCATAAAAATGCCAAGGGCGACATTATTTATGTTGGCAAAGCGGCAATTCTGCGTAACCGGGTGCGCCAGTATTTTCAGGATAGCCGCGTGCGCGACGCCAAAACCGATGTCTTGGTGGGTGAAATCGCCGACACCGACTGGATTGTGGTTGATTCCGAAATTGATGCGCTATTTTTAGAAAGCGAAATGGTCAAGCGCTACAAACCGCGCTACAACATATTGCTGCAAGACGATAAATCATTGTCTTTTATTCGGATTCCCCTGAACGACCCGTACCCGTCGATTACTTTTACGCGCCAGCCGCTCGACGATGGTGCTGAATATTTTGGCCCGTATTACAATGCCTACGCCGTTAAAAAAGCGCTGCGATATCTGCGCAAAGTGTTTCCGTATTCTACCCACACGGTTATGCCGCAACGGGTTTGTTTGCAGTATCATTTGGGTTTGTGTCCGGGCGTTGAGGAGCAAAAAATTACCTCGACCGAATACAAAAAAACACTGCGCAAATTAATTATGTACTTAAAGGGCGAGCGCGTGCAGTTGATTAAACAGCTTGAATCCGAAATGACTGCCGCTGCAAAACACCAAGAATTTGAAGTCGCTGCTCGCCGTCGCAACCAAATACGCAACCTGCGCGAATTGCAAAAACAAATTCTATTTAGCGACCGCGAATTTATGGACATCAGCAAAGACCAGGCGCTCAGCGGCTTAAGCGTACTGCTGACAATTCCAATTCCGCGCCGCATTGAAGGTTACGATATTAGCCACATGAGCGGCACGAACAACGTGGCGAGTATGGTGGTTGCTACAAACGGCTTGGCCGACAAAGCCGAGTACCGCAAATTTAAAATGCGCATTCCTGGCAACAACGACTTTGCGCACATGAACGAAGTCATTCTGCGCCGGTTCAGCGGCAAGCATTTGGACTGGCAAAAACCCGATTTGCTGTTGATCGACGGGGGTAAAGGCCAGCTCGGCGCGGCGCTCGATGCATTGGAGACGCGTGGCGTGCAGATTCCGGCAGTTGGTTTGGCAAAGCGCCTGGAAGAAATTGTGATTCACAAAACGCGCAGCGGCGTGGTGCTGAACCCCGGTGCGTACCCCGACGCTTACGTTACCGAAAACGATGATTTTTACGTGGTGCTTTTGCCTAAAGATTCGCACATTGTGAAACTGGTGCAACGCATTCGCGATGAATCGCACCGTTTTGCAGTGAGTTACCACACGGTGCTCAAACGTAAGGGGCAAATTGCAAATGAACTCGAAGAAATTTCTGGTGTTGGCCCGGCCACGCGCAAAAAGTTAATTCTGTCGTTCGGTAGTTTGCGAAACGTAAAAAATGCCTCGCGCGCACAAATTGTTGCGGTGATTGGCGAGGGTAAAACAAGTGTTGTGTGGCCGCATATTGCTGCGGCGCAGGGTAAAAACAAAGAGTCGGTCGAACCGACCGAGAGCAAGACCATGTAGGTCAGGCCCCCGGTCGGTTCGGTGATCACGGCCGCGTTTTGCAGTCGGTGATATTTTTGCCATCCGCGGCGAGGGTCAGGCCAGCGCTCACGAACGCCGCTTCTTCAGGGCCGCGCTTTGAGGTGATGAACTCAAATGAGCTGAATTTTCTCAAATGAGCTACTTCTGGCATACTAAAAGGAATGAAACCAGATTTCTTTACTCGCAATCGCGCTGCCCTGTGCGCGCAACTCCCGGCCAATAGTTTTGTAGCAATCGCCGGCTTTACCGGTATGCAGGGTGCAAACGACCAGCCCGCACCATTTGAACAAGAGGCCAACTTTTGGTATTTAACAGGCATTGAAGAACCCGATTGGCGGCTGCTGATTGACGTCGATAGTGGCGAGGAATGGCTGGTGGCGCCCCAGCGTAATTTTGCGCGCACGGCGTTTGATGGCAGCGTGACACCAGAACAGGCCACGGCCCGGAGTGGTGTAGAACAAGTAGTGAGTAAAAAAGAAGGCACGGCAATTTTGCAGCGTTTGTTGGCGAGCAAAAAGCAAGTCCACACGGTTAAGCCATTGCCGATGCGTTTTTATGGCTTGGTGCCGAACCCTGCACCCGCGCGGTTCATTGCGAAATTAAAAGGCGCTGAGATTGTCGACGCGCGACTGCCGCTTGCTCGCCTGCGCGCCATAAAGCAGTCCGAAGAGCTGGCAATGCTGCAAGAAGCAATCGACGCCACGATTCATGGGTTCACGGAAGTTATGCGGCAGCTCAAAACGTGTCACACCGAATACGAAGTCGATGGCATTCTTACCGGCACCTTCCGTGGCAATGGTTTTACCCACGCTTTTGAGCCGATTATCGCGAGCGGAAAAAATACCTGCACGCTCCATTACCCACTGCCAAAAGCACCACTTGTTCAAGATGACTGGCTGCTCATGGACGTGGGCGCGCGCCGCGATCGCTACGGTGCCGATATTACGCGCACTATTCCTATTGGCAACCCGAGCGCTCGGCATATTCAGGTGTATGAAGCTGTGGAGCGCATGCACCAATACACCTTTGACATGTTGCGTGACGGCATTGATGCCAAAGAATACTTTGAAAAATCCTACAAATATGTGGGCAAAGAATTAAAGCAGATGGGCTTAATTAGTACCATTAAACTTGATTACACGTCGGTGTTTAAATTTATGCCGCACGCTATAGGCCACGGCCTCGGCGTTGATACGCACGATCCGCTGGGCCGCCCCGAAAAACTCCTCGAAAACATGGTGCTGACGGTAGAAGTTGGCGCGTACATTCCCGAAGAAGGAATTGGCGTGCGCCTGGAAGACGACGTGCGAATTACCAAAGATGGTGCAGTAAATATGAGTGGTGCTTTGCCAATTTCGCTTGCTGCCATTCGTAAAATGCTATAATAAGCGAAGTATGGGTCAACAGTTTATCTACTTTTTAGTTCGTTGGTTGTTTAACAGCTTAGGATTGTGGGTTGCTGCCCGCATTTTTAACGGCCACGGTATTTCATACGACGAATCACAGGGTCTAGCGCTATTTCTGCTGCTTGGTTTTGTATTGTCTATAATTAATGTGATTCTTAAGCCAATCATTATTATTTTAAGTTTGCCTGCAATTTTGCTCACGCTCGGTCTCTTTACCCTTATTGTGAACGGCCTTATGGTGTACCTTGCTGGTCAGCTGGTGCCGAACGTTTCTATTACATTCTGGACCGCTGTGCTTGCCGGTATGATCGTGAGCCTGATAAACTACGTATTAACTAACCTGATCGACCTACAGTCACGAGGTAAAAATGAACGCTGATCTTTTTGGAATTATCACTGTTGTTTCTGGTCTTCTTATGACGATCGCAATCCTGTTGCAGTCGCGCGGCGCGAGCCTTGGCGCCGGCTTTGGCAGTTCGGGCGAGTTGTTTACAACGCGCCGTGGTGTGGACAAAAACCTGTTTGAAGCAACTATATTTTTGGCGGTGGTTTTCGTTGGCTCTTTGCTGGCGGGCCTACTGCTCACTTAGAGCATGAAACAACCAATCGAACAACTCGAAGAAATTCCTGCTGCACCAAAACGCTCCATCCGCGGGCGTTTACGCCGCATTGAACGAGTAGGTTTACGCCACGCGCACAAATTTATTGTGCGCCGCTTTGTGAATTTGCGTGAAGTCCGCCGCCACGCCGTGGGCTGGTTGCTTCTTTTGATCGCGCTTACTGCGGGCACAATATGGCAAGCTGGCGTGTCGTCTCGTGCTTACACAACGCCTGTCGCCTCAGAGGGCGGCGTGTACACCGAAGGTGTATTCGGTTCAATCGACACGGTTAGTCCATTGTACGCGGCAACTCCCGCTGAGCGCTCGGCCTCGCGCTTGTTATTTGCCAACTTGCTCACGTACGATGAGCATAACGATTTAGTAGGCGAGCTGGTGCAGAACTGGCAAATCGATGCTACGGGCAAAATATACACCATAAAGCTGAAAGCCAACGCAAAGTGGCAAGACGATCTGCCAGTGACTGCCGACGACGTAGTGTTTACATTCAATCTGATCAAAGATGCCGACACACGGTCGCCGTTGTATGCAAGTTGGCGCAATATTGGCGTCGAAAAAGTAGACGACACAACGGTGCGCTTTACGCTGCCGGTCACCTATGCAGGGTTCTTGAATTCGCTCGTCATTGGCGTGCTACCATACCATATTTTAAAGGGAGTGCACCCCACCGAAATGCGTACAAATGCATACAACCGGGCGCCAAAAGTGGCGAATGGGTCATTCCAGTTTCAGGATTTAACTTCTGTTGATAACAACAAAGAGCATTACCTTGTGCGCATGACCGCCAACCCGAGCTACGTTATGGGCAAGCCAAAACTCACCGGGTTCCAGTTGCATGCTTATAAAGACAGTGAAGATATGCCCGCTGCCTTTACGTCGCAAGAAGTCGCTGGTTTAAACAATGCCAGTCTCAGCCAAATTGGTCGTCTCGGCAACAAAGAGAACTACGTACGCACCGATTCACCTCTGTATAATGGCGTGTATGCGTTCCTCAAAACTGACTCACCGTTCTTTACCGATGTGCAGGTGCGCCAGGCGTTGCAGTCGGCAACTGACCAGCAGTCTATTCTAAAGCTATTTAATAGCAAGGTGGAAGCGTTGACTGGCCCGCTGCTGCCGGGGCAAATTGGCTACCGCACCGATGTTGTGCAGCCTGGGGTGAACCTTGAGCGCGCTCGGCAGTTGCTTGATGCAGCCGGCTGGACGCTCGGGCCAAACGGCAAGCGTCAAAAAAACGGCGAACCACTTAAATTGCGAGTAGTTACGGTAAATAGTGGCAGCTACCCAACGGTAGCCGAAGAAGTGATGCGTGAATGGGCGCAAATTGGCGTGGAATTTGATTCGCTGGTGGTAAAAGCTGAAGACGTGCAGCAAAATATTATTATTCCGCGCGCTTACGATGTGCTGATTTATGAAGTTGCGATCGGTCGCGACTCAGATGTGTATGCCTATTGGCACTCATCGCAGGCGAGTTCTGTGGGCTTAAACCTTTCTAACTACAAGTCGCCAAAAGTAGATGACGAACTCGACAGCGCTCGCACGCGCCTTGACCCAACCCTGCGCGAAGCAAAGTACAAACTGTTTGTGCAGCAATGGGTGAACGAAGTTCCAGCAATTGCGTTGTACCGCCCGGCGCTTAGCTATGTGCAAAATAAGAACGTCGCTACCTTTAAAGAACGCCCACTTGTGGATGCGACCGATCGTTATTACAACGTGAGGTTCTGGGCAGCGGAGCATGAGCAACAGCGACCGACTCGATAAAATAAAATGACCCGCACAGGGTCATTTTTAAACAGGGTTGGGTGCCCCGCGCGACCGGGTGTGTGGTCGCGCGGGGCAGTGTTCGCCAGGGGGCCTCGGAAGGTTTACCCGCGGGCGAACTGAGCAGTGAACGTGTCCGGGATTAGCGGGGCGAATACTCCGATCTCGTTCAGGATATCGGCGTCGGTTTTTTTGGTGCCGATGGCCTTACGGATTGGCCCGTACCCCATGACCTCCCAGAACGCATCACGCTGCACGCCCATGATGGTGGTCCCGCCGAAGCGTTGCATCATCTTGTGCTCCGCCTCGGGGTCGGTCACCTGGTCCGGGTCGCCGCCGATGTCGTAGGCGAGTACCCGCGCGCCTACGATGAGATCGGGGATCAGCCACTCCTGATTGCCCTGCCGGGCGATCTTGGACAGAATCAGCATGTGCCAGGCCACGGACATGCCCAGCAGCTCGGGGCTGAGGCCGGTGTGGTCCTCGCGGATCCTGGCTCCGTACGAGCCGTCGCCGGGGTTGAGGTAGCCGACCACGATCGGCGCGATGGTGCGCTCGAAGTGCTCGTAGCCGGGAAGCTTCTGATTCGGTCCGGGCGCCACCGCCGGGGCCAGCGCCGGGAAGATCTCCGCGTCTCCGGTGACCAGCATGCCATACGGTCCGAACCACAGACCCCGCAGAGTCTTGACCAGGTCGTACAGCCCGGGGTGCGCCACTGCTTTTGGACGAGTCATATTATGCCTCCTAGGCTCGTGTTGACTCGTAAGTATTAGACCATAAAAAATATAAATTTACAACGTAAAAATAAAAACTCCGGACTTAACTGGAGTTTTTTAGGTGAACGCTAGCTTTATTGTTTCTCAAGAAGCTTCTTTATTGGGTCAAAATAGTAGTCGCGCCAATCGGCGATATCTTTTTGCTCATCAAGAATATTGCCAGAGAACTCCATATGAACAGTCGTGGTTGTATCGTTGCCATCAAATGCAAAGCTTACGGTATATTTCCAGGTGGGGTTATCGTGGCCATACCAATCTTGTTCAATGAGCTTTTCTGGAATAATTTTGGTGAATGTCCCGTGAATGTCGCCGCCCCAATAGCTATACTGACCGCCTTCGCGAGCCTCTACCTGTGCGGGCGCGGCTCCCCATTGTTCGGCCGTCGGCCCATGGGTGAGGGCTTTCCACACTTCGCTTACCGGAGCTGCAATAACAAAGTCTTGTTGGATAGATTTCATGTTGGCTATTCTATCAGAAGTTCCCGCGGGTTTAACTAAAATTCCAGCGCCAATCACGGATTTCCGGCATGTCGATGCCGTGCATATTTATGTATGCTGCGTGCTCAATGAGTTTCTCTTGCATAAGTTGCTTCAGTTGTAGGGCATTTTCTCCAGTGAGCCCCACGCGCTCAATAACATCCAGGACCAGATCGAAACGATCCATGTCATTCTGTACGGTCATATCAAACGCGGTCGTAATGGTGCCTTCTTCTTTGTATCCGCGTACGTGGAGGTTGTGATTGGTGTGGCGGTAGGTGAGGCGGTGAACAACCCACGGGTAACCATGGAATGCGAAAATGATCTGTTTATCCTTTGTAAACAAGGCGTCGTACTCTGGGTCGCTTAATCCATGCGGGTGCTCAGTTGCTGGTTGGAGTCGCATGAGGTCAACAACATTCACCACGCGAATCTTTAGTTCGGGCAGATGCTCTCTAAGAATTGACACCGCTGCGAGGGTTTCGAGCGTCGGCACATCACCCGCGCAGGCCATAACAACGTCTGGCTCGCCGCCTTGATCGTTGCTGGCCCAGTCCCACACGCTTACGCCTTTGGTGCAATGCTCAATGGCTTCGTCCATAGTCAGCCACTGTGGGCTATTATGCTTGCCGGTGATCGTAAGGTTAATGTAGTTGCGGCTCTTTAAGCAGTGACCAACGGTAGACAGTAACGTGTTTGCGTCCGGTGGCAGGTAAATGCGTACAATTGAAGATTTTTTATTGAGCAGATGGTCAATAAAGCCAGGGTCTTGGTGCGTGAACCCGTTATGGTCTTGCCGCCAGACATGAGAGGTGAGCAGATAATTGAGTGATGCTACAGGGTGCCGCCAAGGCAGCTCATTGGACATCTTGATCCATTTGGCATGCTGGTTGACCATCGAGTCCACAATACGGATGAAGGCTTCGTAACTATGGAGTATGCCGTGCCTTCCGGTAAGCAAATAGCCTTCCAGCCAGCCTTCGGCCTGGTGTTCACTCAGCATAGAATCAAGAACGGCACCACTTGTTGCCAGGTTCTCGTCAGTCGGTCTTATGCGGGCCGACCACTGACGGTCCGTCGCCTCGAAAACAGCTTCGAGCCTATTAGAAACAAGCTCATCAGGGCCGAATATTCTAAAGTTATGCTTTGCCTGACTCTGTTTAATCACGTCGCGTAAGTATGGCCCGAGCGCGTGCACATTGCCTTCGTTGCTTATACTGCGCTGTTCAATCGTAACGGCGTAGTCGCGGAAGTCCGGCAAGTCCAGCTCCCGCATAAGACCCCCGCCATTGGCATGAGGGTTTGCCCCCATGCGGCGGGTGCCTGTGGGGGCAAGCGCAGCAAGCTCGGGTAATAAGGTTCCCTTTTCATCGAATAGTTCTTCGGGCTTGTAGCTCTTAAGCCACTGTTCAAGAACGGCGACGTTATCGGGGTGGGCGTCGTCGACGGCGAGCGGCACTTGGTGCGAGAGAAAGTTGTTCTCAATCTGTTTGCCGCCAATTGTTTTCGGCCCTGTCCACCCTTTTGGCGAGTTTAGTACAATCATTGGCCAGCGTGGTCGGGTAGTGTCGTTGTTCTCGCGTGCGTTACTTTGGATTCTCTTAATCTCCTGTACGGCTTCATCGAGCTTCGCCGCCATGAGCTGGTGCATCTGCAAGGGGTCGTCGCCTTCCACAAAATATGGCGTCCAGCCGTAGCCCCGGAATAATTGCTCTAATTCCTCATGCTCGATGCGGGCCAAAATGGTAGGGTTGCTGATTTTATAGCCATTAAGGTGTAGTATTGGCAATACCGCGCCGTCCGTTATTGGATTGATAAACTTATTAGAGTGCCAAGCGGTTGCAAGTGGCCCGGTTTCGGCTTCGCCGTCACCCACAATACAAGCTGTTATGAGGTAAGGATTATCCAGGATCGCGCCAAAGGCATGACTAAGTGAGTAGCCAAGCTCGCCGCCTTCGTGTATTGAACCGGGCACCTGAGGTGAGACATGGCTGGATAAGCCGCCAGGAAATGAAAACAGTTGGAACAGCTTTTTAAGACCGGCTTCGTCCTGGGTAACTTTCGGGTAATATTCAGTAAAAGTCCCTTCCAGGTACACATTGCCGACGAGCGCGGGGCCGCCGTGCCCAGGCCCAGAGACGTAAACCATATTGAGGTCATGCTGCTTAATAACGCGGTTCAAATGTGCGTAAATGAAGTTTTGGCCGGGCGTTGTTCCCCAGTGCCCAAGAAGAAGTTTTTTAACATGGTCTAGCTTTAACGGTTCTTTAAGAAGCGGATTGTCGCGTAGGTAGATTTGCCCAACCGATAAATAATTGGCCGCTCGCCAGTAAGCATCGATGTCATGGAGCATTTTTTCGTCTAGATGGTTTTCGCTCGGATTCATAAGTCACTCCTTTGTTTCATAAGTCCGGCAGTTTCGCGGGCAATTGTCATTGCTTCGTCGGTATGAATAACATGCACGCCAACCTGACCACCGTCCACCGAGATAAGGCGGTCACTTCGTTGATTGCGAGTATCGTCAATTGTGACACCCAAAAACTCCAAGCCTTCGCATACCCGCGCCCTGATCTTGGGCGCGTTTTCGCCCATGCCGCCAGTAAATACCAGTGTGTTAAGGCCGCCGAGTGCCGCAGCAAAGCCGCCGATGCTCTTTTTAACTTGGTAGCAGAATATATCGACTGCATCTTTCGCGCGTTCGTCCTCGGTTTCAGTCTGTAGTAATGTTTCCATGTCGGCGGTCGTTCCGGAGATGCCAAGCAAGCCTGATTCAAAGTTGACCATGTGATTAAAGCGTTCGGCATCATAGCCTTGCGTGTGTGCGAAGTAGGACACAAGGCCAGGGTCGAGATCGCCGGAGCGCGTGCTCATAGGGATGCCTGACGCTGGTGTCATGCCCATGGTTGTGTCAATTGACGTGCCATTTTTGAGGGCGGCAAGACTCGCGCCGCTACCCAAATGAGCGATAATAACATTACCCTTTGCGGCCGCTTCGCCCTCAACTCGCCGCAGCTCCTCTACGATGGAGGCGTATGATAGGCCGTGAAAGCCGTAGCGACGCAAACCCTGTGCCCAAAGGTGGCGCGGGAGCGGCAAGAGTCGCGCATGTGCCGGCAGGTCATGGTGGAAAGCCGTGTCAAAGCAAAGCACCTGCGCTGCCTGGGGTAGTATATTTTTGAAGGTCGTCACGAGAGTCAGCTCGACTGGTAAGTGCTCAGGGTCGAAGACGACTAATTTTTGCAGACTTGCTACCACTTCGTCAGTTGCAGAGACTGTTTTGTAATAATCTGGCCCCCCATGCACAATGCGGTGGCCAACGGCAGTTACGGAGGTGGCTGCAACCCGATCCGCAAGCCATTCTGTGAGCAGCGCGGACGCAGCCGAGTGATTGTCTGCGGCAACGTGTTTTGTACCGTCGGATGTTGTGAGGATAGTCGATGGCAGGCCGATACCTTGAATAGATGCTTCCAGCACTTTTCGAGTGGGGTCAGGCGCGGCAAACAAAGCAAGCTTAATGCTGGATGAACCCGCATTAACGGTCAGGATAAATCTATCGCTATTATTCGTTTTCATAGGCCTTATGCTTATTGTACCTCCTCTGCCGGTAAGTATTCAACAGATACGAGACGCAATAATAAAAAGCCCCAAAAATGAATTTGGGGCTTTCATGGAAAATAAATTGTATCAGGCTCTGGTGCACCAGGTGGGTATATAGGCGACAAGGAGTTAGATAATGTTGATGAGATATACTACAAGAAGCATATGACTGAAAAACAAAAGTGGTTGTCGCGCAAGTATCTGCTGTATCGCATGTTTTCTAGCATGTGGTTTTTCAGCACGGTTTGGCTGTACTTCTATCGGCTATACATCACCGATCAGCAAATAGGATTGCTTGATGGCATGGCTTTTGCTATTGGGCTACTTGCTGAGATTCCATCGGGCGCTTTGGCTGACAAATTTGGCCGCGATAAAATGGTGCGGCTCGGGCAAATCTTACTGGCCTGCGGCATACTTATCCAGGTACTAGGCAGCAGTTTTACGCCCTTTTTCGTTGGCCAGGTAGTTATGATGATCGGATTTGGCTTTATATCTGGCGCCGACGACGCATTGTTTTTTGAAAATCTTAAGTTCAAGCGCGAGTCGACTAGTTGGCGCAAGTTGGTGACTCGCGGCCAGCAGTTTGCGCTTACGGCAACGCTTATTGCAACAGTAGTCGGCGGGTGGCTGCACACTATTAACCCACGTATTCCGTGGGTACTGACATCTTTAGCTTTTATTGTGGCAACTTTCATTATCTGGCCGGTTAAAGACACTCGCCCTAAAAATGTCCGTGGGAAGTTCGCAGAAGAGATAAAAAGCTACGTGCAAGATATCAAGATTGGATTTTCGCAGTTTCATCTGCCGCAAATCAAGCCTTATGTGCCTATTATCCTCGCGGTGCAGGGACTATTTTATGTTGCCGGGTATGGCCTGCTTCGTATAATATTACTCGATCGTTTTACCTTTAGCCCTTTTTGGGGCGCGGTTGCTGTTGCGATTTGCGGGGTGGTTACCGTTTGGATACTGTCGGTTTTACATAAGCAGGCCGATACTCTAAGCGAGAAACGAATTTTAATGCTTGTTTCGCTTTCGGCCGCGACGGCCCTACTGCTTTCAATTGCCGATATAGGTTTATGGGGTTTTGTAGTCATCCTAACGCTCTACACTGGCGAGTACGTATTGCAGCCTTTCATGAGCGAAGTCCTTAACAAGCATGCGCCTGAGAGATATCGCGCAACGGTACTTTCGGTTGGTTCTTTTTTGCGCATGCTTCCTTATGTAGTGTTGGCACCAATCATTGGCTACCTTAGCACTAACGGCCGATTGCAATACTTCTTGCTGGCCTGGGCGCTGTTGATATATGGCGCCGCGCTGCTTTATGTATTGTCCAAGCGACACGACACGAAGATAGAAATAGAGAGTTCTTTAGAGAATTCAACCTAAGAGGACTCTAACCAATGCAACAGATACAGACTTTGGAACAAAATAAAAAGACGTCCAAGCTAGGTGGAACCCCATTTATGACAGCATTCTATTGTTTTACAAAAAGCTGCTCAATATACCTGATTATGCGAGCCTATGTCGAGAAACTCGTAATGGTCCTCGGTCTCCCGATACACAACTCGTAGATCCCCGCCAATCGAAAAAGCGCGCAATCCCTTCTTCGTCCCAACGAGTGGATGGTCGTCTAGCGGATAATCCCGTACACCCTCCGTAAATAATTTGAGCCGGGTTTGGAATTGTTTCTTGAGTTTGAGATTTGAAGAAATGCGGCTTTGAAAGTTCTTTTCAAACTTACGATGACGACGTATAGGCTTCATGCCTACAGGTCTTTCATGAAGTCTTCGACCGATGTAAATTCCTTGACCTTGCCAGCCTTCTTTTCCTCATCAAGCTCGGCAATCATCTGCTCGTAGCGGGCATTAGCCTCAGGGCTTAGCACAACGGCCCTACCATCAAAGTCAAGCTTACGTCCGTCGGCCTCCGCCTTAGCCCACACGCGGATGTAGGCTTGGGCGGAATCAAACCCTAAGCTGCGAGCGCGACGCTCTAAGCCTTCGCGAACATCCTGATCAATGGGGATTTGTAGTTTTGTAGTCATAGTACTAAAATAGTACTAAAATAGTACTAAAATGTCAAGCTAGCCGAGTGTTCCGTCAATCCACTCAGCAAGTTTACTGTTCACTTCAATGGGAATAAAACGAATCATAGGAAATTCTTCTGAGCTTGTAGATTCAACGTCTTGGATTAATGATTCCTTTTTACCCGCTGTCGTAAATGAAGTAATGGTGATATATTGCATTTCTTCGACTTCACCTTTCCACAAAAAGCGCGCGGGCGACTGCAAGAATTGCCCGCCTGTTGCCAATCTTTTTTCAAGAAGTGAGTTCAAGATGGTATCAGCTTGTTCTTGAGTCTCCGCAGAAATCAAAACTTCGTAGTAGATTTGCATAGTTTTAAGTATAGCAGCGAGAGAGGATTTGAACCCATGCAACAGATTAGAAGTATGATGCAAAACAAAAGGCTCCGAGTTTCGGAGGCCTTTTTATCCGTAATAATCTCATGGTGCGCGAGAGAGGACTTGAACCTCCACGTACAAATGTACACTAGCTCCTGAAGCTAGCGCGTCTACCAATTCCGCCACTCGCGCATGAGGGGTGCGAACACAGATATACTACTGGGTCGCCGGTAAAAAAGCAAGTGGCGCGGCGTGTGCTACACTTTAAATCAACAAGGGAAGTTATGAGTAATTTACACCTAAAACCACAGCCAACATTGGGCGATATTCAGAAGTATGTCGACGATATGCTGCACGAGCGTGGCTTTAAAGACCAAAGTATTATGCAGGAATGTATGATGCTGACCGAAGAAGTTGGCGAGCTTATGAAGTGTGTGCGCAAAACCGGCGGCATGCGCATGGACGCAGCCAAAACGTACGATATTGACCCCGCTGGCGAAATTGCCGATATTTTAATTGTGCTGACTTCAATTGCGAACCGCCTGGGCGTAGATATGGAACAAGCCTTCCGCGACAAAGAAGAGAAGAATAAACGGCGTACCTGGAAGTAAAACACTAGTGCTTGTTGCCTCTGTTTCTGGTAGTATTAATGTAAGCATAACGACAAACAAAGCGGGGGTTCTTCTGGTGAACAAAGTTGCCAGTTATCTGCAGGAGCACATTTTAGGCGAGGTTTTGACCGGCGCCGATGTGCGTAATTATTTCTCGACTGATGGCGGCGTATTTAAAGTAACGCCGAGCATGGTGGTGTACCCAAAAAATACCCAAGATGTGCGCAAAGTTGCGCGCTTTGCGTGGCAGCTGGCCGAAAAAGGCCACGTGATGCCTATTACGGCACGGGGTCGCGGCAGCGACCAAGGCGGGGCGGCAATCGGCAAGGGTATCGTTTTGGTGTTCCCGGCGCACATGAAGCGCCTTTTGGAGCTCGATATTAAACAGCGCTTGGCGCGCATTCAGCCGGGTATCAACTACCTCACGTTTCAGCAAACTATCGAGACGCACGGGTTATTTTTGCCGCCATACCCAAGCTCTATTGACTACGCAACTCTCGGTGGCGCGATTGCAAACAACACCGCCGGCGAAAAAACCGTTAAATACGGTGCAACTCGCCAATATGTACATAGCATCGAGGTGGTTTTGGCTAATGGCGAGGTTATTCAAACTGGCCGCATTAGCAAGCGCGAACTCGAAAAGCGCAAAGGCTACACCACCTTTGAGGGCGAAGTATACCGCGCGCTCGACGGTATTATTACCGATAATTGGGATTTAATTCAGCAGCACGCCGGCCACCCACAGGTGAGCAAAAACTCGGCTGGTTACAGTTTAAGTCAGGTAAAGCTAAAAGATGGATCGTTCGATTTAACGCCATTAATTGTGGGCTCGCAGGGTACATTGGGTATTATTACTGAGGCTATTGTAAAACTTGAACCATACAACCCCGATACGACGCTGTTTAAAATTGATCTCGAGGACCTCAAAGATGCCGGTGAAGTGGTTGAGGCGTTGCTCAAGCTTGACCCGAGTGCACTAGAAGTTGTAGACAGTCATTTGCTTGAATTCCTCGATAAAGTCAGTCCGAACCGCCTGAAGGGTATTGTAGAAAAACCGTACCCCAAACTTATTTTGCTGGCGGAATTCGACGACAAAAAAGACAATGCCCAGCTTAAAAAAGCTAAAATTGTGCAAAAAGCGCTTAAAAAAGCAGGCATTACATATGTAGTGACACAAGATTATGACGAGCAACAACGGTTGTGGGCGATCCGTCACAGTGCCGCCGCGGTTATTTGGCACGTTGATGGCAGTAAAAAAGCGCTGCCAATCATCGAAGACGGCGTGGTGCCGCGCGAGAAATTCCCCGAATTTATTGCGGCAATTTACGATTTGTTTGGCAAATATAATCTGGATGTTGCAGTTTGGGGTCACGCGGGCGATGCTAACTTGCACTTGCAGCCATTCCTCGATCTCGGCACTCTGACCGACCGCCAAAAAGTGTTCAAAATTATGGACGAATACTACGATATGCTCATAAAAATGGGTGGCAGTACCTGCGGTGAGCATAACGACGGCCGTTTGCGCGCGCCATTCCTGCCAAAAGTCTACGGGCCAGAAATGTACGAAGTTTTCCGTGAAGTTAAAAAAGCGTTCGACCCATACGGCACGCTCAACACTGGGGTCAAGATCGACGTCACCATGAAAGACCTCGTGCCCGTGCTGCGCAACGAATATTCTATGGAGCACCTGGCAGACCACTTGCCACGCACCTGATCTTGCATTCCATCTGTTATTCGTGTATTCTAGGCGAGTCTATGCGCGAATGGCGGAATTGGTAGACGCGCTAGCTTGAGGGGCTAGTGTCCATTGCGGACGTGGAGGTTCAAGTCCTCTTTCGCGCACCATAGCAAGAGACTCCGGTTTATCTGGGGTCTTTTTCTTTGGGTGCTTTTTGCTAATAATTATTTTTTATTTTATAATGTATATCGATCTGCATTACTTTCCCCTGGAGGCAACGTATGTACGCGTGGCGCAAAACACTCGCTTGTGTGCGAGCGGTGCTGTACTGGCTGACCATCACCGTTCCGTTTGGATGGTGGGGAGCGCAGGGCCTTGTTGGTGACGGCTGGGATGCGGGCTTCGTGCAAGGCATGTACATCATGGTCGGGGGCATTGTTCTGATGCTTCTGGCGCACTTGCTCGGCGGCACGCTCTTCATGGGGTTGGCCGAGGGCTACATGTGGCCGGGACTGGTGAGTACGGGGAGCATGCTCATCCCTCCGGTGGCGCTCCTGGCGTGGGACCGTTACGACGGCTGGGCCTGGCTGTGGGTGGTCGCCTGTGGCGTGTTCGCGATCGTACTGTACCGGGCGCTGTGGCTCGCACTCTGCGAGCGCTTTGCCCAGCACGAGACGAAGACCCGGACCCTTCTGACCGCGCCGATACCCACGCTCGTTCGCTGGGCGACGGTTGCACTGAGCGGCCTGTATCTGGTCCTGGCGAACACAATCGGCTTGCCGATGTTCGCGGCGGTTGTGTTGGGCGCTCTGGCACTGTGCAGCCTCCTTGCCCTGATGGTGCTGGAGAAGAGTATCCGGCGTGAGGGATCGCGCCACGGCATCTTCGGCTGAAGCCTGCAGTTCAAGAGCCCGGGCGGAGCTTCGCGCTTCGTCCGGGCTCGCTCCCAATCTCAACCTATGGTATTATTTTTTTGTTCGGGGATCTGTAGCTCAGTTGGCTAGAGCGCCGCATTCACACTGCGGAGGTCACAGGTTCGAGTCCTGTCAGATCCACCACGAAAAGGCGATCACGCGAGTGGTCGTTTTTTCGTAGTACAATGAGTGAGATGAAAATTACATTCCCGCTGCCACACGACGACGCAGTGCACCGTATTTGCATGGTGTGCGGAACAGACAATCTACGGGCCGTGACGCACAATGGCCGCCGTGGTTACCGCTGCGACCACTGTAATAAAACGTATGACCGCAGTATTTTTATTAACCCTACCATGCATTTTTGGCTGGACGAACAGGGCGAATTATGGCACGAAAGCGCGCATGTGTTTGTGCGTAACGCCGACGGAAAATTCTTATTTTATGAACGCACCGAGTACCCATTTGGGCTGACGGTGCCCGCCGGTCACGTAGATGTTGGTATGACGCCCAGCGAAGCTGCGGTGACCGAACTGCAAGAAGAAGTCGGGGTAACTGGCGTGCCGCTGCGGGAACTCATGGTCATTGACACGCCCGTGGATGCTTGCAGTGCCGGCGCGGATGCTCACAAAGTGCACATTTTTATGGGGCGGGTCGAGCATTTAGACATTACCATGGACACTCATGAAGGTCATAAACCAGAATGGCTCACGCTCGACGAAGCTGTGCAGCGGCCGCATTTACCACTCATTGACGAAGCAATTCGGTACTGCGGTGATTCGTTGAAAGCTTAAGCCGCAACAACGGTGCCGGCGGTTGCATCAACCGTGACGCGCTGCCCATTTTTGAGCACGCTGGTTGCATTGCCGGTTGCGGCCACGCACGGTTTGCCGAGTTCGCGACACACAATGGCGGCGTGCGAGAGTATGCCACCGCGTTCGGTTACCACTGCGCCGGCTTTTTGCATGAGCGAAATATAATCCGGCGTGGTGATGTCACACACTAAAATGTCGCCTTCGGTGATTGTGGCAGTTGCAACATCGGCTTCGCGCACAATTTTTACCGCGCCGGTCGCGCTGCCCCGGCTGGCGGGCTGACCTTTAACGAGCGCATCGCCGCTGGACGAGCCGGAAGTTTGTAGGTCGGTGAACATATTGCCTAAAATGCGGTTGTAATCAATGAACCACAGCCCTACGCCTTCGCCATTGGTGATGGTTTCAAAATAACCCTCGAGGTAATTGTTGGGCGTGAATGTGGCCTGTAGTTTTTGCACGAGTTGGCTGCGAATGCCGCCGTCGTCCATGTGCAGCCAGTTGGCGATTGTCTGCAGCTCTTCGCGGTATTCTGGCTGGTCATCGCTGAGCTGCCAGGTGCGCCAGTCGTAGCTAAAACTCACTGGTTTGTGTTCATCGTAAAAGCCTTGGGTGAGTTGGAAGTGTCCGCCTTTAATAATTTCGCCAAAAATACCATTTTGGTTGACCACAAAAATAGTCGAGAGTAATTGCACGGCAGCGTGCGGTACAAAATCGGCAGAATATTGAGCGGGGTCAATGCCGAGCGTGTGGAACCAGTCGATCATTTCGCGCACGGTTTTGCCGCGCAGTCGGTGTTTGGGCAGTGCTGAATCTTCGGGCATTAAACGCAGCGCCACAACTTCGTCACCGTGTTCGGCAACATATTTTTGCAGCGCGGGCGTGTTTTTGGCAATATCGGTGGCGGCAAATTGCACAGGTTCGTCGAACGGCATGCCGGTCAGGCGGTTAATGACCTTCAGGCGTTCGCGTTTTTTATAATCTTCGTCGCGCAGTGCGGCTAGCTTGCTGTGGCCGATTTTCTCGAACCATTCAGTCATTGAAATTTGCGTGGTGTAGAGTTTGCCGATGTCCATAATTCCTCCTTAAAGTGTGGTGATTGGTCTGCTTTGTACAACATAAAAGGTCCCGTGAGCGTGCGCCCATTCAACATCCATGGGTTGGCCAAAGTGTTTTTCGATGGCGCGTATGTGGCCAGCGAGCTCCTGTAATTGTGTGGGCGATAGTGGTTGCGCGTTCGCCGGCACGGGTTGCCACTGCGCTTGGTTATTTTTACCGCGGACGAGCATTTTGGTTTGCGTGCCTTCGTATAGTTCAATAATATCGCCGTTTTGTTTGCCAAGAACATAGGTGTGGGGGGTAACATGCCCGCCAACGGCCGCCTCGCCCAGGCCATGTACTGCCTCGACCACAATGTGATCCCGATTGCCGGTGACCGGGTGGGCGCTAAACGCCACGCCGGAGTGCTCGCTATGTACGAGTGCTTGCACAACTACGGCAACGCGCACGTCGGCGTTGGCCAGGCCCGCTTGTTTGCGGTAGGCAATTGCGCGCGGGCTATACAAAGATGCCCAGCATTTTTTAATGTTGGTGAGCAAGTCAGCTTCGCTGGTTGGTACGTAACTTTCGAGCTGACCCGCCCAGGCGTGGGTGGCACCGTCTTCGGCAGTGGCACTGGAACGCACGGCCACGAATTCTGCGCCAAGTTTTTTATATTCGGCTACAATTTCGGACTGCATGGCTGCTGGCAAGGGAGTGGCGATAATGGCTTCCGCAGTAATGTTTGGCAGGGTGTTCGTGAATGCGGTAAATGCCTGTGTGGTTACCACAAACCCGGGCGGAACAGGAATACCAGCGGCCAGAAGCTCGCCAAGAGCCGCTCCTTTGCCGCCGGCAATTGCCGTATGGCTGGCACGCGTGTGGGCTAAATGTTGCGTGTGTGCCATTCCCAAACCTATTGTTGTTTGATGGTGAACGAGTTAATGATCTTGTCGGCCGCTGCGGCAACACCGGGGTCGGTGGTGTGGGCTTTTACGAGGATCATGTAGAATTTTTCGGTGTCGAATACAGCAATCAGCTTGACGCTGCCGTCTTCTTTGCCGTTTTTGGTGGTTTTTGCGGTCAGTTGGAACGCATCTTGCCCTTTATATTTAATGTTTTCGACTTTTGCGTCTTTAGTTTGAATATCCGCGCCGGTCACTTCGTTTAATTTGCTTTGCAATTGTTCTTTGAGTGCGTTTTTATAGAGGTCGATTTGCTCTTGTTCGACTGGTTCAGCAAATTTAGCATAGTACGCGCCAATTTCGGACGCGGTTGCGGCATCGCCCTTTTCGGTGAATGTGGCGCTACCTTCGCCGGCATCTTTTTGTTCGTAGCCATCTGGGTACTGAATGCTGAAGCTTTGGCCGCTGTACGTGGCGAGTTTAATGCCGCTGAAGAATAAGAAATACGCGCACACCCCCACGACAACCACAACGATTGCGCCCAAAATGCCGCCAATAAGTGCCTTGTTGGGTATTTTTTTGGCAGATGGTTCGGGTTTAATTGGTGCTGGGTCTGCGGTTGGTGGTCCTGGCACTGGTGCGGGAGGAATTGGCGGCGGCGTTGCTGGAGTTGTATTTTGGTTATTCGGGTCTTGTGGTTGCATACAAAAACTTTCTTAATTTACGGTAACGTTCCTTTCACTATAGGCGAGTGATCCAGAATCACAAGCTCTTTTGCCGGACTAACACTTTTCAACTTGCGGCGGATGTGGTATATTACACCCTAGTTCCGCATGCGCGGGCGCTTAGCTCAGTTGGCTAGAGCATCTCGTTTACACCGAGAGGGTCGGGGGTTCGAGTCCCTCAGCGCCCACCAAGAAAAATACTCGTCACACCGACGAGTATTTTTTGTTTGGTATTATTCTTTCATGACTCTTGCGATCCGGGAATACAGCCCGGACAGTATGCGGGATTACGAGTGGTTACGGAGGGTGATTCAGAAGCTTCTTGAGCACACCGCTGCACTTGACCCCATGCAACGAGTGCGCGTGCTTCCGTATTTGATACACAGAGAAGTCGCTCAGCTGCTTCAAATGCAGAGCCAGGGTGGTCAGATTTTCGTTGCAGAATATGGCGACACGCCGGTGGGACTTCTGGCGGCCAGCGTAAACGAAGGTAATAAGTACGTCGGTGAAGTATGCGAGGGTGTGGTGGCAACCTTGTTTGTGGCCGCAGACCACCGCGGTACTGGCCTGGGTACAGCACTCATGGCGCACGCCGAAACCTGGTTCAAGGAGCGTGGTTGCACTGCCGTGTGGGTGACGACCAACGCGTTCAACGCAGCCGCCTGCAAGTTCTACGACCGGCGTGGCTACTTGCCGCGCGAGGTTGCCCTGCTCAAACCGCTCTAAACGCAAGAGGAGGTGGCAACGCCCCGGGGAAACTCGGGGCATTCCTTTTGGCCTCCCGCCGGGGCGGATATTTTTATACCAGTGGTATACTGAGCCTATGACCACTATTCGCGTACTCCTTGCTTTTGGCGGTGAATCTGCTGAACATGATGTTTCGATTGCCTCTGCGCGCAATGTATTTGCGGCGCTCGACAACACCATATATGACGTTGATTTATGCTACATAACGCGCGATGGCCGCTGGCAATTAGTACAGGATATTGAACAGCTCGAAGGCGAACACGACACACTTGTGCCACAGCTTGGCACGGGCACATTTACCGCAGGGAGTAAAACACTGCAACCTACTGTATTGTTGCCAATTCTGCATGGCTCTAACGGCGAAGACGGCAGCGTGCAAGGTTTGGCGCAGCTTATGCACATTCCCATTGTTGGTTGCGGCATTCTTAGTGCAGCACTGTGCATGGACAAAGAAGTTGCCAAGCGACTGCTGCGCGCTGCTGGCATGAACGTGACCGATTACGCTGTGCATTACAGCTACGAAGTTGCACCCGATTTTGCGGCAATGAGCGCCAAACTTGGCGACATATTGTTTGTAAAACCCGCCACCCAAGGCTCCTCGGTTGGAGTGCATAAAGTGCGCACTGCGCAAGAATTCGCCGCAGCTTTGGCCGATGCTCACGGTTACGACCGCAAAGTTCTCATTGAAGCCGCAGCAACCGGCCGCGAAATTGAATGTGCCGTTTTAGGTAACGACCAGCCGCAAGCCAGCCAGCCCGGCGAAATTAAACCCGGCGAAGAATTTTACAGCTACGACGACAAATATGCCGAAACCAGCAGCGCGCAAGTTATTGTGCCTGCCGACTTGCCCGAAGTCGTGGCGCAAAAAGTACGGGAAGCCGCTTTGCAGGCGTACCGCGCATTGGAATGTCGTGGCCTCGCCCGCGTTGATTTTTTTGTTGATGGCGACGAAGTAACGGTCAACGAAATCAACACATTGCCAGGATTTACCAACATTAGTATGTACCCCAAAATGTGGCAGGCCGAGGGCGTGCATTACCCGCAGTTGGTGGGCAAATTAATCGACCTCGCGCTGGAAAATAATGCAAACTAAAGTTGCGCTCGCCGGCTGTATTGTGTGCAACGAACACGGCGAAGTCATGGTGCTGCACCGCAAAACCGCTACACATAACCACTGGGAAATTCCCGGCGGCAAAATTGAACCCGGCGAAACCGCCGAAGCAGCAGCGGTGCGAGAACTGCAAGAAGAAGTGGGCGTACAGGTGCGCATTACGCAAAAACTCGGCAGCCGGGAGTTTACAGAAGGCGGCAAAACGCTCGATTATACCTGGTTTTTAGCCGAAATCGTGAGCGGCGAGCCAATCTTGCAAGAACTAGAATTATTCGATAAGTGGGGCTATTTTTCACTCGTTACACTGACGCAGCGCTACGATGAACTCTCGGAAGGCGCGAAAAGCTTTTTGGAAGCCATTGCCTACGGTGAAATTGACGTTGCGTTTTAAGTTGTAATTTTATTTTTTTATTGTATGATTGTGGGCAAGTGAACCTACTTTGGAGGCACTATGATTGCGTTAGATCGCCGGAATCCGCTGGTGGCGTTGGTAAAGAGTAAAGAGCCCGATCTCAATGACGCTCAGGCATATGTCACCGCGCTGGAAGCTCGCGACAAGTTCGCCGGAGCCATCAAAGACCTCGGCACGCTGGCCCGGCAGACCCTTCTCACGTTCGGCGACGGCAGCGATCCCGCCAACGTCAAGCACGCGATGTATGGCTTTGTCCATGGCATCGCGGCAGGCAGGACGGCGATTGCCGGCAAGCTGCTCCGCAACGTCGCGCTGGGGGAGCAGGCTGTCACTGCGGCCGAGGTGGCGGCAAAAGGCGCTGCTGTGGCTGTGCTCGTGGTGGTCTACCCGGCGCTGCATGAGCGCATTCAGACCGTCACCGACCCTGACGCGCCAGACGTGGAAGGCTTCCGCAAGCTGCTCCTGGACTGCGAGGCCATGCTGAACGGCGGACCGGCCGCCGAGTAATGTTCACTGCGCTGGAGCGGCGGGCCACGTGCCTGCCGCTCCAGTCGCACGACACTTATTACGAAAGAAACTTGAATTACATCTTATTTTCACATACAATACATCTGTTACCGCGGCTCTTTAGCTCAGTTGGTAGAGCAGAGGCCTGAAGAGCCTTGTGTCCCCAGTTCGAGTCTGGGAGGAGCCACCAGAAATTATCAACAGATAGCAAAACGTTCCAGGATTTATTCTTGGAACGTTTTGTTTTGTGTCGCCGCAGTTATTTTAGTTCGAGTCTGGCAGGGTGGTGGCGCTAGCCTTTCTAAGGTGGGCAATGAGCCAGTAGGCACCAGGCAATAATACTAAACACGAAATAACGCCAAAAACTACATAGGCCGCACGTGGTGTTCCTGCTTCTTGAACCAATAAGCCGGTGGCGGTACTTGCACCAATTCCTAAAAGTGTGGCGAGCGCCTTGAAATTGCTAATCACTGTTGCCCGGTGTGATCCAGGAATCCGATCATGAAGCATTATTCTGATGAATGAGCTCGTGGCGTTCAAACAGCACCATAGGAGATATCCAAGCAAAAATAATGGCGCGCTCTGTATGCTCATGATAATGTAGGCTACCGCGGCGCCCCCTGCGATGTAGACAATCCTTTCAATATCACTTTTTACGAATTTCAGTATAACGATATGTAAAAGTATGAGTGTTAAAATGCCTGTTGCGGAAATAATGTATCCGCGGATCTCAGGCTGAAAGCCATGCTCAATCATAGTGGCTTCATTTACGAACTGGATGCACATACCTAGCATTACCGAAAATGTAATACCCATGAGTACGAGCATCCGCAAAAAGGGTGTCGCGAGTAAATATTTCATGCTCTGCACAAAATGCTCTCGATGTGATGCGGTTGATTTTACGTAATGGGCGCCGTTTTGTTCATTCATAAGGGAAATTAGGAGAACGCACAGCATTCCTACTACAGATTCGGTAATAAATGGCAGACTGGCGTTAACAGAGAACAGCAAGCCTCCGACGGCAGCCCCGGCTAAAATGCCTGCCTGTCCAAACGATATTTCCATGGCGTTCACCCTCCGGTACATCGCTTTTGAACTACTTTTATGATCGTACACAAGTGATTCGAGAGCGCCGCTTAAGAGTGCTCTCCCGAGGCCGTAAAATATAGCGGCCATAAGGTAGGCGGGGAATGTATGCCCAAAAAATATAATTAACGGGGCGACACTTAGTATCGCCATTCCTATTAAGCTGCTCAATTTGCGTCCGTGCTTATCTGCAATAACGCCCGTTGGCATCTCGGCCAAGAAGCCAATGACACCTATAGCGCTGAAGAAGAACCCAATTTGTATCGGGGTGATCGTCTGCGACGCAAATTGGTAGAATATTGGATACGTGAAGTAAAGGGCTGCTAAGAATTTATAGGCCAAATATAATTTGGCAACACGATCAAGCTGGCTGTCGCTGCCGTGGCGTTTCTTGAGGAACATAAAAAACTCCTTCTTATGTTTGTTTTTAGTTTTTGTTTTCGTCAAAGAGACGATATTATAAGCCTCTCACAGCTTATGCTTAGCTTAGCACCGGAGGAGAACGCTTGCTAGTGTAGAAAAAGCAGCGCTGAGCTTTCATGATATGGCTCACAAGAAATTGTGTTTGTTAAGTAATTATTGTATAATTTTCGAGTTATGCGCAGGAAACTGCGTGTCTGTACATCTTTGGAGGCTTCATGTCGCATGTACTGTTTCCCAATCACCCCAGGTTGGCTGAGGCGTGGGATTGGGCGGACGGCCCGGATTCGGCGCACCGGCTCAGCTCGCTGCTGTTCCTGGCCGCCAACACCAAGCTGTTGCCGGGCGCTGTGTTTTTCACGGTTCCGGACGACGCCTGGGGCGACGAGAAGTGGCGCGAGCTGATCGGCAAGAGCCAGCCCTACTGCCACTGCGCGTCGCGGCGCGTGCTGTGGCCAACGCAGGGCCGGTCGCGGCTGATCACGCGTAAGCCGCCCAAAACGGTCGAGTTGATGACTGTTGAGGGTTCGGCCGGGTTCGACCCCCGCCAGCAGCTGATCATCGCCCCGCACGGCGGCGATCTGGCCTCGGCGTACGCGGCGTTCAGTTTCCGGACTGGTGCCGGTGAACCCAGGGTCGACCAGTTGCCATTCATGGCCGACAATCGCGCGTGGCAGCGACTGGTCTACAACCAGGCCGGCGTGGGTTACGCCAACGACCGGTTGCACACCTGGCAGCCCAGAGGCAACCGGCTTGAGTGGTGGGTCGAGGACTTCGGTGAGTTGGAGTTCTTCTTCACCTTCCAGGTGAACGAGTGGCGACGCCAGTGGCTGCCGATGTGTTCGGTGACCGCCACGGGCTACGCCCCTTACAACGGCTCGCTGGGCTGGCGGCCATGGACCATGACCTTCCAGATCGACGCCTCGGTGTGCGTGCGGCCGTACGAACAAACCGATCTGCATGTGTGCGTGGGCGATGCCACACCCAAACCGTTCTGAAGCACGATGTGCAGACGCCGGTCCGCTCCCCAACTTGGGGTGACGGGCCGGCGTTTTGCTTTTTAGGGTAATGAGAGGTGACCCCTTGCAACAAGGTGAGTATTTCGTTATAATTGCTCTCGTTATGCGGGTGTAGCTCAGTTGTTTAGAGCGCGTCCTTGCCAAGGACGAGGTCCAGAGTTAGAGTCTCTGTACCCGCACCAAAAGGGACTTTTCCAAATCGGAAAGGTCTTTTTTGTTGGGGTGAGCAGTGTTCGACTAATCGAGCAGTTTTGTCCCAAGGGGACATGGTTCGAACACCAGTCAAAAAAATGGTCAATAGGGTATCATTAGAACATACAGTCATTGAGAAGGGAATTATATGAAAGTCAAAGTTTCTGAACTACGCGAAAAAGTATTAGCAGGAGTTACCAAGCTCGGTTACACAGACCAAGACGCTAAAATAATCGCGGACGTTTTACTCTACGCTCAAATGCGCGGTAATAATCAGGGTATTACCAAGATTGCTACAGGTGGCGTACCTAAGGTAGATGATGTTGAAGATTATAAAGTTGTTAAGCAGAACAAATGTGGCGCTTTGGTTTCAGGCGGACACGCGATGGTTGCCACGAGCAATGCCGTGAAGCTTGCAACTGAACTGGCTGCCGAACATGGTGTTGGTATCGTTGGGTCAAACCACACCTTCACATCTTCGGGTGCTATCGGCTTCTTCGCGCGACAGATTGCAGATGCTGGCTATATTGGTTTTGTGTGCGTTGGTACGCCACCATTTGTTGCGCCAACCGGTTCGGCTGAACCAAAGTTAGGTACGAACCCATTAAGCTACGCGTTTCCTACAAGCAAACAGTCGGTCGTTTTCGATACTGCGACCGCAGCAATGGCCTACTTTGGTGTAGTTGAAGCGAAGCTCAAGGGTGAACCGCTGCCAGAAGGCGTTGGTTTTGATAGTGAAGGCGCTCCAACAACTGATGCGGAAAAGGCGCTTGATGGTTCAGTTTCGACCTTTGCTGGGCACAAAGGCTTTGGCCTCTCGCTGCTCGTACAACTTTTAGGCGGGCCTTTTACTGATGCTGGGTTTGCTGGGGCTAATGACGAAAAAGGTGCGGGTACTTTTGTGCTTGCTATCGATCCTGGCCTGTTGGTTGCTAAGGATCAATTCCTGCAAGAAGCGGGACAGCTTATTGAACGCATCAAGTCGGCCAAACCACTCGCAGGCCAAGCGGGCGTACTTGTGCCAGGCGAACGGGGTGATACGCTTGCTGCAAAAGCTGAAGAGAGTGGAGAGATTGAGATTGCTGATGCAATTTGGAGTGAGCTCAACACGTTCATTATGAATTAAAGGACACAACTATTGGATTGATCCACCCAAGCAGGTGTTCGAAACAAAGTGCGTCAAGGGCACCAAAAGGGACTTTCCGAAAGGAAGGTCTTTTTTGTTGGGGTGGTGGGTGTTCGACTAATCGGCCTGTTTTATTTTGTCGCGACAGATATCTAACACTCATCAAGTTTCTAAGTTATTATTAGAAGCATGAAAGCACTCATCACCGGCGCAAATAGTCTTGTTAATAAAATTCTGCTCACTCGTCTTGTAGACATGGGGTACGAGGTAGCCGCTCATTACCACTCCGAAAACGATGTAGCCAAAGAACTCAAAGAGCATTATCCTCAGGTTCGCTTTATCCAAGCTGATTTTTCTAGCAAAGATGGTTTTCTTAAGTTTATTGAGCAGTCAATGGACGGGAAATACGACGTCCTGGTAAATGCCGCTGTCTATTACGCCGAAGCGAGCGACTGGAAGCCACAGCAGGATTGGGATGCTTGGCAAAAGACATTTGCGGTCAATACAACGGCGGCGGGAGTTCTCATGGCTCATGGCGATCTAGCGCTCAAAAAAGGCGGCGTTATCGTAAATATCAGCTCAACCTACGGGCAGTCTTATATGGCCGATATGCAGTTTACGATGTACTCTGCCAGCAAGGCGGCGCTTGATTCGCTGACTATGGCCTACGCTAAGCGTTGGGCGCCAGATATTCGAGTCGTTGGCATCGCACCGGGCTGGGTGCGCAGTGCATGGAATAGGGATATGGGCCAAAAAGAAATCGACACAATGATCGGGCCGCAGCTTACACACAAACTCGTTGAGCCAGAGGAAATTGCCGACCTCATGGAAGCGGTTATTAAGAATGGCAGTATCAATGCTACGACACTCGTTATTGACGGCGGTTTAGACGCGCCGGTTGTATAAAGGCGCTAATCGCTAGGGGGCGGTGAAGTTAACGTCATCTGACCGATCCACGCAAGCAGGTGTTCGAAACAAAGTGCATCAAGAGCACCAAAAGGGACTTTTCCTTATCGGAAAGGTCTTTTTTGTTGGTCGCTAACCTGTAAATCGGGCTAATTATGGGAGTGCAAACTTTATTTTCCGTATTTAGGTAAAATCCCGCAGGGAATAAAATCTGTTTACACCGCACCTATGCTCTACGGAAAGACCTCACTAAATGGAGGGCAAAGTACGAGTGGTGGTATGAAAAGGCTGTAGCGAAATCGAAGGATGAGGAGCTTACACCTCAAGATATTCAGAGTAAGTATCCGGAATATAAAGAGCTTGTGGATGACATGCTAAAGATTAACAGACAGCTCGTGCAGTATACTCAGGAAATTAAGAAACTGGTAGACGCTTAGGATTGAATGCACGAATGGGTAAAACGATTGGTAGATTGAGCGACTTTGTGAGTGGTTGGGTGCGGCATCATTCCCGCCGCACCCAACCATCGTTCCGTTACCGCAGATGCGGGTTGCGGTCGAGCAGCAGCGGCTTGAACCGCTTGTCGACTTCACCCAGCTTGTTGGGGATGTAGACCAGATCGCCGTTGCCACCGTCTTCCAGGTGACCCCAGCCGTCCTTGCGCCCCAGGTCGCAGTCCATCAGACTGAGCGTGCGGCCTGGGTCGAGAATCTCCGTGACCTCGTGGAAGGTGGTCAGGTCGATGCCGTTGTGCTGACCGGCCTCATGCAGGACACCCTGGGTCAACTCCATCCCGCCGACTTCCCATTGCTGGTAGGGGTCGACGAGGATGCGGTTGCGGCTGTGCTGCACCTCGTACCGATCTTCCCGGTAGCCACCCAGCAGCACGTGGCCGGTGAACGGCCAGGGGTGGTTGTGGGGCATCGGCGCACCGTCACGGCGCAAGTCCGGCGAACGCCAGAGGTTGAGCTTGACGGTTTGGTGGTAAGGCCGGCCGTTCTTGATATTGAACTCCGCTTTGAAGAACGGCTCATCCGGGTGTTCCACGTCGGGAATCAGCCGCCAGCTCTCGCGAGCGATGAACCGTTCCCAAGTGAAGTCCGCCACCTGTTCCGGCGCGTATTGCCCCAGCGCTGCGAGCGCCAGTTCGAACATCTCGTCGTCCAGCACGAGGCTGGGGGCGACAGTGATGCGGGTCATAGCCTCCCTCTCCGTTCGGGGTTCTAGAACGTTTCGATATTATATAAGATTTAATGTTAATGGTAAAGTTCGCCATTATCGTATTTCTAGTAAATGATGTGGCTTTTAGCGGTTTCGAGTCCATTTTGTGTGCTATTTAGTAGTTTTTCAAAGTCACACTGGCTCGGCTCTTCATACACCCCAATCCCAGAGGTATTTTGTTGTTTTACGCTTAACGCATTGCTGAGCGCAGCTCTTGTAGTAATGCCTCTCTTTCGCCTGCGGCAGGGCTATATTTTGTTTTCTTTTCAAAAATATCTTTAATAGTCTGCCAATCCGTATCCACGTCAACGGGGTATATATGAAAGTGAAAGTGACTCACCAGGCCGCCGGTTTTGAGCGTTAAAGCTCGTTTTTTACCCGTTGACTCGAGTAGAGCCTTTTCTGCGGCGTGAAAGACCCTCGAAAATTTTAGGAATTCCTCTGTAGTTAAATCACTCGCATTTATGTGATGCTTTTTCCAGATAACCAATGAGTGGCCTTTTACTGCCCAGTCTTCATCAAGCATTACCATGACTTCATCGTCTTCATAATATATGTCCGATGCTTCGATTTTGTGCTGAGCAATTTTACAAAATACACAATCAGTCATGGCTGTACTGGAATTTCTCGACACCGGCGAGCTTTAACAATTCGCTAAAAGCTTGGTGAGCTTCGTTTTCAATGTGGGGTTGCCGTTGTATTAGCTCATGGCGATACACAAAAATATTGTCGGGTACATCGCTGTCCACAAGGTAGTACGTTTGCAGGACTTCCCGCTCTTGCTCGGTAAGTTGCTTAAAAAATTCAGGATGAAATTCGTAAAGCCCGTCGAGGAAATTACTCTCGTCGTTATAACGCCGGTTTTCAGTGCTGGATGTAGCGGTTTCCATGTGACTCATTATACATATCAGCTTCACAGCTAATAGATAATCGCCAGTTCCGGTTTTGTTAAACTTTGTTGACAATCGAGGCAACTTACCTTAAAGTTCGTTGACGGTTTGCAAGTAGACCAATTGCGGTAGCAATTTTACCGCCCGACCCTTGAGGAGTCTCATGGGCTTGTGTATGAAGGCAAGTTGCACAGTCAACAGTCTGTGCAAAAGGTGCAGAAGAGATAATCCGGCAACTGCACTGCAGAACGACCGAGATCGGCGTGAGCGTCGTAGTGGCAATCGCAACGGCGGAGGTGGTGCTGGAAGAGTTGTCGGGGGTATCGTGACTGCTGCCACGGCCTTCGGCGGGATGACCGCAGAGCCACCGGTCGATCAGGTCTACAACGCGGGTGACGCTTACGACCAGTCACGTAGCAGCGTCGTTGAAAACCGCGATGAGTACCTCGATGAGCAGACCCGTGCGTCCGGTGATCGCAGACGCGGTTCCAGTCGGCGACGGTAGCTGTGACTAGACTCCCCGCCACCTCGGTCACTGAGTGGCGGGGAGTCGTAACAAAATTCTAGCAGTAGGATATAATTTTATAGGCATGAAGGTATTCAAAATAATTTTAGGTATCATAGTAATAACTTTCGGTCTCGGCATGGCTGCGGCAGGATTGGCCATTCTTAACTATGGTCAGTGGCCACCACTTCTTAACCTACTCTTTGGATTTACTCTCGGCTTTTTAGGAATTGGATTAACCTGGCCGGGTATTATGCTGATCCGAGGGTCGACAGTACGAGACGCTTTAGGTGGGGCGGTTAGCGCTTTACAGGGTCACAGTGGCGTAGGCTTGCATAAAGGTGATACATACTATGTTGCACCAGCCAGTGTCAAACAGCTTATATTCGACATTTTGAAATATGCAGTTATAGCGATATGTGTCATTCTTATCGCAATCTTTAGCGTTTTTCGCGTTGTCGGTGGCTTTTCAGGTGGCGGTTGATATGATTTTAATCAAACAACACAATTCACATCAAGTCGCCCATTTATACGAGCATCTATTTTGCATGGCGGTAGATGACTTTTTATACGAGAACCAGCTTTCCCTATTTCTTGACTACAGTATTACTGCCCGCACTTTAAGCGGCTTAATATATGTGGAAATCGACCTCTACACTGAGGAAGCAAAAAAACTTGCACGAAAGCTGCCCAGCTTGAACATCATGCTCAATGAACAGACGCTTAATGTTGCTCTTATTCAATTAGGCTCGGAGCTACAGCGTGCTTTTGGTATGGCCGGTCAAGGCAACGCCGCTAGAAAGATGCTTGCCGAGGAATTGCATGTGCTTGATGCGCAAAATTGGATAAATATTGATGAAGTTGCCGTTATTGAGCCACTCAACTTGAAACTTGTGCCTGGATCGTTTTTTGACCTGAAGGACAAGAAAGAAATTCTTACAAAAGAAGTGGATATATCATACGTCATTGATCACGACGCTATAGGTAGTGATGCGGCTATGCTCGCTCTTTCTATTTATATCGCCAAGCTCATATCGGCAAACGTACAGGCAGCACTAAGTAGCCAGTTTGGATTCTATATTAACGAAGTTAATTATACTTTCGAGCGACAAATAGCAAAGCTAACTCACTCACTACGCATTGTTAAATTTCTTGAGCTGAATGTCGAGGATATAAAACAGGTAACAGGTGATTCTCTTGCCGACCTTTATGAACAAAAAGCATTTAGTAGGCTAATTGGCGCATTAAGTCGGGCGGCTACAACTAACTCCGATTGTATATTCCCAGACCCATATACCTTGTACAAACAGACAAATATAATTATCGGTGCCAAAGGTTGGCGGCAGATAGCTACCGAAGAAAATTGCAAAATGATTCTGGCGCACATGAAGGTAGTCATTAGCGTTGGTGATGCTCGCGCTTCGTTGGATGTCGCTACAATGCCTCTCAAAGACTAGACGCGATAAGTAACAAGTGAAGAAAATATTCCGAATGTTTATCGGTATTCTATGTATCGCAGCAGGAATTGGACAAACTTCGCACACTTAAAGCAGGGAGAGAAGCGGCGATAGAGTGCAGAGGCGCTTTATACCATTGATAATTATTTTGTTTCTTTAGTATATAGCTTATGATAAGGGTATGGGCAAAATTACAACAAGCAGTCTCAGAAAATTCAATTTTATTATGGCTGGTCTACATGCCATACAAGGTTTGGTTATATTACTCTTAAGCAGAACGTTCGATATATCCATAACAGGAAGTTACCTCACGTTCGATCGCGCCTCGCGAACCCTCGAGCCAGCCACGACTCACTTATTCAATCTCTCGATACCCATGTTGATAGCATTATTCTTCTTTTTGTCGGCTGTGGCGCATCTTTTTATCGCAACGGTTTACAACAAAAAGTACAATAAAGATCTTGCGCGCGGCATTAATAAGGTCCGTTGGATTGAATATTCTATTTCTGCCAGCATCATGATGGTGGCTATTGCGGTACTGGTTGGGCTGTACGACTTTACAAACCTCCTGATGATATTTGTCTTGATAGCAATCATGAATCTCTTAGGGCTGGTAATGGAGGTTCACAACCAAACCACGAAAAAAACTAACTGGTTGAGTTATTGGATTGGCTGTTTGGCCGGCATCGTACCGTGGTTTGTTATTGCCTTTTGTTTTTGGCTGTCGGCACAACAAGGGAGCGCGCCACCAGCGTTTGTGTACTGGATTTTCGTATCTATCTTTATTTTCTTTAGCTGTTTTGCGCTTAATATGGTATTGCAATATAAAAAAATTGGTCCTTGGAAGGACTATGTATATGGCGAACGAGTATACATCATCCTGAGCCTTGTAGCGAAGAGTCTGTTGGCGTGGCAGGTGTTTGCCGGCACGTTGCAGCCTATGTAATTAGGGCGAACACGCTGCCCGCTTCATGAAGAAGGCGGTGAGATTAAACGAGTGTAGATCGGGTCTTTTTTGTTACTATTATCTAAGGAAGTATTAAATAAGAAAGGTTATGTATGTCTAAATATGTTGATGGTTTTGTATTAGTGGTGCCAAAAGGAAAAGCCGAGGACTACACAAAAATGGCCGAAGAAGGTCGAGAGTCTTGGATCAAGCATGGTGCACTCCAATACTTTGAGTGCAGGAGCGACGACCTAAAGCAACAAGAGATGGGTCCGGAAAAATCTCGTTCTTTTAGCGAAATGACCGGCGCAACCAGCGAAGACGATGTATGGTTTTCTTTTATTGTTTTTGAATCAAAAGAGCACCGCGACGAAGTAAACAAAAAGGTGATGGAAGAAATGGGCGAAGCCTACAGCGAGCAGACCGACTTTAAAGCGCCGTTCGAGATGAGCCAAATGGCATACGGCGGGTTTGAAGTTGTGGTTGAAGCGCAGAAGTAATTGCTTAATTTAACCAAGAAAGACTCCATGAAAGTGGAGTTTTTCATATTTTTAAGAACTTATTACATAACATTGTTGACATCCGAGGGAACCTAACTTAAAATTCGCTAACGATTTGTAAATAGTCAAATCGCGGCAGCAAGCTGCCTGATCCTTGAGGAGTCACCTTGGGCTTGTGCATGAAAGCGAATTGCACAGTCAACAACCTGTGCCGCCAGTGCAGGAGACTGTACCCGGCTACCGCTCTGCAAAACGACAGGACGCGGCGGGAGCGCCGAGAGGGTAATCGTGGTAAGACCGCCTACGGCCGCGGCAGCACTAGTGGTGCATACGGACGTTCGAGCTACTCCATGAGGAGTGGTGAGTTCGATGGATTGCCGTCATTGTCACGGAAGCGCGGGGATGGTGCGATCGAGATCTTCTACCAGGACGGGAACGTCGACATGGACGACCCCGAACACGGGCACGCTGTAATCAAGGACGGCAAATTGGTCTATAAACGTCGTCCTGGCGAGTCCACTCCCATCGTCGACAACGATTGAACACCTCCAGACCTAAGCCATGTCTGGATAACAAAAACTGGCTTGCAATTCACCTCTAACCTATAATAGTAAATATGTTTAATTCAGCTCAGTCTATCCTAGACATGTATATTGATACCGACAAAGTATCTCGCTTCACGTTTTACTCAGTTGAAATGGAACGGGGCGAAAATCCAGAGGATTTGTATTACCTTTGTTCTCTCAAAGATCGGTATTATGTTGTATTTGAGACAGATTATATTGGGGGTACTCTTGCCAACATTGCTCGCGAAGCCGCTGCAATTTTTAAAAGACATGGGCTTTCGCCGCTTCATTGGGTGGTGAAGAAGGAAGAGGCTGAATCGTTTCGTGCAGCAACTGTCCCCATTAATGTAGACAATGTCGATGGACTCCGTTCGAGACTTGTCTCTGATAAAGTCAGTTCGCCCTTTGGGTATGCTGTACGCTATGCAATCATGGAGTTTGCCGACACGAGAGATCATAAGCAACAGCGGTTTAACCCCAGTATGTATGGCGGCGTTTCCTAGATTGCTCTTTGAGTGGTCTTTTTTTGTTACACTTAAAGCATGAAACTTCTCCTCTGCTCCGAAGCCTTCCATACCCCAAACACCGTGCAGGCTTGCGTGGAACTCGTTGATAAACCGCAAAATGAGATCACCATGGCTATTATCAACGAAGCATACGCCGTAGAAGAAGGCGACAAGCGGTGGGTGCTTAGTAATTTGAATGACGTGGCTCAGAACTTTCCGGCTGAAATAGACATAATTAACTTGCTGGCGCTTTCTGTTGAAGAAATAGAAGCACGGATCATGAAAAAAGATGTCATATTTGTGATTGGCGGGAATACCGACTACCAAATGCGTGTGTTCCAAAAGTCGGGTTTTGCCGAACTTTTGCCAAAATTGCTTGCAACCAAAGTGTATGTGGGGAGCAGTGCTGGAGCTATGGTTATGGGTAAAAGGGTTTCGTCTGAGTCATACCATACCATTTATGGCGAGCGCAAAACCTTCGGCATTGAGGAGTATTTAGGGCTGGTCGATTTTGCGATCAAACCGCACATGAACTCACCACGCTGGCCAAAAAACAAGCCAGAAATACTCGATACGGCAGCGGCAGGTATGAATTTCCCTGTATATGGACTGCAGGATGACAGCGCTATTATGGTAGATGGCGATGAAGTGAAGTTTATAGGTAGTCCTCCGCATGAGGTAGGGCGTAAGGGTACTGAGCTATGACAAACCATCAAATTTACACCATGAGCTTCGCAAGAGTGTACCCGCTGTACATCGCTAAAGTCGAGAGAAAAGGGCACACCAAAGCTGAAGTCGACGAAATTATTGAATGGCTCACCGGCTATACTAATAAAGGTCTGGCTTCTGTTCTGGAAAAGCAAACCGATTTTGAAACCTTTTTTGCAGAGGCCCCAAAGTTGAACCCATCACGCAAATTGATTACCGGGGTTATTTGCGGTATTCGCGTCGAAGACATTGCTGAACCTACCATGCAAGAAATACGCTACCTCGACAAACTGATCGACGAGCTGGCGCATGGTAAAGCAATGACAAAAATTTTAAGAGGTACCGAACATGAGCGCCCCTGACCAAAACGAAAAATCAGTCGAAGGCTACCTGGCTACCCTCGACGAGCAAAGCGTGCAAGACTCCCGAGTGCTCATTGAAATGATGCAGCGAATAACTGGCCATGACCCAAAATTGTGGAACATCGGCACCATTGGATTCGATACCTACCACTACAAATACAGCAGTGGTCGCGAAGGTGACGCCTGCCCCCTGAGTTTTTACCCAAGAAAAGACAAACTAACCGTCTACCTTATGGATGGCACGACCCGCTACGCTGCATTGCTTGCTCAGCTGGGCAAGCACGGCGTTACCGGGTACTGCATTTACATTAAACACCTCAGCGATATTGAACTGCCGATTCTTGAGCACATTTTGCAACAATCATACGACTACTTAAAAGCGCTCTCCCAAAAAGGGCCGATTGATCGCATATTGTGGCGCACTGAGAAATAGGTGCCAAACTTTGACTTATAACCAAAATAATGATATTATTATAAATAGCTAGATTATGTTAAGGACGCTTCTTTAGCACAATCGTCTTCTTATAACTTAGCCTCAACCTAACGAGGAGTTATTTATGATTTCGTTTGTATGGCCACCAGGAGAGCCAATGCTTGCCGGTACCGGCGGTTCAGAAACCTACACCGCTGGCCACGTGCGGGAACTTTTGCGTCGAGGCATCGACGCTCAAGTCGTCACTGTTGGGCACGGCACCAAAGATGGGCGTCAGGATTTTAAAGACATTCCGTTCGTCGCTTTTGAAGATGCGAGCGGTATTAGTGCTCTGCCCGGAATCGTTGTTTTTGTGAACCAAGCTTACCCGGTTCCTACAAAAAATAAGGCGGTAATTATTTTTCATTGTTCGATTCCAAGAAAGTCAGACCGTGATCGATACAAAGGCTTTGCCGAAGGAAAAACGATTATTGCAACCAGCGTGTACAGCGGGCAGCAATGGGCGTTGTTTTTGGGAATCCCCAGCAGCAAAATTCACATTGTTCTGCCATTTGCCGACCCAATTTTTAGCAATGTCAAACGCTCGCGCCCCTCAAAAAGAATGCGCATTTTGTTTGCGGGTCGGCTCCACCCCGAAAAAGGCATTTACACAATCCTTGAGATGATGCACGAAGATGACATGCGCAGCAGCGATTTCACCACTTCAATTGTTGAGGCAGGCCTGCATGTAGAAGTCGGCCGCGAAATTGCGCGCATGCTCAAACATTATCCGTACGCTCGGCTCATAACTGCGCAAAAAACAGTAAAGTCAATGGCAAACCTGCTAGCAAAAAGTGACATGCTCCTCATGCCGTCAGTTTTTGCCGAACCCTTTGGTATGCTCTCTGTTGAGGCGCAACATGCCGGGTGCCGGGTAGTGGCAAGTAACATCGGTGGCCTCCCCGAAACAAACTGTGGTCTGCTCACGCTCATTGTGCCGCGCAGTCCGCTTGCGCTGCTGACCGGTATTAAGCAAGGAGTTGCGCTCGGTTCGGTAACAAAAAGCGAACGCGAAG
>Ga0247766_1000018_pt1 | contig 58641 bp, 96 predicted proteins | sample UWRJL223509R6_FD_179946 | JGI IMG/M metagenome (GOLD analysis project Ga0247766, IMG submission 179946) | Plant litter microbial communities from Arlington Agricultural Research Station in Wisconsin, United States - UWRJ-L223-509R-6 | ecosystem: Environmental > Terrestrial > Plant litter >... | reverse complement strand
GGCCCGGCCCGGCCGGTACCCGGGAGCCCAGGCGGCCCCAGTCGGCCACCTCGGCTTTCCCGGTCATGCGCGCCTGCCCCGCCCCGCTCCCCCTGTTCTCGAAGTGACCAGCCCCGACCGCAACCCGACCGCCAGGAGAATCCCCCTCATGCCCATCCCCGACCCCGGCAACGCCGCGACCGCCTCCGGCAACACCAACGGCCACGACCGGGCCGCCGCCGACGCCAAGGCGAACGCGGAGCGCGGCCGACGCGTCATGGCCCTGGCCGTCTCGCTCATCACCGGCCTCGTGCTCCTGCCGTCCGCCCTGTTGACACTGCTAACGGGCAACTGGCTGCAGCTGCTCAGCGGCATGTTCGGCTGGCTGGCCCTGTGCGTCATCGCCTCCGGCGTGGTCACGTACCGCTACGGTCCACGTCGCTAGCCTCCGCAACCCCACCCGACAACCCGACCGAAACCAGGAGTTACCCCGTGACCAACCAGCACCACCAGGGCGTCGAGGCACGCCCGATCATCGTCCGCCAGACCAGCGGCATGGCCATCGCCGCCATGGTCCTGGGCATCGTCGGCTTCAGCCTGCTGGCCGTGATCTTCGGCCACGTCGCCCTGGGTGACGTCAAGCGCAACCGCAAGGACGGGCGCGGCATGGCCATCGCCGGGCTCGTCCTCGGCTACCTGGGCGTGATCTTCTGGGTGATCCTGATCGTCGCCATGGTCGCGACCGTCAACGAGCTGCCCGACAGCTACCCGGACCTCACCGACTACTGCGCGACCTACCCGGAGGACTGCTGACCATGAGCGGCTGCGTGTTCGAGTACCTGGTAGCCGGTGACGGCACGGTCGTGGCCTGGGGCAAAGAGGACGACCCGCCGAGCCGCGAGATGTGCTGGGGCGCCTCCGCGTGGACGGCCGACCCCCGCGAGGACGGCGCCGAGCACATCGACCGCCTGGCCGCCGACACCACCTACCGCGACATGCGACAAGCGGTCGGCGAGTACCTCGCCCAGCACGCCCAGCCCAGCGGTCAGGAGTGAGGACGCGATGCCCTCGCGTAACCCGACGCCAGAGTGGTGCCAGACGAGCATCTTCCCCTCGTGGGCCAACAGGCGAGGGCCGTGCGGCAGTGCCATCGACACCGCCACTGGCCGCTGCTGGCAGTACGGCCACCCCCGACCGCCCGAGGAGGCGACCGTGACCGACACGACCGTGACCGACACGACCGGACCCAGCGACCCCGGCGCGCAGGACGAGTGCGCCACCTGCGGTCACCGCCGCTGGCGCCACAAGGAGGTGGACGGCCAGCAGGTGTGCACCGAGTACGCGAACTGCGCCTGCAGCGGCCACTTCGTCGAGCTGTCCTACGGCACCCGCATGGCACGGTTCGTCGAGGCCGCCCAGAAGCTGGCGAACGCCATCAACGCCACCCGCAACGCCCTCGGTGACGCCATGCACGCCACCGGCGAGCTGTACGTCGCCATGGAGGCGGCCGGACTCCTCCCCCCGGACAGCGACACCCCGCCCACCGGCAAGCTCGCCGAGGCGTTCGACATCCCCCGCGAGTTCCTGCCCGGCACCCCCGGCGTGCAGCACTGGTCGGCCTTCAGCCCCGCGCAGCAGATGCCGACGCCCGGAACCGGCCAGCGCGTCCGATCGCAGGACGACCTTACCGGCCCGGTGCCCGACGCCACCGAGGTCATCCCCGCTGTGCAGGACCCGAGCCCGTCCGCGCTCCCCGCGCCCGGTGACCGCGCCACCCTGTGGTCCTGGGACGCCAGGAACCGCGCCTGGGTCGAGATCGACTCCGGCACGTTCGAAGCCATGGGGCAGGCCCGCTACCGTCGGTACGTGGCAGGCTCCCGGCACGACATCCCCGATGCCGCCTGGCTGGTCCTGGCCGCCGGGCAGAAGCCCGGCGGCGACCCCGACAGCCTCGGTGTGGCGACCACCTGAAGACGACGTCCCCACCCGGGGGCGCGAGGAAATGGAGCAATCACCTTGAGAAAGATCATCCTGGGGTTGGTGATCGTGCTGACCGGCCTGCTGGCAGCACCCACCACGGCGCCCGCCATCGTCAACGGCAGCGACGCCGCCACCAACCCGGGCGCCGTGTCCCTGTGGACCGACAACCCCAACCGCAACCGGTGCACCGGCACCCTGATCGACGACAAGCAGGGCCACCCCAACAAAACCCGCTGGGTCTTCACCGCCGCCCACTGCGTCTACTCCTTCACCGCCCCCGGCGCCGGTGACACCACCGCCCGCATCGGCGGCACCGACAACACCACCGGCAACGGCGAGTACGCGGAGATCAAGGTGGTGCCAGGACAGTTCTGGTACAACCCCGCGTTCGACCCGAACACCCTCGCCTACGACGGCATGCTGATGCTCCTGGAGAACGAGACCCCGCTGACCGCCCCAGACGGCGACCCAGTGCAGGTCATGAAGTGGGAGAAGCCATCCCTGCCCCTCGGAGCCGTCACCCAGGCCTACGGCTACGGCTGGGTGTGCGACGGCCCGCCCGGACAGACCTGCAGCAGCTGGTACCAAGGCCCACTGCAGACCATGGTCGCCAAGACCGTCAACGACCCCAGCTGTTACGCCATCGTCGCCAGCCAGGTGTGCTTCAGCCACATCACCAACAGCAAGACCATGGGCTGCCTCGGCGACAGCGGCGCCCCACTCAAATCCCCCGACTTCGACGGCAGCCCCATCCTGCGGCTCTCCGTCATCGGCGACGGCGACCAGAACTACGACAGCTGCACCGAAGGCCTCGACGGCGCCCCCGGACGCGGAGTCGCACTCGACATCGGCCAACCCGACATCCAGCAGTGGATGAACAACGTCCTGGCAGGAACCGCCCGCCAGCACCGAACCAGCCTCCCACCAGCCACCCCCCGAATCCTCCAGATGACCAGCTGACCCAGGAGGGCCCATGAACGCCTGCCCGCACTGCCACACCGGCCAACACCCCCGCACCGGAAACCACCTCGTGCTCACGCGCAGGTGCCCCGCATGGTGGCGGCCCGGACGACGCGGGCCAGGCGCGCAACCCCACCCCGAGCAGGTCAACCGGCCTGCGTGAACCCCACGCACTGAACCCCCGTGCCCCACACCGGCGCGGGGGTTCAGGCCGTAGGATGATCCCCAGACGCACCCGGCCCGACCAGGAGGAAGCCATGCCACCCAGGAAGACACCGGCAAGCCGGACGCCAGCGGCGAAGAAGGCCACGGCCGCGAAGGGTGGCGACGAGCCCAGCCGCTTCGCCGCTGGCACGGGCCCGCTCGCCGAGAGCATCCGGCTTGCCGGACGTCAGGGCGGGAAGACCGCCGCCGCAGCCCAGGCGCAGGGTCTCAGCCTGCAGCGCATTGACCAGGAGGGCGCTCCCGTGGGGGAGCCGGTACGCCAGCCGGGCGTCGCTCACCTGGAGTTCAAGCCGGACGACTCGGGGATCGAACTGGAGTTCGACCGGGCGTTCGAGCAGGCGGCCGACCCGGGCGCCGAGGCGGTGGCGCGGCAGGAGGGTGCCGAGAATCCGCAGGTCGCACCCGTACCCGCCGGTAACATGGAGTTCGAGACCAGCGACCCCGCCACCGTCGCCACGGTGCGAGAGCTGACCCGCATCCCCATCCCTACCGCCGTCATCGCCCAGTGGTTCCCCGCCTACTTCCGGCCCGAACCCGGCGCCACCCCATGGAACACGTGCAAGGTGTTCCTCACGCCCCAGGGCCTCTACGTGTACCGCACCGCCCCCGCCGAGCCGGAGACGTTCACCACCGGCGCCACCCCCGCCTGGTATGCGGGGGTGGACTTCGCGAAGACCAAGGAACCGGTCACTGGATACGCTGCCATGAACGCCGGTATCCCGATCTTCACGAGCGCTGGCCAGGTCAACGTCCAGCCCTACGGCGGGTGCGGGTGCTCCGCGCGCAAGCTGAAGAACTGGACACCGGCCTGGACCCGTAACCGCATCTCGTGGGCGGACGCCGTCAAGCTGGCCGACACCACGGCAGGGAGGTGACCATGGACCTGGGATGGATTGAAACCGCATCCGGCCTGATCGTCACCATGCTGGCCGCGTTCCGGATCACCCGGTCCATCGTCGCCGACGCGTTCCCCCTCGGCGTGGCGCGAGCGCGGTTCGTCGCCTGGGCCAACGAGCGGTGGCCCGCCGGGCTCGCCGTGGCCCGCCAGAACGAGACAGTGCGCGAGGCCTCCGGCTTCGAGTTTCCACGAGGAGTGACCGCTGGCGAGCAGCGCGAGTTCGACGCATACGAAGGCATGGCACCCCTGGCCTACCTCGCCACCTGCTACTGGTGCACCGGCCTCTACGTGTCCGTCGCCTGCGCGCTCCTCGCCAGCACCGGCACCTGGTGGATGTGGGCCGCCACGCCGCTGGCCATCTCCGCCGTGGTCGGACTCCTCGGCACCCGCGACTGACCCGGAGGACTGAATGAGCAGCAGGTGGGGCGCCCTCGCCGAAACCCTCGACGACGCCCAGCGCGCCGCCGTCCACCGTGCCGCGCAAGGCCGTGAGGACAGCGTGGACCCCGGCGCCATCGCACGCCTGCGCCAGTCCTTCGAACGCGTCGAGTACGCACGCAGCGCCCCCTCGGTACTGCGCGCATCCGGCGTCAAAATCGGCAAGATGTCCGCACAGCAGCTGCGCATCGCGGCAGGCAACCGCCAGCCATGGCAGGCACTCGCGTGGCGCTACCGCGACATGATCGCCGAACTCCGGTACGCCCTCCAGTTCCGGGCACGAGCCATCTCCCGCGTCCGCTTCTACGTCGCCGAGATCATCGACGACGACGACGAGCCGATCCCCGTGTCGCTGCGCAACGACGACGACCCAGAGAAGGCCAAGCGCGTCACCCTGCCCGAGGACTTCTGCGCCGCCGCCGAAGCCGAACTGGCGCGCCTCCCCCTCGGGGCGGGCTACGAGTTCCTCGGCGTCTGGTCGGAGAACTACGACGTCGCGGGCGACTGCTGGCTGCACGGCTTCACCAACCCGCTCACCGGACAGGAGGAGTGGAAGATCCGGTCAGTCGAGGCCGTCGACATCCAAGGCAACAGCATCACGATCAAGAACGAGCTGGGCCAGCCCCGCAAGCTCAACCTCGACAAGGAAGAGATCCACCGCCTGTGGGTGCCCCACCCGGCCTACCCGCACCTCGGCGACTCCGCCCTGAACGCCCTCGGCGACGTCCTCGAAGACATCTGCCTGGTCGGCCGCGAACTCCGGGCCGTGTCCCGCTCCCGCATCATGCAGAACGGCGCCCTGTTCGTCCCCGACAGCATGGCCACCAGTCGCAACATGAGGGAAGAGGACGACACCCCCGAAGGGCGCCGCAAGCAGTGGATGGCCGACTTCGAGGCCGCGCTGCTCGCACCCATCGCCAACGAGGGCGACGCTGGCGGCGTCGTCCCCATGGTCATCACCGGCACCGCCGACGACATCAAAGCCGTCCGCTTCGAGCGCTTCGAACGCGAAGAGTCCCCCCTGCTGCTCGAAAAGCTGGCGAAGTCCCTCGGGCGCATGGCCAACGGCCTCGACATCCCGCCGGAGATCCTCACCGGCATGGCCGACGCCAACCACTGGACCGCCTGGCAGATCGACCACAGTACGTTCCGCCACCACCTGGAGCCCTCGATTCGGCTCATGGTCGACAGCCTCACCGGCTCGTTCCTGCGGACCGCGCTGGCCACCCAGTACCCGCCGGAACTGCTGGCGCGCGTCCGCATCTGGTATGACGCCGGGCAGATCACCGAGAACCCCAACCGCCGCCAGGATGCCCTCGACGCCCTCGACCGCATCCTGATCGGCCCGGCCGCCGGACGCGAAGCCCTCGGCTTCAACGACGGCGACGCCCCCACCGCCGAAGAGGCCCTGCAGCTGATCGCCGCCAAGAACGGCGTAGACCAGGCCACGGCCGCCGCGATCCTCGCCTGGCACGCCGAGCAGGAAGGCGTCGCCGACCTACCCGTGTTCCCGTCCTCGACCAGCCGACCGCACGGACGACAGGGCGAGATCGGCACCCGCGCCGGAGAGGGCAACGGCGACAGCAGCGCACCCGGCGGCACCGGCGCCCCCGCCACCGCGCCCGACGGGATCGCCGCCTCCGCGCACCCGTGGCCCAACACCTGCGCGTGCGGTTCGTACGCCGACGCGACCGGCCAGTGCGTGTCATCCCCGCGCGTGCACGCCGCCCTGCTCGGACTGCCGCAGGACGAACCCCTACAGCTGGCCGCCGCCGACGTCCGCCCGCTCGTGGGCACCCCCGACCAGGTCGACCGGTTCGTGACCGGGCAGCGCCATGGCGTCACCTACCTGCCGAACTACACCCTCGACGCGACGGCGGCCCGCGACCTCGGCGACATCGACACCGCGCTACGCGACCAGATCCTGGCCGCCGCCGACCAGGCCGCCAAAGAGGCGCTGCGCCGCGCCGGGTCCCGCCTGCGCTCCAAGGCCACCAGCCCCAAGCTGGCCAACGAGGTCCGAGCCCAGCTGCAGACGCTGCCCGTGGATCGGTGGGCGGCCGCCCTCGGGCCTGACCAGTGTCTGGCGCTCAACGCGGGGCAGCGCTTCCTGCTTGCGGGCGCCTGGGAGGGCCTGTCCGGCAAGTTCGCCACCCTCGTGCGCGACGCCGCCCGCAAGGTCGCCCGGCGCGTACAGCGCATGCTTGGCCTGTCCGATGACAGCCTGGAGGCGCAGGTCATCACCCGCCAGATGGCCGCCGAAATGGAGGCCCGCATTGACCCCGCGTGGGCGCGCCTGCAGGACTCCCTTGACGCCCACCTGGAGCAGGTCATGTTCCGCACCGGCGACGGCGTCGACGTGCCCGGCGAGGTCCCAGACTTCGACATCCCGCCCAGGCTCGTGCGCGACGCCCTCGCCGAGATCGGCGGCGACCAGACCGCCGAAGGGCTCCCCGTTACCGGCCTCGGCAACGGCTCCACCGTGCGCGGCACCCTGAGCGACCGGGGCGCGGTCCACGTCGGCATGGAGTGGCGCTACGGCTACATGCCGCGCAACACGTTCCACCCGCACGAGAACCTCGACGGGCAGCGCTTCACCAGCTGGTCCGACGACGTGCTGGCAGTCCAGCCGGGCGACGAGTGGATCGGCTCCCCCTGGTATCACCCCGGCGACCACGCCGGATGCCTGTGCTCGTGGTTCACGGTGTACGCGCTCCCCGACGGCGGCGCCTCCGCCATGTCCCTCACGGCCACCCCGCCCACCAGCGACACCGTCACCGCGCTGCGCGAGGACTTCCTGCACGGCAAGCCCGGCACGCCCAACTACCCGCACAAGATGCGGCCCGCCACCCGCAAGCGCCTCGAACAGGAGCAGGCCGACAAAAAGGCCAAGGGCTCCACCACCGGGGCCGGGCCCGCGAAGAAGACCCGCGCCAAGCCAGCCAAGCGGGAAACGAAGGACGCCCCCGCCAGCGGGCGCGACGCCCTCAAAGCCGCCCCCCTGGGCATGGCCAGCCCCGAGCTGCGCGTCAACGGCGACCCCGGCATCGACAGCGAAGTCGACATCCTCCGTATGTACAAGGGCCCCGGCTACGAACACACCAACCGCTACCTGCGCACCGGCTCCGGCAGCGACTTCAACCGCGAGACCGTGGCCAAGATGGACAGCGCCCTGGACAAGTCCAAGCTGACGTCCGACATCGTCACCCACCGGGGCATCAAAGACCCCCGAGCCATGTTCGGCGACCGCGTCGACGGCGACCTGACCGGCCTGGAGTGGCGCGATGACGCCTTCCTGTCCACCACCGCTGACGAGCGCATCGCCCAGCGGTTCGCGGAGCACCGGCCCTCAGCGGACGGCGGCATGGTGCTCGACATCCGGGTACCGGCTGGTGCGCCGATGGTGCGCCTCTCCCAGTTCGCGCCCGACGACGAGGTACTGACCGACGCGTCACAGGAAGCCGAGCTACTGGGCGGGCGCGGGTGGACGTTGCGGATCGTGGGCGACAGCGGCCCCGACGGACGGCGCCCACGACGTGTGACAGCGGAGGTGACCAACCATGCCCGATAAGGCCGCGACCCCCGAACCGGTTCGCGAGGAGCCCATCGACGAACGGTGGCCGACGGACGAGACGACGCCGGTCGTCGTCCTGGAGGAGCCAGACACCGAGGAAGGCGAGACAGCGTGACCCCCGACCAGTACAGCCACGGCCACCCGATCAAGTCGGTGGACACGCCACCGAGTCAACCGGCGGGGCAGCCAGGCTACGGGCCCACCCCGACCGCCCAGGGCGTGCGCGGCTACCGCGACCTCCCGGCCGACGACGTGAAGCTGATCAACGCCGTGAAAGAGCTGCAGGAGAACGTGGCCGACGTGTGGGCCGCCATCGTCCTGCGCGACGGCACCGACCAGCGGTGGGCCAACATCGCCAAGACCCACCTCGAAGAGGGCATCTCCGCGCTCGTGCGTTCGATCGCCAAGCCGGACGACCCGTTCCGCTCCGCGCTGCAGCGCCTGCAGGCCGACGCCGACCAGCGGGCCCGCGACGCGGTGGCCCGCGACCTGGCGCGCACCGAGGGAACCGAGGCCGCCGTGCGTATCGGTGAGAACATCCTGGCCCAAGAGCAGAGGGAGCCCAAGCCGTGACCGCATCCATCGTCGAGTCGGACGCCACGGCCGCCGCCAGCGACGTGCCCGAGGGCGCCGTGCCCGTTGTGCTGCCCGTGATGGTGATCGAGGGCCTGGAGACCTCCGACCGTCGCTATATCGAGCCTGGCAGTGTCGAAGTACGCGACCTCCCCTTCCCGATGTACGCGGCCACTCGGTCTACGCATGGCGACACTGGCGACGCCGCCACCTGGCACGTCGGAGCGATCACCAGCGCCGAGCGCATCCCCGGGCCGGAGGCTCAGCTATATGACGGCAGCACGCTGCCCGAAGGCACCTTCGCCTGGGTCGGACGCGGCTGGATATACAAGGACGTCCCGGCCCCTCCCGCCAAGAGCGCGTTCCAGCTGGTCAAAGACGGCGCCCTGCGCGGCAACTCCGTCGACATGACCGAAGTGGTGGCCGAATTCCAGGGCCCCAACGGGGAGCTGGCCGACCAGGCCGACTATGCCCGGATCTCCATGCAGCGGTCCGTCATCGCCGCCACCACGCTCGTTGGCATCCCCGCGTTCTCCGGCGCCTACATCACCCTCGACGGCGTCGACATCGGCGCGACCCGCGAGGAGCACGAGCTGGTCGCGTCGGCCGCCACGCCGATGTTCCTGTCCGCCGAACTCGGCGACCTCTGCCACGGCTGTCAGGTGCAGGAGCACTTCGCTATCGAGGGGCTGCACTTCCCGGGCGGCGCGGGCAGCGACGTCGAGCGGCAGTCCTTCGACTTCGAGGAGGCCTATCCGGCTGGCGGGCCCGTCGAACAGGACTTCTCCACCTCCGGCATGGTCGCGCTCGTTCCGGCGAACCCGCAGATGTTGGTGGTGCCCGGCGGCGACACCGCTGACGAGCTGCACCTGACGCTGGCGTACCTCGGCGACCAGGTCGACACGTGGGAGCCGGACATGGTGGCCGCCGTCCACCGGGCCGCTCTCACGCTCACCGACCAGAAGGCCATGCTCGAAGTCGAGCGGGCCCGCATAGCCGCGACCGGAGGCGACCCATCCGAGGTGCGCGGCGGCAAGATCTCCCGCAGCAAGCCGCAGGAGGGGCCACTGGAGGCGGGCATCTTCGCCCACGCCATCTTCAACCCGAACGGCGACAACGGCCACGACCCGGCCACGGTGTACCTGCTCGACGGCAAGGGCGACCGCGAAGCCATCGAATGGCTCCGCAACGACGTCGTGCACGCCGTCCGCAACGCCGTCGGCGACGTCAACTTCCCCCTGCAGCACGAGCCGTTCGTCCCGCACGTGACCGCCGGATACGGCCTCGACCCCCGGCAGGTCACCTACACCGGGCCGGTCGTGTTCGACCGCATCCGGGTGGCCATCGGTGACGACGTCACCGACTACCCACTGGGCGGCGGCGGCGCGGTGCTGGTCGCCTCGGCGGCCGACCTGCCGCCCGTCGAGTGGTTCGAGGATCCGCGCCTGGACGGGCCCACGCCGTTCACGGTCACCGACGACGGCCGCGTGTTCGGGCACATGGCCCTGTGGGGCACCTGCCACACGGCGTTCGCGGACCGCTGCACCACCCCGCCACGGTCGGCCACCAACTACGCCGAGTTCCGGGTGCACGGGGCGCGGGCACGGGACGCGGACGGCAACGGCGTCACCGTGCCGGTCGGCTACGCCAGCGTCTCCCGGGCGCCCGGGAGTGGAGGGCACGCCGCGATCCGGAAGGGCATGTCGATCGCCGAGGTGGCGGCCCACTACGACAACACGTGCACGGCGGCCGCCGAAATCGCGGTCGGCGAAGACGCCTTCGGCATCTGGGTGGCCGGTCGGGTCATGCCGCACCTCGACGACGACACCGCCTACAAGATCAAGGGCGCCGCGCTGTCCGGAGACTGGCGCAAGCGGGGCGGCAACCTCGAACTCGTGGCCGCCCTCGCGGTCAACAGCCCCGGATTCCCGGTCCCGTTCCGGGCACTCGTGGCGTCCGGGGAGCCGCTGGCACTCGTGGCCGCCGGAACCCTGGCCGCCAGCCCGCCCCCACCGGAGGAGCCTGTGACGGACCGACTGACAGCCCTGTACGGCATGATGCAGGGCGTGGCCGCCGACCAGCTGGTCACGCTCACCGACGACGCCCCCACTTACGCGGCCATGCAGTCAGCCCACGAGGTGGACATGCTGCTGGCGTTCAACGCCGACCATCCGTGGCTGGGAGGCGAGTTCGCCGACGAGTGGGCGGAGGTGTTCGCGGCCACCAATGACGACGCGTTCGCGAAGAAGGCGAACTGGGTCACCAAGGCCGGTGGCCTGCCGAAGTACATCAAGCGCATCGCGAAGCACCTGCAGGAGAAGGGCATGGACCAGTCGCGGGCCATCGCGACGGCCGTGAACGCGGCGAAGAAGATGTGCAGCACCGGAGACACGAACTGGCCAGGTAGCCAGCAGGTCAACGCGGGCAGTCGAGCGGAGGCGTGCGCGGCCGTGGCGTCCTGGGAGGAGAAGAAGGCCAAGAGCTGAAGGGAGTCCGCGTGGAGTGGGGCACGGTATTCGGAGGCATGGCGGCTTTCGCGGGCCTGCTGACCGCGAGCGTCACTGCGGCGGCCACGTTCAAGGTGTTGCTTCCCGTCAAGCGGGACGCCAAGGCTATCCACACGATCGTGAACCAGGACCGGACTGACCGGCTGCGCTTTCAGGCGGTGCTGATTCAGGCCCTGGAGGACAACGGGATCGCGGTCCCGGAGGACCAGAGCAAGGTTGATACCGAATGAGGAGGGTCTGTGGACACGCTCAAGGTGATCATGGTGCCGTTGGCGGTGCTGCTGCTCGGACTCGCGGTGGTCCTGCCACCGGCCCCGAACGCCCGCTTCACCAGAGTGCGGTGGGTACTCGCCGGGGCGGCCACCGTGCTGGCGGCGATCGCGCTGTTCGTGGCGGCCGATAGCGTGTCGTGACATGCGTGGGCCCGTCCGGTGCACCCAAACGTCTCGTTTGTCCGGACGGGCCCGCATTCCGATCACCTCACCTTCGGGTCACGTGCCGCCGCACAGTGGGCCGATGGCCTCGGCGCACTTCTCGCGGTCGTGGGTGTGCAGCGGGGTCGTGCACTTGAGCTGCCCTTCGTTGGGCCCCTTCTGGTAGTAGCAGGCCCGATCCAGGTGCTCCGTGTGCTCGGTCTTGTTGCACGCCGGGTAGTGCACCTGGTAGCAGCCGCTGGCGTGCTGGTCGGTACTGGTGCGCGGGCAGCGCGGCTTCGACTTGCTCACTCGTCACCCGCGTCCGCTGGCGGCTGCGCGGCGTCGACGTCCAGCGCGTCCTCCAGTTCCTTGGCCGCGATCACGGCCAGGATCTCCTCGTCGGTCGGCTTGTCGGCCACAGGGCTACTCCTTCTCCCGCTGCTTGCGCAGCAACTCGGCTTCCCGCTGGCGCTGCGCCTGCAGCGCCTGGACTTCCTCGCCGGACCAGTCCCGGGTGGTGTCCTGGGATTGGTCCGGCTTCTCGTCGCTCACAGGCCCTTGCGCACGTAGTGCACACAGGTGCTGTCGAAACACTGATTCTGGGTGTTGGCGACGTGCCCGTTGGGGCACTTCGAGTTCTTGACCGCCCCGACGCCGCCCGGGGGACGACCTGGGCGGCCGTGTTCCTCGGGCGGCTTCTTCTTTGTCACCGTCTAGCGCTCCTCTCGGGTGATTGCCGTGAACCCCTCGCCGTCTGGCGCCACGCCCACGACCTCCTGCAGGAGGCGCTCGACGTCACGCAGGGCCGTGTTGTAGCCCCGGTCCCAGTCGACGGTGATGTCCCGCTCCCGGCCCTCCTGGCCCGCCGGGCGGATGGACCGCAGGGAGCGCGAGAACCGGCGGACGGCCGCGTGCTGCAGCCGCAGTATCTCCAGGGCCTCGTCCCGGCTCATGCAGGTGACGGTCTCGTCGCCGTTCGCGTACGTGGCGTACCACGTCGAGACGATGCCGCTGACCGGGTTGGGGCTCCACGTGATGAGGCCGACCTGGTAAGTGCCGTCGTAGACCTCGGCGACGCCCTTGCCGATCTCGTTCATGGTGAGGCTGATCGTGCTGGTCATGGTGCTGGTCCTTCCGGGAGGGGTTGTTCCTGCTGAGACAAGACTACCCCCCGTTGACCGTGGGTGTCAACAGGGGGTAGCGCTCTACTACCGGGCGCTGGTGCGCGACTTCAGGACGGAGCCGGGGCACCGGGCGTCAACCTCGGGGAACTCCTGCTTGCAGAGCCAGTCGTGGGCCCGGTGGCTCGGGTTCCACGTGTTGTACGCCTGGGCGCAAGGCTTGGTGGGGAGCTGGCCTGCGGTGCTGTTCTTCATGATCTTGGGTCCTTCCCTGTCGGGTTGTTCCTTGGTGCTGAGATGATACTAGCCCCCTGCGGTTGTGGGTGTCAACCGCAGGGGGCTAGTAGATGTCAGAGCCAGTAGGTCAGGTAGCCGATACGAGCGCCCTCGGGGGTGTAGACGTTGACCTGCATCGACTGCTTGTCGATGCACACGTAGCCGCTGGCGGCCGTGGCGAACCGCCGCTGGCGGTCGCAGCGCTTCACCAGTTCGGCGCGCTGCTCGGTGGTGAGTTCCACGGCCTGGGCGGTGAGCATGTCGTGTGCGATGACGTTGAACATCGGGGGTCCTTCCCTCGGGGGGTTGTTCCTGACGCGACGAACACTACCCATCCCTTGCGTGGGTGTCAACCCGGGGCTACAGTGGCGTCATGACCAGACGTGCCCACCGCCCGTACACCCGACGGGACGCGCTCCACGGCCTACTGCTCCGCATCGGCATCTACGGCGCCATCGGGCTGGCGACCTGGGCGCACTGGTGGCACGCCGTCCGACCGTGAGGACCACGCCCATGGAGACCACGACAAGGGTCTGCAGCAAAGACCACCTGTTCGCCGAACCCATCCCCCCGTGCACCCGGGAAGCCACGCAGGAACTGACGGTCACCATCACGCGTGGCCGCTCCAAGGGCGCCACCGCCACGGCCCACGTCTGCGGCTCGTGCGCCTTCATGCTCCGGCTACATTCGAGCCTGTCGGTGGCGGAATGAACGAGATCCCCCTGAGCCTGATTCGCACCTGCAAGGGGTGCGGAGCAGACGTGGCGTTCGTGAAGGTACCCGGCAAGACCAAGAAAGACGCCGAGGTCTGGACGATCATTGACCCGACGCCCAACGCCGACGCCGGTACCTACCTGATCGAGATGGACCCGCGCAGCGACCGGCCCGCGCTGCGCGGCGGCCGTATCGAGAAGCGCGGCATTCGCGTCGCCATGCTGGCCGCCGGGGTCAAGCTCCGCACCAACCACTACAAGACGTGCCCGAAGGCGGACGAGTTCAAGCGCAAGCGCAAGAGTCTCACCTGACCCCCTGACCGTGAACCCCGCGTATCGCCAGGACGCGGGGTTCACTGCTGTGCACACATGCAAGACCCCACGCGACACCCACGCCCACATTCCGTTAGCGTCCTGCTCACGGAGAACAACCGCGCCCCACCGGCCCAGCCGCGTTGAGACGCCCCATCGGCCCAGCCGTGTCACGCTCTCCGCTCCCACGCATGAGAGGAACCAAGAGCATGACCGCGAAGTTCAACGCGGACATTCTGGGCCGCCTGGAGGAAGCCACCACGGACGAGATTGGCGCCGCACTGGCCGCGATCCGTGCCGAGGGCGAGGCGCTGCAGGCCGAGTACGCGGGCAAGCCCGCCACCCAGGAGAGTGTCGAGCGCTTCGGCGTCCTGCTGGCGGCAGCCAAGCAGCTGAAGGCGGAGACCGTCAGCCGCTCCCAGCTGGCCGACAAGCAGTCGGCCCAGTTCGCCGAGATGGACGACCTCACCGCCCCGGCGGCCCCCGAAGCCCCGGCGGCCCCCGAGGCGGGAGCACCGGCCACCGCGCCAGCGTCGCCCGCGCCCGCCGCCGGTGAAGGCGCCCCCGACCCCACCGACCCCGCGACCGTGGACCCCGCTGGCCAGGCCAGTGCAGGGGACGGCGACAAGCCTGCCGCGCCCGAGGGCGACGGCGACACCACCGACACCGGGGAGGGCGCCGTGACCGCCTCCGCGCGCCGCCCTCTGGGTGGCGTCAACAAGACACCTGCTGGCGCCGTGGCGACCGGCCTGCCGCGCGCCACCATGCGCACCACCGCAGTTGGTGGCGTGCCGGGCGTCGAGCCGGGCCAGCAGCTGAGCCGCGAACAGCTGATCAACGCGTTCTCCCAGAAGGGCCAGGCCGTCTCCGGCCTGAACGTGCGCGGCTACGAGCGCTACGCCGTGGCCACGATCCGCACCGAGTACCCCGAGGAGCGCATGCTGCGCCGGGGCGTCTCCGCGTTCACCAACATGGCGACCGTGGACAAGGTGGTTCGCAAGGCGCAGCGCACGCACGCCCTGGCAAACCAGTCCACCGAAGTCCAGGTGGCGGTGGGCCCCGACGGCGACGCCCTCACGGCCGCTGGCCTGTGCGCCCCGCTGGAGACTCTCTACGACATCGAAACCGTCGGCGACGAGGACCGCCCGGTCCGCGACGCGCTGACCCGGTTCGGCGCCGAGCGTGGCGGCATCCAGTGGCGCCCGGCCCTGCGCGGCGTCACCCAGACCGGTGGCATCGGCGTGTGGACCCCGACCGACGACGAGGCCGACCCGCTCGTGCCCAAGACGTGCGTCGAAATCGACTGCCCCGGCGTGCTGTCCGCCGAGGTGGACGCCATCTACCAGTGCCTCACGTTCTCGAACATGAGCACCCGGTTCGACCCGGAGTGGATGGACTCGACCATCGCGGCGCAGCGCATCGCGCACGCGCGGTTCGCGGAGAACCGGCTGCTCACCCAGCTGACCACCGCGTCCAAGAACGTGTACAGCACGAAGGTGCTGGGCGCGGTCCGCGACACCCTGCCGACCCTTGACAGGATGATCGCCTACTACCGCAACGTGCACCGTCTCAACGACAACGCGCCCCTGCGGTGGATCTGCCCGCTGTGGTTCCGCGACATGCTCCGCGCGGACATCGCGATGCAGATGGTCGGCGACGGCCTCGTGTCGCTCGCGGTCGCCGACGAGGAGATGGCGCGCTGGTTCGCCGTCCGCAACGTCAACGTGACTTTTCACCTCGACGGGATCAACCCGCCGGACGTGGACCTCGGCACGGACATCGTGACCCCGGCCCAGTTCTACACGCTGCTGGCCACGAACAGCCCGGTGCCCGGGTTCCCGACGCCGGTGTCCACGGTGCTGTTCCGCGAGGGCGACTGGCTCTACCTCGACGGCGGGACGCTGGACCTGGGCGTGGTCCGTGACTCCACGCTCAACGGGCAGAACCGTTTCCAGACGTTCTCGGAGTCCTTCGAGACGACCGCGTTCCGAGGCGTCGAGTCCATTCACCTGGTGCTGCAGGTCCAGCCGACCGGCGAGTCCGCCGCGACGGCCGACAGCACCCCGTGACCGGCAACCGGCCCGCCTTCGCCACTTACGGAGGCGGGCCGGTTCTCCACCTTCCTGGAGAGGAGGAGTTGACGCATGTTCGCTCCCATTGAGCCGATCACGGCCGACCGACCAGTTCCGGGCACCCTCGTTGCCGCAGCGATCACCCCCAACGACGGTGAGCGCTGGCACCAGGGCGTCTCCTGGCGCCCAGAACGTTGCCCGCAGGGGCGCACGTTCGACCCATGTGGCTCCGAGTTCGAAGACCCGCCAGCCGGTGACGGCGAGGACGGCCTGGCGTTCTACCGGCCGACCGCCTTCCGCGTCGAGGACCACTGCTCCACCCGGTCCGGGCGCGGCCCGCAGTCGCAGGCGCGCGTGCGTCGGCAGGCGGAAGGCGCGACGTCGTTCTTTGTCGCCCGGGAACTGGAGCTGGGCACGCAGACCCTGCTCAACCCCTACGACACGCCGTTGGCGACAGGCCAGGTCAACGCCTACCTGGCCTCCCCGGACGCCGAGGTGATCCCGGGAGTGTGGGACCCCAACGCGGGGCTGGGCATGCTGGAGCAGACGGCACGGCAGGCCGCACTCGGACTGAACGTGTTCACCCACATGCCGATCCGGCTTGCGGAGGTCATCGCGACGAACGGCGGCCTGGTCGCCGAAGGGCCTCTGCTGCGCACCGTGACCGGCGCCCGGGTGGTCGCGGACGCCGGATATTCAGGCCGTGGCCCCGACGTGCCCGGCACCTCCGAAGTCCAGACGATCACCATCACCGGCGGCCCCACCGGCGGGACGTGGACGGCGACCTACTCGGCAGAGGCCACGGCCGCCATCCCCTTCAACGGGTCCGCGCTGGCGGTCCAGGACGCTCTCAACGCGCTATCGAACCTCGACGGCGTCACCGTGTCAGGCAGCGCGGGCGGCCCGTATACGGTGACGTTCCCGGCCGACATGGGCAACGTGGCCCAGATGACGGCCAGCGGCGCGGGCCTCACCGGCGGCACCGCCCCGGCGGTCGGCGTCGCCACCACCACTCCAGGGGTCGCCCCGTCCGTCGAAGAGGGCCTGTGGATGTACGCCACCAGCCCGGTCGTCGTGCGGCTGGACGAGATTGTCACGGAGACGCTGGTGGACCACCAGGCCAACGAGATCATCCACGTGGCTGACAGGCTGTTCGCGGCCTACTTCGACCCGTGCAGCCTCTTCGCCATTCAGATCACCGACCCGGCGCCCACGCCGTGAGTAGGAGGTAAGCCATGTATGACGGCTCTGGGAGCCTCTTCGCTCTCGGCATGCGCATGACCAAGATCGACGTCCTGGGCGTCCCGATCGTGGGCACCGACACGTGCTACGTATCGGACGCCCTGGTCGCGGTGTCCATCGGCCTGGAGTACGAAGAGGGCACGGAGATCATCCAGAAGTCCGGTTCGGGGCGGGTGTGCCTGACCTACCGGGCGCCCGACACGTTGAAGCGGGGAACGATCTCCGACTTTCAGGTGTGTACCCCGGACCCAAACGTCCTAGAGTTCGCGATCGGTGGCGACGTCATCAGCACCGGCGAAGCCACCGCCGAGGTGCAGACGGTGACCATCACCGGCACGCCGACCGGCGGCACGTTCACCCTGACGTTCGACGGCGACACCACCGAGCCCATCGCCTTCGATGCGGCTTTCGCGACTGTCAAGGCCGCGCTGGAGTCGCTGGCGAGCATCGAAGACGGCGACGTCACCGTGTCAGGCAGCGCGGGCGGCCCATACACGGTGACGTTCGCGCTGGCGGTGGGCAACGTGCCGCAGATGACGGCCAGCGGCGCGGGCCTGACGGGCGGCACCTCGCCGGACGTGACCGTGGCGACCGGCACGCCCGGCAACAACCTGACGGACGTCGGCTACCGGGCCCCCGAGGTCGGCAGCGAAGCGGTTCCGAACGGTGTCGGCCTGGAGTTCTGGACTGCCGCGATTCAGGACGGCAGCTACGCCGCCAACCTGCCCTACCTGCACTGGGTGCTGCCCCGCGCCAAGGTCCGCCCGTCCGACGCCTGGGCGCTCAACGGGGAGAACGCCCTGCTGCCAGGCTTCGAGGGCTGGAGCGAGCAGAACCAGAACTGGGGCTCCGGCCCCGCCGAGGACTGGCCGTATGAGTCCGACCGCGTGTGGCAGTTCGCCCGCGTGGCGACCATCCCCGACCTGTCCCCCGGGTTCGTCGAGGTGGCCGCATAGATCCCCTGGTGGTCCCAGGGAAAATGTGGGGGTGAGTGTCCGTCTCCCACGGACGCTCACCCCCACGCCTGCAGGAGGAGCCCATGACCAGCCCCACCTCCGACGTCCTGTGTTCGCCCTGGGCGACGTCGGCTGACCTCACCGTCGCCCAGCTGGCCGACCTCACCGGGCGCGGGTTCACCGTGGAGCAGATAGACGCCGCCCTCCTGCGCGCCAGCGAACTGCTGTGGGCGTTCTCCGGGCGCCAGTGGCTCGGAGGCGGCTGCGAAGAGGACGCGGTCCTCCGCTCCTACCCGCCGCAGCCCGGGACCGGCATCTGGCCCTACAGCCCATCGTGGGGCCGCTGCTCGTGCTGGACCTACGCCGTCTGGGTCGACGGCCGCCCCTACCCCACGCCGTGGACCGGCCGCCACATCGTCGTCCCCACATCGGTGCGCCTGCCGCGCTCGAACGTCACGAGCGTCGTCGAGGTCACAATCGGCGGCGAGACCTTCCTGGCGTGGGACATGGGCCCGAACGGCTGGCTGAACCGCACCGACGGCCAGGGGTGGAACGTCTGCTCCGGCGAAACCGAGGTCACCTACCGGTTCGGCGACCCCCCTCCCGCAGGGGGCAGGGACGCCGCCATCGAGCTGGGCATAGAGATCCTTCTGGACCGGTCAGGTAGCGACGAATGCCGCCTTCCCCCGAACACGGTGTCAGTGACCCGGCAGGGCCTGACCATGGAGTTGCAGTCCACCGACCGCCCCGACTTCCGCACCGGCCTGCCGCTCGTGGACATGTGGCTGGAGGCGGTCAATCCCTACCGACGCCCACAGACGGCAGAGGTATGGTCGCCTGACGTACCACGCCTGATGAAACGAGGAGCCATCCGTGAAGTCTGACCCGTTCGCCCCGGCGCATGACCCCTTCCACATCAAGAACCTGAAGCGCGCCGAGGCGGGCACCTTCGCCGGAAAGCACGCGGACCGGTTCGTGGAGCTGGTCAAGTTGCACGTCACCGGCCACGAGGAAGACGCCAACCAGGTGCCGCAGCTGGACGAGCTGGAGCGCCGCCAGACCCTCGTGGACGAGTTCCGGGAGCAGCTGGCCACCGAAGGTCCGGACGCCGGACTCCCGACCCTGGAGGACGGTACCGGCCACTTCTACGAATGGCGCGAGGGCGACCGCACCGAGGACAGCGCCGAGGAGCCCAGCGGGCAGCCCGACGGCGAGACCTCCAGTGGCTGGCACTTCGTGGGGTCCGTCGAGCAGCCCGACGCGGACGTCCCGCCCCGCAACGGTCCCGGCTCGGACGCCGACACGTGGCGCGCGTTCGCCGCACGGGCCACCGGCACCGAGCTTGCGCAGTGGGCGACGCTCACCCGCACCGACATCATCGCCACCCTGGAGCGGGACGGCGTCATCCCGGGCGGGACCGCATGAGCCTGCCCGGCCAGGGCATCGCCGTACGCTCCCTCGCGCTGGCCATCATGGATGCCGTCGAGTCGCATTGGGGCGGCACTGCCGCGCCCCTGCCCGACCGTCGCTACGTCGCGTTCGGCGACCCGGCCAGCACGCCGTGGGACTGTGAGCAACTGGTGATCTCCCTGGCCGGTGTCGGCTTCGGCCCGGCGCAGGACGCCGCCCCGCCGAGCACGCCCCGCGCGGGCACTCCGGCCAGCATCATGACCGTGCGGCACGCCGTGTTCAACATCGCCCTGGTGCGCTGCATCCCCACGCCGTCCGGCCGCACGTCCACGCCCCCGAGCGTCGAGGAGCTGCAGGCCGCCGGGGAGCGGTTCATGACGGACGCGGGCATGCTCTCCCAGGCGCTCGTGCGCTGGGCGTCCCGGACGTACAAGAGCCTGCCGAACGACGGCGCCAGCTCGGTGCAGCTGGGCGTGATCGAGCCTGGCGAGGCGTCCGGCGGCTACGTCGGGCTCACCGGCGTGGCCATCGTGACCTGCGCCGGACTGGAGTAGTCGTGGCCGGGTACCGCTGGGTAACTACCCAGATAAGGCTCCTCCCCGGGGAGCCGATGGGGTTCGCGAACGACCCCCACGAGGGCGTCATGCGCGACCTGCGCTACCGGACATTCCTGATCAGTGGGCTGGCCAAGCTCCGCGTGCAGGTGAGAAGCGGCTTCACCCTGACCACCATCCGGGAGGAGGTCAGTCGGAGCGTCCGGCGGTACCCGCACGCCGACGTGATCGCGGGCAAGGCGGGAGCGCGACGTGCCGACGGCGGCCCGCGCACGGTGCCGGTGATCCTCGACCAGGGGTCACGGCCACACGTGATCAGGGCGCGACGTCGCAAGGCACTACGCTTCGTAGTCAATGGCCGTGTCGTGTTCCGCCGCACGGTCATGCACCCCGGAACGCGCGGAAGTGGCTTCCTCACCAAAAGCTTGTATGACGGCGGAAGTATTTAACGAAGGGACCACCAGCATGGCACTCGAAGTCATTCGCAGTAAGAAGCGGTACCAGAGCGGCCCACGCAAGACGTGGGAGTTCATCCTGGAGTTCTACCGGGGCAACGACCCCGTGCCGCACGAGTTCAAGGCGTACCCGTCGATGGACGCTGGCGGGCTCAGCTACACGCTGTCCGCCACGCACAAGCCGGAGCGCGCCATCGAAGGCATGGTGCGGAGCATCCGCAAGGCGCTGGCCGACGACGACGGCACGCCCGCCAACTACCGGCCCACCCGGTACGCCCCGCCCCGGTCCGACGACGAGACCGACGACGAGACCCCCAAGGATCGCCCATTCGACCCATTCGACGACGAGCCCACGCCACCACTGCGGCGGATTGTGGACGCGGTGGCCGCCACAGAGACCAGCGACGCCGACCTTGACGACGCCGACCTTGACGACCCCGACCTGCTCTTTACCGGACCGGACGGGGAGCCGATCGACGGCGCGGGGGTCAACGAGCTACTGAAGTTCGAGCGTGGCTCCTCGCGGCGCCGGTTCGCCTACCTGATGGACGAGGATGAGGAACTCGTGCTCGACCTCGAACAGCTGCAGATGGTCTACAAGAAGCTGCTTGCGCAGGTAGCCGACCGCCCTACGCGACGGTAGTCCTGCTCCACGGGATTACCGAAGACCCCATCGCAGGCCCGTATGTGCGCGGCCGCCTCGCTCTTGCGGACATCGATGCGACAGTGCCCGCAAGCGTGTGGCTAGATGCCGTCTACGCGGCATACGCCGATGCGCCCCACCAGGTGCTGGAGAATCTCAACCGACAGATCGTGATCAAAGAGGCCATGATCGATCCGGAAGGGGCCCGGGAGACCTGGGGACGGCGCCCGGAGCATGCCGCACTCGCGGGGAAGCTCGGACGCGGGGCAGGAGTCGAGGCTGGCGGACATGCGGCCATGGCTCCCGCCACGCGGGCCGGTAAGCCGCGACGTCCACAGATTCCGTCCACCGCCAGGCCGCCCATTCCCGGCATGCCGGTCCAGGCGAACCCAGGGAGGTGGCAGGCATCGCGCGGATAATCGCCGAGGCTGGCGTCAGGCTCCGCATCGACGGCAAGGGTCTGGCGCTGGAGATTCGCCAGGTCATCCGGATGGCGATGCGCGACGCCCAGGCCACCCAGTTTGACCTCGACTCCCCCACGCGGGGGATGGCCGACGACGCCGACCGGGACAGCAAGCGAATGCGCGGCAGCTTCGCGTCCATCGCGTCCGGGCTGGGCGGCATCGCCAGCAGGGCGGCATCGGCCGCGCTATCGGGCGCCAAGCTGTTGTTGATCGGCACGGCCGCGATCGGCGCGCTGGCCGGAGTGACCCAGCTGGTTCTCGGGCTGGGCGCCCTGGTCGGCGCCGCCGCGCAGGCCGCCGGAGTGGTGGGCCTGCTACCCGCCGCGTTCGCCGCCTTCAAGGCCAGTACGGCGGCTATCAAGCTGGGCCTACAGGGCATGGGTGACGCCATGTCCGCGATCGCCTCGGGAGACGCCGCCGCGTTCGAGGAGGCCCTGCAGAACCTCTCTCCGGCGGCCCGCGAGTTCGCCCGCGCTGTGCGCGACGTCAAGCCTGCGTTCGACGAGATGCGCCTGCAGGTCCAGGAGGCCCTATTCCGGGACCTCGCGGCCGTGGTGCGCCCGCTGGCGGACACCTATCTGCCCATCGTGACGGCTGGCTTCCAAGGCGTGGCGCGGCAGGCTGGGATGGCCGCCCGCGAGACAGCGGACTTCATGCTGCAGGGCGCGCAGGTGCAGAAGGTCAGCGTCTTCTCCGCGCAGCTGCAGATGGCGTTCGGCAACCTGGCTGGCGCCCTGCGCCCAGCCGTGAGCGTCCTCCTGGACCTGATCACCACCGGCTCCACGTTCCTGCCCGGCCTGACGGAGTCGCTCAACAACTGGATCACCGGGCTGTCGCGGCGGATCTCCGAGGCCGCCCGCAGCGGTGAGCTGGAGGCGTTTTTCCAGCGCTCTATCGACGCCATGCGGGCACTGGGCGAGATCGCGAGCAACGTCTTCGGGGCCATCCGGAACATCATCGGCGCGGCCAACGCCGAGGGCGCGGGGTTCCTGCAGCGCATCCAGGAGATGACGCAGCGGTTCGAGGACTTCACGGGGAGCACCGACGGACAGGAGGCCTTCGGCGGCTTCTTCGAGTCCATGCAGCGCGTCGTCGAGGCACTGGGGCCCGCCTTCTTCGAGCTGATCAGCATCGTGGGTTCGGTCCTGTTGCCGATCCTGGCCGACGTCGCGGAGATCGTGGGGCCCGTTCTCGCGCCCCTGCTGCAGGTGTTCGGCAGGCTGCTCGAATCGCTGCGCCCGATCATCCAGGCCGTGGCCGACGCGTTCGCCACGGCGCTCGACGCCCTGGGCCCGTTCTTCGACGCCCTGTCGGACGCCATCAATAGCGCCATGCCGACGCTGGGCCCCATGATTCAGGACATCGGCCAGGCGTTCGCCGACCTGTTCACGTCGATGATCCCACTTGCGCCGCTGTTCGTGCAGCTGGTCGAGGCGCTGCTACCCATAATCCCGCCATTAATCCAGATGGTGACGGATTTGATGCCCCGCTTTATCGAGATTGTCGAGGCCATTCTGCCATACATTCAGCAATGGGCTGAATTGATGGTCGTCATGATCCCGATAATCAGCGACATAGCCGGATTCCTGCTCGACGTATTCATTCCGGTGCTCGAATTCCTGATGACAATCTTCACCGGCATGCTTGACGTGATCACGTCAGTAGTCACCGGGATTGACGACGTCATCCGCACAATATTTACCGGGATAGCCGACTTCTTCACCGGGATTTGGGAGACCATCACCGAGCAGGTCTCCGCAGCGTGGAACGGGATCGGGGAATTCTTCTCCGGCGGACTCGACGGCATGTGGCAGAAAACGAAGGAATTCGGCTCCAACATCTGGAGCGCCATTAAGACCGCCATGTCCAACCTGGTGAGCGCCATCAAAAACGGCATGAAGAATATGATCGACGGGATCGGAAACGGAATCAGTAACGCACTCGCGTTCTTCCGTGACCTGCCCGGCAAAATCCTGGGCTTCTTCAAGAACGCGGGATCGTGGCTATACGACATCGGCAAGGACATTCTTATGGGCCTGTGGAATGGCCTTAAGGCGATGGTCGAGCGCATCCTGAACTTCTTCCGTGGCCTGGTTGACGACGCCAAGAACATCGTCATGGACCTGCTGGGCATGGCGTCACCCTCGAAGGTGTTCGAGTACATCGGCGAGATGGTCGGCGCCGGTCTGGTCAAGGGCCTGGAGGGCTCCACCAGTTCGGTTGCCGAGGCGGCCGCTGCGATGGCCCAGGCCGCCGTGGACGCGGCATCGGTCACCGCGCCGAGTGTCACCCTGGCCAACCCGACGGCCGACGACCTCGACGCCGCCCGCGCTCTGGGCAACGGCGGGGTCGTGGTCCAGCAGACGAACATCATGCGGCCCGGGACCGACCTGCAGCAGTTCACGCACCAGGTCGTCAAGCGCGCCTACGGGGATGTCCTCTCGGGCGCCTCCACGCTGGGCGTGCGCCGCAATCCCGTCCAGGCCGGTGTCGACGACCAGTGGGTGACCCTATGACCGCACCGAACCCCAACGCCCACCTCCCGGCCGTTCCCGAGGAAGGCCAATACCGGCTCGGTGACGACTTCGTGACGGACGCCTCGGATGTCTGGCTGAACACCACCTGGCCGGACGGCACCCAGATCGTGGTCGCCGAACCGGAAGGGTGGGAAGGCCTGGAGTTCATCACGCCTATCGACACCTCCGGCGGTCGCGACGGAGGGCTGGACGGCCCGCAGTCCATCGCGCCCCGCATGCTGCCCGTGCAGGGCGCCATCGTCGCGCCGGACCCTGCGACGCTCCGTCGCGCCATCGCGGCCGTCAGGCGCAAGCTGGGCCCGCGCAAGCGCGTGGTGTGGGAGCAGTATGACTTCGGCCAGGAGCGACGGCTGGCCATGATCTGCAGGGCGCAGGGCGACTTCCGCGCCACCCCCGTGTACGGCACGGCGATGGGCGGCGTGGCCACCCAGATCCGGTTCTCGCTCGTGGCGGCGAACCCGCCATACAAGCTGTCGAGCGGGCCGCCCGAGTTCGTGGACATCGGCCTGCCCGTGGACTCGGTGTCCGGCCGCACCTACTCGAAGACGTACAGCTACACCTACGGCGCCAGCACCAACCCCGGCGGCATCGGCCAGGCGGAGAACACCGGCGATGTCGACGCCTGGCCCCTGTTCGAGATCACTGGCCCGGTCAACAGCCCGATCATCGACAACGAGACCACGGGCCGTAGCTTCCTGGTGGTCGGCAACATCGCCGCCGGTGACGTCGTGACCATCGACTCCCGGACCGGGCGCGTGACCCCCGCGAACTACCGCCTGGTAGGTAGGCCGTGGGTGCTCGTGCCTGGCGTCAACAACCTCCGGTGGCGCGCCTCCTCCGGCTCATTCGACCCGTCCGCAAACCTGCGCGTCATCTGGCGCTCGACCTCGGAGTAACCCCATGGCCATCCTGAACCCGCCCGCGTACCTGCAGGCTGGCACCTACCCGGCCAGCTCTGATCGACTGCACCAGATCAGCGCCCGGTTCCTGCCAACCACGCTGAGCACGAGCGACGTGGCCGCGCGATCCGGCGTGCTCGGTGGCCAGTCCGCCCGCCAGTTCGCCAGCAGCATGACGCTGTGGGACGTCACCATCGGCAAGGGCATCGCACTCGTCGAGAACACGTTCACGTCCCAGGGTGGCGACTACCTGGTGTTGAACACGGCAGGGCAGACCCTGGCTGTGACGCCGTCGAGCCCCACCACCAACCGCATCGACATTATCGGCGTGCGAGTGCAGGACGCGTTCTATACCGGCGTCGTGAACTCGGCGGATCTCGCGGTGGTTCAGGGCACGCCAGCCGCTGGCACCCCCGCCGACCCCACGCTGCCGTCCAGCTTCGCGCCCCTGTGGCGGGTGACGGTGAGCGCTGGCACCACGACCGGCGTGCTCGCGGACCTCCGCAAGCGCACCGCCGTCATGGGCTCGGTGTATCAGCCGTTCAACAACCAGGTCGCCGACAACGGGACCATGATCGGGGAGACGCAGCTACTGAACGCGCTTGGCGTGTACCCGCCGCGCCTGCGCGTGTGGGATGGCGCGGCCTGGCGCGGCTGCAGCGGCTGGGCGTTCGCCATGCCCGGCATCACGGCCGTGAACCCGCTCAACGCGTCCGCGCAGGCGATCATCGCCAGCGTGTCCGTGCCTGACCCGCTGTTCGCGTACAAGGTGCGCACATCCGGCTCGATCGACTGGGCGATGGTCAACGCCAACCAGCCCAACAACCCGATCTCAGCTTCGGTGACGCTCGACTCGACGGACTTTCAGACGAACGCGATCAGCCGAGGCAACTCATACAGCGTGGACCGGGGTGCCAGCCAGGCGTCCCCCACGGCGATCGTGCCGACCGCGCACACCGGCGTGCTCACCGGCGCCCACACGATCCGCCTGCACGCACGTAACTCGGCGAGTGTGCAGGCTATGCGCGTGTTCGCGCTGGACGCGCTGAACACCTCGACACTCACGGTGGAGATGGTGCCCGCGTGACCGGCCCGCAGACCCTGGGACTGGCCGCAGCGGCGGCGGCCAGCAGTTACGACCTGCCTGAGGAACAGGTGGTCAGCTACAGCTACTGGCCAGTCAGCTACTACCGGGGCGACCCGACCGTGATCAGCAACGCGCCCCTGCCGCTGTCGGGCGTGGCTTATTCGCAGGTCTTGAAGGGCGTCGGAGAGCTCAAGTGCTCCCTGCAGCTGGCTGACGCCGACGTGCGCTCCATGAACCCCTGGGAGCTGGTACTGCCTCGCAAGACCGGCATCGTGGTCGTCCGGTCCGTCCTCGTGAACGAAGACACCGACCAGTGGGAGCACACCGCCGTCTGGCACGGGACGGTGTGGGAGCGCAAGCCTGTCCCTGGCACTGGCCGCTGGGAGATCACGGCGCGCACCGTCGAGTTTGGCTGGTCGCGACGGCTGATCACCGGCCCGATGGCGGGCGGCGACCTCGTGTGGGCGCAGGCCGACCGGACAGAGATCGTGCAGGACCTGCTCACGCCGGACCGCTTCTCCCAGATCGGGCCACCCTCGACGTACGGCACGGCGACGGCGACAGTCAACGCGGGCAGCGTGGACCGGGTGGTCGTCGCAGCGGCCGACGCCCAGGACATCCCGCTGGGCGGGTACGTGCGCGTGCGGGCGCTGGACGGCAGCTACCGCACCGACGCCAGCGGACTGGTCAGCATCTTCAACGTCACGCAGCTCGTCGACGGCGGCGGCCTGTGGGCCATCGTGGTGACGCCAGCACTCAGCACCCTGTCGCAAACCGGCGACGTCGTCGAGGTGATCAACCTGTGGCCCGGGTGGATCAACATCGATCCGCCCACCGCCATGACCCTCCGCGTGCACGACTTCGCCTACAAGCGCGACCAGCAGACCAACCTGCTGACCGCTCACCAGGACCGCAGCAAGGTGGACGACGGCTACGACTGGTATACCTCTGTGCGCCTGAACGAGGGCGCCACGGCCATCGACGCGGTCAGCTTCCGGTGCCAGTACGTGATGGGCTACCCGCGCCTGGGCCGCGTGTACGGCGAGGACGAGATACCCCGGTTCGTCTACCGAGTGAGCGGTCAGGGCAACGTGATCGACGCCAACCCGATCTACAACGGCGAGGGTGTCGCCAACGCCATGTGGGGGCAGGGCGCCGGATACGACACGGACGCGTTGCGCGCGCTGGCGACCAATAGCAGCGACTGGGCGAACGGCTTCCTGATCACCGAGGCCCGGTACAGCAACCCCGACGTGTCCCGGGCCGACACCCTGCAGGCCTACGTGATCAGTGAACTCGTCCAGACCTACGCCAACGAGCAGTACCTTGACGCCGTCGAGGTGCGCGGCGACAAGCCTCCATACTTCGGCACGTACGCCCTGGGTGACGACGCGCTGTTCAGCACCGATGACTGGACAAACTCCGACGGACCCAACGGCGACCGGGACGTCACCTACCGCACGCGCATAATGGGGTGGACGGTCACGCCCCCTGAGGGCCCCAACAGTGAGACCGTGAAGCTCGTGCTAGCCGGTGGAGGGGACACGGTGCAGGGTGGTTGACGTAGACCCCAGATCCCTGCAGGGGGTCTACACGCCGCGCGAGTCCACCATCGTGGATGCCGTCGCCGAGACCCGCCGCATCGCGGACCAGGTGATGCGCAACAACCCGCTCGTGGACTCCGTTATCGACCGGGGCCTCACCCGCTTCCGAGGCAACTACGGCAGTGACTACGCGTGGTTCGGCGAGTTCTCCCCCGACGATCGCAACCTGACAGACGACTTCGGCAACCCGCTCCCGCAACGCGGCATCGTCTTCTGGCGTGACGATCCGAGCCACACGCAGGTGTTCACGCTCTACGACTTCGACCCCGTGGCGGGGGAGCCGCTCCGCCAGCGGGTCTACATGCACGACGCCGATGGGAAGCTGGTCTACGCCGAGGGCTTCAACGGGGGGCGCGCGTACCCGGACGCCGCGCTGGTGCTCTACCAGCGCGAGACTATCGACCCCAACGGCGTGCAGATCGGTTCGGACGTCGTGGTGTTCTCCGGTTCAGGCAACCTGACCGGCACGCAGGTGGACGTCAGCGTGGCGTGGGGTACGGCCGGTGGCACGCCCACCTGGTCTACCTACCTGCGTGTATCGGGTGGCGGCGTCACTCTCAACACCGCCACCGTGTCCGGGAGCGGAGGCGGTAACAGGCAGTGGATCGTGGACGCGAAAAGTATCCTCGACGTCTCCGATTACGTGAACGTCGAATGGCATATGTGGAAGACCGGCGGCACGGGAGGGATCACCCCTAGGCCCTACCATTGCCGAATGTATTCGCCATTCTCCAGGCCGTAATGCGAAAGGGAAACAGTGATCACGTGTAAAGCAAATACGCCCACTTATGCGGCGGAGCAGTGGAACGGGTCCAACGTCGAGGAGTGTCGAGCCTTCCATCTGGCGTGGTTCCCGCAGCCGCCCCCGCCGCGCCCGGGATACGAGCACGAGACACGGCCACCGTTTGTCCACGACCCAGAGGCCAGCACGATCACCGTTGCTCCTGGCTACACGCTCAACGTGGGCGACTGGCTGGTAAACGGCGGCACTTTCCCTCCAGGCGAGACGTGGGCAGGCAACCCCGAGGTGGTGAAGGCGGACGAGTTCATCATGAAATACAGTCAGGAGCAGTAGTCGCCCATTTCCGGGCTGACGAGAACGCAATTCCCGACCACCTACCCGTGGGGGCGTAGAGGTCCAGATCACTGGAGGTACCCGAGGTGAACCGCCGAGACCCGCTGCTCCCTCGCCCCGTCTTGATCTTCCTGGCCGTGGTGGTGGCGCTCGGATGGCTGGCTACCGTGGTGGCCGCGTTGCGTGACCCGGCCAACAGTGCTCCACTGCTGGTGGTGACCGGCCTCCTGGCTACGGTCATCGGCGCCTCGTTCGGTATCACGGTAGGGCGCTCCCGCAGCAACGGCGACAGTGGCAGCGCTGACCGGGGAGAGGATGCACAGTGAGCACTCCAGACCTCATTCTGGTGCTGGTCGGCTCGAACCTCGCCTGCCTGTTTCTGGGCTACCTCGGAGGTCGACTGACCCGTGCCACAATCCGAATCGAGGAGCAGATGAGCACCGAGGAGGGCGCCCCCGACGCCGGGGCGGAAGGGCCCGACGAACGGCCGCGCCCGTGGCACCCGGGTCGCGGGACGCTGATCTCAATAGCGGGGGCCGTGGTAGTGATCGGCCTGGTGACGGCCTCCATGGGTTTCATCATGAGTCGGAACCAGGACAGGCTCACCGCGTGCGTGGCGGGCTACAGCAACGCCCTGGCCGACACGCTCAGCGCCACCCGGGAAGCCAACACCGACGCCGCCAACCAGCTCGACGCGGTTTTCCAGGCCGTACTCGACGCCTACGACGACATCCCCGCCGAAGGCCAGGAGCGTGTCCGCAGCGCGGTCGAGGCGCACCAGAAGGCGCGCGCCGAGCAGCGCAAGACCCAGTCGAGTAACCCGCTGCCCGAGGCTCCGCGCGACGCGTGCGCCGAACTGCTGGACTGACCGCCCCGACGACTGCGAGGAAGTGACCTAATGACCGCCGACCGTGACCCGGCCGTTGACCACGTGAATGAGCTGTATCCCGAGCCTGCCCCCGACGACACCGACCTGACAGACGTGCTGACCGTGGTCGGCAGCGGGCGTGACGCGCGCACCGTACCGGTGGTCGGCGAGAACGTGGACGACGACGGCGTGGCGCACTTCCTGCGCATCGTCGAGGACCCCGGCGTGCCGGACCTGTGCGGGGGCTGCGACAAAGAGTGGCCGTGCCCAGGCCGGGTGCCGCTGGAGGTCGCCGAGCAGCCGCGCGTAGACCCCGAGCTGGTGGCCGCCGTGGCCGCCGCGATCCGAGCCGAACGCGAGACGGGCCAGCTGGCCCGCTGAACGAGGAGGAGACGATGACGACACCCGAGACACCCCAGAGCGTGCGCGACTGGGGCCTGTCGTGGATCCGCACCGGCGTCCCGCTGCTGTGGGGCTACCTGCTGACGTTCCTGGCCACCCGCGCCCCGGCGGTGCACGAGCTACTGGCGAACCCGTACATCCTGGCCGCCGTGGTCGGCGGCGTGACGCTGGCGTGGTACGCGGTGGTTCGCTGGCTGGAGCCGCGCCTGCCCGCGTGGCTGACGCGGCTGGTGATCGGCGCGAACACGGCGCCGCAGTACGTGGAGGGTCAGGTGCTGCGCTCCACGGTGGAGACCTTCGAGGGCAACGGCCCCGATGGCCCGTTGCCGCCAGCGCAGCGGGGGTTCCGCGCTGGGTGATATCGTGGCGCCTGATCGTCATCAGCGGTCGGACATCGGGTGTACGTGGGAGAGCCCCCGTCAGTTGGTCACTGGCGGGGGCTCTCTCGTGTCAGATGGCGAACTGCCGCAGGTTCTGGCGGTTGGTCCTGCGGTCCCGGCGGGCGGCGACGCGCTTGGTGGCGTGGACGACGCCAGCGCGCTGCAGGCAGGCCAGGTGCTTGCGGGCCTTGCGACTGAAGGCGTCCTGCTCGTCGCCGTTCTTGGCGGGGCGTCGGTACATGGGCTCGAACATCTCGGGTCCTTCTCTCTGTGGAGTTGTTCCGTTACTGCGGTGTCCGTCAGGCCCAGTCGCCCAGCTGCAGCCACTGGTCGGCGAGGAACATGCCCCGGTAGGTGGCGGGACCGTCGGGGGTGTCGCTGGCCATCAGGTTGGCGTACGGGCCGTCTGCCTTGGTCCACTGGCGGACGTAGACAGTGGTGGCACCGACGACCGGGCGGTGGCCGACGTAGCCGGTGTGCGGCAGGTCGATACGGGTTCCGGGAACGGCTTCGCGGGCGGTGACCTGCGGGAGCGCCTTCACGTCGGTGGCGAAGGCCTGGCGGCGGCGGCCGTCGGTGCAGTCGACGACGACCATGGCGATGGCGAAGCCGTTCAGGTTGGCGGCGTGGGTGGAGGCGACGCGACCCCGGAAGGGGACGTGGTTGCCGTCCGCGCGGTTGAGCTGTCCGACTACGTACTGGCCGACCTGCAGTTCGTTCGCCATGATCTTGGTCCTTCCCTCGGGGGGTTGTTCCTGCTGACAGGGAGAACATTACCCATGGCGAGCGTGGGTGTCAAGTGGTCGTGACCTACTCGTTATCCACGTCATTCCAGCAGGCCAGGCACACCGCCAGTAGCATCACCGCGAACTGCAGCGCCAACGTCCACACCACGCCCGGCCCGACCGTGGCCGCCCACCCCAGTACCTCGTCCCGGAACATCAGGACGCCCCCGACAGCGGGAACAGCGCCTGCTGACCCGACCGCAGGCGCCGCAACGCGGCCATCCCCAGGTCCGTCAGCTGATACACCGTGCACTCCCGCCGCGTAGACGGCTGCACCACCTTGCGCACCCTGTTGCCCAGCAGCGCGGGTTCCACCCATCCGGCGGCCATCAGCTCGTGGCGACGCCGCTGGACGTCGTGCAGGCTGGGCGCCTGCGCGTCGCGCCGCAACTCCGTCACGATCTCGAAGTCCGCCATGGGGTGGAACGTGAGAGCGCCCAGGATCTTGTGCCGCAGGCTCCCCGGCTGGGTCGCCCGCCCGGTCCGGGCCGACTTCAGTTCGGACGGGCGCTCCGGCGCCTGCGGGACGTGAATGCCCTGCAGGGTGCGCAGCTCGTGCCGGACCGCGCGGAACGCCTTGTGTAGCTCCTCCGGCGTGTGCTCGACGTCGAGGATCACCGCCAGCCCGAGTGCCCGCGTGATCGCCGCCTGGGTGGGGTTCATGTCTTCGGCGCCTTCCTGGTGACGTCCACCTTGTCCTCATAGCGCTGGCGGACCTTGTGCGCTTTTATGAGCCTGGCCGCCAGGTCGTCGTGGCCGTTCCGCGCCCACTCGGCGGCCGTGGCCTTCAGTTTGGAGACCTGGGGTTCCCACTTTCCGGTGGCCACGAGCATGGACAGCGCCTGTTCGAGCATCTCCCGCAGACGGTCCTCCAGGAGGTCAGCTGAGTGGACGGCGGCGTGCTCGACCGGCTCGATCCACGCCTCGGTGATGCCGTGCACGATCGCGGCCCGCACCTGGTCGGGTTCGATGTCGTTCACCCGCTTGAACGACGGCTTGACCACGATGTCGCCACCGGCGGTGGGGATGGTGAGGCCGGACGTCGGGATGCCGTCCTGTTCGCCGACCGCCTCGACCAGCTCTTCCTCCTGCAGTTGGCCGATCAGCGTCGCCACTTCCTTGAAGCCGCGCGCGTAGCCGTCCATCTGCTCTCTGGTGGCCTGCAGGCGCCGGTGCAGGTCGAAGGTATCCTCCGGCTTCAACACCTCGCCACGGGCCGCGTGGAGGTCCGCGTAGGCCAGGGCAACGCGTTCCTTGACCACCCGTTTGAGGTCCTGGGGGTCAGGGAGGCCGTCAACCAGCTCGTTGGAGAGCAGGCGGTCCAGGTCGTTGGTCATCGCAGCCACCCATCGTGCGGGTTGGGGCGTGGGTGCGGGGCGATCATCTCGCCGAGCGCGCTCGCCATGGCAGGGCCGTGAATACCGATCATGACCGCCAGCTGTTCGGCGTGACTGGCTTCCAGCCGCATGACCCTTTCGGCCCGGGTGCTGGTCTCGTTCGGCCTGCCGATGTGATGTAACGCCGGGGTGACGATCACGCTTACCCGCAGGACGGAGACCAGGCGGTCCAGCTCGTTCGTGCCGTCGCCGGACGAGACGGGCAGCGGTTCGGGCACGCGAGGGATCATGTAGGAGATCTCCTCGGGTTCGCCGGGGCACTTGCCGTCGGAGGCGAAGTGCCGTCCTGCGCCGCGCTTCATGTCGGTGAAGCGGTCGTCTCGACCGCAAGTGGGGCACCAAAGCAGCGTGACGGTCCGGGGCGGACGACGGCTATCGGTCACGGCGCACCCGCTCGACGACCGCCAGGCCAGTGGTCACGATCGGCAGCACGGCCAGCGACGTGACGAACAGGGCGCGCTCCCCGAGGGCGGCCGCCTTGCCGCCGGACGGGACGCCGACGCGCACGCAGTCCACGTCCCAGTCGAGCAGGGACCACCCTTCGCTCACGCACTGGGCGGTGTGCAGGCGGCCGTCTTCGGCCAGTTTCAGACCCTGGTCAGGGGTCACGTTGTTGCTCATGGTCGCTTCTTTCGTCGGGTGTCGTGGAACCGGCCGAAGCCGTAGCCGAGGGCGAACAGCGTCGCACCCCCGGCCACGGCTCCGGTCAGGCTCAGGTGGAGTGAGATCCACATCAGGTGTCGGACCGTTCGCGCAGGTAGTCCCACAGTGCGTCGGCGACACCCATCGCGCGTTCGGCTTCGAGCCACCGACCGGCGTCCCAGTGCCGGATGGACCGGTCAATGGCGGTGGCGTGCAGGTCCAGCGCGGAGTGCCCGCCGGTCGCGTCGAGCACGATCTGCGTCGCGTCGAACGCCTCCTGGTGGGCGGCCTTACGTTCGGCCACCACGATGTCGATGGCGGCCAGGACCCTGGGGTTGCGGGTCTCCTCGCGAAGATCCTGCAGCCGGTTGGGGTCCCACTGGCGGTAGCGTTCCGCGATGCGGCTCCCGGCGCTCACAGCGCGTCGTCCAGCATGCGGTCGACCAGGTCGATGACACCCTCGGCGTCCAGGCCCTTGCACGTGCCGTGCGCGTCGTGGATGCGGCGGGAGGTGCAGACGGTGGGCTGCTGGTCGAGGTCGAGACCGAACGCGTCGGCGAAGTCGATCGCGTCGACGTCGGCCATGCGCGCCAGCTCCAACGCGGTGAACATGTTGCCGTCCGCGTCGGCCAGGTGGGCCAGCTGGGCGCGGGCACGCTGGGCGCGGGCGGCGATGACCTGCCGGGCCTGCGGGGTGAGGGTGATGGTCACTGGGTCCTCCGTGGTCGTTGTTCCCTGTGGCACCGAAGTTACCCCATGGAGAGGGTGGGTGTCAACACGGGGTTGGCGCCCACCCTCCACGCAGCTACAGCGACGGGAAACAGGACGACTCGTCCGGGCGGTAACCCGCCATCTGCGGAGACGGCGTCACGAGGCCCGCAAGGCCCAGCTGTCGCAGGCGCCTCATGAGCAGCGGAGCCATGTCGTCGAGCGGGACCACGTCAGCCACCGCCGAGGACGTCGTGCGCGTCTCGATCGCGTACACGTCCGGCGACGGCGAGTTGCCCTCGGACCTCGGGTAGACGGCCACGTGCGGCACGCCGCGCGGAATCCACAGGGTCTGGTTCCGGTAGGTCCAGATCTCGTGTTGCAACTGGTCGCCCGCCAGTGTGAGCACACCTTGCAGGCCGCAGTCGATCACATCGACGTAGACGTCCGTGGCGTGGTGCACGTGCAGGTTGGACACCTTTCCTGCCCCCATCGTGATGATGACCTTGCAGTTGGGGGTCCCTGGCGCGTTCTCGGACGACAGGATGGTGGCGAACCGCTGCCCCTGCATGCCCTCGCGGGTGGTGCGCGCGGCCTGCGCCCAATCGAACGACTTCGGTGCGTTCATACTCTCTCCTCCTCGACCTAGAACGGCGGCTCGTCCGAGAACCCGCCGCCCCAACCCTGCGGACTCGGCGGCGGGGCGGAACCCCACGGGTCGTTGGCCGGTGCGGAGCCGCTCTGGTAGCCGCCGCCCTGGCCGCTGGTCGACTGCGATCGGTCGGGCCGGTTCACGGTGGCCGTGCGGAACTTCAGCGACGGGCCCAGGGCTTCCAGCTCCACCTCGAAAACGGTGCGCTTCTCGCCCTCGCGGGTCTCGTATGAGCGCTGCTTGAGACGCCCGTAGCCGAGCACGCGGTCACCCTTGCTGAGTGACTCGGCGATGTTCTCGGCGAACTGGCGCCAGGCGTTGCACCGCAGGAAGACGGCGTCGCCGTCTTCCCACTTGCCGGATTCCTTGTTCAGGCGCCGCTCGTTCTGGGCCACCGTCACGTTCACGACGGCTGCGCCGGACTGCGTGAAGCGCAGCTCGGGGTCTGCCACCAGGGTGCCGTCCAGGTGGACGACGATCTCGCCAGCCATCAGAGGCGCCTTTCCAGGATCTGGGCCATGCACTGTGCATATTCACGAACGAGGTCGGGGTCTACGGATACGGAGAGCTGCTCGCGGTACCACTCGGCCATGTCGTCGTCGTTGTGGCCGAGCATCTCCTGGCGGAACCGGTCGAAGTGGTGGGACTCCTCGACGCAGTCCCAGTCCCCATCGCGCAACTTCTCGGCGATGGCGGCGACGAACGGCCGCATCACGTCGTCCAGCTTCGCGCGCAGGCTCGGGTCCGCCTGCAGGGCGTTGGCGAACACGGGCGTCCGTGCGCCCTCGTTGCCGCTGGCGAGTTGCCAGGCCGCCGTGACGGCGCGGTCGGCCGCCTCCACGGCGGCGTCCATGATCTCTGTTGCGCTGCACCATCCCATGTGGTCAGCCTTCTTTCTGGTCGGTCGGGTGGTTGACAAGGCTTTCGTTGACGTCCCGGCGACTTGCGGCCGTCCAGGTAACGAAGTCGCAGATGCCGCTGATGGTGAAATCGTGACCGAGCACGCGTGGAGGCGCCACGAGACCACCGCCCGGTTCGTACACCGCTTCGGTCGACAGATCGGCACGAGCGTTGACGTAGACCCACGTGCCAGAGGGGCCGACGACGATGACCGTGGCGCTCTCGCTCTGTGCCGCGCCGAACCCTGGTGCCGCGTTGGTTTCCGGCGCGACATTGATCACCTGGTTGAGCGCCCTCGCGGTGCGCGGACCGTCGAGCGGGTCGAACATGACGCCCACGTGCACTTCGTGTCCGTCGTCGTCCACGAGGTAGATGTTGCGCGGGTTCTTGTTCCCGGTCCGGTACCGGCTCACCGGGACCTCCTCTTGCGCGGTCGCCGGACGTTCGGTGTGATCATGTGCAGGAAGTAGCGCGAGGGCTTCCGCAGGCGCCACCACCACAGGCGCGCGCGGCTCACCACGGACGCCCGTCCCGCTGCTGTGGGGCACCCTGGGAGCCGCCAGCCTGGTAGGTACTGCCGACGGATCGGGCGGTGGACTGGTAGCCGGAGAGCACGGCGCGCAGGTTGTGCATGGTCTGCTTGACGGCTTCCTTCACCATCTTGGCGCGCATCATCGCCTCGTATTCGGCGTCGGCCTTGACCATCGCCTCGGCTTTGCGCCGGTCGGCGGACGACTGATCGGAGCTGTCGACGACGGCGTTGAACTTGCGGTTGAAGGCCGTCTCGGTGGCGGACGCCGCTTCGATGGTCTCGCGCTCGAACAGGGCCCCGACTTCCAGCCGGTAGAGGACTTCGAGGATGTGCCGCTCGACGTCCTCGGGGGTGTAGATCTGGGTCGGGTCAATGAGCGCAAGGGTGGCCTGAATCGGGTCCGCCGCGACGGGGAGATCGTGTCCGCCCCGGGGATGACCGGGCGCGGGCAGACCCATCTCCGGGGCCTCGACGGCGTCACCGCGCACATCCGGCTCCCATGGCGGCTGCTCCGGGTCGTCGGACCACGGGGCGAACTCGCCGCACCCGCACACCACGGCGCCCGACTCGGGCACGTAGCGGGCCTGCTTCAGCATCGGGCAGTTCGAGTGCCCGGCGGCCGACAGGATCGACACGGCCCGTGCAAGCAGGAGGCTGGCGTAGTGCTGCGCGGTCGGCTGATCGCCAGCGGCCAGGGCCTCGACACCCTCGTCGTCGAGGCTCATCAGTAGCCATCCGGAGGCTCGGGCGGCTCGGTGGACGCTCGGGCGTCATCCGGTGGCGGTGGCGCCTGCAGGGTCCGCATCGCGGCCTCCCCGTGCTGGTTGAGCGTCGAGCCCTCCACTGCGAGGTCCAGGAGCCCCTCGGAGCTGACCTGTTGCATGATCTGCACCAGCCGGTTGTACTGGGCCTGCGGGCCGCCCTCGACGCGGTAGACGTTGCGGATCGCGTTCAGGGCGTCGCGGCCACGTGCGGCTTTCTCCTCGCCGACCCGTTCCGACTGTGGCGCCGGTGCGCTGGTCTGCTGGCGCGGGTTCGCGGTCGTGTCGGCGGGGCGCTGGGTGGTGGCCATGGTCTGCGGCGGGGCCTCGTCCGCGTCGTCCAGGCCGTTCACGGGGATCATGAGCGCTTGAAAGAGGCCGTACTTGATCGCCATGGACGTGGCCTTGCTGGTGGACTTGTCCGAGGAGTCGCGGCCCTCGCCGACCATCTCGAACGGGTGCGTGGAGCCGTCCTCGGGGTCAATGAAGGTGTAGCGGGCGGTGACCACGCTGGTTGCCCAGACCACGGTGCGCTCCCAGGGCTTCCCGTTGTCGGTGCCCGACTGGGTGATCGGGGTCAGGGTGGTCTCGCGGTCGAGGATCTCCGTGGACAGCGTCAGGCCGACCTCGCGCATGGCGTGGCCCACCGCGTCCATCGCGTCATCGACGCCCCGGAAGTTGAAGCGGCCGCCCTTGCCCAGGTTGGCTTCCTTCTCTTTGGCGATGTGCGTCACGGCGCGCATCACCTGCAGCACCTTGCGGGAGGCGCCGAGGCCGCCGACGGTCGGGGCGACGCTGGCGGGCAGGGAGGCTGCCACCTCGGCGACAAGGGCGTTCGTCACGCGCGTGCCGTGCGTCTCGACGTGCTGGCGCAGGTCGGCGAACTCGCGCACGAGCTGTTCCATGCGCGAGTGGTTGGCGTCCGACGCGGTGGAGATGTCGGCCAGGGCCCGGTCCACGGCGGCCTGCACCTGGTCGGCCAGCGCGTCCTCGGCGAGGGTGTGCGACACGGGGTCGGCGTCGAGCGTCTTGGCGAACTCCTCGACGGCGTCGAGGCGCTTGCGCAGGTCGGCGACTGCTGGATGCAGTTCGGTGGCCACACGCTCCGCCAGCGCGCCGGGGTCCGTGGCCGCCAGCTTGCGCTCCACGTCCTCCAGGCGGGCCAGGGTGCCGTCCAGGCGTGCGCCCAGGCTGCTTTCGATGCCGGTGCCGCTGGGCGACTCGACGGCGGCCAGCTGGCCGCGCAGCGTGTGCACCTCGTCGTGCAGGGGCTCCAGTGCCTCGTGGATGCGGGCATCCACCTGGTCGGCGGTCGGGCCGGTGGGGGCGCCGGACGTCGAGCCGGACCCGATGTCCTGCAGTCGGGTCGAGACGTCGGTGACGACGGCGGACAGGTCGTCCAGGCGGCTGTCGATCTGCTGGGCGAGTGCCGCCACCTCGGCGGTGGTCATGCGCTTAGTGGGCGGCGTGTCGTTCTGGTCGGGCATCGGGTGTGTCATCCTTCCGGGTTGGTCTTGCCGGTGCGGGCGAACTCTTCCAGTCCGACCTCCAGGGCCCGCGTGACGGTGCACCCGTTGTCGTTCAGGCGGGCGACGATCCTGCTGTACACGTTCTCGGGGAGCGTGAACCGCAGCGGCTTCAGCACCGCGCGTTCCGCCGCGCTGAGGTGCTTGTCCAGCGTCTTGTCCTGGATCTCGAAGTCCGCCAGCCCCTCGGCTTCGATGACCTTGCGGACGGCCGCGATGGGCCCGAGGGTGGTGCCGCGTGCTGGGTCGGAGACGCGCCGGAGGTGGTTCAACAGCTGCGCGGCGCGTACGGCGCGCGTGCCGTTTGCCGAGTCGAACTCGGGCACCGCGTCCATGTCGCTCTTGGTGTACTTGCGGTGTCCGCGCTCGGTGAGCCGATTGCCTGCGGCGTCCGTGGGTGCGCCTTGCACCCTGCCAACGGCTCTGGTCTTCTCCGGCCTCCAGTTGGTCAGGATCTCCCTGCCTACTGACGCCATGGTGGTGCTAGCCACGCCGGTGGCGGCCTTCTCGAACTGGCGGATCATCTGGACGCGGTTGCGTGCCGCCCTCATGACCAGGGTTCGGATGCTGACGTCCACGTTGTGGGTGTCTGGTTCCTTTGCCACGCTGCCTCCTCTCTCTGGTGGTCAATCTACCCCACAACGGCATGGGGTGACAAGTGCACGGGCGACAGTCTACCGTGGAGCCATGACCAAGCTCAGTGACCAGCGCATGCCCTTGTGGGAGCGCTGCGAAGGCCGTTGCGAGATCAGCGGCCAGCCGCTCGACTACGACACCTTCGACATGCACCACCGACGCAACAAGGGCATGGGGGGCACCAGTCGGGGCGGCGTGGACGAGCTGTGGAACCTGCTGGCCCTGGACCCGACGGTCCACAACGGCGGACCCGACTCGGTGCACGGGCGGCGGCAGTGGTCGCAGAACAGGGGCTACCTGGTGCCCAAGCACACCCCTGACTATGAGGCCATCCTGTGGCCGGTACTCCTGGGCGGCCTGCTCCCCGAGCGCTTCCAGCGCTGGGTGCTCCTCGGCGACCCCGGCTACTGGTCCGTGCCGCACCGCTACATGCGGCGACCGCGAGACGTGGGTCTGGCGACCTGATCACCAGGTGTAGGCTCCGGACAAACGAAAAGCCCCTCGGCTTATGACCTGCCAGTCACCGAGGGGCCCAACGAAAGTGAGTGAGGCGATGGTAGCACCCCTCTCGACAGTAGGCGTAACCCGGTACCACCGGCCGCTGAAGAACTTCACCACCCTGCGCAACAGCTTCGTGCGTGACGCCAAGATCAGCTTGCGAGCCTTCCGCGTTGGCGCCCTCGTGCTGTCCCACGCCGCCGGGTATATCCAGACGCAAGCCCAGTTGGCGACCGCCACCGGCCTGTCCGTCAACACCGTGCGCGCCGCCCTCCGCGACCTCGCGCAGGACGGCTACCTGGCCAGCAAGATCGTGCGCGAGAACGGGCGCGTCATCGGAACCGCGTACGCGGTGAGTGACACCCCCTTCACCGATGCCGAGCTGGCCCAGCTGTCCGCCGACGACGTACCGTCGGGCCCATGCGCAGAATCTGCGTACTCAAAATCTGCGCCACCTAAGAAGACCAGGTCCCGTAGGGACTCCTCTACTGGAGAAGAAGACCAACCCTCCGGGGGAGCGGCTGACGCCGACTCCATCGAGGGTCACGCGACACCCGAGGAGGAACCGATGCCCATCGCCACTGACCCGGCTCAGGCCCAGCTGTTCGACGTGGAGAGTCCCGAGCCGCCTCCGGCGGAGCAGCGGAAGCCGCAGGGGGCTCAGGCGGTGATCGCCGCCTACGTCGACAGCTGGCGCCAGCACCACGCCGAGGGCGAGGAGCCGCTGCGCGCGGACAAAGGTCGGATCGCCCGCGACACGAACGCGCTGTTGCGCAAGCAGGAGGCCACCCAGGAGGAGTTACTGGCCGCCGCCGCCGAGCTGGGCCGGAGTCACTGGGCGAACATCGCCACGCAGGTCAAGATGATCCGCAGGCGCCGGACCGGCAGCGGCAACACGCCAGCCGTTCCCGAAGATCACCCCGGATGGGTGGAGCGCGACCGGCGGCAGGATGCCGAGCTGGCCCAGCTGTCCGCCGACCCGGCCGTCACGGCACTGCGTGAGCGCTACCTGCAGGTTGGTGTTGCGTGACTACGGTTGTGCCCCATAGCGATGATGGGTATGGTTGGGGCATGGACGACAGCGCTCGGCTACGCGCCGAGGTAGAGCGACGGGCCAGCAAGCGCGCGGCCACGCCGCGTGCGCCCATCTCCCAGGTCGTGGCCAACCTCGCCGCACGCCACGGCGGCGTTGATCCCGCCACTATCGACATGACCAACCCCGCCAACCGACAGCGCGCGGACCAGCTGCTGGCAGCCAAGGAAGCCGAGCTGCACCGTGAGCGCATCGAACGCCAGGCGGAGATCCTCGCGTCCCGCCTGCCCGCCATCTACCGCAATGCGCGCATCCCCGACGAGCCTTGGGCGGACGCCGTGCTGGCCTGGCTGGCCGAGTTCCGGAAGGCCCGCGCCACCGGCGCCGTGCCGCCCGGCCTCGTGCTCATGGGCCCGAAGGGGACCGGCAAGACGTGGACGGCCGCCGCCATTGCCCGCATCCTGCTCACCGAGGACTCGATCCCCGTCACCTTCAGCACCGCCCAGGAGTTCGTAGACTCCGTCAAGCCCTCCCATGACGGCCTCGACATGGACATGCTGCAGTTCGAGCTTGCGCCCGTGCTGGTGCTCGACGACTTCGGCGCCGAGCGGGAAACGGACTTCCAAGGCGACCGGCTCATGAAGCTGTCGCAGTCCCGCGCCGCCAACGGCCGCCCGAACATCATCACCACGAACCTGTTCGGCGAGAACATCTGGGCCCGCTACGACGAACGCGTAGTTGACCGGCTGTTCGGCGGCACCAGGCTCGTCTACGTGACCGGCAAGTCCCGTCGCAACGTCCCGTTCGACCCGCCTCGGAGGAAGCCGTGACCGCGCTCGATTCCCTCGTGCTCTGGGTGCGCGGGTATGTCCAGCGTCTCGCCGAGTTCGCCCGCCTGATGACCAAGCCGGAGCGCGTCCTGTCTGGCGTGCTGCTGGCATCCCTGGCCGTGGGCCCCTCGCTCAGCTGGGTCGCGACCGGGCTACTGTTCCTGGTCGCCATGCTGTTCTTGCCGGTGCTGGTGGACGCCATGCTGGTCCGCTCGGAGGCCATGAGGCTGCAGGTGGACCTGATCGAAGCCAAGCGGGTGGCGCTGACCGTGAACCTGGCCAAGCCCACCGGCGCCCCCCGTGTCGCCGAGGTCGCCTGCAGCCACGGCGCCATGCAGCGGCTCGTGTACGGCCCCGACGGCTGGGCTCACGCGGGCCCAGCCCCCGACACTCGACACGAGGAGGCGCGTACGTCGTGAGCGTAGCTGTCTGCCTGGAGGTCAACGCCCGGTTGCGGGCCGCCGGGATCGTCGTTCGGGAGGCGTCCGGCTGGCGGGACCGGGGCAATGGCCAGACGTCCTCCTATGAGGGCGGCCTGATCCACCACACCGCGACCGGTTTCGGGATTGCCATGCCGGGCACCGGCGTGGGCAACCTGCTGATCAACGGCAGGCCGGACCTGCGTGGCCCGCTGAGCAACTACGCGGGCAACGACGACGGATCGGTAACCATCATCGCCGCACACCCGGCCAACCATGCCGGGGAGTCGGGCGGGCGGTCGATGGGGCCGCTACCGGTCACGAAGAATTTCAACCGGCGCGTACTGGGGCTGGAGGTCGTCTACCCCGGCACGGTCCCGATGCTCGGAGTGCAGCACCGCACAGCCGTCATCTGGGGCCGCGCCGTGGCAGACGTGGTTGGCAGGGGCGACGTCGAGCGCATCCGGGCACACGCGGAGACCAGCGTCACCGGTAAGTGGGACCCCGGCTTCGCGCCGGAGAAGACCTACAACATGACCGAGTTCAGGGACGCCGTCCGCGTCGTCGGCACCACAGTGGAGGAGATCGAAGACATGGCAAGCAACGTCGTGCTGATGCGAGGCGACCTGTCCGCCCACACTTACGCGGTGAAGCTGGACCCCGAGCTGAGGACCGCCGAGGACGAGCCCACGTCGGCGCTCCGGTGCTACATCCCAGCGCCGATCGGCCCTGCCCTGATCAAGGCGTGGGGTCCGGTCCTCGTGGTCCCCCAGGCGTCACTCGACGCCATCGCCAAGGTTCCCGGCTCCGAGCAGTAGGGCGTGGCGAAGGCACGAACGCGCAGGGCCCCGGCACCCCAGGCCGGGGCCCTGCCCACGTTCGCATCCGAGGGCGAATTCCAGGACGCGGTTGTCGAGGTCGCCCACCTCTACCGGTGGCTGGTGTACCACCCTCGCGCCGTGCGACTGGCCAGCGGACGGTGGGGCGTGCCCATGCAAGGCGACGCCGGGCTCCCCGACCTCGTGCTGGCCAGGGGCGGGGTCGTGCTCCTGCGGGAGCTGAAGACTGACACCGGCGTCGTCGAGCCGCAGCAAGAGCGCTGGCTGCGCGAGGCTGGCTCGTTCGCCGAGGTGTGGCGCCCTGCCGACTGGCTCAAGATCATTGCCGAGCTGTCGCCTGTTGCTGGCGCCCCGCAGCGCGCCGGATTGTGACCCACGTTCGAGGGGGTATCATGGCGCCAGAAGATGATCGACCAGACGCCAGGAGGGCCACGTGAGCGACCACGACGACCAGGGCCCCGACGACGTTCCCGAGCCGACCAACCTCGACGACTACCGCGCCCACCGCCCCCCGCCCTCACCGCACATCCGTGAGGGCTACCGGCTCGACGACGACGGCACCCTGTACGGCAAAGACGGCAAGCCGCGCTGCAGCGCCAGGGCCCGCAACGCGCCCGGCGGCGTGTGTCACACGTACAGCGTTAAGGGGGCCAGCCGTTGCCGCATGCACGGCGGCAGCTCTCCGAAGTCCAAGCAGAAGGTGGCCAAGGACCGCGTGGAGGCCGACATGCGTGACCTCCTCGCCGGGATGGACGTCGGGCCGGTGCACGACCCGCTGACCGCGCTCAAGGAACTGGCCGGTGAAGTGCTGGCCTGGAAAGACACGATGCGGATCAAGGTCGAGGAACTGGACCGGCTCCACACGTCCGGCGAGTACGGCGAAGCGGCCAAGGCAGTGGTCCAGCTGTTCGAGCGCGCCATGGACCGGGCCGGTGACTTCCTGTTCAAGATCGCCCGCCTGAACATCGACGACCGCCTGGCCGCCGTCACCGAGCGGCAATCCAAGATGATCGAAGACGGGTTCTTCGACGCGCTCGACGAGGCCGGGATCGCCATCACCGACATGACCACGCGCGAGAAAGTGGCCGTGGCATTCGCCCGCCATCTCTCCGTGGTTCCGGCCTGACCACAGGCCGCACCATGGCCACCCTGGGATCACTCGCCGACCGGTTCAGCGCCGCCGCCCACAAGCGCATCCGGCCCGCGTTCCTGAAGTACATCGGCGAGTGGCGGTCAGCCGACTGCCAGAGCCCGCACGCCGACAAGCACCCGACCGCAGCCATGGCGCCGAACTGGGCCGGGCCCGGACAGCCCTGTCACATCCACGGCGCCGTGTGCGCGAAGTGCCACGCCTGCTCCACCTGCAGGCCCGAACAGCGCGCCCCCTCGGGCGACTGGGACGACTGGCTCTACCTCGGCGGCCGGGGAACGGGGAAAACCCGCGCCTGCGCCGAGGAGGTCGCAGCCGCCCTCGTGCTCAACCGGCGGTGGCGCATCGCCGTGCTCGCGCCCACCTACGCCGACGCGCGAGACACCTGCATCGAAGGCGAGTCCGGCATCCTCGCCATCTTCGAGCGGTGGGGCCTGGTGGTAGACCGTGATTACACATGGAACCGGTCCATCGGCGAACTGATCATGACGGAGACCAAGAGCCGCGCCAAGCTGTTCAGCTCCGAGAAGCCCGCCCGCCTGCGCGGACCTCAGCACCACATGGCATGGGTGGAGGAGCTAGCCCAGGTCGTCAAAGCCGCCAGCGACGCGCTCGACATGCTCCGATTCGGCTTGCGCCTCGGCAAGCACCCGCGCCTGGTCGCGTCCACCACGCCGCTACCGCTGGTGGTGATCAAGGACATGCTGGCGGACCCCCGCTGCGCGAAGTCCCGAGGCACCACCGACGACAACGCGGCCAACCTGCCCGCCGTCACCCTCCGTAAGCTGCACTCGAAATACGACGGCACACGACTGGGCCGCCAAGAGCTGGGCGGTGACCTGCTCGACGACATGCCCGGCGCCCTGTGGAAGCGGGCATGGCTCGACGGCAACCGCATCGGCATCGATCACTCCGCGCAGTGGGGCGACACCAACCCCGAGACCATCGAACGCACCACGGAAGAGTGTCGGGGCGTCGCCAAGGCCATCGTCGCCGGACTGGCGCTCCTCGGCATCACCCTGCACTCGATCGTCGTCGGCGTGGACCCGGCCGTCACCAGCACCGAGGACGCCGACGAATCCGGCATCATCGTCACCGGCCGCGCCGGAGACGGCCGTTTCTACGTGCTGGCCGACTACACCATCCGCGACACCCCGGACATGGTGGTCGCGAAGGTCATTCAGGCCTACGACGACTGGGACGCCAACGCCGTCATCGTGGAGGTCAACAACGGCGGCGAGTGGATACCGAGCAGCATCCGGTCCGCCCGCAAGCAGGCCAACGGCTCCACCATGACCATCGAATCCATCCGGGCGAAGAAAGGCAAGCGGGTCCGCGCGGAACCCGTCAGCGCCGTATACGAGCAGGGCAACGTCAGTCACGTCGGGGAGCACAAGCACCTGGAGGACCAGCTGTGCGTGTGGACCACCGACCAGAAGGAATCTCCTGACCGGCTCGACGCGGTCGTCTACACCGTCCTCTACCTCGACGGCCACGGCACAGGCTCCGACCTGATGACCGCAACGAGCAGCGTCCCGCGTCACCAGTTCAAGGGCGCACGCACCCAGATGCCGACCAGTAGCGCCTACTCCCGGAGGTGAGCATGTACGACAACCACCGCCTCCCCGGCCTGCGGCCCGGCCAGCGCGTAAGGACCATCCCCTTGCAGGCGGAGATCCTCCCCGGCGGCGGAATCCGGATCTCCAGTCCGCTGGCGCGCGGCTGGGCCGGGCATGCGCGCACGGCCGCCGAGCTCGCCAACACCGTGGCCCACGCCTTCACGGAGGTGGAGATTGCGAGCTACGCCATGGCGCACGGCGCGAACTACGATCAGGACCGGCTGACCGAACATGTGGCGGATGACCCGCTGGCGGGCGCCAAGATGTCCCGCAAGCGCGGGCCGGTGCAGCGCAGGGCCGCGCACCCGCCGGAGGCGTGGCGCATGAACGACGACGGCTCGTGGAGGTCGCCAGCGGGTCGCCGGTATCTGCCCGAGTCACCGCAGGTGCAGCGGGTGATCGCGAAGCTGGAGGCCAAGAGGACAGGGCTTGACACCCACGGGCAGCATGGGGTAGCTTGACATCTCCGGAACAACCACACGGAAGGACCACCCAATGCCCAACCACAACGCGCGCCTGACCATGCGCCTCACCCCGGTCACCTCCAACCAGGAGCCAGAGCTGTACCTGTCCCTGGTCATCGAGGACGCGATCAGCGGCCTGCGGGTGGCCGCGTTCGACCTGCTCCCCCAGGACGTGATGGACCTGATGTCCCAGCGCCAGGTCGGCGGCGTCGACGGCGTGAAAGCCTGGCTGCTGGAGCCGGAGATGCGCGACGCCCTGGGCATGAAGCAGTTCACCACGAACTACAACTTCCCGGCGAGTCAGTACAACGACGACACCGTGGAGCGTTGGGCCCGCAGGATCTCAGGAGCCCTCGGCGCCGCCTCTTACAGCGTCAGCATGAGCAACGACAGGCAGCTGCGCGTGAGGTTCACCTACTACACCAACGCCCTCCCGGCCTCCGTCGAGCGCGAGCGCGAGCAGCGCCAGGCCGCCATGGACGTGGCCGCCACCGCGTGCGCCGCAGACCGGTGAAACCCCGCCACACGGTGGTCCAGGAGGCCAGCACGCGGTCGCCCCGGACCGCCTGGCTGCAGCCGCGCACGGTCGAATCGTGCGAGCGCATCCTGCAGCTCAACGGATTCCACGGCGAGGACTTCAGCACCGCCACCATCCTCACTCGACACTGCGGGCTGATGGCCCTGCGGGTCACGATCGCCCGTGGCGTCGCGAGGCTGGAGACCGGAGTGGACACCGGGCGCGCTGGCGTGCGCTGGCGCCGAAGCCGCGACGTGACCGACGGCCAGCCGTGGCGCGTCACCCGCGAAGCGCTGGAGCTGCTCCGCGTTCTGGAGGTTGACACCCCCATACGTTGGGGGTAGAATCGACGGACACCCAGTCACCGATCGAAAGGCTCCCAGTGGCCGACAGTACGCACAAGCACGACAGCGGGTGTTACAGGTCCGAACTGAACTGCTCCACGGCCGAGCACTCACATGACGACCACTGTTACAACTACAAAGGGGTCCTGACCTGCTCCAAGGCGGTGCACTCGCACGCCTACGCCGCGTGCTACAAGTCGACGCTCAACTGCTCGCAGTGACTAGCAACGACCAGCACGGCCCCGACGGCCACGGCCCCCCACCGTCCGCCGAGGTGGCGAAAGTCCGCGACAAGTTCTTCGGGGAAGGTCCAGCGCCTCACGATCCCAAAGTCGCCGAGCAGGCCAAAGCGGCCATAGAGAAGCGGAAACCCTCCTGGCGACAGGCCCAGGAGAACAGCTGACCTCCGACCCCCGCGCCGCGAACCCCCTCCGGCGCGGGGGTCGGCACCAGGAGTGGCGATGTCCGACACCCCGATCTACGACCAGCTGGTCCACGAGCAGGAGCAGCAATGCGCACCCGAATCACCGGACGACACCGGGCCCAACCAGCCCAACCCGAAGCCAGGCCCCGACACCGGCACCACCGCCGATACCAAGTGGCCTGTTTCGGAACCGCCGTCCTGATCATCATCAGGAGCCACGCATGCCTGACCGCACCCCCGAGAACATCAGCATCGACGCCGACGCCATCACCGACGCCGACACTGGAGCGACCATATTCACCCGCGAGCACGCCGAGCGCGTGCGCGCCGAGTGGACCGCCCAGCACCCGCCCATCCCCGGGCTACGCTGGCACGTCCTCTTCTCCATTGACGGTCAGGTTCGCGACCGTTACCTGGAGGTCATCCCCGGGTGGGAGGACGCCTACGCGCCCGCCGTCGCCCGCGCGGCCGACAGTAACCGGCGCGCCCCAGACGACGTACGGCCCGCCGACGAGACCGACCGCCTGGGCGCACTCGCCTACCACGGCTGGCTGGCCGCACTACCCGACATCGTGCGCGAACGTGGCGCGACATGGGACAGCCTCCCCGAGCCGTTCCGGGAGCCCCTCCGCCAGGCCGCCGCACTCGTCTGGCAGCACGCCGAGAACTCCGGCTTTCATCAGGCCCTACTGCGCACCCTTCCTGCAGGCCAGCTCGGTGCAGCCGGTGCACTCGAAGAACTCGGCGACTTCCTCGCGGCGGTAGCCAAACTGCAGTTCGGCGTGCCCACCCTGCCGCTCCCCGACGTCCTCGCCGAGATCCACACCCGGGTCACCGCGCTACGGCGCGAGTCCCAAGCCGCCGTCCGCGACCTGAAGGATCAGAACTGATGCGCATCACCGGCGGCCAGCTGATCGCCGTCGTCGTCTTCGTGATCATCCTCATTGCCGCCACCGGCGGCATCCCCGGAAAGTGAGCACCCGCATGGCCAAGCCCCCCGTCCTGCAGCACTCCGTCAACGTGTCCCTCGACATCGACAGCCTGTTCGTCGAGCCAGCCGACCTCGACGGCGACCCCGTGGACGTCCGCGCGGTGATGCGCAGCGCCGTCGTTACCGAGGCTGCCCGCCAGCTTCTCGTCACCGCTGACCCCGAGTGGCACGCCGAAGCACGCGAGACCGCGAACCGGCTGCGCAACGAACTCGTGCGTGAGCGCGTAACAGCCGAGGTCGAAGCCGCCATGGCGCTGCCCGTTCAGCGCACCACCACCTGGAACGAGAAGCGCGGAGAGCCGACCAGTATCCGGGAGTTGATCCGGCTGGAGCTGGAGGCGTTCCTGAACGGCACCAAGACCAACCGGTCACGCGACATGTACGACAAGACCCCGAACAACCTCGCGGAGCTGATCGGGTCCGTCGCCAACGAAACCATGCGCGGAGAGCTGGGCACCGTGGTTTCGGCGGCCCGCAAGGAAGTCCACAAGCGCGTGCAGGAGATCATCGCCAAGAACGTGGCCGCCGAGCTGGCCAAGCCCCGGTGACCATCGCCAGCTGGGTGGACGGCGCGCTGACGCAGCTCCCGCACATCAGCGCGGAGGAACGCCGACGCGCCGCCCGCCTGGTGGCCACGGCGGCCGTCAGCGCGACGGACGCCGCTCAACTGCTCGACGCCCTGGGGCTGACCGCCGAGGATGGCCAGCGCCCCGCACAGACCGACTCAGGGCCCGCACTGCGCGAGTCCGCCTGACACTGGAGGAACCCATGTCCGACCACGAGCCCCGCCGGGGCGACCGTGTGCAAGCCGTCGCCTACTACGCGCCCGACGAGGCCGTCACCGGCCGGTACGTGCCGCGCGAGGATCACGCCGACACTGAACCGCCGACCGACGCCGCGTGGGTGGACACCGGCGGGCCGGGTGGCCCCACCATGGTGAAGGCGTACACCGTGCAGTCCGCCGACACCCTGCGCACTGTCGCCGAGGCCGCCGCCACGAGCTTGACGCAGGCGGCGGCCAAGGTGTCCCGCCTGCGGCCGTCGCCCCGGCCCGGCGCCACCGCCCCCGAGGAGGGCGCGACCCCCGACCCGCGCCGCGTGGCGATAGAGGTCACCGTGGACAGGCCGTTCGAAGGCGTCAGAGAGATCCACACCCACGGTGACGTCGAGGGCATGGCGTGGACGACCTACGGAGACAGTCACACGCCGACCCTGGACGTCGTGGACGGCCAGGGTCGCCTCGTGGCCACCTACCCGGCCGGGTCCTGGGTTAGCGTGCGCTACCCGCTTTACGGGCCGCAGGGCGTCCCGCAGTGACCAGGCAGACGATCGTGCTGGAGGTCGACACACCCGACGTGGTCGTGATGGCGCGCGTCCTGGAGGTGGGTTGCGGCGACAGCTACGTGACCATCCGGCAGGTCATGGGGCCCAGTGACAACGACTGGACGGTGTACAAGGGGCGGGGTCGAGAACAGGGTCTAGTGGGCAAGGTGGACAACGCGCCCTACGCGCCCAACCCCTCCGAGCTGATCGACTGGGCCAGCGACCTGGTCACGCGCATGGAACACGCCAGCCTGGCACGCGCCGCCCTCGGGCAGCAACTCGACGACAAGCCGCACCCGGAGAAGGGGTAGCCGTGACCGCCAACACGCCCACCCGCATCCGCCTGTACGCCCAGGTAGATGACGGCGAGATGCACGAACTGGCGGAGGGCACTGTCACCAGCCACGCGGAGGTGGTGGCCATGCTGCACACGGTCGCCGACGCCTACGCCGACCAGTACGGCGCGGCCAGGGCCCAGCCGCCGACATGACCGCCAGCACGCGGCCCATTCGCGTGGCGCCCCACGTCACCGAATCCGGCAGGCGCGGGTGGCGCTGGACCTGCAGCGACCACCCGCGCCACCGAGGTCACCACCAGCTCAACCGGTGGACCGACTGGGTTCGCTCCGGCAATCCTGATGACCACGCGTTCGTCCGGTGCATGCGCGGCGCCGCCGACCACTGGCACAAGTTCCACGCCCCCGAGCACCACTGCTGTCCCATCGCCTACCGAGAGGCCGCACGAACGTGAACATCAACCCCAAGACCTGCGAGACCGTTCGGTCCAGCGTGGACGCGCAGCACATGCGGTGGGCTCTCAGCGGGAAAGACCACTGGTGGCCGCCGCAGGCGTTCGGGTGCTGCGGCTGGCAGATGCTGAGCAGGCCGCGCGGCAGCAGCGTCATCATCACCCGCGACCACGACAGCGACCCCGACCACCTGTGGGTTCACGCGTCCATCGCCCACCTTGACCGCATGCCCACCTACGAGGAGCTGACCAAGCTGCACGTCGCCGCGTTCGGCTCCGGCTGGGCGTACCAGGTGTTCGCGCCGCCCGCCGAGCACATCAATATCAACGCCCACGCGCTGCACCTGTTCGGCCGGGCGGACGGGGAGCGGGTACTTCCCGACTTCGGCCGCTTCGGCACCATCTGATGGACGGCGACTGGCTGGCCTCCCTCGCGGACCTCATGGCCAGGCCGCAACCGCAGGGCGTGAGCGCCGAGAGCCTGGCCGCCATCCGTGCCGCCGCCGAACCGGCGCCGCCTGTGTTCTCCCTGCCGCGCCTCGAAACGCATCCCGTGTTCCGCGTCGAGCACTCCGAGGAGTGGCACGAGGGGCGGCAACAGATGCAGCGGTTCATGGACCAGGCGGTCGAGGCCTCCCTGCGACAGGCGGGCCCGCAGGCGCAGGTGGTGTTCCGCTATGACGACCGCTGACCTGTCCGCGCTCGTCGCCCTCGCGCCTCCAGGCGCCGGTCGAATCCACCTGCACCTGCCCGGCTATCGGCCAGGTAGGAAGGTGCGCACGCAGGACAACGCACCCCTGTGTGGCGTGTTCGTGCACAGGGGCGTGGAGGAGGTCGCGCTGGAGGTGGCGCAGCACTGGCCGCACGTCCGGGCAAGCTGGGCGGGCTCCGGCGACGCTGGCGCCCGCTACTGGTGCCCGCCATGCCTGGGCCGCCTCGTGGTGCTTCTCGACGACGGGGACGCCCTGATCCGGCAGGCGGTGCGCTGGGTGGGCTTAGCGAAAGCGAACAGCCTTACCGCCAGCTTGACACCCCCGGGCGACGTGGGTAGTGTCGTCCCTGTCAGGCCAGCCGGACCGGAAACGGGAAACGCCAGCCTCGACCCCGGACCTTGACAACTCCACAGACTGCGCACGGGCAACGATGGTGTAGCCATTCGCCTGGATAGGACCTACTGCCCGTGCGCACCAAGATCCCTACGGGGCGTGGACAGACTGGCCGCAGGCCAGGGCCCTGGAATCACCTGCGCGAAGCGGTGCGCCCGCCCGAGGGGTCAACGGTTGATCGTTCGTGCCCGAGTGGCCGAACGGGACTCCTGGAGCGTGAACCCGTGCATGGGCGGTGTAGCCAGGACGAGCGGATGGGGCCCGACTGTGCACCCCGCCGCACGCGGGTTCGAATCCCGCCGGACGATCAGCCCATAGCTCCCCTGTCACCTACGGACCCGCAAGGGTCGGAAGCCGGGGGTTGCCCGGTACAAGGTGACAGCTACCGGGCCCTTAGCTCGCTCACCTCCATCCGGACCGATCCGCAGGAACCGAGGGTTTCTACCGCCCTCCTGCTTTCGTGTCCGGCTTCCCGGAAGCGAGGGTCACACCCCGTCTTGGAGGTCAGGGGCTGACCCGTCTGCACCCCAGACGAGAAACGGGGAGGTGCGTCACAGCCTGGAGTGGACACGGGCGGTCGCCGGTCCTCGGGAGCGGACACCGGCGACCGCCCACCGAGCTAGGGGAAGGTTGGGGTTCGAATCCCTGCCTGATGGGGCCCGAGGATCGCGTCTGTGATCGCAAGCCTGCCGGTGTGGTGTAACGGCAGCACATCCCCGCCTGCTCCGTTAGGGGAACCGGTAGACCCGACGGCCTTTCAAGCCGGAGTTTGCGGGTTCGAATCCCGTACGGAGCACTACAGCTCTCTCGTCCTAGCCGCCGGGGCGAGGTGATCGACAACGGCGGCACCGAGGTGCGTTGGTCCAGAGGCATGGACACCGGGTTCTCATCCCGGAGACACGGGTTCGACCCCCGTACGCACTGCTGGAGGAGACGACCGGCCGCGAACCGGAAGGAGCCTCCTAGGGCCCAGCTCAGGTGAGCCCTGCCCTAGTACCCCGAGGGTCGCGCCTCGGGGGAACACGGCGGAGGACCGGACCGGCACCGGTGGGTCTGCGCGCGTCGCTGAACGTCAACCCGGTTGGCCAGGGGAGCCCAGCGACATGAACCCTGCTCTGCTAAGCGTGTGGCCGCGCGAGGCAACAGGGGCGAATGGATAGCAGAGTGGTCCATGCACCAGCTAACACCTGGAGACGTCGGTTCGATTCCGGCCCATTCACCACTTGATACCCACTGCGCACGTGGGCTACCGTGTGCGCATCAGGAACAACCCCGCCCGAGGGAAGGACCAAGATCATGGACACAACAGAGCCGACAATGGCCGCGAGCAGGGCGCTGGCGACCCGACTGAGGGCGGAAGAACTCTCGCCGACCATGGTCGCCGCACTACTCTCGGCGACCGTCATCGCGCCCGACGTCATGTACGTCACCCGGAACACCCCCAACGCCCGCGCGGACACCGTCCTGGCCCTGATGGGCAGAAACCTCCTGCTCCCCGTCCACGCTCAACCGGAACTGCGCAGGCACCTGCTGACCAGCCGTGGCCGCGACGTCTACCGCTACCTGGCCCAGGTACAGGCCGCCGTCCCGGTCCCGCAGGTCGCAGACGAGCCGCCCGAGCCCCTCACGCAGCTCCAAAAGGAGCGCGCCGGGTGCGCGGTACGGGCTGCCCGATTCGCGCACCGCACGGCCCACGAGGACGGTCACCCATCCCGGGCGCTGTCCGAGGCCGTGGCCGCCGCCCTCGAATCGGTGGCGTCCGAGGGCGGCACCTCCCCGGAGTCGCTGCAGGCCATCGCGCGCGCGGTGCGCGCACGCTGACTGCTTGACACCCACTGCGCGCGTGGGCTACATTGCGTGTGTCAGGAACAACCCGACAGGGAAGGACCCAAGATCATGAGGACAACCGAGCAGAGCAACGCCACTGCGCGGACGCTTCGCGCCCAGCTCCTGGCCGCCGAACTCAGCGGCCCCATGCGCGCCGCACTGCTGACCGCCGAGGCCGCCCCGCCGGAGCCGGAGTGGGACTACCCGGCCGACTACTGCCAGGGGCACGAGAGTCTGGACTTTGGCGCCTACGTGGAAACTCTCGAATACTGCGAGACCAGCCCCGTTTGCGACCAGGCGCGCACCGCCTACGAAGCCGATCGTCAGCCGGACCCGGACAGGCTGGCAATCGTCTGTTCCGGCACCGTCAAACATGGCACGGTCGTCGCCCTGCTGGCACGCAAGCTGGTCGACCCGCTCATGTACGCGGACGTCAACTACAACCCGCTGACCGACCTCGGTGTCGACGTCCTCGCCGTTCTCAAGGCGCAGCGATGATCGCCCTGGCCTTGATCCTGCTGGCGGCCGCCGTGGCCGCCAGCGGGTGGTCCGCCGCCTACGCGTGGACCAGCGCCCTGCCTGACCTGATGTGGCTGCACCGGGAGCGCCAGTATGACGCCTGGTGGGAGTCCATTGACGCGATGCACGAGCAGCTGCAGGTGGTCCACCCCTAGGGATTGACACCCATGACGGCGATGGGTATGGTCCTTCGTGTACGGAACAACCCCAAGGGAAGGACCACCGAGATGACCACCGCCGCCCAGGATGTTGTCGCCGAGGCGCTCGCGCCCACCGGCATCTGCTCCCGCTGCCACCGGGTGCTGAAGGACCCGAAAAGCATCGAACGCGGGCGCGGCCCAGTGTGCGAGCGCAAGTACCGCGCGGCCGTCGAGGAGGCCGCCAAGCTCACCTCGGAGGCGCTGGCGGAGAAGGCCGTGGCGCTCCTGCAGGCCGGTGGGGTGGCCAAGAACGCCTCGGACAGCTTCTACACGGTCACCACGCAGAACGGCACCTATCGGACGGACCGCCAGCTGTGCACCTGCCCGGCGGGTCAGAACGCCCGGGTGTGCTACCACCTGCTGGCGGTCAGCCTCGTGGAGGTCGGGGCGGTCAAGCTCTCATGATCCGTGCTGGCGAGTGCTCCCGCTGCGGCTGCGCCCTGGAGAGCCCTTCGGGTGGCCCCGAGGGGCTCCGCGCCCGCTCCCGGGCCATCCGTCGTCAGCCGGGCGGCCACCATCACAGGGAGCCGTGGCACCTGGTGCGCGACCCGCCCGCCGAGGCCTCGCGGGCCTGGCACGACCTGGCCCCAGGGTTCCTGCGGCCCGGCCGCTAGTCCGTTCGAGTGAACCCTGACGCGGGTGCCGCCAGGGGGTTGACACCCACGTCGGGGGTGGGTAGAGTAGTTCACATCAGCAGGGAACAACTCCAGAGAGAAGGACCCGAGATGCAGACCAACCCGTGCTACTCCCCCGAAGACATGGACACCATCCACACCGGCCACGCCTTCACCGGAGAAACGGTCGCCAGCGCCTCCGGGAGCGGAGTCCAGATGGAGGTCTGGACCTGCCTCTGCGGCGGCGAATCGGACCACGTCCTCCCCGAACACCTGCGGGGCTGAAACCCAGGGGGGCCGGGAAACCGGCCCCCCTGGCTTGTCTGCACTCGACCAGCTAGATCACCTTGACACGTTTCAACCACCCGAGGATGACCCCGTGATCCCCTCCGGCCAGCACCCGCTCCCTCACGCCACTGGCACCCAGCCCTGGCTCGTGGCGCCACTGAACGAGCACCGCCCCGAAGTCGTCGAAGCCGCTCCCCTGTGGGGCTGGCGCCTGGACGAGGACGGCTCCGTCGTGCTGCAGTCCGACGACGGGGACGTGACCATCCCGGCCGACTGCCTCACGTCGGTGGCCAACGGCCTGCTCGCCGTGCACGTCCACAACGGCCGTCCCGACGTCCCGGGAAGCCGGGCGGCACGGGCGCGTCACCGGGCCGCCACGGGCCCGCTCACGGCCGACGCGGCCGTGGAGCTGCTCAACCACGGCGCGCTGCCTCCCGGCTCCGTGCCCCTCCCCTGAAAGGTCTGTCCATGAGCAAGAGCGTCACCCGCAAGGCACGTCAGAAACTCGCGGCCCAGCAGCAGAGCGGCACGCACAACCCGGCCACCGTGTGCGCCTGCGGCACCCTGCGTACGCCGGGCGTCACGCACGTGAAGGGCGACACCGGTCCGGTGTCGCCCGGACTCGCGGCACCCCAGTGCGGCCGCTGATAGCCATGGCTCGACGTGCGGATCGCCGCTCACGTAGCAACCGCAACGATCGCGGGTCCAGCTACTCGCGTCGTCGCCGCCGGGAGTGGCTGGTCGAGCGCTACGGCGACGGGGAGCACGTGGCGTGCTTCCTGCAGCGCTCCCCGCGCTGCCTGTATGTGCTCGACGCCAGCAACGTCTCGCCGGACCGGATTGTGCTGGGCGTGGATGGCGGCAGTTACCGGCGCGGGAATATCCGCCCCGCGTGCCTGCCGTGTCAGTGCCACCAGGGCGGCCAGGTCGGTCCCGCGCAGAAGGTGCTGCGCAGGGAGTTGACACCCATGGTCGCGGTGGGCTAGTCTCTCCCTAAGCGGAACAACCCCCCCGGAAGGACCAGCACATGTTCAACGTCACCGGCACCAGCGCCCGCACCAACCTCTCCCGCAGTGGCGAGTTCTTCGAGATCGCCACCACGAGCAAGCTGCGCGTCTACGTCCGCCTCGACCACATGGACGGCGAGGTCGTGCACCTCCCGGCCAAGATGGCCGACTCCCTCCGCGAGATGGACAGCGGCCTGGAGGGCTTCAAGATCCTGGACCGGGTGACGGTGACGTGGGCCGATGGCCGTCGCACGGTCACCGGAGAGATCCACTCCCGGGTGTTCGAACGGGAGGCGGGGCGCGGCGTCATGATCAAGCGCGACGGCTCGAACCTGTCGGCGTGGATGCCGCTCCCGGACGGCGTCATCGTCACGTCGGGCGACTGACCGAAGTCTCTACCCCCTGCGGTTGACACCCACAACCGCAGGGGGTAGAGTTACGCCAGCGGCAACGGAACAACTCCACAGAGAGAAGGACCCGAGATGATCAACCTCGACGCCATCACCGACCAGGACATGACCGACGCCCTGGCGACCACGATCCGCGAGGAGATCCCCCACCGGCTCGACGCCATGCGCGATTCGTGCGTCTACACCGCCCGCGAGTACCGGATGGTCCAGTGGATCTACCGGAACGTCAAGGTCAAGGTGGAGGGCCCCCGCGCCATCACCCTGTGCGTCCCGGCCAGCGAGGCCACCGCCAGGCGCTACGGCTACCTCCTCGGTGCCCTGATCGACCACGGCACGTCGATGCTGCAGGACACCCCGGTGGGCATCGACTACCGAATTGGCCACATCACCACGTCCGACTTCGGCGCCCGGGAGACCTACACCTGGTGATCGAAACCCGCAGCCCCGCCCAGCTTCCCCGGGCGGGGCTGCGGCATATCCCGAGGAGGTGCCCGCCGTGGGCCCCGAGTTCGACGACAGCCGCACCGCGTACATGCGAGGCGGCGTCATCGCCACCCGCTACCGAGGCGTCTTGTACGCCTTCTCGGACGTCACCTGCATCACCCTCCTGCACCCGCCCGCCGCCCTACAGGGCTCCTCGCCCGAGGTCGGCCCGCAGCCCGGTCCGAGTCACGCCTGCGGCCATCCTCTGCTGTCGCACGCGCGCCCTGAGCGTGCCGATGGACTCTGGGGTCGTTGTGGTCGCTGCGCCTGCCAGGGGCACGATCCGGGCTTCCCGACCGCGCCTGTGGTGTTCTGTCGCTACTGCTCCCGGGAGACGTCGCTGCCCGACGCCGTGGAGCGGCTCAACCGCCGGGGCGGCAAGTACTGGCTATGCGAGTCCTGCGGCCGCGAACACCCGTGTTGACACCCACTGCGCCAGTGGGGTACTGTGAACACAGCAAGGAACAACCCCCGAGGGAAGGACCAAGATCATGAGCGAGACCGCCAACACCTGGAAGCGCCTCTCGGAGATCACGTGGGAAAGCGTCGGCTGGGTCGTCGACAACTCCACGCACACCTCCGACTGGATCGGCATGCACGACCTGGAGTTCGAGATGTCGGACCTGACCGGCATCGACGTCAAGACGTGCGAGGCGTTGATCACGGCGGCCAAGAGGACGCTGCCCGTGGAGATCAGCTGGGAGAACGCAGGCGGCACCCGAGTCGAGCGCCAGCACGGCATCGCCATGGTCGACTCCGTCATCCTGCTGGCCCACCGCCACGGCCCCGGCTACGCCGACCGGATCCGCGTGCGTTACCTCGGCTCCGCGCACGACGTCTACCTGAACACCCTGCGGTCCGCCAAGCTCGTGGGCATGAGCCTCACGTTCCCCGACGTGCCGCCCTGCGCCAACCCGTGGCACAAGAGCGCCCCGGCCCGCGCTCGCATGGACTGCCCCGAGTGCCCCAACCCCCGGCCCGCCTCGTGAACGCCGTCGCCTACACCCTGGGCCAGCTCATCGGCCTCGCGATCATCCCCGGAGCGCTCATCTGGGCGCTCCGGGGGCCGATCGGCCGACTCCGGCGCGGCCGCCGCGCACGGCAGGCCAACGCCTACGGCCAGGCCATCCACGACCGCTACGTCACGTGGCAGCACAACCTCCAGTTCTGGGCTCACGAGAAGCGGCGCCACCCGCACGGCACCCTGGCCCACGGCGCCGCCAGCGACATGCTGGAGTACTTCAGCGCCAACCCCGTCACGCCCTGCCGCTGCCTGTCCTGCCAGCAACTGTGCCCGCACGCCGCGTTCGACTGCCGCACACCCGGATGCAGCATCCACCCGAGGAGCTACCGATCATGAACCTCGCCCACGCCCCCGCAGACTTCTATCTGGGTCGCGGCCCCGACGCCAAATACCTGGGCAGCCTCCCCACCGCTGGCGCCCCCGAGGACATCGACGTGTGGGGCCGATTCCAGTCCATCGCCGACGACGTGTACAGCCCGGAGGACTTCGAAGCCGAGGTCCACGACCTGATCGGCACCACCCGTAACGGCGCCCCCAACGGCTCCGTCGACTGGCCGTGGCGCTACGCGTCCAGCACCGACACCCAGTGGGCCTACGTGTTCGACGCGGGCACCGTCTACGTGTACCGGTACGGCGTCGAGATGGCCGCCGTGCGCTGCAACTACACCCGGCCCGGCCCGGCCGGTACCCGGGAGCCCAGGCGGCCCCAGTCGGCCACCTCGGCTTTCCCGGTCATGCGCGCCTGCCCCGCCCCGCTCCCCCTGTTCTCGAAGTGACCAGCCCCGACCGCAACCCACCCGCCCGGA
>Ga0247766_1000017_pt1 | contig 61414 bp, 107 predicted proteins | sample UWRJL223509R6_FD_179946 | JGI IMG/M metagenome (GOLD analysis project Ga0247766, IMG submission 179946) | Plant litter microbial communities from Arlington Agricultural Research Station in Wisconsin, United States - UWRJ-L223-509R-6 | ecosystem: Environmental > Terrestrial > Plant litter >... | reverse complement strand
GCACTGGTGGCGTTCTCGACGGAGGTGTACAGTGGCTTCAGCGCGTCGGCATACAACCCGTAGTTGCCCCCATGCACGGCCAGCACGATGGCGTCGTCGCACACCACCAGTGCGCCCTGTTGCGCAAGTTTCCGCGCATACGTGGACTTCCCGCTCGCAATCGGGCCGACGAGGAGGGTCATTCGCATGTGGCGACCCCCACGAAATCGGGCGTGCCCACGCCGTGACTGGCGCACAGGTGGCGGATCACGTGGACCAGATCGCACTCGCGGTAGGCGCGGGCGGTGACTTGCACGCCGGCCAGCGATACCTCCTGGTGCCACAGCGTCGGCCCGCAAAGCTCGTGAACCGAGTGGGCCACGGGGATGCCCAGCGACTCCGCCAGCGCCGTCTCCTCGTCCGCGCCCTTGGACTCGCCGGGGAGTCGCAAGACGATGTCGGCTACTCCTACCCACGACAGGTCAACGGCCAGCCAGTCGTCGTGACTCAGCATCCCGGCTGCGGTGCCGAGCGCGACGACGCCGTTGGTCGCCGGCTGGCACGGGTAGGTGCTGAACACCGACCACTGCGGCGCGAACGGGGCGAACCCGCACGCGGTCAGGTGGAGGAACGCGAGGGTGCCCTGGTTGACGTTGGTGGCCAAGTCGCCCTTGGAGATACTGCCTGCGATATACACACGCTTTCGGTCGCTCACGTCAGCGCCTCCATGAGATTGCGCAGTTCCTGCACGAATTCCACGCGGGTCGTCTCGGCCACGGTCTCGTAGTCGTCCGGCGCGTCCGAGTGGGCCTGCTGAATCTCCACCCTGTCGTCCGTCACCAGCAGCTTCACCACGTCCACGGAGCCGATTCGCAACTCGATGTCTCGGATGATCACTTCAGCGCCTCCAAGATGGCGGTCAGTTCCTCGACCAGTTGGGCGCGCGGCACGGGGCCGACCACGCACAGGTCGTCGTTGTCGTCGTCGCTGGACACCACCACGTCCGTGTCGGGGTTGTCGCCGATGTCGAACTCGGCCATGATCCTAGTTCCGATCTTCCACGTCACCAGTCGTCGCTTGAGCGTCACGTTGCATCTCCGCGTACAGGGAAACGGGTTCGTAGCCGGTCGGGAACGCCATCCCGTCGGCACCTTCGGGGATGGTGAACACCCGCGCGTCTCGCAGGGCGCAGTCGCCGGGGTAGTACGCGCCGGTTGGGGACTTCAACACTAGTTGCACAGGACGGTCTCCAGGGCGGGGAGATTCGACAGGAGCCACGCGGCTGGGTAGGTACGAATCGGGACGGTGCCGGATGGTCCGCCGAACCGCCAGTGCCCGGTGGCCTCGACCCGCCACGTGTGGACGCCGCCCTTGATCCACTCACCGCTGCCTCGCGTCCACCCGCGATTGTACAGCAACGCCTCGACGGGGCACGGCTTGGGCATGTCGGCCAGTTTCGCTGGGAGACTCGTGGCATCGACTCGCGCCTCGTGGTTCATCCAGCCCGTCGGCGTCTGCACCCACCCGGCGGCGCGCAGGCGTTCCGGCGTCGGGTAGTCGATCAGGTCGGCGATGGCGGCGTCGCGGGCGGCGGCGTCGCGGGCCTGAATCACGCCGGCACCTACGAATCGACAGAACCAACTGTCCCCGATGTACCCGTTGGGGTGCGCGGCGAAGAAGGCTTCGTGGAGGGTCACGGGGGTCTCCGGTGTGGTTGGGAGTTTCAGGCGGAACAGTCGTGTCAGCGCGGTTCTGTAGTCGCACCAGTTTCCACCAACCGCCGTGGGGCCGGTGAGCCGCCGTTCGAGACACGCGGCTTCGGGGGTGCCGGGCGCGTAGACCCGGCAGGCGGCGGACAGTTTCACGGGTGGCACCTCGGGGGCGGTCAGCAGCGACATGTAGCGGGCGGCGCGATCCATCGCCAACCGCTTCCCTAGCTCGAAGCCGTAACCACCTTCATCCCCGCGTCGAACAGGATCGGCAGGATGGCGAAGTTCCGGGCCGTGACGGAATCCGGCGAGGATGCCAGCCCACGGCCGGGGGCGCTCTTGACCCACCACTCGATTTGCTTCGGGGTCAGCGGGTGCGGCGGCATCGAGGCGCATTTCTCAAGCTCCGGTAGTTTCTTGACTCGCGCCCACTTGCCCCTGTCCCACACGCGGGCGTCCACTATGACGCCGGGCTTCACTTCCTTCCTCTCCGTACCCACGATTCGTGAGCGGCGGTGGAAGTAGAGCGGTTCAGGCGCGCCGGGAATCAGCAGCGCCGCCAGTTCATCTTCGCCCGTCTTCGATCTCAAGGCGTACATAAACGCGTCCGTGCCATCCGCCAGCGGCACCGCGCACGGCTCGAATCGGCCGAAGCCGGTGAGACCCAGGGCGCGGCACATGGTGCGGCGGGAGGGCGTGAAGTTCGGCCACGCGGTGAGCGTCTTGCGTAGCTGTGCCGGAGGGATCAGCCCCTCGAACAGATACGCATGGCGCATCAGATTGTGGTTGGTGGCTATGTACTGCGACACCCCACCGGGCCGCGTCAGACGCCCCACGCGCTGCATCCACAGGACGGGCGACATGGTGGGCGCGGCGTCGATCATGACCCGCAGGGCGATGTCGGTCCCTTCGCCGACGGCCCTTACCTGAAGCAACAGGGCGTTGCGGGCGAGGACGCGCTTGTACCTGTCGGCCCGGCCTTTCGTGTCGGCGACCACCGTTTCCACCGCGCCCGGCTGACCGAGGGCGGTACGAAACGTCTGCGCGTACTGTTCGCACGCCTCGACGGATGGGAGTACGAGGGTGATGGGTTGCTTCCAGCTTCCCTCGTACTGCCAGTCGTAGTAGGTCTCCACGATCCTTGCCACCAGCGCCGGCATCTGCTCGACGGCGGCGGACTCGCTGGCCCGGACGCTGAACTCGCCGCCGGTGACGCTGATCAGCTCGTCGTCGATCAGGGGCCACACGTCGAAGCTGGGGAGCGTGGTGTAGCCCTTGGCGATGCAGTCCTTCAGGGTGACGACGGTTACGACGTTGCCGTGGTACATCGCATGGAGGGCTTCGGTCTCCTGAGGCGTGCCCCGGTACGCGGTGGCGGTGACGCCCACGAGGGTCGGGTTGCGGGCAAGGGCGACGGTTTCGGTCAACGTGTCGGCCGTGCCGTGGTGCGCCTCATCGCAGGCGAGCTTCGCGGGCGGAACCATGTCGTCGCTAAGGCGCGAGTGGAGCCGCTTGTAGGTGTACAGGCCGAGTGATTCGTACCGCTTCCGCCGGGCGGCTTCGGTGCCCTCGGTCTCCACGGACGCATGGCGGGCCACGGCGTCGCAGATGTCGAGGTTCGGGCACGCCACGGTCCAGCCGTCGATCAGCAGCGCGGCCAGGACGGAGCCTTTGCCACTACCCGTCGGCGCGGTCAGGAGCAGGCGCTGCCCCGGTTGCAGGCTCTGAGCCAGCGTGATCGCCCGTAGCTGCTCAGGCCTGGGCGAATGCAGCAGCGACATGGGCATGGAGCGCTCCGAAAATCTGTAGCTGCCGCCACGTGAGGGTGACGCCCTCGCACGTGAAGGCGTCGGATTCGCACGAGGCTACCACCACCTCGCTACCGTCGCCGCTGTAGATGTTGACTAAGATCACTTCGGCACCTCGGGAAACATTTTGTTCCACCGCTTCACGCACTCCTTGCAGTCTTCGGGCGCTGCGTCCAGACGATGACCGCCTACAGGTTCGTCTCCCCGCAAGAATGCCCACTTGCCGCACAGCGACGCGCAGACCCCTCCCGACACGATGTGCATTCTGCGGCCAGTCGCTTGCCACGCCCATCGGTACTGCGGTTTCTGCTCACTCATCACAGCCACCAGTATGTGTCGCCTCGGAAGAACCGCGCCGTGCAGTTCGTTCCCATCCCGAGCATCCCCGCGCCCGTGGCCACCGTGATCGCGCCCTTGCGGTACAGTTCGCGCGCCATCCGTGCCGCCGGCCACAGCGGTTTCTTCATCTTGCGCAGTCGGAAGTGGGCCTCGGTGCCGAAGTAGTAATCGCACCACTGGTCCGACGACCACAGCTCGCCGTCCCAATTCCGATGGTGTCCAGGCGGCTCGTCCCCACGGTCCCAGCTCGACGCGCCGGTGTCTCGGTCGATCTGCGGGTGTCGCTTGCGGGTGCGCATATCAGGACTATACGCCCGAGATGTCCGGAGAGGGCGAAAAATCTCGCAACTTCCAGCGCATCGGGTCGCCGGAGATCTTCACGCCGACGAACGACGGGTGCCCGAGAACCGCGCGAATCGAGGTGAGCGGCTTGCCGAGGGCTTTGGCGATTTGCGGCAACCCCACCTCCTCGTTGTTGCGGGAGCGCAGGTAGTCGGTGACGCGCTGGCGGATCGTGGGCGTGCTGGGCTTCGGAGTCAGTCGCTGTTCGATGCGTTCGATGGCGGCTCGCAGCTCGAAAAGTATCGAGAGGATGTCGTTCATAGCAGAAACTCCTGGGGATGGGGGACTCGCATTTACTATACGAAGCTCGGCCAAGTGAAATCACTGAAAACGGGGCGGTTGCGGTAAGTACGCTGCTCACATGGCTTTGCGCCGCTTCGCCCGCCCGCCGCGTCGAACAAGGCGCACGTTATGCCAATGGTGAGAATATGCCCCATTGCGCCTTCTTTTGCCTAGGATTTCAAGGCTTTAGAAAAGGCGCACAAGCTAACCCTTCTTCTAGAAAGAATAGAGAAAGACTCTTTCTTACTATTTGAAGTGGCTAGAGTTTCTCCCGTGTGCCCGCATGCACACCCGCGTGTCTGTACTGAGGGGCGGCAGTGCGGGGCAGTAAGTGACCGCTTCCGAGCCGCCTGCGATAGTGCCACACCGCGACATACCCCCGCAAATCGCACTGGACGGCCCGCCACGCCACGAACGGCAGGTCGAAGGATGAATCCCACGTCCTACCCCACTGAATCGCGCCACGGGCCTGCCAGCGGCCTTAAACGCGAAACGGGCCGATTCGCTGGGAACGGGCGTCGCATCCGCACCGTCGCGGTTCGTCGGGCGCAGGTGGCCCCGCAACGCCTGTATGCTCGTAGTGTCAAACACACGTCGGGGCGCTGGCCGGCATCGTGGACACGAATCGTGTCCACCCGTCACCGCGTCGTCGATTCCGACACCCGCGAAACTATTTTCGGAAAATAGTTTATTCTGGACGTAGGCCGAAGGCGCGTCTTTCTAGTCTATATTTTGTAGGGTTTTCGTCACGGCGAACCCATCCAACAGTCACCGCAGAGGCCAAAACTACCCCGCCGAGCCGCCCAATGTCCACGTCCGACGATCCGAAGAAGATGAGCGGCACCGAGCTTCTGCTGCTCGCCGAACGCATCGCCCGCCGCATCCGCCTGCGCCCCAGCTTCGTCGAACACGAGGACGTGCGGCAGGATGCGTGCGAGATTCTGCTGGCCCAGCGGTACGACCCGAAGGACGGCGTGTCGGAAAGGGCGTGGCGGTACTGCGACTGCCTGTTCAAGCTCAAGGACCGCATGAAGCGGCTGGAACGCGGCAGCAGCGGTGAGCTTGAGTCGCAGAACCTGCTGCCGGACCACCGCGACGACCTGCCGGCTACGGACGCCAGGATGGACGCGCCGGTGTACCTGAAGCAGCTCGACCCCGTGGTGGCCGAGGTGGTGGCGATGACCTACGACGGCATGACGATGGTGGAGATCGCGGCGAAGTTGAACGTGCCGTACACGACCGCCTACGACCGTGCCAAGCGCGGCAAGAGGAAGATCAATGGCCAGCAGTGAGAAGCGAGTCATCTACGTGCCGGCGCGGTTTAACATCCGCACCATCGACGGCGACCCGAGCGCCTCGTTACCAGCCGTTCGCGCGATGCTGGAGGCGGAAACGCTGGCCGGCTCGCGAATCTGGATCGACGACCCGCAGTGCTACATGAACCTAGGGACGCAGCGGGTGTTCCGCCAGTTCCTGCGCGAACACGACGTGCCGCACTACGCCATCGGCGGCGGGAGCGACCCCGAGATCACGCACGTGATGATCGAGGGCGTGCTGTTCGCGAGGTTGGACAAGTGACCATGAGAGACCTGATGCGACAGGCGGCTCTGGACCTGTGGCGTGTCAGCGTCGCGTCCGTGTGGCTCCCGTGGGACCAACTCACGACCGAGCCGGCGATGCACTGGTTCGGCGTCCCAATTCGCGGTTGGTCCGGCGACTTCGTTCTCATCGAGGAGCGACAGTGAGGGACTACCTCGCCATGCTCGACGCCAACGCGCCCGCAGACGCCGTAAGTGTCTATGTGCCAAGCACTTTCGCCGTGCTGCTTTGGCGCATCGGCGTCACCGTGACACCACGCGGACTGTCTGTCTGGCCTTGGAACGAAGGGTACGAGGTTTACTGGTGCGGCTACGTCAGTCCCGTGAACACGCAGAGGCCCATTTACTACCCATGACACCCATGACACCCACGATTCGTGAGTCACCAATGGTTCAGTGTCCCGTCGAACTGGTTGGCACCGGGGGCGTGCGATGCACCGTCGCGGTCGCCGATTCGCTGCTGAAAGGCTCGCCACCGCCCGTCTTCACCGTGACGCGCGAATCCGCAGGCGTCTACACGTTCACCTCGCGCCCTCAGTGACCAATGGACACGCCCGAACACGAACCCGACACCCGCCCGCGATACGGACACCTGGGGCCGGACCACAAGGCGATATTCGACGGCCGCGTCTTCGACCTGCGCGTGGAAGGGAAGAGGCCGCAGGACATCGCCGAGATTCTGGACGTGCCGCTCGGCAACGTGCTGTCGTCGATCAAGCGAATCGGCACGGAGATGGAGGCCGAGAACCGGGACATCGCGCAGCAGACGTTCCGCGTGGCGATGGAGCGGACGGAGCAGCTGTACCTGATGTGCCGGCGCGCGGCGGACAAGATGATGCGCGAATTCGACGAGGGTAAGGGCGACTTCAAGCCGGAGCCGATCCGCTGGTCGCTGGAGTGCGTCAAGCAGCACGCGAAGATGGTCGGCCTGGGCGTGCAGGGTGGCAAGCCGCCGATACCCGAGCTGGAAGGCAAGAACCGCGACGAACTGCTGGCGCTCGCCGAGGCGTGGGGCGTCCGCGTGCCGCCGGAGATGCGCGATGGACATTCGGGACGCGGCGGACTCGTTGACGCAGGAGCTTCTTGAGCTTTTCGACCGCCTCTCGTTCATGGTGGGCGTCGCCGGGAACCGTCTGATGGTGTACGCCCACAAGCCGTTCGTGATGGAGGCGATTCGATCCATCGTCTTGTTCAACGGCTACGAAGTCGAGGCGCGGTGGATCGGCCGCATCAAGCTGCTTTAACCGGAGATGGGACGGCTCTCGCCCAGCGCTCATAACGCCGGGTCCGTGGTTCGACTCCACGATCTCCGTTCGTTTCACACGACCCGTGGTCGGCGGCGTATCGCAAGGGAACTAAGCCAAGACCGCTTGAACCGGCGCGGCGACCAACCGAACGATTCGCGCGTGGGATCGCAAACGTGGTTCGAGTCCACGGCGGGTCTCTCGTTTCCATAGTAACCGCAGCAACCAAAGGACGCACGAAACATGCCCGCCTCCCCCAGCTTCGACACGCTGCTCATTCCGCAGGACGCCCAGCCGGAGGATCTGGCCCGCTGCTTCGTGACCACCGGCGTCCCCGCGACCGTCGCCGCCGCCGGTTCCGCGCAGGGCGATGCGGCTGCCCTGGTGAACCACTTCTCCAACGTGACCGGCGGCGACGCGGCCGTCGGCGTGCGACTCCCCCTCGTGGCGAGCGGCCAGACGTACACCGTGTTCAACAACAGCGCGGCCGTCCTGCTCGTCTACCCCGACAGCGGCAGCAAGATCGGGACCGGCTCGACCAACGCGGCACTGTCGCAGGCGGCGGGCACCAGCGTGGTGTACGAGCGCATCAGTTCGACCGTGTGGTGCGCGCTGGGCGTGGCCACCGTCAGCTTCAGCACCGGCGGCAGCGTGACCGTCGGCGGCGACCTGACCGTCAGCGGCGGCGACATCGACCTGGGGTCCAGCGGCGCGGCGGGCACGGTGGACATCTTCCCGACCACCGCGAGCAAGGGCAAGGTGCAGATCACGGCGGGCGACAGCGCGGGCGACACCACCACCTCGATCACCACCGCCTCGCAAGCCGCCGCCCGCACCTACACGGTGCCTGACGCCTTGGCCAGCGCCGACTTCCTCCTGGGGGCGCAAGCGGCCGTCGCCCGCACCGCCACCTCCGACGGTCTGACCACCGGCACCATCGCCGACAAGGGCCGCTTCCAGCACGTCACCGTCACCAGCGCCGACGCGAACAACATCATCGTCCTGCCGACGCCGACGCCCGGCACGCAGATCGTGCTGAACGTGGGCGCGACCGGCTTCGAGCTTCGCACCAGCGCGCCGGCGTCCGTCGCCATCAACGGCGGCAGCGGGAGTAACGCGGAGTCGGCGATTCCGGCCAACTCCACCGTGTTCATGACGTGCGTGTCGGCGACCGCGTGGAAGGGCTACTACATGGACGCGGACGGCGATTTGGCGAAAGTGGAAGTCGCAGCCTAACCCCACCGAGACCACCTGACATGCCAAGCGTATTCGTCAATCTCGCGGTCGCCGGCCCGACGACACTCGTGGCCGGGGTCGCCGACAAGCGCATCTGGATCACGGGGGTGTCGCTGTCCGCCGCCGGCACCGTCAAGGCGACGTTGCAGGACAGCGCCGGTACGCCCGTGCCCATCGACGCCTACAACCTCGTGGCGGGCAACGGTCCGTCGTGGACGAATCAGGACAGCGACCTGTGCGTGCCGAAGGGTCTCGACCTGAACCTGCTCCTGTCCGGCGCGGTCAACGTGGCGGGGCACATCACCTACTACGTCAAATAGGTGCGACGTGGAAACGCAACCATGCTCGTGCGGGTCCGACCAGCATTTGATCGCGTTCGGCGGCGGCGTCCAGTGGCGATGCTACCTGTGCGGCTACGAGGGCCAGTGGGTCAAAATTCCCGAGGAGTGCCTATTGTGCCCGAAAGAGAACCCCCGGGACGCCGCGTCACCAAGTGGCTCGTGCCCGTCACCGTCGTAGTCTGGATTCTGTGGGACGTGTGGGTCTACTTCCGAGAGGGCGGGGCCAGCACGGAATCCACGTTCATCGGTCAGTGCCTCGCGTACTCGCCGTGGCTGGCGCTGTTGATCGGCGTCCTCGTGGGCCACCTGCTCGCGTCGGTGCCCCCGGACGCCACGCACAACGTGCTGCGGTGGCTAATGCTGGCGGTTGGACTGGTGGCCGGGTGGTTCTGCACGCGGGGAGGGTGAGATGGAGATACTACTGATTCTGCTGTCTCTCGTGGGTGGGGTCGGGGCGGGGTGGTATCTCATGGCGTCCAAAGACCCCGTGAGATACGCCTTTCTATCCCTGTGGCTCCAGAATCTCATGGAGTCCTTCACACATGATTCGTGAGTACCTCGATCTCGGCGTGGGCATCGCCGTCGCCATCGTGATCCTGCTCCTGATCTACAACGCGCCCGACGACCCACCAGAGGGGTTCTGATGCCCGAGATACTCCTCGTCGCCGTCGTAGCGATCTGGCTCTACGCGATCTACCGCGTCTTCACCGATACAGACTGAGAGTGCGAGATGCCGCAGAATCACGAGTGGCCCGGTCTCATCGCGTTCGCGGCATGGCTGATCGCAACGAGCGTCTGGACGATATCCCTGATTCGTCGGGGCCGTCGTGACAACTGATCCGTCCCATACCCGGAGCTACCCATGTTCATGCTGATGCAGTTCGCCCGCTCGCTGTACGTGCGGAACCGCGCCGCCGCCTCCAACAAGCGGGCCGAAGCCGCCGAGCGCCGGCTGAACGCGGCCGAGTGCGCCGTGGAAGCGTGCGGGAAGGACGTGTCCACCGCCAAGGTGCGCGCCGAGATGGAACTGGAGGCCGCGACCAACGCCTACTTCGCGGCGGACGACAAGCGGATCAAGTGGACCGGCAAGCGTGACAAGGCGGTGAACCCGACCAGCCGCGTCCCGGCGTACCTCGCGGGCAAGCTGGACGCGGGTCTGGTCGTGGCGGCTTACGAGCTGGTCCCGCAGGTCGCCGCCGTCGTCACGCTGGCGAAGGGCTGGCTGGCGATGTGAGTCACCACGGAACCTCGTCGTCGCTGTCGTTGCCGGCGGGCACGGGCGGCGGCGTGGGTTCCTCGCGTTTCACGAGGGCTTGGTTGTACCTGTAGATGGCTTCGTGCCCCAGCGTGACGCACACGCCCCCGAGCGGCTCCCAGCCCTCGCCGAGCAGCCGCCGCACCGCGTTGGACAGGTCGGCGGCATCGTCGTACCGCAGAATCTTGTAGTCGCTGACGCGCATCAGTGGTTCCTCCAAGAGATGTGAACACAGTGCCCATCGTCTCCAGCGACCGCGTACCCGTCGGGTGACAGGTGTTCGCGGATTTGCCGCACGGCTTCCCGCCACAGGCCCGGTATCTTGTGGTTCAGGTTGAGGCCCCACGCGGCGATCAGAACGTCCGCCTCTCCGTCTTCGACCGCCGCCTCGATCTGCCGCCGGACGTAGCGGATCGGCACCCGCAGCGCCGCGATTTCCGCTTGCGCCCTCGCTTGCACCCGCTCCCACGCTTCGCCCGCTTTCATCAGTCGTCCTCCGTTGGTAGTGGTTTCCGCAACACGCGGTGCCCGCCGCCGGTGCCCCGGTTGAGCGTACCGCACCGCCGCACCCGCTGGGCCAGCCGCCGAATGCTCGGTGACGTGAACTCGTCCACGACCCACTCGCGCCCGTCCCGCACCCACCGCACGTAGCCCACCAGCTCCAGCGTCCGGTGGGGCCGCTCGGCGTGGGCCAGGAACGCGGCGCAGGCGTCGCTCTTGTCGGCGAACTCACCCGCGAGCTTGCCGTCAACGATCAGTCGCATCGGCGTCTCTCCGAATCAGCGTGTGGACGTACCAGCGTTCGGGCGCGCCGTGTTCGCCGTATCGCGCGCACTGTCGGTAGTCGATGCACACGCCGCCCACCGGAACCCAGCCGTCGCGGATCGCGGCGTCCAGTTGGTTCAGGTACTCGCGGACGCCCGACGCTTCCAGCAGTCTCACAAGGTCATTCTGCATCGTCGCTCTCCACCTTGAACCCGAACCATGCGAACCCGATCAGCGCCACGAGGCACTGCGAGAACGTCTCGCTGAAGTAGGCACCGGCGAGGCACCCGGCGGCGGCGACGGAGTAGGCGAGGCGTTTCATGCCAGAACCCTCAGAAGTTCCCGCCGCATCTCGTCGCGGGGCGTGTCGTCGAACCAGTTGAGGAACCACCGGCAGGCGGCGGGTTCGTCGAGCTTCTCATCCGCTTCCGAGCACGCTTTGGCGAACGCCTCTTCCGCCTCGCCCACGGTGCAGTCGTACCGGCCCACGGCGGCGAGGGTGATGGCGCAACCGGCGCACATCGCGAAGTCCTGCACGCACATGAGTAGCGGCGGGTTGGTCGTGCCGCCTTGGATCAGCCGCTTGTCGTCGGTGATGAGGGCTTGCCGCAGCAGGGCGATGCCCGCTTCAGGCAGCACCTTGGTGAAGCCGTCGCGCCACGTCTTCTCCCACGAGGGCGTGAGGGTGGTGGCCGCGTCCAGTAGCTGCTCTCCGGCGTCGGTCGTCATGATACGTGTCCTCCAGGGGTACACACGAAGCATAGCAGGTGTCGCGGTGATTACAAGCCGAGATTTCGCAATGCTGGGGGATTTGCACCTCCGGCTGAGTCGCCTGTCCCTGCGCTACTATCTGTCGAACGTGGTCATCGCGTCGCAGCCGAATCCGCGCAGGTTCGGCGACATCTGCGAGGACTGGCAGCGCGAACTGATCGAGCCGAAGATCGCTCTGTTCGAGCATCTGGCGGGTCTATGCGACTACGACGGCCCGATGAGTTTCTACGACCAGCTCAGTAGAGGTAGCGACAAAAGCAGTCTCGAAGCGCGGCTGGCGACGTGGCTCCTGCTCGCCTCTCAGCGGCAGATTCAAGGGTACATCATCGCCGCCGACCTCGACCAGGGCGCTCTGCTGCTCAAGGCGCTCGTCGATGAGATGAACCTGAACCCGTGGGTCAAGTCGCAACTGAAGGTGACGAAGAACTCGGTGTCCTCCAGTCGCGGCACCGTCGAAGTGATGCCCGCCGACGCCGCGAGTGCCTACGGGTTGCGCGGGAATCTGTTCATTCTCGACGAGGTGAACAACTGGCCGAAGCGGTCGGTTGACATGTGGACTGCGATCTTCACCGGGCGCGAAAAATCGAGACCGAGCGTCCTCGGAATCATGACGAACGCGGGCGTAACCGGCACTTGGCAGCACGACCTGTACGAGAACATCAAGACGAACAGCGACTTTGTGGTGTGGGACAAACCAGGGCATTTGGCGAGCTGGGTGTCGAAGGAGCGGCTGGACAACGCGCGGGGTATGGTGCCGCCCGCCGAAGCCCGACGGCTCTATGACAACCTGTGGGTTGATCCGGGCGAAGATAGCGACTACCTGACCCGCGAGGACGTGGCCGGCTGCGTGGATGCGGGTGCGATCTACTCACTCAGAGCGCACTACGGCACCAAGAACTACGTCGTGATCGGCGACTACGGGCCGAAGCGCGACCGCAGCGTCATCACTGTCATGCACGTGGACGCGCAGGGCATCAACCGCATCGACCGGCAGGACGTGTACACCGGGCGCATGGAAGTGTCGAGGTACGATAGCCTGCTGGACGACGTGATCAGCGCCTTCAACCCGAAGCTGGTGGTGCTGGACCCGTACCAGATGGCGGGGTCGATTGAGCGGCTACGCAAGAAGCGCGTGAACGTCGAGGAAGTGGAGTTTCGCGGTGGACGCACGAATCAATCAATGGCGATGGCGCTCCGGGCGGCGGTCGTCCACAAACTGGTCCGGTGGTATCCGGGATGCGGCAAGGTGGGCACCGAGACGCTGGAGGACGAACTGACACGACTCGTGACCGTGCGGAAAGCGTATGGCTTCCGCTTCGATCACGAGGCGACGGGGCATGATGATAGGGCGTTCACTATCGCGGTCGGTCTGCTTCACACGCCTAGGTTCCCGCATCGGGCTGTTTGAGCAGTCGCTTTCGGCACTTGCGAGTGAGTGTGAGGAACCGCTCCAACACCGCATCTCGCCGCCAGCAGTACTCGCCCGTCCATGCTCGTGGTAAATCGCACCGCCGACCGGGATTCACCCCCATCGGCGTGTAGATCGGAAGCGCGCCGTAACTCACGATACCAGTGCGACGCCACACGAACAGCAGTTGCATCGGCTCCCAGCGTGGGTCGTCGCGCTCCTGCAACCAGTCGGCGAAGTGGGCCATGAGCAGCAGATTCGTCGGTTCCGCCACCTGCGCCGTCCACCAGTCGGCTTCGGTCATCACGTTGACTCCGTGCGACCGATGACGTAGCCGGTATAGGCGAACTCCTCGGGCACCGTGTGGTCCGCCAGCTTCCGCCCGCGCGCCAACACCTCGTCGTCGGTCAACGGGTGGATGCCGGACACCACGACGCACCGCTGAGCCAATACGTACTGCTTGCCGGCCATGTACAGCATCGTGATCCAGTAGGTGGTGTACGGTCTCGGCGGGTTTGGCGGCATCGAGGCGTTGAGGCAGTCGATGCACACGCCGCGAACGCCGCCGGACAGGTTCCCGCGACCATCGCACTTGCCGTGAGGACAGATCATTCGTCGGTCTCCTGATACGTGGTGGTTCTGATGGTTGCCGCCATGTGCCGCAGGTCGTCGGCCAGCCGGTCGCACTCGTCGGGCGTGATGAGAATGAATGCGACACAGCCCGTATCGAGATCGTAGGCGACGGTGGCCCGCGATTCGTCTCGGCCCACGCGAATCTCGCCGCCGTAATGCAGTACCATGATACACCTCGGTGTGGTCCCGCTAGGACACGTCCGGGGGAGTGGACCCCGTGGCCAATCGCGCCGCGTGATCTCCCCCGCACACTTCACGATTACACCTCGCTGGTGACGATGGCGGTGATGCGGGTCAGCAGGTCGTTGGCGGACTCCTTGGCTTCCTTCACGCCCTCAATATCGAAGTTGCTGTCGCGGTAGCCCTGCCACCACCGCTCGTGCCCGTAGTCGCGGATCAGACGCAGCAGTTCGATCTTGGTTTCGACGGTCACGTGCTGGACTCCTTGGTCACAGGGTGAAACTGAAGGGCGCGACGGGTTGACCGGCGTCGTAGGCCAGAACGAACGCGCGAACCGCCTGTGGAATCGGCCGCGTCTTGTTGACGCCATCCCACAGGTTGAGCGGCGAGACGTACACGTATTCCCACCCGGCCTGTCGAGCAATCGCCAGCGCCACGGGGCACTTTCGTCCGTACCCCTTCCGCCCCGCGTCGATGTCGTCCTGGGTTACTTCCACGGTCACGATTCGTGTCTCCGGTGTGTTGTTGACACCATAGTATCCGCAGCCGCCAAGGTGTCAAGAGGAAAATATGGAATCCACCGCTGACCTGCGCACCGCCCCGACGCCCGCCGAGGAGCGGCTGAAGGCTCCCCCCGTCGCGCTGCCCGTCGATCACAAGGGGATGCCGCGCGGCGACGGGATGGTGCCGGTCGCGTCCGTCAACCAGTTCCAGACGCTGTACAACGGGTTGAGCCGGTTGTACTACGCTTGGTTCGACGAGGCGCTGAAGGACAACTACAGCAACGCCTACCGGATGACGCTGGACCCGATGATCTCCACGTGCCTGGAGGTGCGGGCCGACGCCACGGCTTTGCTCACGGGTTCCGTGGAGCCGCAGGACGACGACGATCCGGCACAGCTGGCGGCGGCGAAGAGAGTCAATGCGGACCTGCAATCCATGCCGGGCCGGGCCGCGTACCGCCGGGCACTGCTGGTCAACGGCGTGCTGACGGGGCTGAGCGGCGCGGAGATCGTGTGGAATTGGGTGCCGGTCAAAGGCAGCCTGCGAATGCGCCCGGTACGCTTCGCCCACGTGGACGGCGACAGCATCGCTATGGACTATAGCGGCTGGCCGTCGATCCGCGTGATGACGCTGACCGTGCCGAACACCACGCCGTCCGAGTGGGGGCCTGTCTATCGGCTCACACCCGAGGATCGTGAGTGCTTCGTCCTGTTCAAGCACAACCCGCAGGCGGCGCAGTACTGGCGGGCGCACGCGGCGCGTAGTGTCATCGGTTCCGGCCTGCGTAACCGCCTGTACTGGCTATGGGCCTTGAAGTGCCAACTGTGGCAGATGAGCCTCGACTACCTCGCGTGGTTCGCGCGTGGCATGACGTTCCTGTTCTACGAGTACGGCAACGACGCGCACAAGACGGCGATTGCGAACGCGATGAAGAGTCAGGACGGCAGCAGCGCGTATATGTACCCGGTGATGATGACGGGGGACAGCAAGCCGTACTTCGAGAAGCCGTTCGAGCATGTGAACGTCCCGAGCGGCAACGCGGACTTCCTGATCAAGCTGATTACGAGCTACATCGACGACATGATTCGGTTCGTCATCCTGCACCAGTCGCTCACGACGACGGTGGGCAGCACGGGCATGGGCAGCGCGGTGGCCGAGGCGCACGAGACCACGTTCGACAACCTGATCAAGCTGGACGCCATGCAGCTCGACGACTGTGAGACGGCCGACCTAGTATCGGTGCTGTATCGTGTGAACGAACCCGGCGTCCCGTGCGGTCGGTACGTGAGTCAGGTGGACAGCCCGAACATGGAGCAGATTCTGAACACGGCGAAGACGCTGATCGAGATGGGCGGCAGCGTCCCCGAGAAGTACATCAAGGACGCGGCCGGCATCCCCGCGACCAAGGAAGGCGATACGGTGCTGGGCGGCATCCAGCCGAACCAGCCCGCCGCCGTCGGTGCCGTGCCGGACGGTACGCCTATGGTCGGTGCCGATCCGAGCGGACAGCAGCCCGTTTCGTAGCCCGCTGTTTCACCACGTGCCTCCGACCCGCCAGTCGCCGGCACGTCGATCTCGTCCGTGAAGGTCACGCGAGTCTCTTCAGTTGGCCGTAGTCCACGGGCGTCGGCCGCGCCAGCCGCATCGCCATCCGCGCCAGCACGTGGGCCTTGCGGAACAGCGGGAGCCACGATTCGGTCGGCCGCACCACGAAATGACCGAGGGCGCGGAAGGTCTTGATCGACGCCTCGTGATCGGACACGACGACCGTGCCGCCCACCGACAGCCCGAGGGCTATCGCCGCGTCCTCGCAGTCCCCGCTGGACCGGACGGTGCGGCTGAACTCGCCGCGAAACCCGCCGTCCCACACGGCCGCGTAGCCCCCGTAACCGTTCGGGTGGTACGCTCCGTCAACGAAAACTATCATCGTTTCGCCCTCCGTTTCCGCTGTTCGGCCGTCGCCACCGCCCGCCGCCGCAGGAACTCGTCCGCCGATCCGCCGCACCGAGCCGTCAGTTGCGGGAGCATCCGCGAGAACGTGTTGCGCACGGCGGTGACGGTGACGCCGAGGGTTTCCGCCGCCGACTCGTGCGAGTGCCCGGCGAGGTACAGCTTGGCGAGCGCGACACGGCGGGGGGACAGGCCGGACGCCTCCAGTTTCCGCGCGGCCTCGGCGCGCTCGTCGTCGTCCTCCAGGCGCGAATAGCCCTCGTCGTTTTGCGGCAGCGGCGGCAGTGGCTCGTACCCGCTGCGGAAACACCGCCACTCGCGCCGCCTGACCGCGCTCATTCGCCACATGGCGGTCTGGATGAAGCACCCGTCGTACCCCCGCCCGATGTCGCGCATCACCGCATCGTGTACGGCCGAGCGAACGTCGTCGGGGTGGACTCGGGGGAACCGCGTGGCGACGTACTTGCACGCGATGTCGATCTTCTCGGCTAGGCCGTGCATGGGGCGAACTCCTTCCGCAGTTGGGCGACCCGCACCCGCAGGGCGTCGCGGTTGATGCCCAGCGACTCGCCCGCGCTCCGCATGGTGTGGCCGGCGACCAGGGCGTCCGCGAGGGGTCGGCAGGCGGGCGTGGACACCTCGACGGGCGGGTGCGTCTCGGGGGCCGTCCACTCGTCTTCGAGCGGGTGCCACGGGCGCGCCTTGTGCCGGGCGATGGCGTGCAGCGCGTTCGACCGCAGCACCATCACGACGTGGGTGTTGAACGTGGCGCGCGTCGGGTCGTAGCAGATGGCGGCGGTGGTGACGGCCACCATCAGCGAGGCGGTGGCGTCGTCGCGGCCGAGCAGTCGCACCAGCGAATCGTAGATGCCGGGGTGGACCGTGCGGAACAGGCCGAGCGGGGTGTTGCCGGCCAGCCACTCGGCCAGCCAGACGCGACCGGCTCGGTTGAGTCGCCGCCTGCCCTCGTGCATCTCGCCGTAGGGACCGCAGAACGGGATGCGCATCAGACCTCCAAGTCGAAGGTGAAGGGGGCCACGGGTTCGCCCGCGTCGTATTTGGTGATGAAGGCGGCGACGATCTCGGGGGTGGCGCACTTGACCGCCGGGCCGAGTCGAATGGCGAAGAGTGTGACCGACACGAACAGCGACTGCGGGCACGCCTCTTTCACCGCTAATGCCACCGGGCACTGACCGCACGCCCCCTTGAAGCCGCCCGCGATGTGCCGCTGGGTCACGACGATTCGGCGGATCACGGCAGCACCTCGTGGACGGAGATTTCGATGGTGCTGTAGAGCCGCAGGGTGGTCATGTGTCGCTCGGCCGCTTCCTCGGACTCGTAGGCGCTGTGGACGGTTCCGTCTCGCACCACCACCCATACGAATCGCGGCTCGGTGGTACACGCGGCGCACGTCGCCTTCGCGTCCTCGCAGTCGGGGCGGGTGGGGTCGCGTTGCGGGAGCAGATGCGGGCAGGGTCCGCAGTGACTCGCGTTGCATCGCTCGCAGAACCAGCTTCTCATCGTATCTCCTTGTTGCACACGGGGTTAGGGAAAACAGGCGGCGACCAGTCGCTTACACCAGACGCCGCCCGGAAGCGTGGGTGTCAGCCCAGCTTCTTGATCGCGTTGCGGACGGCGATGTCGGTACACGTGCCCCGCAGGAAACCGGCGACCTTGCGGAGCAGGTTGGTGATCGGCTCGCTGGTCGCCTCGGCCTCCACCAGTTCGTCCACCAGCCCGTCGAGGTGCGACACGTTGCGGCGAACCGGCTTGTCCTCGGTGTCTTCCTTGGGTTCGCGGGGTTTCCGCACCGCCGCTGCGCCCACCGCGCTCGCATCTTCGCCGGCCCTGACCTGCTCGACGTACTTCGCCTCGGCCTGCTCGTCGCCCGCCACCACGCACGCGGCACTGAGGCTGACGGTGCCTTGGTGGACCAACGCCTTCAGCTCCGGCCCGGCGGTGAGCAGCTTGACGAGCTGGCTGGCACGATTCGTGTTGTCGCGGCCGAATTTGGCGCTGACTTCGGTGAGCGTCAGCCCCTCGTCCATCAGGCTCTGCACGACGTAGGCTTCCTGCAACACGGTCGGCTTCTCGGCGATGTTCGACACGATGCTGGCGATCTTGGCGTCGCGTTCCGTCAGGATGGTCTCGTCCACGCACACGTTGAGCGGGATGCCGAGCTTGACCGCCGCCGCGTGACGCACGTGCCCGTCCACCACGATCAGGGCGTCGCCGTCCCGCCGGCACAGCACGTCCCGCTTCTGGCCGTCCGCCCGGAACCGCTCGCACATGTCGGCCACGAGTTGCTCCCACTCGTCCCCGACGTACCCGCCACGACCGTAGTTCGGGCCGACGACGAGGGTGGTGGGATCGACCGTCAGGAACGTCCGCTTCGGGCCGGTCGGAGTGACGACGGTGGTCTCTTCGGCCTTCTTTCGCTTCGCCATGATAGGCTCCAGTAAGTGGTGGGGGCGTGGGTACTATAGCACCCACGATTCGTGTGTCAAGCCGCCTACGCCAGTTTCTCCCGGATTCGGGTGAGGGCGGTGGACGCCGCTTTCGCCGCCTCGTCCCTGTTCCCCTCGGTCGCCATCGGGTGCAAAAACAGTCGCCCGCTCATCACGACGTGGTTCGCGTAGGCTTGGATCAGGTCCAGCAGCTCCTCGCGAAACTCGGTCACGCGGGGCGGCGACTCGTGGCACAGTTCGGATAGGGTCACGTTCGTTACTCCGGTTGGTGGGGGTTACTTGAGGTACGCGCGAAACTCGGTTTCCGCACGCTCGGCTTCCATTTCGGCGAGTTGCCGGTCCAGCCCCGTCGCCGACTCGGACGCCAGCGTAGCCGCCTCGTACCGCACCGCCCGAAGCAGCAGGTCCAGCGCCTCGGACACCTCGCGGCGGTAGGTCGTCACGGCGACTTCCACGGGCCGCAGTTGGTACGCCAGTTCGGTCAGGGTCATGATTCGTGCCTCCTAGTGATACGCACATACTACCACGCGCCTCGGGCGTGTCAAGGGGAATTTCCGAAATGGGCGAACACGTCACCAATTTCGCCGGGCAGATCAACGACGACCCGACCGCCCACGCGCCGCGAGCGTTCCTGTACGACGCCTTGCAGGAGGCCGGCACCCCGCCCGAGCTGGCGCAGGCGGTTCACACGCCGGGGAGTGGGGAGTTGCAGCAGCACCCCGACGGGTTCCCGGTGTGGGTGCCGCATGTTTTGCACGCCAACGCCCGGCGGCTGAACGAGGGCCGCGTCGGTTTCGTGGGGCACCCGTTGAACACGCGATCCGCCTCGATTCACCCCGGCGTCGTCATCCCCGGTAGCCACTTCCTGATGTTGCGGGGTGACACCGACATGCACCACGAAAACCCCGGTCCCGACTTCAACGCCGGCCTGACGCTCGAAGAGGCCACCCGCCGCGCCCACGACCACGTGTACGGACCCGAAGGCGCGCGTCACGCTTTGGCGCGCGCGAAACCCATCGGCACCAAGCGGAACGTCGGCCCCGAGGTGGCGCGGCTGCTGCCGACCGAATCCAACATGCCCGCGAGCCACGAGGCGGCAATCGCCCACGCGCGCGACCTCGCCGGGGTGCTGGCGAAGCCGACGGTCGGTGAAGCGGTGCCGACGGTGACGCGCCGCAAGCCGTCGCTGGCCGTGCAGGACTTGATCGGGCTGAAACCCAACAAGAACGCGGAGTACGGGCGGGCGCTCGCCACCGCTCACGGGCGCATCCCGTTCCAGGGCGAGGAATCGCTGAGGCACAATCCGGACTTGGACGCCGCCTTCGACGAGGCGTTCGGCCCGGCACCCGCGCCCACCACCGCCGACGCCCGGCACAACGAGCTTCTGGACGAGGCGTTCGGACCCGCGCCGTCGAAGCCGGTGGCGCACCCGTGGCTGGCGAAGACGCGGCTCGGGGCGCACCTCGAAGAGTTGATGCGGCACCAGCACGGGGCAATCGCCGCAGCCGCACGCGCCGCTTACACGCAGTCCGACCGCCACGCGCTGGCCCGGCTGGGCAAGGCGCTGGAGGGCAGCGGGCACCGGCTGGAGAACGCCTACAACTGGCAGACGGCGCAGGGCAAGCTGACGGCGGATCAGGCACTGCACGCGCACCTGGGCAAGACGGAAGCCGCCAAGCGGTACAGCGTCGCCGACATCGCCAAGCGGATCGAGGCGAAGCCGGAGAAGCACCTAGCCGCCATCGCGCACCTGTACGGCGGGGACACGGCCGAGGCGCTGCGGGGGATCAAGCGTCTGGTGGACCGCCACGCCGACCACCGCGAGCTGGACACCGGCCGGGCCGACCGGAACGGCGAGGACTACCTGAGCTACCTGAGCGGGGACGAACACGCCCGGCTGTCCCGGCCCGTCACCGAGCGGCTGAAGGCGTCCGCCGATACGTTCAAGGGGCGGGAGGCGGAACGGAAGGCGCGGGAGGCTGCGGCCACGCCCGAGCTGGACCGGATGCAGGGGCTGATCCAGTCCGCCAAGCCCGCCGCCGACCACAACCCCATCCCGACCGCCAGCCGCAACCTGTTCGCCAAGGCGCTGCTGGACGCCGGGTATCACAGGCACGCGGTGCCGGCGCTGATGGCCAAGCCCGGCGCGTCCCAGGCGTGGCACCGCACCGTGGCGGCACCGCTGTACGCCGCCGCCCGCCGCGCGACCCCCGAGGAGCGGGTGGCCCACGCGAAAGCCGCCGGGCACGAGGCGATCGGCCTGCTGCGGGCGTGGGGGCACCTGCCGACGCCGGGACACGACCCCCTCGCGGGCGTCCCGTCGCTGCACGAGGCGCGGGGCGGGGAGGTGCATCGCAGGCCGGAGGAGGTGGAGCGGATCGCCGCCGAAGCCTATCGACGGCCCCCGAACGGGTTCGTAGAATTGGACGAGGAGCCGCGCGAGCTGGCCCCGCACGAGTACCACGAGCTGGGGCGGGCGCAACTGACGGGCGAGGCGGCGGGCCTGCACAAGTGGGCGCTGAGGCAGAAGGACTACCGCCGCGCCCTGGATGCGGTCGAGGCTCGCGGCAACCCGGCGATGGCGAAGGCGGCGAAACGAATCCGCCAGTCACTCACGAAACGTGGGAGTACGCGATGACACTGGATTCCACCGATAAGGCGCTGGTATCCGCCGGGCACGCGGGCGACCACGTGTCCCTGCTGGCCCTCGCGGACAAGAAGGAAGAGGAGGGGCACGAGGACTTCGCGCACGCCGTGAGAGCCGCCGTGTTGCATGGGGGCGTGGAGGCGAGTACGGGCATGTCCCCGGTGCATCGGGAGACGGACAAGCACACCGCGTTCTGGAACACCCACGGGTCTGACGCCGGCAAGCACCGGCTGACCCTGCGACTGCCCACCGGCGTCGTCGGGAAACAGGTGTTTCTGGATATCCCCACGCACCACCCCGAAATCCGCGAGATCGCCGCCCGGCACTCGGGGATGGCGGCACCGAGCGGGGAACACTGGATGGGTGAGAACCCACTGTACCTCGACAGCCCCGAGTCTCTGAACAGTCTGCGGAAACTGCACGGGCACGAAAGCGTGAAGGGGTTGGCACACGTCGCCCACGGCCCCGGCGGTCTCTACAGCGTCTTCCCCGTCACCCACGGGCACGTCGTCGTCCAGCACGGGCCGACCGGAGAGGGCGTGGGACAGTACGACCCCGCCAGACGCCACGAGTCCCTGCCCGCCGCCGTCGAACACGCGAACCGGCTGGCGAACCCGCACGCCAAGCTGTCCCGCACCGCCGCCGTGCAACAGCAGGACACCACGAACGCCCGCGCGATGGTGCAAGCCAGTCGGACCCTGATGCGACAGGCGGGCGTCCGGGGCACCGCGCTGCCCGTCGTCGCGGCGAGTGGCGTCGATACGCGCCCGGACGTGATGCTGCACCTCGACGAGCCGGTGCATCCGAAGGTGCTGGATTACGTCGCGGCGTGGCACGGCATGTTTCACGGGTCGCCCAGCGTCGTGGCGTTCAACGCGCACAAGTCGGGGCGCGACAGGCTCCACGTGATCCACACGCAGGCCGGGCCGCAGGATGTCGCACGTGCGATGTCGCAGGCCGGCGTGAAGAAGTTCAGCGTCCACAAGGGCACGGCCTACGTCTACGACGCGGGCGGGGCCATGAACCTACAACCAGTCGCGGGGGCACTCAATGCCGGTAGCTATCACGCCGTCAACGGGACAGGCCGGGTCGTCGGTGCTGGTGAAGGTGCCGATGCCGCAGCCGGTCGCGCCGCCTACCGGAAGCACATCGACGCCGCCGAAGCCGCAGCCGGCCCCGGTGACGCTCCCGCGCAGCGTGGTGCTGCCAAACTAGCCAAGACGCCGCAGCGGATGCGCAACGCCTTCGCGCGGCTGAAGGCTCCGCTGGAACCGGAGGCGTTCGCGCACATCGCCGCGCACCCGCCGGGAGCCGATTCGCCCAGCGGAACCCTTGTGGACCACTTGAGCAACGCGCACCCGGCGCTGGGCAAGTGGCTCGGGGAACACGCGGCGCACCTGTCGATGACGGCGGCGAGTGGGCACGCGCCGATGAATCCCGCGTACACGACCGAAGTTTTTGACGCGGCGATTGACCGTGTGGGGATGAAGGGTGCAACGGATTTCGCCGACGAATACGGGTACGCCAAGCCGCCGGGCCACGTCCACATCAACGGCACGGGCGCGGAGGTGGCGGCCCACGATCCGGCGACGGGCGTGTGGCACCACCTGTTCCTGTCCGGCAGCGGGCCGGGCAACACGGGCGTCAACAACGACCCCCTGCGGCCGTACACGCGGCGGCTGCGGGCGAAGCTGTCCCGCGCGGCGGAAGAGGCGCTGGCGGAACACGGGCACCTGCCGGGGCCGATCCTGGCCGACGAGCTGGAAGCCAGAGACCTGCACCACGACCAGCGAACGCTCGACACGCTGCGCGGTAGTGAGAGATACCACGTGATGCGCCACCCCGTCAGTGGGAAAGCGGTGGCGTGGCCGAAAATGGGCGTCGAGCCGTACATGAGGACGGCGGGCGACTTGGCGACGCACCGGGACGCCAGCGGGTTGACCGGCTTCCTCCCGTTCGAGCATGTGGCGCACGGGCCGGGCGGGTTGTACACGGTTCACCCGAGCGCGTTGAGGGCCGACCGCTTCACAGTGGTCCAACGCGGCGCGAGGGGCGAAGCCGTCCACCGCGACGCCCCCTTTCCGCAACACCCGACCGTCGCTTCCGCCGCCGCTGAAGCCGACAGACTCGCCTGGAGCGACTCCGAATGAAACTCACCCCCGAACAGCAGGCCCTCGTGTCCGCCGCGCACGGTGGGGACCACACGGCGCTGATGGCCCTAGCGGACCATGTGGAAGAAAACGGCCACGACCCGCACCTGCCGCACCTGATCCGCGCGGGGGTGCTGCACGGGGCGGTGGAGAATGGGCACGACACCGGCGGTCAGGCGTGGGGGCGGTGGGATCGGCACGACGGCGAGTCTCGCGGTCAACACTACTATCACCTCGTGCTTCCCGCGCACTCTTACACTCCCGCCGTGCATCTGGCCGTCCCCACGCACCACCCCGAGATTCGGGAGATCGCGGAGCAGCACAGCGGCGTCAAGGCCCCGGCCGGCGACCACTGGCTCGGGGAGAACCCGCTGTGGCTGTCCGATGTGGCACACTTGCGATCGCAGTCGGCGGGGGATCAGGTGGGGTCGGCGGCGCACACGTTGGCGCACGGGCCGGGTGGGGTGTTCACGGTCGCGTCGTGGCCCGAACACCCGCACACCCACGGCATCCAAGAGTACACCCCGCGCGGTCAATTCATTCGGCACGTCGGCAGCCGCTCGACACGCGAAGCCGCCGTCGAGCACGCCGACTCCCTGGCGAATCCGGAGCGGGCGCGACTGGCCCGGCGGAAACCGGCGAAGGTGGAGGTGCCCGAGGACGAACTGAAGGCGTGGCAGGAGGGGCTGCACGCCAACCCGCACAGCGCGCCTGTGTTCGCCGACTGGCTGGAGGAGCGCGGCGCGGCGCACCCGAGGACGCTGGACTTCCTGCGGTCCAACCCCGGCGGCAGGCTGAGCGTCCTGCGGCACCCGGACACCGGGCACGTCGTGGCGGTCCACACGCCGGCGGTGGGGTCTTGGGACGAGATGGCGGCACACTCGATGGCGAGCGGGCACGCCTTCTTCCGGCCTGATACGCGGCGGTTCTTCCGGTCGCGCAAGGGTCACGTGGTCGTGGGTCCGGGCGGCGTGTTCTTCACGGAATCGACGCAAGGGATGAGCCTTCCACGCACGCACAAGGTGCATCGGTACGACCCGACGACGGCTGAAATCAGCGGTGGCGACGAGGACTATCCGTCGGCCAAACACGCCCTCCGCGCCGCCACCCGAGCCGCCTTCGCCCCCGAGACGCCGGAGAAGCTCGCGGCCCTGAAGTCGCCGGAAGGTGGCGGGATCGTGAACAACCTGTTCGCGCGGGGCGGTCAGTTCATGGCCAAACCGCGCCGACGGGTGGCGGAAGTCTGTGCGGCGCTGCGGGGCGAGAAGCCGACGAAACTGGCGAAACCGAAGGCGGCGGACGTGCGGACAAGCGTCGAAGGTCTCGCGCACGTCGGCCCGATCCTGGCGGACAAGCTGGAGGAGAACGGCTGGCACCACGACGACGCCACGCTGGACCTGCTGCGGAGCGGAGAGCCGTATCATGTGGCCCGTCACCCGAAGTCGGGGAAGGCGGTGGCGTGGCGCAACACCTCTGGATTCCCGAGAATCCAAGACGTGCCGTCGCTTCTGAACCGCATCCGGCTGAACCTGCCGCCGCTGCAGCACATCGACGGCTCCGGTTTCCGACACGCCGTACACGGCCCCGGCGGACTCTACAGCGTTCACGTGGAGCCGGGCTACTTCGGACAGGGTGAAATGACCACCGTCACCAGCCACCACCCCGACACGGGCCTCCACATCGCCCCCGTGTCCCAGCGGACCCGCGCCCACCCCGAAGCCGTCCGCGAAGCCCTAGCGACCGCCAAACGCCTCGCCTTCCCAGGATAACTCATGTCACCCGGAACTTGCGGCGCGGCGTCGGAGCTGGTGGCCTGCGCGTACCTGATGCGGGCCGGGTACGAGGTGTTCCGGGCGGTGTCGCCCAGCACCTCCTGCGACCTCATCGCGTGCCGGGATGGGGTCACGAAACGTGTGGAGGTGCGCAGCGGGCGCTACTACCGGCGCGGCACGGATCGCTGCGACCTGTACCTGATCGTGCGGGGCGATTCGGTCACTGAGCGATACGTACCAACTTGATTCGACTGGTCGCCATTCGCCACGGACGGGCCGCGAGATAGCCGATCAACTTAGTCAACTATCGCCGGGCGTGAATTCACGCCGCTTTCTCCTGTACGGACGTGGACATAGCGCACGTTATGCCAATGGTGAGAATATGACCCATTGCGCCTTCTTTTGCCTACAAATCGTAGGCTTTAGAAAAGGCGCATAAGCTACCCCTTCTTCTAGAAAGAATAGAGAAAGACTCTTTCTTACTATTTGAAGTGGCTAGGGTTTTCCGCCCGCACACGCCTGCGCACGCCCGCGCGTCTGTACTGTAGGGAGCCATTCCTCGCCGCTTCCGAGCCGCCCGCGATAATCGCACATCGCCACATACCCCCGCAAATCGCACTGGACGGCCCGCCACGCCATGATCTACCCACCATAGGACGAATCACCCACGCACCCCGCCTGCGTCAAGCCACGGGCACGCTAGGGGCCTTAAACGCGAAACGGGGTTTTCACGCCCACGATTCGTGACAAAATGTTCGGAAACTTTTCCGTCGCCCCGAGAAGAAGGCGCTGGAATCTAGTCTAGTAATAGGAGACTCGCATGATCACGTTCGACACGTCGCAGTACGAAGCCCCCGTGGACGCGCCGATTGTGGACGTGTTCCGCAAGGCGTCGAGCGATGGCTCGTATTCCGCAGGCATCACCGCCGACGCGCTCCCCAAGTGGGTTGACAGCGCGAACGAGCGGCACAGTCGCGGCGAGCATTGTCCACTCGTCATCGGCCACACCATCAACGGCGCGCCCGAAGTCAACCAGCCGCCGAAAGCCGGATGGATCACCGGCCCGTACCGCGTGGAGACGAACCACCCCGAAGTCAAGGGTCCGGTCATCGTCGGGAAACACTGGATTCAGAAGGAAACGACGGTCGTGCTGAACGGCGCGCCCGTGAAGCTCAGCGCCCGGCAGGTGGTCGAGATGTGGCCCCGCCGGAGCGCCGAGCTGTGGTTCCGAGACAAGAAGATCGACCCGGTGGCCCTGCTCGGCGCGACCACCCCCGAGCGGGAGCTGGGCGTCATCCGGTTGGCTGCCGACTCCGGCGTCTGCGTCAGCTACACCGCCCCCGGCCGAATCCACCTCAAGCGAGATTGCGACATGAGCGACGAGAAGCTGCCCGACACCGACAGCGCGCCGATGAAGCAACTGGAAGCCATCGTGATGCAACTGCAACAGCAGTTCACCGCGCAGTCCGAGCAGATGGCGCAGATTCAGGCGATCCTGGCGCAGGGCCAGCAGCCGCAGGACCAGCAGGGCGGCATGAGCGACGACGAGCTTGACCAGCTCCTGGCCCAGCACGCCGGTGGCGGCGAGGCCCAATCGCAACCGGAGAAGCCCGTGAAGAACGAACGCGACGCGGAGTTGGAATCGCTGCGGCTGAAGCTGTCGCGCCGGGAAGCGGACGACAAGATCAAGGCTCTGGAGGCCAAGGGCGTGCAACTCGGGCTGTCCGACGAGAAGGAGCGCGAGACGCTGGTGTCCGACCTGATCGCGATGCCGGACGACATGCAGGACCGGCTGCTGACGCGGCTGTCCCGCACCCGCTCGCTGCCGGTGCCGGGCGCGGGTCTGGCCGGTGCCGTGGCCGCTGCCGCCGCGACCGCCGGGAAGCGCGAGGTGACGCCGGAGGACACGCCGCGCCTCCTCAAGCTGGCCCGCGAACGGGGTCAGGACTACGAGGTGGTGGCGCGGGCCGAAGGGTTCTTGGTCGGCGGGAAGTGAGCGTCACGAGACTATTCGACCCAGGAAGAGACTGTACCGCCTGCGGACGGTTCGCGCGGCGAGCAGTCGCATGTAGACCCAATGGCACCAGTTCTCCAACACGAAGTCCGCCCACTCCTCGTGTTCCCTATCGCGCAGCCAGTCCGAAAGCACTTCCGGCGGCGTCTCGCATAACGCATCGGCATTCCAGCCGCCAGCGAATAGACACGTCACGATGGCGTCCGCAGTCTCGTGCATATCCCTCACACCTCCCGGTAGAAACTCATGTCCATCACCGCCTTCCAGCCGTTCCTGCCCGCGATGTACGCCGGCGAGAACCTGTACCCGGCTCGCATCATCGCCTTCTCGGGCACCACGGCCAACACGTGCGCCCACGCGACCGGCATCACCTCGCGGATTCTGGGCATCACGCCGCCCGCCACCAAGTTCGCGACCGGCAGCACGGAAGATGCCAGCGGGTACGCCTTCCAGACCGGCGATCCCGTCGGCTACTACGGTCTCCCGTTCACCCGGTGCAAGGTGCAGCTCGGCGGGTCCGTCCCGAACCTGCTGACGCCGCTCACCGCCACGGCTGCGGGTAAAGCGGTCGCCTTCGTCCCCACCACGGGCACGGCCGGCACGCTCAACTGGCAGGTCGGCTACAACCTCGAATCCGGCAGCTCCGACGAGCTGGTGGACGTGTGGCTGGACATCCGCTACACCGTCGCGTTCGCCAGCTAACGTCGTCGCTCGTGGTTATGGCGGGAGAGCCGGTCAATCAGCCAGCCCCCGCCGTAACCGATAGCGACGCCCGCCGCCACCCACGCCAAGCAGATTCCGACGGCTTCCCACATGTCTTGCCCTCACGTTTCGTGACTCGATGCGTCCATCGTATCCGCAGTCTCCCACACGTCAAGTCGAATCCAACACATCCCCGTGAGGTGTCTCGGCACCTCCGCACACCTCACTCCCCGGTAGACACATGCCCATCAACGGCTTCTTCGGCAACCCGATTCAGGTCAACGTTCCGTACCTGGACCTGAGCAACAACCTGCGCGTCAAGTACGGGCGCAACCCGAAGTCCATCCGCAACCGCCTGAACCGCTGGACCAAGCAGAGCGTGGTTCCCGCGATGTTCGGCAACTACCTCTACTTCGACCCGGCGTACATCGGTCGCCTCGGCGCCGACGCGACCTGGGCCTACAACTCGAACCGGCCCGAGCAGCTGAACGACGGCGAGACCTTCACCACCAAGCGGTTCGAGTGCGTCCGCTACCAGTTCGAGGACTCGCTCGACCTAACCGTCGAACAGGCCGCGAACTTCCCGGTGCAGAAGATCGTGACCGAAGCCATCGCCATGCGCGCGATGCTCAACCGAACCAAGAAGATGGTTGACGTGGCCACCACCTCGGGCAACTACGCTAGTGCCAACGTCGTCACCGCGAACACGGCGGCGGGTGGGTTCCTCGACACCGGCACCACGGCGAACCCGGTGATCCTGAACGCCTTCAACTACGCCCGGAACCTGATCCAGCTCGGCACCGCGTCGAGTTTCGAGGGCGGCGAGTTCGGCGTGCTGATGAACCCCGTGACGGCCCGCAAGCTGATGGCGACCCGCGAACTGCGCGAGTACCTGATGCAGATGGGCAACTCCATCAACATGATCGCCGGCAACAAAGACGACGTGTATTGGGCCGGCGAGGGTCTGCCGTCGTTCCTATACAACGCCGCCGTGATCGTGGAGAACGCCACCTACAACACCAACAACATCGGGGCCGCGTCGGACGTTCAGTCCTACATCTTCCCGGACAACACGCTGGTGTTCTTCGTGCGGGAAGGCGACCTCGATCTCGAAGACGGCTCCATGTTCAGCACCTTCACGCAGTTCGTCCACGAGGACATGACCGTCGAGGCCATCACCGACCAGTGGAACCGCCGGATCAAGTTCGCCGTCACCGACAACTTCGTGGGCAAGATGACGGCCCAACCGAGCGGCGTGCTGATGACGAACATCTTCAGCTAAGCGGCATCGGGTTAGTCGTGGAGACGGCGGGTCGCTTCACGGACGGCCGACTCGCCGAATCTCGCCACCAGTTCCGCGACCGCCGCGTCCACCTCGTCGGCCGTCGGTTCCGTAGGGAACAGAGCCGCGACGTGATCCCGGAAGGTGAGGAACTGTCTGTACCAGTTGAAGTCATCCGCGTGCGTCCGCCGCAGCGACCCGTCCGTTTCGACCACGAGACACACGCCGTTGTTGTACCCGTGCTTCGCCGACCCTTCGGGATTCTTCTGCACCAGCACCGCACCCACCGGCAGGTCGTACTCCTGATCGTTCAGGAAGGAGCCGACGAAGGCGTACCCGTCGGTCTTGGTCGCGTCCACCGACTGGACCCACTTCGTCCAGCCGCGACGGTTGCCGCTGTTCGTCTCGTTCTTGATCGTGACGCGGGGCATGATTCGTGTCTCCAATGTTGGGTGATGCACTCACACTAGCACACGATTCGTGGGTGTCAACCCGGCCCGACGGATTTCGCAGAAACTAGCTCATCCGCCATGTTGCGGAAGGAGTCCGGGAGTCGTCGGCACCACACGCGGCGACTCCCCTTTCCCACTCAGCTAAGCGGCACCACCGGGACCGCAGAATCACGGGGTTCTGCGGCCCTTCGCGTCACCGTTAGATCGGCAGCGAATCCCACGTCTCGATGTTGTAGTAGAAGCGTTCGCCGTTGCGGGTGAACAGCAAGCCGTACTGCTTGTCGCCCTTGTCGCCGGACATCACGGTTGCGATGTGTTCCCAGCCGGCGGCGACCAGTTTGGCCTTGTCTTCGTTGGACCGGCGGATTTGTTCGCTGCGAGTCATGATTCGTGTCTCCGGTGTCGGGTGATGTACTCATACTAGCACACGATTCGTGGGTGTCAAGCCGGCCCTGCGGTTTCTCATAGTTTCCAGGTGCGCACTATGGCAGCCGCCGTCTACTACCTGCTCCCCGACGAGCTGCCCACGTACTACGACGCCCGCCGTGTGCTGGAGCTTTGCAACGACTTGGGCGACGGCAGCGCGACTCTCGCCGACCTGAGCAACCCCGCGTCCACCCCGTACCAACTCGTCGCGGCGGCGATTCTCACCGAATCCGCCAACATCGACAGCGCCCTCCAAGTCGGCAGCCGGTACGCGCGGACGGAGCTGGAGCAACTGATTCTGGACCTGTCCGACCCGGTGATCCTGGCGAACCCGTACATGCTGGCGAACGCGAAGAAGCGCGTCCAGATGCTGAAGCAGATGGTCGCCGATCTCACCTTCGGTCGCCTGATGGCGCGGCGCGGGTACACCGGGGGCCAACTGACCGAGATGGCACCGCAGTACGCCGGCGCGCTCCAGCAGTTGAACCTGCTCGCCGAGGGACGCCGCATCTTCGACCTCGACGCGCCGAAGAACGCGGGCGTGCCGTCCACCGTCAAGATCGGCACCACCAGCAACGGGTTGTTCGCGCCCATTCAGGGATCGAACCTGTTCGGCACCTTCTTCGGCCCCAACTCCTTCTACCCCCTCCGGTGAGCCAATGGCCGCTGCCGCATTCCCCGGCTTCCACGTCACCGGGCCGGTCCACCACTACGTCGCCCCGTTCGGCCTCGGCGACCCGCTGTATCTGGGCACGGCTGAGGTGCAGCCGCGCGTGCAGGTGAGCAACGCCCGCAAGCAGATCATGAACGACATCGCCGGCACCTCGCTCGCCGCGCAGGAGAAGGACGACGGGCAGATCGCCGCCATCGGAGTGCTGCTCAACCGCTTCAGCCAGACCACGCTGTTCGCCCTGCGCCCGTCCGGGTTCCAGGCGCGGTTCAGCCGGGGCCAACTGGTGTACGGGTACAAGACGTTCGCCCTGTGGATGGTGTTCGAGAACTTCCTCGACGCCGCCACCCGCGCCATGTACCCGAACCTGCCCATCGGCTACTACTGGCCGCAGGTGGATTGGGTGGACATCGAGGACGCGCCCGGCAACCAAGACCAGAAGGTCATGTGCCAGTGGAAGGCGTCGAACCAGTGGACCGGGCAGGCGTCCCCCGATGTCGTCGCGGACGGCGAGCGGTCGTGGTTCCTGTACAGTCAGAACGTGGCCTACTTCCCCGCGTCCGTGCTGGTGCCCCAATGATGCTGCTGCGCTGGTTCCGCCGCTGCCCCGACTACCTGTGGCGGTGTCCGCTGACGGGCGCGTTCCACGACCCGGCCGTGCTGCACCGCAAGCTGTCGGCCGCGCCCGTGACTGTCGATTCCATCCGCGCCGCCCTGTCGCTGCCCGAGCTGGACGCGCTCGGGCACGGGTACGCCGAGTCGCAGGCTACCGCCGCCTACGAGTCGTTCTGCCGGTACGTCGAGGGAAAAGGGTAGACGGCGAGGCGCTGGCGGACTTCTGCGCCGTCTACGGTCTCCCGCCGCGACTCACGAAACGTGAGCGGCTGCTGCTGGCTTTGAACGCCGAGCGCGCCCGCCAGTTGCAGGTCCACACCGCCGCCGAAGCCGCCCGCATCGCCGCAGGACTGCCCGGCCCGCTCGCCTACTACGAGAGGTGGGGCGACGCCGAGAAGCGCCGCGACGCCGTGGTGCTGGACCAGTTCTTCAACCGGAGGCGGTGATGCCGACGAGCCTGCCCCTCGCTCGCGCGTCGTGGCGTCCCGCGTCCATCATGCGACCGGCGACCCCGACCGCGCTCGCCGCCCTCCCGACGCCCCCGCCGGCACCCGCGACGCCGCCGGCTTCCGCCGCGCCCGCGCCGACCGCGAAGCCGCCGGCACCGTCGCCAGCCGCCTCGCCGCTTCCGCCGCACCCGCACCCCCGGCCGCTGCCCGCAGTGCCGCACGCGCCCGACCCGCACCCGCAGAACCCGGCCGGCGGCGCGGCAATCGGCGGTCTCGCGGCGTCCCTGCTGGGTCCGCCCGACGGCCAGCCGATCCCGTACCCCGCAGCGCCGGGCACGATGCCGCAGCAGCTCCCGCCCGCGCCGACCGCGTACACGCCGCGACCGTTCGAGCCGCCCGCGCCGCCCGTCGCCCCCGCGTCGCCGTCGTACACGCCGGGAGCCGCCGGCTTCTCCCCGGCCCCGCCGCCCCCGACGCTGTGGCTCGGCCCCGACAGGTCGCCCCCGGCCCCGATGGACTTCGCGAGCTACCAATGAAACTCCAGTACGGGCAGGTCGAGCTGGACCTGCTGGAACTGCACAGCTACGACCGGCAGAACGTGTACACCCCGGACGGCGCGGACCTGCTGTTCGTGCGTCACCGGCTGAACTGCACGTGCGTCCTGTCGCCGGGGGGAGCGCCGCACGGGTTGGCCGCGTTCAAGCTGACGCCACCGCTGGTGGGCACCCTGCACCCGGCCGACCGCAAGACGGCGTTCAAGGGGGCGGTGCCGATCCAGCAGCCGCTGTACCAGTACAAGGGCGTGGACCCGTTCGGCGGCGAGACGGCCGGCGTCACCGACCGCGTGGTGGTTCCGCTGCTGCTCACGCCCCGCCAGAAGCTGAAGCTGATCGGCTACCGCCCGGCGGACGAGGAGGAGGCGGTCGAATCGTTCGTGTGGCTGGAGTCGCCGCGCCCCGGCTACGACTGCGACAGCCTGAACGGGCCGCACCCGCTCGGCTGCTCGCTCGTCGAGGCGACCGGCGACGCCCCGGCCAGCGGCGTGCTGAACTTCCAGATCGAGACGCACCTGCCGCTCGCCGAGACGGATTCCGCCCGCGCCATCATCAGTCACAGGTGGACGACGACGATCACGCACGACGAGGACTATTACGCCACCCGGATCATCTCGGGCGAGGCGGTGTTCGACCCGTCGCTGCTGCTCAAATACAACCAGTCCGCCGACGCCTTCATCTCCCAACTGTACCACCCGATCCCGCTCGGCTACCGGCGCGGACTGCCCGACGTGACGCTCGCCTCGGACGGGTCGAAGCTGACCTACGTCGTGACCGACACCGCCGTGCCGTGCGTGTTCGACCCGGCCGGCAGCGGGGCGACGCAGTGCTGGGTCGATGAGGAGTGGAAGTACATCAGCCCTCGCGGAATGTCCGGCGGCGACTTGGCGAAGCTGGCGGGCGGCGTCGGCGGGCGGGCGATGAAAGCGGCGAGGCGCGTCGCGGAGGGCAAGATCGGCTTCTGGCGCGGCCTGTACGAGGGCGTCAACCCGTTCGCCGACCAGGAGTGATAACATGGGCGTCGGGAACTTCCTGAAGAACGCGGCGTCCACCGTCTGGCGCGGCTTCGGCGGCGTCGGCTTCGACCAGATGCGCGCGATCAAGGCCCAGGTCAAGGCCGGGACCGCCGACCCGTGGCAGGTGGACAACCTGCGGGCGAAGAACGTCGAGGCGATGCAGCGGCTGGTCGCCAACATCTCGTCCAACCTCGACACGTTCGCGCACTCCATCAGCGTCAAGGTGAAGGGCGGACCCGCCGCCGACCTGCGCCGCGTGTACTACCTCGCCCTCGCCGCCTGCTTCGGCCGGTACGGTCGGGGCGTCACGCGCGTCGCCCTCGGCTACTCGGAACTGAGCTGCCACACCGACGTGACCAACAAGGAAGTGACCGTCACCGTCGGCTACCGGGTGTCCGCGCTCGGCGACATCGGGCGCGAGCTGGGGTCCGCCGGCAACGACCCGTTCGCCGTTCGCACCCCCACCGACATCATGCACGAGGGGCCGGATCAGGTGACGATTGGGGCCGGGTGGACGGGGCCGTTCTACACGAGCAAGGACGGCAGCTACGCGGCGAACGAGGCGCTGAGCATCAAGGGCGGGTCCGTCGTCCGCATCCCCGTCAACCGCTACGACATCCCGGCCGACACCAAGCTGACGGAGCAGGCGGGCACCGTACTGGTCGTTCCCGTGGGCGGCAACAACGCGCAGTGGAAGGTGATCCAACCCGAGACGCTGCGGCTGGACCCCGTTCCCGTCAACCCGCTGCGCCCGTACACCGCCCGGCCCGTCGCGCCCGACCCGCTCCGCGAGTACCCGCGCGTCACCGGCAGCGTCGAGACGATGTATTTGCAGGAGAACGGCCCCGTCTGGCGCGACGCCTTCCTGCCGGTCGTGCGCACCGCCGGCAAGCGGACCCCGATCCTGCCGGACGACGGGCGGATCATCACCACCGGCGAGACGCGATCCCCCGACGTGCAGCCGTCTCGCCCGCCAGTGGACGGCATCGCGCGCGGCGGCTTGCTGGGCATGACCGTGCAGGCGCTCGCCGATCCGGGGTTCCTGCCGCTGCTCCCGTCGCTCACCAGCGTGCCCATCGCGGCCGGCGGCGTGTACCAGCGGGCACCGGGCAGCGTCGCGCCGGGCACGCAGGTCGGCAACGGCATCGGCGGGGCCGACGAGCCGCCGAACGTGGACCTGATCGGCTTCCTGTTCGGTGACGGACTCCCCGACCCGAAGGCGGCACCGCTCATGAGGGACTGACATGGCGACGGCCGACGGGTACGAGGTTTACGACCAGGGGCACTCCTACGCGCACTTCCCCGGCACCGTCGTGTCGCCGAGCGGGAGCCGGACGGGGGCGGCGCGGCTGCTGCGGCTGCACGGACCCTACGGCACCCGCTCCGTCCACTTCGACGCCCTGCGCGTGGGGATGCCCCCGGTGCTTCCGGCGGCGGCGGACACGGACGGCGACACGTACATGGGCGGCACGGTGACGCTCCCGCTCCCCGGCGTGAACAAGCGGGACGGCAACTACACGTTCGCGGCGTCGGGCAACTACCTGTACCTGCAAAACACCGTGCGCGTCCCCGGCACCGACCCGCTCCCGACGGGCAGCTACCCGTTCGGGGTGAACCCGCAGGACTACATCGCGTTCGTCCGGCTCCAGCAGGGCGACCTCGCGGCCGAGTTCGAGGCGGCGCTGGCGGACCCGAACCCGTCGCAAGCCGTCACGGTCCTGGCCGGCGCGAACATCTACGACGACGACAACCCGCAGCAGGGGTGGTATCTGACCGCCCTGCCGTCGGAAGCCTTCACCACCACACTCATCTCGGGGTAACGAACCGTGGCCATCAACACCACCGGACTGGCGACGCGGCTCGGCTCCGACGTGTTCATGCTGAACGCGATGAACACCACGAACGCGGCCAACCGAGCCACCGGCGTCGCGTCGCTCCAGTCGCAGGCGCAGCAGCTCGTCATCCAGTACGTCCTCGCGGATCGGCCGCAGACGGGCACCGACTTCGCGTCCTGCTACGCCGAGTGGGTGCGGCAGATGGCCCTGGTGCCGGACAGCTTCGCCACCTCCACCTGCACCACGACGATCACCGACATCGGCACGCCCGTCGGCACCCCGAAATGGCAGAGCAGCGACCTCGACGCCTTCGGGCAGCGGGGCGACTTCCTGCTGCCGGACGTGCTGATCCTGCGGGCGACCAGCGCCACCTCCGTGTCCGTGCAGGGCAAGTCCGGCTGGCAGAGCAAGACGGACACGACCTGGGGCGTGGGTAACGGGGTGAACACCACGCTCTCGCTCGTGGACCCCAGCGCCACCAGTAGCGGGCGCGACCCCGACTTCGACTCGTGGTCCGCCAGCGCCCCGTACACGCCGACCAACTGGACCATCGTCGCGGGCACGGCCGGCACCACCGTATCGCGCGTGACCGACGGGTTCTTCGACCCGACCGGCTACTGCGTCCAGTTCACCGGCGACACCACGGCGCTACGGCTGCGGCAGGACGTGTCCACGCTCAGCACGGGCGTCTACGCGATCCACGTGGCGGTGAAGAAGACGGTCTACGGCGTGGACACCGGCACGATCTCGGCGACCCTGCGGGACGCGAGCGGCACCGTGATCAGCGCGACGGGGATCAGCCAAGCCTTCAGCGGACTGGCCGACGACACGTGGACGGCGCTGTCGGGCGCGGTGTACGTGCCGAGGCAGCTCACGAACGGGTGCTACCTCGAAATCCGGTGGACGGGTGGGGCCAGCGACGCCCTGCGCATCGACTGCTTCAGCATCGTGCCGATGACGCGACTGTACGCCGCCGGCCTGTCGCTGGTCGGCTTCCAGGGGATCACGGGTCTCATCTTGGACACCGACCAGTGGACGGCGACCACGGCATTGGATAGCGGCACCGTCACCGGATCGCTGGCGAAGGGCATCGACCGGCTGCTCAACATCGCCACTTCGACTTCGCGGTTGCCCACCAGCGGCAGCCCGACGCAGGCGAACGCGCTAATCGCGTGAGTACGTGGACATGAGGGCGAGTCGCATCGGGACGGGTGAGTGGGCTAACGGATGCGGCAGTTCGCCGAACGCCCGAGACCACCACGTATGATCTTCGATACGCGATTGCGGGGCCACGCCCTTTTCGTGACACCAGTAGCCGCACGGCAAGTGAGGATCGCCCACCTTCCCCCGTTCCGCCAGCCACGCCAGCGGCTCCCAGCGGGGGTCGCCTCGCTCTTGCAGCCAGTCCGAGAATGCCGCCATCGTGCGGACACACGCCGGCTCCGCTTCCATCGCGGCGATCCAGTCTTGCTCATTCACTCCACACCTCGTTGTCCTGACAGACGGCTTGACACGCTTTGAGACTGCCACTCACCGCGACATCATCCACGGTGACGGACCAGACGCCTTTCTCGTCGCACGCGATCCGGTAGTCGCCGAGGTTACCCGTGGCGACGCAGAGGCGCGAGGATACGAACCGCCACGCGAGTTTCATGTGAGCCACTCTGGGGACCAGTGGGATAGCAGGGCCATGCGGTTTGCGATCACGTCGTGGTAGTCGGGGAATCCCATGTTGGCGATGCCCGACGCCTCGTACCACGCAGCGGTCACGCGGGCCGTTGCCTCTTCAGGCGACGCACCACGTCGATCCGAACAGTACCCGATTTCCGTATCCCCGACGCACCCGTTCGCCGCCAGCCACGCCAGCGGCTTCCAGCGGGGATCGCCCTGTTCCTGTAGCCAGTCCGAGAACGCCGCCATCACGACGACGCAGGTGGGATTCGCCCGCATCGCCGCGACCCAAGTGGATTCGTCCATCATCGCCCGTCCTCCAGCGGTCCCCCGTGGTAGCTTGGTGGAACCCCCCGCGTCAACACGCAGCCGTCGATCTCCACGTCCGCGCCCATCGACAACTGCCCCAGCTCCCACGGGGTGATGACGGCCACCAGCGTACCGCCGACGAGCGTGTGCCGGAAGGTCTCGCCTCGGCGGATGTGGAGGCCGGGCTGTGCCACCGGGAACCGCAGTTCCAGCAGGGCCATCGTCAGGTCGGTCAGGTAGTGCATGGTCATCAGTCGGTCTCCAGGTGGCGGTTGGCGAACACGGCTTCGGGGATTCGGTGGTACTTGCGGGACGAACGGATTGAAAGGTCGTCGGCCGAGTGGTCGGACTCCAGCAGCCCGTTGTCGAGCCGGTACTTGACGGTCCAGACGTAGGCGGCGTACCCCTTCAGCGTCGTCGTGAGTCTGGCGTACCCCTCGCACCACGCGAAGAGATTACGCACGCCGTCGGCATCGGTCGCTCGGGCTTCGTAGGCGTCGAACACGATTCGTGGCTCCGGTGGCTGGTGATGCGGGTATGTTACCACCCGGCCCGTCAGTGTCAAGTGGAATCGAGGATTTTCTTTGGACACCATCATCGCCAACCTGATTCTGCGACTAACCGCCGCCTCGTTGCGCCCGCGAATCATCTCCGTGCCGACCGAGAGCAGCGTGCTGACGCTTCCCGAGGCCGGCGTCCACCTGTTCGTCCGCAGTCCGCGCCCGTTCGCGCAAGCGGGAGCGGGTAGGTACGGCTACAAGACCGAGCGCGACGTTGGGGCGGTGGTGGTCTCCACGCCCACGCTTCGTGACCCCGGCGGGCGCGACGATCACGCGGTGAAGGCCCAGCTCGCGGCGGAACTGGCAGTGGTGGACGCGATGCTCGACTTCAACCGGACGCCCATCGACACCGGCGCGGTCATGGTGCGGTGGGTGCCCGGCGGCGACGAGATCGTGCGCTGGGTCAAGACGAACCCCGGCATGATCGTCAGCGGCCTGATGTTTACCGTCACCTACGTTCCGGTGCTAACGGTGTAGGTGACGGGAATCACTTCGCCGTCGGTCTCGATCCACACGCGAGCGCCACACGAGAGGGGCTTGTCCGGCGAGTATACGACCCGACACGGCCCGGTGATTTCGACGGTGTGGGCGTAGGTGTTCGTTCGCCCGCATTTCACGGTGAGGCACGGTTTGGTCTCACCCGTCTTAAGATTGCGACGGATGGCGTGCTGGTTCACATGGATGATCGTTTTCATGCTTACCCCCTATTTGAGCGTTATGAATCCGGTTCCACCCGAGTACCCGTGTCCAGCCGCCCGCTGCCGCTTGGGTCCGCCGGTTGGTTTTCGACCCGCCGGTTTCTTCGGGGGGCGTGGCGGTTTCGATATGCAGCCCACATGTCGGCACGAGTAGCGATTGGTCGGGTAGGTCGCGTACTCCTCGCCGACGCTGATGGTTTTTCGGCAAACGAGACAGTACAGTTTCTTTTCAGCGGTAGGCACTGTTAACCTCCCGTTAGTTGGTGGGGGCGTAATATTCGCTCACGACCGCCTTTTTTGCATCGTCGAAGTAACAGTATCCACTCTCCACACGGCCGTCCACCCACTCAACCCGGTAGTCCGCGTACACCTCGCCGGCCGTCCAACCCCGGCTGCCGCGAATGGTAGCGACCTGAACGCCGTCCTTGAACACCTTGCGCCCGTCGAACTTGATCCCGAACTTCGCCGCTTGTTGGGTGATCGTCATTGCCGGCCCCCGTGTGATCGTCACCGATGCACTCATAATAGCACACGATTCGTGAGTGTCAACCCCGTTTTCAGGTGATTCGTGTCAGCCACCCTCGGCAGCTACGACGTTCGCTTCCTGCCCGATGGCGTCGCCCGGTCCACCTATCGGCACCTGTTCGACCTGCCGCGCGTGAACCCGCTGTACACCTCCAGCGGCCTCGCGCTTCCGCCCGCGCCCGAAGGTCTCCCGTGGCCGGACGTGAACGTGGTCGTGTGGCCCACGGTGGGACTGAGCCACTACGCCTACGGGCACCTGCTGGTCGCGGCGGAAGACGCCTACGCCATCGGCACCACCGCGACCCTACATCTAACCGACGGCGATGCGGACGCGGATCGTGACGTTAGTCTCGTCATCCTCGCCCGCCGGCCGCTTACCGACACCCGCGTCACGCTGGGCACCGCGCCCGACAGCGCCGCCGAAGACCCGTTCGACGGCTGGCTGCTGACGGTGACGGACGCGCGGTATCTGCGGCGCACCTGCGTGGGCACCGGCGACACCATCGCCCGCTCCACCTGGGGCGAGTTGATCAACGCGATGGGCACCGCCGCCGGCTTCACGATGCAGAGCGCGTCCACGATTCAGGCGCTGGTACATTCCGACTTCGGCGCGCCCGACGGCACCGCGTGGTCTCCGGCGACGCTGGCTGGCGAATCCTATTCGGTCGCCGCCGATTCCGCCGCCGCCGCCGTTGGTCTCCGCTTGGTCGTCGCTACCGACGGCACCGTGACGGCCCACACCGCCGCCGTCAGCGCGACCGCGTACACGGCGTGGTTGACGGCGACCGGCCGGGACACGTTCGTCACCGGCGGCGTCGCGCTGGACCGATACGACGCGCCGCGCAACGTGCAGTGCGTCGAGCCGCTGGGCACCACGGCGTCCCGCGCGGTTCCGTCGCCCACGCCGCGCCTCGCCGATACCGACGTGGCCGCGCTCGCCAGCAGCGGCTCGACGTTCCAGAGCCGGTGGGTGACGACGTACAGCGACTGGCTCAACGGTACGGCGGTTACGGCGGATATCGGCGGGTTCGTGCTGCCGCTGAACGCCGGCACCCAGCAGCACGCGCAGTACGACATCCAGGGCGGCGTCACAAGGCTGGTCAAGCACCCGGTGCGGTGGCCGCTGCCCATGATTCGTGGGGACGTGATCGAGGTGCCCTACGCGCTCGACACCCAGAACACCGACGGCACCGACCACATCACGGCGACGACGCAAATCAAGGTGGACAACACTCGCGGCGCGGAGTTCGTGGCGACGGGCACCTCGCAGACGCTTCGCGGCATCGTCGCGTCCGATACCGTCTACGGCATCCTCGCCCCCGTCGAGCAGGACATCGGCGGTCTCAAGCGGTCGCTGTACGGCACGGACGGCTCCATCGGGTACGAGGTCGTCGGGGGGAACGGACTCGACGCATCGGAGACCTCGTACACGGGTTATTACGGGCTGGCCGAAATCACGTCCAACGGCGGCGGTCTACGGGTCGTCCACACCGGGCTGTCCGGTGGCACCGTCCCGAACTGCTCGGCCGTGCAGGTGTTCTCGCGGCTCGTCGCGTATCAGGACGCCGTACCCGATTTGAACGACGTGGAGGTGTTCTTCGCCGCCGTTGACTCCAACGTGTCCGACACCGACTCCCTCGCCGGCACGTTCGGGCGAGACTACGGCAGCAACGTCGTCGTGGCGGGGACCGTGCAGGACGCGGGTCTCGGCGGCATCAACGGGGCGTTCGGCGTCGTCCGGCCCGACGCCGTTACGGGCGACTTCAGCATCACCGTCGGCAAGGACTTGGACCTGGGGTACGGCGCGGCACTGACGATTCGCGGCGGTCTCACGACGGCGGCAACGGCTCCCACCGGCACCCCGGACAACACCACGTTCCTGCGCGGCGACGGCACCTGGGCGACTCCGTCCGGCGGCAGCGGCACCGTCACATCCGTTGACATCACGCCGCCGGCAGCGGGCATCACGGCGACGGGTGGGCCGATCACCACGTCCGGCAGCATCACGTTGGCGCTGGCCGACGACCTGGCGGCGCTCGAAGCCTTGACCGGCACCAACACGATCTACTACCGCAGCGGGGTGTCCACATGGACTCCCGTCACCGTCAGCACGGGGCTGGCGTTCGCGGGCGGCGTCCTCACGGCAACCGGCGGCACGGGCACCGTCACTAGCGTCTCCGTCGTCACGGCGAACGGGGTGAGCGGCAGCGTGGCGACGGCAACGACCACGCCCGCGATCACGCTGACGCTTGGCGCGATTACTCCAACGTCGGTGAATTCGGTAGTCATCAGCGGCAGTTCCACCCCGACTCTGGCGGTGACGGGCACCACCGCCGTATCCGGCACCAACACCGGCGACCAGACGATCACCCTCACGGGCGCGGTGACGGGCAGCGGCACTGGCAGCTTCGCTACGACGATTGCCACGCCGGGCACGCTCAGCGTCGGCAGCTCCAACAGTACCGCGACGGCCCACACGCACGCGATCACGAGCAGCAGCGCGCCCGGTGCCGCCGCGTCCTTGTTGGCCACGGATTCGTCCGGTATCATCGGCTCCACCGGCACACGAATCGTGAAGGGCTGGTTCACGGACCTGACCGTCACGAACGCCATCGCCGGGAGCGTCACCGGGTCGGCTGGATCGGCGGCGACGTGGACGACCGGACGCACGCTCTCGATCACCGGCGACCTGACGTACACCTCCCCCGCGTTCGACGGGTCGGGCAACGTGACGGCGGCGGGCACCCTGGCGGCGAGCGGGGTGGCTGCGGCGTCCTACACGAACGCGAACATCACGGTGGACGCGAAGGGCCGGGTCACAGCCGCGTCAGACGGGGTGGCGGCGGCGACCCAGGCGGATCAGGAGACCGCGACCTCGACGGCGGCATACGTCAGTCCCGGCCGACAGCAGTACCACCCGAGTGCGGCAAAGGCGTGGGTCTACTTCACGGTGAGCGGCACAACCGTCACCGTCCAGCAGAGCTACGGGTTGAGCGGCACGCCGGTGACGCGGAACAGCACCGGAAACTTCACGGTGAACTTCGCCACCAACTTCAGCGCGGCCACCTACGCCGTCGGTCACAGCATCGGCGTCAACGCGGCGAACACGGCAATGTGTACGCTTCGGGACAGCGGCACGAGAGCGGCCGGCAGCTTCCAGTTCACTGTGGTTCAGACTTCCAGCACGGGGACCGTGGACGACCCGGCGCGATGCTCCCTCGTCTTCTACGGAGATCAGTGATGCCTCAGTCCTCTCAGGTGATCGTCCACCCGACCGGAGCCGTGTCCACCGTCTGGTACGACGAGGGGCAGGACGAGGGGCTGGCCGTCGCCGCCGCGCTCACCGGCATCCCCGGCGGCGCGGCGGTGCCCGCGTGGGTGCCGAACGCCCTGACGCCGAAGCCGGCCACGCTGACACGCGCCGAATTCGTCAAGGCCCACGCCGGCCTGTGGCTGCGCCTCGCGTTCGCGGCGGAAGCCGTCAAGCGCCGGTGGCTCGACGTGCTGCTGCCGCTGCTCGACCACTTCGCCGCCTTCGACCCGGCCGACCCGACGCTGGCCGGATTCCTCGCCGCCGCCCGAGCCGACGGGCTGCTGGATTAGCCGCCGGTGTCGCCGGGGAGCCAGTGGGCCAGGAGCGCCATGCGGTTGCCGATGTTGTCCGTGTAATCGTCCCTATCGATGTTCAGCGAACGCGCGAACCACTCGTGCGGCACATACGCCTCGTACTCGAAGGTGTTATCGCGCGTCCGCACGTCGATCTCGCGCCAGTTCTCGCTCCTGTAGCCCATCGCCTCCCCGACACACTTGCGATCCACCATCCACGCCAGCGGACGCCATCGCTCGTCCCCACGCTCCTGTAGCCAGTCCGAGAATGCCGCCATCGTGCGGATACAGTACGGGTTCGCCCGCATCGCCGCGATCCACGTTTCCTCATCCACGATTCGTGTCTCCCTTGGAGCCTCCATACTATGGGGTAGTGCCATGAACGTCAAGTCCCTTCTCCTGCTGCTGTGCCTCGCCACCACCGTTTCCGCCGGCCCCCGCATCGCCGTCGTGGACACGGGCATCGGCGCGCACCCCGAACTCGACAAGCGGGTGCTGGCGTTCCGCGACGCCACGGGCACCGGCTCGGGCGACCCGCACCCCCGCAACCACGGGACGCACGTGGCGGGCATCGCCGCGCGCATGGCACCGAACGCCGACCTGCTGATCGCCAAGGTGATGGACAGGAACGGGCGCGGCCGGTTCGAGTGGGTGAAGAAGGGCATCGAGTGGGCGGTGGAGCGCGACGCCGACGTGATCAACCTGAGCTTCGGCGGCACGCCAGACGCCGGGGTGGAAGCGGCGATCCGGGCGGCTGTGAAACGCGGCATCCTCGTGATCGTCGCGGCGGGCAACGACTCGGGTGGGCCGGTGGCGTTCCCGGCGAACCTCGACTGCGTGTTCGCGGTGCGGGCGATGGATGACGCGGGGTATCGTGCCCCGTTCAGCAACGACGGGCCGGAGATTCGAGTGTCGGCTCCGGGCGTGGACGTGGAATCTTGCAAGGCCGGCGGGGGCTACAGGAAGCTGAGTGGAACCAGCATGGCCGCGCCGTGGGTGGCCGGTGTCGCCGCGCGATGGGTGGACGCATATCCTGGCGAGAAGGAGACGCGCCCGGCCCGGTTCGACAGGTGGCTGCGGCTCACCGCCAAGCGCGACATGACGCCGGACCTGAACGCGATTGGCGACGTGCTACTCGGCGGGCGGGGTTGGGACTTGCGTATCCGCCGGTAGCCAGCCGGTGAGCAGCCACATGCGGTTCGTGATGTTGTCGTCGTAGTCATTGTGCATCCAGTAGACGCCAATGGCACGGGCGTACCACTCGTGCGGGATGTAGCTTTGCGGCGGCTTGTTCACCTCGTGTTCGGCCCACGATTCGTCACGATACCCGACGCTGCTTCCGACGCGACCGTTCTCCGCCAGCCACGCCAGCGGCTCCCAGCGGGGGTCGCCTCGCTCTTGCAGCCAGTCCGAGAATGCCGCCATCGTCCGCAGACAGTACGGGTTCGCCCGCATCGCCGCGATCCAAGTGGTTTCATCCACGATTCGTGTCTCCGGGTAGCCACGTGTTCAGTAGGGCCATGCGCCGCGCGACAAGACTGTAGTCGTGAACCAGTGACTCGAAGGCCCGCCAGCACCAGTCGGCGCACGTTTTAGGCAGGCGACACTGCGGCTCCCCGCAGGCGGTCCAATACCCACTCTCGTCGCCCGTCGCGCCCTCGAAGTGTCCCGTCTTGCCGTGTTCCACCAGCCACGCCAGCGGCTTCCAGCGCGGGTCGCCTTGTTCCTGCAACCAGTCCGAGAACGCCGCCATCGTGTCCAACCGCGACGGGTCGGCACGCATCGCCGCGATCCACGTTTCCTCATCCATCGAGCGCCTCCGTGAGACGGTGGTATCGGTCGGCCGCTCGGTGCCTCAGTTTATCGACGACGGAGCGGAGCAGCTTCTCGGCGCGTTCAATCGGTGGCGTCTCCGATCTGATTCGGATGCGGGTGCCGTACACCTCACTGCCGGTGTCGTACACGCGGAACCACCAGTACCTCCGGTGTACGGGGTCGCGGTCGGCCGTCAGGAGCAGCGTCCAGTCCCCCAGCGTCGCGCGATGCCGCAACGTGTACAGCGGGTCCGAATGATCCTTCCACTTCAACATGATTCGTGTCTCCGGGTGTCTCGGCGTTTCTTGATGACACAATCGAACCACTCGTCGCCGTACCGCAAGTGGATCGTGTGCGAGTCGTCGTGTTCCACGTAGTCGGGGACGAGACCCTCGGCGTCGTCCTCCAGCGCCGTGTGCCCGCCGGCTTCGGCCTCGTTGATGCAGCACAGTACGAACCGCCGCACTTGGTTCCTCGTCATACCACCGCCCTCCACAGGTGACAGAAGCATGTCGTACCAGCCGCAGACCCACGACTTCGCCGCCGGTGCCGCCGTCGGTGGCGCGTTCGCCGCGTTCGCCGCCTTCCTCCGCGCCCTCCAGCAGCCCGTCAGCCTCCGCGCCGCCCTGGTCGCCGCCGGCATCGGCCTGCTGTTCGGCGGCACGGCCACTATGCTCCTGTTCTGGCAGTACCCCGACGTGCCCTTCGCCGTCAGTTGCGCGGCGGGGGCGTTCGTCGGGTACGTGTCGAAGCAGGTGAGCGAGGTGGCCGTGCGCGTCTCCGATTCCATCCTCGGCCGCGTGGAGAAGCAGTACGTGCCCGGCGACGCCAACACTGACGCTAAGTGAGGGCGCGGATACGGTCGGCGGCGTCCTGTAGCGATTCGATTCGGGCGGCGATGACCCGTGTCAGTTGGCCGTACCCGTAATCGCTCGGCACCCCCACTTCCACCACCCTCGCACACCGTTCCCGCTCGGCCTTGAGCAGTTCCGCCAGCTTCTCCCGAACGTGGTGAAGCAGAATTGTACTGTCGTCGTCCGCGTAGTCACTCACGGTCTCGATGAATTCCTGTACGGTCACGATTCGTGTCTCCGGTGGGTGATTCGACACCATCACTCTACACCGGCATCTCGTGGTGTCAAGTGGAAACGGAAAATAACATGGAACATCGCATCGGCCTTCCCGTCGGCGATTACGAACAGCCGGGATTCGAGGTGCAGGATATCACCGACACCCGCGTGTGGACGCACGCCGAATTCGGCATCGACGAGTTGCACGCGGCCGGCGTCAAGGGCAAGGGCGCGACCGTCGTCATCATCGACACGGGCATTGAGGGCGCGCACAGCTACCTGAAGGGCAACTTCGACGCCGCGCCGTCCCGCAGCTTCACCGGGGAGCCGCTGGCCGACGGGAACGGGCACGGCACCCACTGCGCCGGCATCGCCACGGGCGTCATCGGCATCGCGCCGGAAGCCCGCGTGATCGCGCTGAAGGGGCTGAGCAACCAGGGCAGCGGGGCCGGGTCGTGGCTCGCCGCCGCCATCCGGTACGCGGCCGACCTGCCGGGCCACAAGATCGTCAGCATGTCCTTCGGCGCGTCGGGCGAAGACCCCGAGATCAGCGCGGCCATCCGGTACGCCCGGAGCAAGGGGTGCTGGCTGTTCGCGGCGGCGGGCAACGACGGGCCGGGGAGCGTCAACTGGCCGGGGGCGCTGGCGGAAGTGGTGTGCGTGGCCAGCACCGACAAGGGCGGCGGCGTATCGTCCTATTCGTCGGCGAACGACGCCGTTGACGTGGGCTTCGGCGGGCGCGACATCGTGTCCTGCTACCCCGGCAACAGGCTGGCGTCCCTGAGCGGCACCAGCATGGCGACGCCGGGTGTGGCGGGCGTGGCGGCGCTGGCGGTGGGCGAGTTGGTGAAGGCGGGCAAGCCGATTTCGAGCCACGACGAGATGACCAAGCACCTGTACGCCACGTGCAGCGACCCGGGCGGGCGCGACATCTACACCGGGTACGGGCTGGTCCGGCCGGCGGCGTTCATCAAGGCGCTGGTGGGCGAGGTGACGCCGCCGATGCCGGAGCCGCCGAAACCGCCGGTAGGTGGCGGGTTCAGCGGCACCCTGACCTACCGCGACGGCGCGCTGGTGTCGGTGGGCAAGGCGGCGGAAGCGGAGGGCGCCGAGGACGTGGCGAAGTGGGTGGAGCTGGTGGCGCGGATCATCGCGCTGCTGCGTGGGCGTTAAACCTCGACACAGTGGATGACGCCGACGCACCGCGTGGTCGGGCACGGGTAGTCGTGGCGATAGTACGTGACCGACAGCGGATACGGGCCGTCGGATCGCGCGTAATACTCCCCCGTCTCCAACCGGACCACGCAGCCGCAGCGGGGGCAGGTGCCCTCGACGGTCGGCTCCTCCGGCGGTGGAACGGGTCGGCCCGGTTTCAACACTCTCATCGCGCTCCTCCAGAGCCTGTCCCTCACGGGGCAGGCTCTTTTCGTTTCTACAAGTACCGCCAGACGCCGTGGATGCCGAGCAACACCGCCAGCTTCACGTCGCCCCGCCATGCCACCAGTTCACGGGAGTCGGTGCCCGGCACCTCGGGTATCGTGATTGTCACGCGGTTCCTCCGTTGACGACCACGCACTCGTCGGCCACGTCCTCGACTACCGGCTCGGGCCACAGCCAGACGGTTTGGCGGCACTCGCACCTGTATAGGACGGACGCGGGGAACTCCGGCCCCTCCACGTCCTCGTGAATCAGACGGCGGCACAGGGCACACGCGGCTACGTATCGCATCACAGGTCTCCCAGGTTGTCGAGGGCGTGGATCGCGGCCTTGAGCTTGCGGTACGACGATAGTTTCACGCTGATTCCATCGGACACCCGAAGCGACCCCGCATCGTAGTACAGCCAGAATTTCACACGCCTCCACCCCATGCCGAGGATACGCTCGAACCCCAACTCCCGCAGCCGCTCGTCGGTGATGTCGTCGCTCAGGGCGTCCAGGGCGGCGCGGGCGGACGGGTACTTGGTGTCGGGCGTGAGGCGCGACTGGACTCCATCGGGACTGCCGTAACCGCCGAACCACATTAGCAACTCGTACTTCGCCACGTCGCCCGCCGTCACCCCCTCGAACATTTTCAACACGCTTGGTATCGACTTTACCACGCAGCCCGCCACGCGACGCCCGCCGAATCGCAGCGCGTCCCCGTCCCACGTCCACCCGTCGGGCAGCTCGGGCGGCAGCAGCGCCTCCATCGCGGCGAGGGTGTCCATGATGGGAATGGTGACGCCGCGCTTCGACCACACACGGGTGCCGCCGCGTTCCGCCGACCACCCCGCCGCCGTCAGCCGCTCGGGGGTCGGTACGTCGCAATCTCTCGCCAGTCGCTTCAGCCCGCTCTCGTAGGGGCCGAAGTACTGCAACTCGTCTCGCTCCCACACCTCCATCCGTGACCCCCGCAGTCTCACTTCGATACCCTTCGCCATCGCCGCCTGTAGCACCTCGTTCATCGCTTCGTCTCCTCGGGGGTTTGACAGAGCCAGTAGACCGCGTAGCCGACGCACAGCGGGATCGTCAGCGCCCAGCACAGCGCGATGGTTCCGACGGCCACGATTCGTGGGCGACGCCGGAGCCACGGGAAGGGCCAGTCGGCGATTTCGTCTCCCTCGATGCAGTAGGCCAGGAACACGATCAACGCCGGGATCAGCGCGAACGTCTGAATCACGAATACCCACCAGTCCATCACTTCACCTCCACGGTCAGGCCCACCAAGTCGTCGCCGTGGACGCCCACGATGCGGCTCGGATGCGTCAGCACCCCGAACTTCCGGCCGTGCTGGTTGTAGCCGAGGACGCCGGACGTTTCGACACTACAGTACCCGAACTTGTAGGTCACGCCGCCCCACTGGTGGACCGCGACGCCTCTCCGCTCCACCGTGTCGGCGAGGTACTCCGCTTCGGCCGGGGTCAGTCGGAGGATGTGGCTCACGTCAGTTCCCCAGGTACGTGAGTTTCAGCGTCTTCACGTCGCGTCCGCCGGGGATCGGCCGACCCACCTCGTACTCGGCGACGCCGTTCACCGGGTTCACCGCCGGATCGACGTAGGTCCAGATCGCGGCGTCCACGATTGGCGCGCCGTCGTTGTCGTCGAGGAACACGCGGTTCCACACCACCTTGTCCGTCGCCGGCGCGCCCGGAGTCGCCTGGGCGTTCAGCGTCACCACGCAGAAGGTCGCCGTGCCGTCGGTGCCCGTCAGCTTGCCGTAGTACCGCCCACCCGCGACGGGGAATAGGTCCACCGAGATAGTGCCCACGGTCGCCCGCATCGCCGGCTGGGGGACGGGCACCGGCACCGGGGGCATGATCTGGGCGCTCGCGGTCGCGCAGGACGCCAGCAGCAGGATCAGGGTTCGCATCACTTCACCTCGATTACGTGGTCGCCGCAGGTGAAACGCTCGCCTGCGGACAGCGGCACCTGCCGGGGCGACAGGTGCAGCGTGTGGTGGCGGCTGGTGCCGTAGGGTTTCATGTGGACCAATCGCCATCGCACGTTACCCGCCACTGTATCCACCAGCCCGAGCATGTCAAGGTCGAATCTGAGCCTTTCCGCCTCGGCCGGCGTCAGCGTGAGCGTCACGGGAACCTCCGCAGCAGGGCGGCGTGGGCGTGGTCGCGGACGAACCAGTAGTTGCTCGGCAGCACGGTAGCGTAATCCCACACCCACCGGCGCGCCCCCGTCTCGGCGTGGGCGAAGAGTCGGTGCCTGTCCACCCGGTCCAGCCAGCCCTCGGGGTCGCGCATGAAGCGGCTCGGGTCCGCACGGAAGCAGACCAGTTCCCAGGCGTCCTCGGCCCGCTGGGTCCACACGGCACCGAAGCACCTGCGGAGACGCCACGCCGCCTCGCCGGACGCCGGGGTCGCGGCTAGTACCAGCGGAAGCGCCAGCGGGTGCGAGAGCCGAGCCGTCGCCGCCGCTCGCACGTGGTAGCACTGGTGCCCCAGGTCGGACGGACTCGGGAAGAACAGGGCGAGTAGCGTCAGCATCAGGGTTTCTCCGCGTGTAAGCCGGGCGTCTCGAACCGCAGGTCGTGCCACACCCACGCAAGGCTGGCGTAGTAGTGGTACTCGCTGCGGATCGGGTCCACGCGGTCCACGATAAGTCTGTACTGCTGTCGGGTGTCGTGCCAGCCCACGCTGTACCCGAAACCGTCGCCTTCGACCCGCACATCCACGCCCGCCTTCAGAGCTTCCGCCGTCGGTCGCCCGTGCCTGTCGAATCGGCTCATTTCGGTCCCTCCAGCAGCCACCGGGCAAACTCGGCCTCGTTCTCGCACAGGACGACGGTGGCGGGGTCTGCGGGCTTCAAGGCAGCGCTGGGGAGCGTCAGCCACAGGTCGGCATCGACGTTCCACACCACCGCCGTACCGTCCGCCGCACGACCCACCATGATCGAGTCGTTGCTTTTCCGCCACTCGTCCTTCAGTTCCGCCAGCGTCCACACCGGCACGTCCGTCTTCGGCTGTCCCACGCGGATCATACGATTCCTCCGTTGCGGTAAGTGACTTCTTTCGGCCAGTCGGGGGGCGGTGCCTTGGCGTAGCGGGGGAGCGCGCCCCCTTCGGCGTCCAGCGGAAGCCCGTCGGCCCATTTCGGGGGGGTCGTCAGCAGTGCCATGAACTGTTTGAACTGCCGCAGGTGCCCGCTTACCACCGCCTCGTCGTGAACGTGCAGGACGACGGGCAGACCGGCGGCTTCCAATCGCACCAGCGCTTCCGCCAGGATGTCGCGCGAAACCGCCTGCACCACGTTTTCCGCCCACTTGCCGCCGTACTGTTCGACGGCCCGGAATCGCGGCGACTGGTACTGCACTTGATCTATCTCCTTGCCCCACCACGCCGTTTTCGACACCACGCGGGCCTGCCGGTAGCACAGTTCCCGACCGCTGGGCAGCGCGACGTACAGGTGCCCGCGCGCGAACCGGAACGTCAGCCGCCCGCACCGCACCTCGCCGCCACCGGACACCGCTGATACGGCGGCGGAATCCAAGTCGCGCCACAGCCCGCCGCGCCGCACCGGACGCCCGTCGAAGTCGCCCACTACGTGCCCGGCGATGTGCGGGAACGTGTCGCGGAACGTGTCGATGCACTGCTCGGGGGTGACGTTCATGGCGTCGAAGTCGATCCCGGCGGCGGCTCCGTACAGGGCGAACTTCACGGCACCCAGCCCGTACCCCGCGCCGAGAACCAAGGTCTTGCCCACGTGCCGAATCGGGTCTTTCTTGTCCCTCACGGGCCGACCGTACAGCTTTGACGCCATCAGCGAGTACGGGCACTCCATGCGCTGGAACGCGCCGAGCAGCAGCTTGTCACCGGCCAGCCACGCCAGCACGCGCGCCTCGATGCTGCTGTAGTCGCCGGCCAGCAGACACTCGTGACCCTCATGGGGTACGAACATCGCCCGCAACATCGACCCGGCGGCGTCGTCCAGTGTGTAGGGGGTGCCGGACGCGATCTGTGTCCCGTCGGCGGAATAGTCGCATCCCATCGCGTGGACCGTCTCGGCGTCGAGCCTGCCCATCGCCTCAAACGCCCGCGTCAGCCGCCACGGTTTAACACCGATGTGCGGCTTCGTCAGGTTCTGCACTTGGATGCGTCGCCCAGCCCACCGGCCCGTATGCGCGCCTGAGTACGCGAACATGCCCCTCACCACCCCGTCGGCGTTGACGCTGGCTAGTGCCTTTGTCAGCTTCTTCCCGGTGATCCGCAGGACGGCGTTCCTGAGCGTCAGCACGCGGGCGCACAGGCGAAGCGACTGAGGGTCGATGGTCGCGCCGCTCTCCGGCAGGTCCAGCGGCTCCGTCGCGTCCTCGGCCACGTCACCGAACTCGGCCAGCCACTGTTCCACGATCTCGCGGCGCAAGGTGACTTTGACTTTGCGCGTCACACTGTCGCGCACGGTGATCCGCAGCCCGTAACGCTCGAGCCAGTCAATGACGCGGTTGCGGCTTTGCAGCGTAGCGACATCAGGTAGCGCGCCGTCGGTGATGCGGGCGATCTCGGTGACGGCTTCGGCCACCGCCTGATTCGACAGGTCACGGAGGGCGCGGACCAGATCCACATCGAGCCGCACGCCCCGCTCGTTGATGCGGTCGTGAACCTCTTGCACCGCGCGCTCGGTGGGGGTGAGCGTGAGACTAGCGGATAGTTCGTCCCACAGGTTCGCTAAGAGACGAACGTCCTGAATGTTATAGCTGGCAATCAGTCGCGTGATGCCGGCGGGCACGTTGCGCGGGTCGGCATCCTCAGCGTCCTTCGCGCGCATGTGCTTGTGCAGGGCACTCGCCCCCGCCTTCTGTTTCCCCTCACCCCACAAGCGTTGACCGATTTGGTCCAGCTTCCCCGGCAGTCCGGCGGCGAGGGCCAACACCGCCGTGTCGTACCACTTCCTCGGCGCGGGCAGACGCAAAGCCGCCCACACCAGCCGGTCGAACCCCCAGGCGTTGTGCGCCACCCACGTCCTGTCGGTCAGGTGCGCCAGCGGGCATTCCGGCCCGTAGTGCCAGATGGCGTCGGCGTCGGGCTGCGGAACGCTCTCATGTCCGGGCACCCACACATGAATCGTGGCCCCGCCGTCGTCCGTCCAAGCGGCGGTCAGCAGCCGTGTGGAGGGGTGAGCGGCGTAGTTGTGCCCGCCCTCGTCCCGCAGGTCGCAGGCGGAACGGGTCTCGATGTCGATGAGGACGGGGTGCATGTTGCGCGTATCTCCGAGACTCGGGCGGTGAGGGTAGTGATCAGGTTCTCCAGGTATGCCGCAACGTCCAGTGCCGCGACTTCCGCCAGCATCTTCGCCTGCTCCCGCGTCTCCCCCACACCGCTCGCGCGACAAGTGTTGTACCCGCACAGGACCGAATCGTCCTCGGAGTCGTCGGCGTCGATCCGATATCGCCATTGACCGCCGTTCTCGTACACTTCGGCAGTGATCCCGTGAGCGACGGCCAGCGTCCACCACTCACGTTTAGATACTACACGTTTCCACGTCACTCGTGCGCCCTCATGTCAGTGGTCCTCGAAGTAGTCGTCCACCGACCGGATGACGTACCCGGCCACCTTCGCGGCAACGAACACCGCCCCGGCGATGAGCGCGACCGCCAGCGCCCACACGCCCGCCGTAAGTGCCTCGATCACAGTAGTCCCCCGAAGCGTAAGAGTCTCGCCAGTCGAGCCTCCAGTTCCGCCAGCGTCCCGTTGTTGCCCACGCGCACGTCCGCCCACTCCGGCCCGAACTCCATCGTCGGGTCGTGGGGCACGTCGCGGTCCACCCACACGATCAGGTCCACCAGTCCCTGCTCCCGAATCGCCGCTATCTCCGGCAGCCCCCGCACGCCGCCGCTGATGTCGCCGGCCGCGAACGCCAGCTTGCAGAGCCGGGCGGGGTCGTCGCGGCGCATTTCGTTACCGATGCGGAACCACGTGTCACGATTCGTGTGTCGGGTGGCGTATGCGGTGGCGGCATCTACACCCAGTGCCTCGGCGACGAAGGGGGTAAGATGGAGGCTGAAGGTGCCGGCGTTGCGGAGACCAGTCAGTCGCGCGGTGATGGCGCAGCACTCATCTTTTCCACTTCTCCCAGGTGCTACGAATAGGAGCTTGGCGCGTCGCTTGGGCGCGAAGGGGTCGGGCCGGGTGATGGAGGATGTGAACTGTTTCAAGGCGGCGTCCATCGGATTCATCGCTTGTCCTCCACGCTGAGCCAGTCGGACGTGTCTTCCCACGAGACGAACAGGGTGTTGCCGAAGTTGTTTTCGTCCCGCTGGAACACGCAGCACCCCAGGGCGGTGCCGGTTTCCGCAGTGTACCCGAGCGACCGCAGGTAATCGCGGATCGCCCGCCGAACCCCGTCGCCGGGAATCACCAGCGACACCTTGGACTCCCCGGCGTCGGCCCGCTTCCCGATCCACTTCCAGACGTAGGGCAGCCACGATCCGAGGGCGCGGGTACGCCCGGCGTCGGTGCGGCTCTTGGCTTCCTGTGGCGTCACTTGGCACCCCACGAGACGGTGAGACCGTAGTAGCCGTAAATACCCACCACCACTTCCGCCTTCAACCCGGCCGATTCCAACTCCTTCGCCAGAATCTCGGCGACGCCGCGCGGCACCTGCGGCATCTCGCAGCTCAGGTGTCCCTGCCGCGCCCGCTTCGCGCACTGCTTGTCCACCCACGGGCGCCACGAGGCGCAGGCGGCTTCGACGGATCGCTGCTGTGTCTTGGCTGTCACTTGGCGGGCCTCGGTACGAGGTAGATGTCGCCGTCTCGGAAGGCGAACGCGCCGGGGCGACCGTCATCTTCGGCGGGCCAGAGAGTCGGGCATTTGCCATCCGGCCCCGGCGTGGTGAAGTAGGTTCTGAGAGAGGCCATAGCCCCGTGCGCCAGTTCCTGCGCCTCGCCGGTACGGGGCGGCGGCTTCCGGGTGCCATCCGCCGCCTTAGCTATCTCTTTCACTTGGCGGGTCTCCTCGTGTGTCCGGGTCGTTTCGTCTTCGCCACTCCGGTGCCGGGCGGCGTGTTGCGGATCGCGCCGGGCTTCACCGAGCCGCACCGCTTGCACCGAAGGGCGTGGTAGGTCTGATCGCACCGCTTGCATTTCATGGGTGGGAGTCTCAGGAACCTTGGGGTTTGGCACTATCCAATGTACACCTGCCCGTCCTCGCACCACGCAAGGGGCCGGGCCTGACCCTCTTTCGGCATGATGATTCCGTCACGCTCCAAGCGGTCGGCGAGACGCAGCCCAACAGCTTTCGACACCAGTACGGGGAAGGCGTCTTCGCACACATGGGCGTAAATGTACACCTCGTCGGCCTCACGAATCGCGCGTCGAAGCCCCACTAATTCGTACACCTGACGCATCGCGCCGTCTCCCTTGGTGCCACTATGCTACCACGGGTGCCGGCGGTGTCAAGGGCAGAAGTTGAGTTTCGTTGAAGATGAACAAGAGTCCACGCTCATCCTCGACGACGTACCTGATTGCGCCGGACAGTTTCACGATGATGCCGACCACCACGCCCTCGAAGCGGTAGTCGCCGCCCGTCTTCCGCACCGCGTCGCCTCGAATGAATGTCACGTCGGCACCTCCGGGTTCGATAGTGTCTTTATGCCGCCGTTCACACGATACGGTGTCGCGCTTTTGCCCATGTAGAAGCGGACGAACACCCCGCTCGCGCCGTCCGGCTTCAGCTCGATTTCGACCGGCCCGTCCACGCCCAGCAGTGACCCCCAATCCGGCTCAGTCAGCGGCTCCGACCGGCACCAGCCCGCGCCCATCGCCGCGTCCGCGAACACGTCGTACACCTCACGCACCGGCGTTTCTTCGGCCTTGTCGATCCGCTTCCACCCCTTTTCCTTGGGAAACTGCTTGCGCAACGGGGGGTCGGGCAGTTCGCACACGAGGCGGAAGAACTCCAGCCGGAGCGCGTTCATATCCTCGAAGTCGGGGGAGACGCTGATGCGAAGCGCGCCAAGAGAGTCGGCCATCGCGTCCCACGTCATCGGGACACTGAAGAAGCGGTCGATCACATCGCTCATTATCACATCGCAAGCCTCGGCCACGTCGCCACTTACGGCCCGCAGCAGGTGGATTGACTCGCCCCGGACCCCCGCCGCCGCGATGGATTCCTCCCACTTCTTCTCGCCCCACAGCTTGATGATGCGGAGCCGGCGCGCGATTTGCTGGTACTCCCGTACCTGCGGCGGGCACTTGGTTTCCGTCAGGACCAGGGCGGGAATGGCACCGAGTTTGCGGGAGCCTTGGTACAGCACGTGGCAGGCGGTGTCCGGCGTGATCGTGAGTAGACACTCCAGCGCCGCGCGGGGGTCGGGGCGTTTCATCTGCCGCCTAGCCTCCTTCAGGAACTCATCTGCCTGCACGATACATGACGTTTGCCCGCCTTCCTTCACCGCCTGCTTGAGCCGCGACTCATCGGCCGTGTAGGTGATCGCGGTGCTGCGGGAGCCTAGTATCGCGGCGGCAATCTTCACGTGCATGGTCTTGGCCGTGCTGGTGCCGCCGGTGACGAACAGCAGCGGGTGTAGCCCCAGCTTCGTCTCCTGCGCCACTCCCGACGCGCACATGAGGACGCGGATGCATCGCCAGTCGATGCCGGGGAAGATGGTGTTGAGGGTGGACTCAGCCGCATCTAGTGGCATCCGCCTTGACGCGGGCACGTACTTCGGCGCGCCACCTGCGATCACCGGAATCAAGGCGGGTTCGGCGGCGGTCGGCGGCAAGAATTGTCGTGATAGCGCGTACCCATTGACGATCCGCACGTTCGGGTAGCCCCGGTCGCTCAGGTCGTGCGGCTGGTTCAGGTAGGCGACGGTGGAGGCGATGGGCTTCAGCTTCCCCTCGCATGACGCCATCGCGGTCGGCAGCGCGGCGAGGATCGGCGTGAGCGTGGAGCCGACGTAGGTGGTGCCGCTCTGGAGGTTCATCCACGAATCGTTGCACCTTGTCAACTTCGCCGTGTCGGGGTGGAACACCATCGGAATCCGCTCGTCGCCGTCGTGGTACGCCGTCAGCGCGCAGGTGTAGGCCAGCCGCGCGATGTTCTCGGGGATGCCGTACTTCTCGCGCAGGACGACGCCCGCGTGCCCCCAATGCGCCATGTTGCGGACCATGCGCCCCACGTCGCCGCTGCTGGGGGAGCCGCACAGGGACGACCAGGGCGCGAACCCCGGCTTGCGGCTGCCGATGGCGACCCCGTGGCCGGCGCAGCGATGGCAGTACGCGCCGTGTTCGCCGAACGTGACGGGATCGCCGGTGGCACTGGTCGCGGCCTTCGGGTCAATCGGACACCTGCTGTGATCGTACCGCCGCCCAAGCTCGATGTCGTTCGCGGCGAGCCAGTCCGCCACCGCCTCCTCGTCGGGCGTGTCGGCCCCGATCCACGAGGACAGCGATCCCTTCGTGTCCTGTCCGCCCGGCGCGTGGTGGACCCGCTCGGAACCGGGGCCGCGCACCTGTCGCTTCAGCTCGATTCCGGCGGTCGGGTCGATGGTGCGAAAGCGGACGGCTGCGGCTGCGGCGAGCATCTCGGCGGTGAAGGGTGGGGAGGCCGAGTAGAAAAGGTGCAAACCGCCCCCGCGGGAGAAGTGCCACGCCAGCGGCTTCGGCGCGATGCGGTCGGACACCCACGATTCCAACAGGTCGCGGCGGGGTGGGGTGACGCCGTGATAGTCGATGTCGAGGCAGGCGAGGGCGTCGAGGCTGCCCCACACCAGCAGGCGGTCCACGGGCACCGTTGGGAGCAGATCGACGCACACTTGCGCGGGGGATAACACGTGGTCGCCCCCACTCGACGCCTCGAACTCACGAATCGTGTACGTCCCGGCGGCAACCGTGGCGGCGGGCGGGCTGACGGTGAAGCTGCCGGTGACGGCGGAAGCGAGGCCGTCCAGCCACGCGAGTAGGGACAGGTCGTCGCACCGCAGCAGGCGGCACACGGCTGCCCGCTGGGTGGGGTTGGACGCGGTGAAACCCATGTTCGCGGTCGTCACGCCGTCGTCGCGGACCAGCACCGTCACGCGCTTCGGGCTGGACCGGACGAATTCGACGACGCGGGGCATGGTGTGATCACTCGTCGTTGGTCGTGACGATGTTGAAGCTGGAGGCGAGCGGTCGCCCCTTCGCGTTCAACTTCAGCGTGTAGGTGTGGATGTAGCTGCCGCCCGGCTCGATGTGTGTCCAGTGGCCCACGGCTTTCTCGACGTTCTCGTGCTTCAGCCAGCGGGCGTGGGCCTTGCGGCACTCGGCGGCGGCTTCGGCTTCGGTGGGGCAGAGGGCGATGATGAAGTCATCGGACGCCCCGGTGAACATGGCGACGAACATAAAGCGGACCTCGTGGTGGTAAAGGGCGAGGGCATGATACCACGAGGCCGGGGATTGTCAACTGGTCTGCCAGCCTTTTTCCGGTTCGTCGAAGTCGTAGTACCCGATCTCGTCGTCGTTCTCGTCGTAGGCTTCGATGTTGTACGAGCCGGTGCCGAGTCGAATCACCGCCGCCAGCGCCCGCTCCAGCGTGCCGAACTCGTCGCCGTCCACCTTATACCTCGCGGCCGTCGGGTGCGGCGAAACGGTGATCGTCACGCTCGCGGCCGGCGGGTCGATGAAGGAGCCGTCGCGGTACACCTGACCCGCCTCGTTGCGGACGGTGCCGGTGGCGGCGACGATGGCCGCGTCCAGCGTGTCGAACTTCTGCCTGCCGATGCGGAACATGATCACTCCTGGGGTAAGCGGCGCAGAGACTCGGTGGCAAAGTCGGCGCTGTCGGGGCCGTCGCCTCTCCACCACGTGCAGTAGGCGCGGAGGACGGAACCCATGCTGCCGGTGTACTCCACCGTCATCGGAGGGCTGCCCGATTTCAGTTCCACCACGTCGCCGGGCTTGAAGGTGGTCGGTTGCTCGTCGTTCATGTGTGTTCTCGCGTGTGGAGGAAAGCGGGCGGTGCCGGAGAAGCCGTCGCGGACAGCACCGCCCGCAGGTTCGTCACGCCGCCTTCGGGAACTTGGTCTCGTCCAGCTTCATCAACCCGTCGGCGATCTTGGCGAAGTAGCTCACCGCGTCCGTCAGGATGGCCGTGTTGCGGGTCATGTACTCGTTGAACGCCTCCACCTGCGCCGGGGTGCTGGGCGCGTACAGTTGCGTGCCGATGCTCGCCTCGAACGTCTCGTCCCCGTCGGCGCTGTCCACGTCCTTGCCGTACCCGCCGATGGTGAGGGTGAACCGGCCCGCCTCGTGGATCGCGCCGCCCGCGTCCGCGAACTTCTGCCCGCGCTTGGCCATCGCCTCGGGGTTCTTCCAGTCCCCGATCAACCCCTCGTACCCCTTGAAGCTGTCGCACAGGCCGGACGTGAACTGCCCGATGGCCACTTGCAGGCCCGACGGGTGGTACACGAGGGCGAGGACCAGCACTCCCTGCTTGAACTTGCGCGGGGTCTCCGGGCAGCGGTAGCTCTTGTCCCGCGTCGCCACCACCTTGCCCCCACTGTTGATCCGGCCGTTGAACCGGAACAGCTTCATCGCGTGCAGGGTGAACGGGCGGATGGCCGTCACGCCGTGCGCGTCCTCGTAGTAGTACGAGTGTTTGACGACGCCGGCCGGGTTCGTCTTGCTCGTCACACCGTCCTTCGCCCGCGCCGACAGGTACTTGAACCACGGCATCTTCCCGACGCCGCCCTCGATGTCGCTGTTGTCGAACAGGGCGAGACCCGCTTCCACGTCGTCCGTCACCACGATTGCGCTGCTCATAAGAGACTCCTGAGTTTGCGTGAACACACCGGAAACTTCGGTTGCGGGCAGTACTTGCACGCGGACGCGGACGGGCGGAACTGACGCCGACCCGCGCGGAAGTCCAGGACCGTGAGCCTGACCTCCTCGAGCATCTCCTCGCACTCGGCCACCGTCACGTCCATCGGCACGAACGGGTTGCCGCGCTTCTCGTCGTAAGCCGCCGTCCAGATGAGACCGCCGGGGACGAGTGGCAGCCCCAGCGTCTGACGGCCCGCCAGCACGTATGCGGCCTGTTGGAACTGGTACTCCAACCGCCCCATCTCCGACGTGATGTACGTGGCGTTCTTCAAGTCCCAGACGCGGTTGTCCCGAATCTGGTCCAGCGTCCCCTTGATCACCACGCCGCCGGGCAGGTCCAGGCGCACCGGCGTCTCCACGTGGGTCAGCCGCATCCCGTTCCGCGCATCGGCAACGTAGGCAGCGGTCCACCTTTCCGCTTTGACGACACCGGCGGCAGACACGGGGGTGCGAAACGTCTTCAGCGCCGCGCGCATCGCCTCCAGCGCCGCGTCCGACGACAGCGTGTGGTGCCACGCCTCGACGCCCTTGTGGACGGCCGTGCCCACGTTCGCGCCCTCGCCACTCTCGTCGCTCTCGGCGCTTTGGAGGAACACCTGCATGGGGCACTGGACCAGCTTGCCGAGGGACGACGGGCGCAGCGGATGCGACTCGGACCCGAAGGACTCACGATTCATTGACGGCGGACTCCAGGGCGAGCAGGTCGTTGCGGGTGTCGGCGATGTACTGCCGGACGAGCCACTTGGCCTCGGCAGTCGACCGGTCGTCGTCCCACGGGTCTTGGTCCGTGAACCCTCGGGAGTACATGCCGGGTTCCGTCATCATAGCGTGAAGACACCAGCCGTGGACCGACAACCGCGCGGTTCGGGAGTGGGGCGAGTACTCCATCTTGACGGTGTACCGGCCGAACGCGAGGAGCTTCCGCACGGTGGTGTCGGGGGCGACTTCCATCCAGTTGGTCTTGGACTCACGATTCATGGGTGTCGCCTGTGGAAACGGGCCACTTTCGGGCCTTGTTGCGCTGGTGCTTGTCGATGGCGGCAGCGACGAGCGTGTCGAGATTCACACCGGCGCGACGGCTGGCGTCCATCAGCAACAGCAGGCAGTCGGCCAGTTCCGTGCGGAGATTGTCGCGCATCGATTTCATCGCCGGCCCGCCGCACGACGTTTCGCGCCACTGCTCCCACGCCTCCTCCACTTCGGCGCACTCCAACGCCAAGTGCCGGATCGGACCCACCGGCCCCCGCTCGGCGTCGCTGCCGAACGTCCGCTGCGACCACTCGGCCTGATCGTCCCACAGGGCTTCAAGCGGCGTCATCCGATTCCTCCTGTGTCTTGCGGGCGCGCTTCACGGCGTTGTCGCTGCACCTTGTGACCACCGTCTGCTTCTTCCCGCCGTAGATCGTGTGGGCCTTGATCGTCGCCTTCACGTCCCCGGTCCACCCCGGCTCCATGAAGCACCCGCCGCCCGTCCACCATGAGTAGTAGTGCCGTCCGTCAGTGAACTCGCACAGGTACTTGTCGCCGAAATCGCCCTTCCCCATGAACCGCACGTCAACGCAGGTGGCACCTACTACCAGTATACGCTCGCCAATGGGGAATTGCCAATCGAATTGTAGGGAACCCAGGATTTCCCACAGCTTCCCTCGTTTCCCGGTGTCGCTCGCGTCACCGTGCAGCACCCAGGCGGCGAGGGGGTCGCTGTTGTGCAAGCCGGCCCACGTCTGTTCTGTCAAGGTGAAGTCGGAGTCACCTCGCACCGGCGGGTCCGGGGGGTCGGTGGGGACGCGCCAGTAACCCACCCACTCCAGATATCGCGGTGACTCCACCGCCAGCACCGTCAGCGTCTCGCGGCAGACGAGCGGGAAGGGGGCGTGCCGGGGTGGATTGCCTACGTCCGGCCAGACGCCCAAGTAGTCGCGGTAGTGTCGGACCATGCTGCGAGACTCCAAGATACGGGGCGGGGCGGCTTGGCACTCGGGCGTACAGCACCGAACCAAGTCGGGTGCTGCGGGATCGGTCACGGTCAGCACGTTACCGCAGTAATCACAGCGTCTCCACTCACTCATGGCTCACGATCTCCGCGAAGTTCTCGTCGTCGCCAACGGGTTCGTACTCTCGGGCGTGGGCCGAGTGGATGCGGGACCAGTCGGACAGGCTGAGGCCACGCGGGTCACTTTCGTACCTGTCGCGCACATGGTCGCCGTGCTGACGCCACGGGAACACCCGCGCCACCACCTCGTAACCGAGCGACACCCCGGCCCGGAGGAATCTGGCGCGAGTGGCACGATTCCTGCACCCTCTGTCGATCACCACGTCCCGGCCGGCGAGCGCGGCGTGGCTGATGATGGCGTTCTCGACGGAGGTGTACAGTGGCTTCAGCGCGTCGGCATACAACCCGTAGTTGCCCCCATGCACGGCCAGCACGATGGCGTCGTCGCACACCACCAGTGCGCCCTGTTGCGCAAGTTTCC